>ENA-OBIO01000187-OBIO01000187.1-metagenomes-genome-assembly--contig:-NODE-187-length-39018-cov-22.6332_pt1 | contig 39018 bp, 29 predicted proteins | sample MGYA00153383_OBIO01 | MGnify analysis MGYA00153383 | reverse complement strand
CAGGGGAACGTTATTTCCTCCAGTTTATGTCCTAATCGAGCTGGCCGCCGCTATATGTGACTATGTGGAAGTCATGTTGAATGATGAATATAGTCTGTCGGTGAATCAGTGGCTGAAAGGAAATTTGGATTACTACATCGAAACGGCAGATCATCGACGAATGTTGGTGATCGAAGCGAAACAATCGGATCTGACGCGAGGCTTTACCCAATTGGCGCCGGAGTTGGCGGCACTGGATTTGCGGTCATCTACCCAAGGAAATATGCTGTATGGGGCGGTGACGACGGGTGATTTGTGTCGGTTTGGGCAGCTCGATCGATCGTTGAAGGTGATCACGGAAGATACGATCGTGTATCGGGTTCCGGATAAGTTGGCACAGATTCTTGAGATTCTGGCGGGAGTTTTGAAAAAAGCGGATTAGGTGTAGCGACAGGACGATCGAATCTAAAATTTGGAAGGACGATAACCTACGGTCGGTCGTAGACCATCGTATTTTCGGCAGACTATGCCTATGGGCTACTGGGACGATCGCGAGCGAAGTGAGAATTTAGAAGTGAGAATTTAGAAGTGAGAATTTTTTAGTTTTTGTTTGCTGTTTAGCGTCCTTTTTTGACGATCGTGGTTAGGATGGCGACTAGTTCGTTGGCTTCTTGGGTCATGGAGATAAGCTTTTCTGTGGGGACTAGTTAGCAGGCGGCAAGTAGGCGGAGCCAATAGTGAGTTTCTCTTGCTTCTTTGAGTGCAATGCTACATTTTGATAAAAAATCTGCTTTACTTTGACCGCCTTTTGCTTCTTCTAGATTGGCTCCGATCGAAGTTCCCGATCGTAAAATTTGATTTGATAAGTATGTCGTATAGTGAATTTCTACTCAATCTGATATTTATCCTAAATCTCAGTCATAACAATTAAAGCAGTGATTTGGCAGGAAGATGATATCTGGTGTGGTTCTGTCCCTGCGTTGCCGGGGTGCCATACGTGGGACTGCAGCTATGAACATTTACTCATTATATTAGAGGACGCGATCAAAGGTTGGCTTGAAGTGGCAGGCGATCAAGAAGTGATTAGCGCGGAAAAACAACTCGTCGAACTTTCGATATGAAATCAGTCTCTAGGAAAGCATTGTGCAAAATTGTTGCGCGCTACGGATAGAATTTGAAGCGAGTGAGAGGACGTCATCACATCTATGGAAAAACAGGTGTAGATGTCATCCTGTCAATTCCTGTCCATAGCAATCGTGATTTACCACAGGGAACACTCAGAAGTCTTATGGGTAATGTTGAGTTAGCGGAAGAAGATTTGAATTAGCGGTCTTCTCATTGGGTACCGATCTTAGATCGCCTCATCGACTTGAATGATCTGACGGAGCGAAATCAGTAGTTCATCCGCCCCGATCGGTTTCGCCAACCCTCACCTCATCACCAACTCCCCCACCGCCAAATCAAAAAACGTTGCATCCCCGATCGCATCCCGACCAGTCCCACCCCTCACCCGCATCGGCAAATCCACCTCACCCAGACTATCGAGAACCAACGCCGCCGATCGAAAATCCTGTCCCTGCGTATAGTCATTACAGGTCACAACCGTCCTCAACCCCGCCGCCATCGCCGATCGAACCCCCATCACCGAATCCTCTAACACCAAACAATCCGACGGCTCCAGATTTAACGCCTTCAACACATACTGATAAATATCCGGTTCAGGCTTCTTCACCGGAACAATGTCCCCCGCCGCAATCACCTCAAACCACGACGCGCTATCCGAATCCAACGCCAACTCCAACAGCGGCAACACATTATCCAAACTACTCGTCGTCGCGATCGCCAGCTTCACCCCCGTTTCCCGCGCCTCCTGAATCAATCGCCGAATCCCCGGACGCAACCCCACCGCCCCGGATAACAGCAACTCCCGATAAAACCGTCCTTTGAGCTGATGCAAATCTGCCGCAAACGTCGGCCAATCCGTCGGCGGCCTAAAATTAGGCTGATATCGCCCCGCATAGTACTGAATCCGCTCCTTCCCGCCCGTCACATCCAGCAGCCGACCGTAAGACCGCACATCCCACACCCAACTGTGCAACCCCTTCGCAGCAAACGCCCGGTTAAACGCCACCCGATGACCATCTCGCTCCGTTTCCGCGATCGTCCCATCCACATCCAAAATTAACGCCCTAATCTTGCCCATACTCGACATTTCGCCCCATCACACCACCTCAAGACTCTACTGGAAAATCATCCCGTCGGTCTACCATCCACATTGAACAGCAAACCTCCCAGGGAGCTAATCCGTAAGGACTTTGATCAATCCAACGAAGTAATCCTGATGAATGACCGGAATTGATGTAGAGGGTAATGAAGGTTATCTCAGTAGTAAAGCCAGACTCGACGTGACATAAATCACAGCCCTGTTGGTTTTATCCCTAAACTTGCTGCATCTCAACACTGTATTTCAACTAACGACCGTTCATCAGGGAATTAATGACATGAAAAACGATAAATGGATGGATGTCACGGAATACGCGCTTCTCGCAGGTTCGGGTCTAGGCTCCATTGCCTCCATCGCCACCCAGCAAATCGCCTATGCCGCCGCTCCCGTGTCGTTTCTCATGATGCTGAATGTCATTAATCGTCAGCGACTCGATCAGCAAGTTCTCGACCAAAGCACCCAGCAAATTGCCCAAGTCGATGCACGCCTCACCCAACAACTCGACGTCATCGATCGACGCATTCAAGGTCTGCCGACCTTCTGGGACTTAGCCAGCCTGCGCAAAACCCTCATGCAAAAGAATCGGGTCAATCTCAACCGTCTCCATGAGCAGCTTTCTAACCGGATTACCGCAATCGAAATGCAAGATGTCGCCGAAATGAAGGGCAACTTGAATGACGTGCAAATTCAGCAAGCTAGACTCTTAGATTCGATCGATCGGATTACCGGAACCCTGCGCCGTACTCCTACGATGGAACAGTTTCGGGACTCAGAAGGCAGCGTCAAACAACTTCAAGATCGGATGAATAGCTTACAGACGGGGCTTGATGACATGAACCGCGCCTACAAGCCCAGCACCCTAAGGGTGCTCCAAGGCCAAATCGACTACATCAACCGCCGGTTCAATGCCATGCCCAACCCCGCCGATGCCGCAACCCTCAAGCAAGATGTTGAAGGGCTAATGCAACTGGTCAGCGATCTCGTGCCTCGCCGGGAGATGACGCGCCTCGCTGATGAACTCGACCAACTGCGTCACCGTCAAGATAATGTCGATGAAAACGTTGCGCCCCTGCGACTGACGACCAAGATTTTACGGCAACAAGTGACGACGTTAATGACGTTTGTAAAGAATAACGTGGACGTTTCAGCTCACATTAGATCGCAGAAACCTGAGGCTTCAGAAGCGTTTGAACACCTACAAGATGCAGTTTCTAGACTTCAACAACAAATTGAAGAAACGCCCTCTGAAGATCGTCTTATCGAGCTACAAAGTCAGCTTGAATCTCTGATTCTAACCAAGCTAAGTCCACTCAAAGACGATTTAGAGGGGATCGAACACCTCACCCAAAATCTAGAACAACAACAGCAGCATCTCAATGGTTGGATGAACCGTTTACCTGAGATGCTAGACTTCAGCGCGCTTCGGAACCAAATGAAATATCTGAGCGATCGCATGGAGCGTCAAGAAACCCATCTTGAAGAGTTAGGAACCCAAGTGGTAATGGCCTCAGGAGAACAGCCCGGACAGTCTCAGCCCTATGAATTAATCTTTGACTTACAAGCGAGTTACAGAACCCGAGATATTGCAAGCAACAACAGCCGATCGCTGATCGAAACTGCCCTAGAACAGGCCCAATCACACTTACTCGTCGTCTTTCCATCGCCCGATTGTAGGACCCTAGATACGGCCATGTTGCATCAGTTTCGAGGCTTTCTCGATCGCGGTGGCAAACTAGACATTGGCTGGGGCTACTTGGGAAACGTGCAACAAGGCCACCCACCGCGCTATATTCAGCAGCGCTCCTCCGCCCATCCATCTGATAAATCCTTCCTCCAAAACATTCTCAGTCAATTCACCCATCTCAAGCGTCAATTCCCCGATCAGTTTCGCTTCAAAGTCCTAGGCACCGATGAAAACTTCCTGGTCTGCGATCGTGCCTATGCGCTGCTCGGGTTTCAGCCGATGAATGTCCAGAGTGCGGTTTTTCCTCGGGTTGCCGTGGGTCTAAAGACTTACGAAGCTGAAGTGATGCAGGGGCTAGTCGATCGGTTTGAAAATCCTATCCTCACCGAAAATGATACCGATGCTTACTTCAACCGCGCCCTAACCCGTTACGAACTAGACGACAAACAAGGCGCGATCGCGGACTATACCCAAGTCATTCAGATCAATCCCGATCATGATACCGCCTACAACAACTGCGGCTTAGTTCGCTACGAAATAGGCAATAAAGAAGGAGCCGTTGCAGATTTAAACCGAGCTATCTTAATCAATCCTTGTAACAGTATTGCCTTCTGTAATCGGGGAACTATTCGAGCTGAACTGGGCAATCCCATGGGCGCTATTGAAGACTATAGCTATGCTATTCATGCCGATTCAACCTGCGCACCCGCCTATTTTCAACGGGGTCTAGCCCGATCGCAAATGGGAAACAAAATGGGGGCTGTAGAAGATTTTACCGATGTGATTAATCTCAATGATCAAGATGCATCAGCGTACTTCTATCGAGGGATGGCCCGGACCAAACTCGGCGATCGCATTGGTGCAATTCGAGATCTCAAAGAATCCTCTAAGCTGTTCCAAGCCCAAGGCAATACCCACAGTCATCAACAAGCCATTAGTGCGATCACTCGGCTACAGAAATCATTGGTCATTGATGGGACCCTGGGACAGGTGGCTAGGATGGGTTAAACAAACCTTACCGAATTTTCACAAATCCCGCTTTCTCCAACATCTCCTGGCCTGCACTGCTCAACAATAAATTGGCATAGGCTTCACCCGCCTTCGATGACGCATCTTGACGAACCACCACGTACAAATTCCGCGTTAACGGATACGTTCCATTGCCGAGCGTCTGAGCATTGATCATCGTCCGACGGGCCGGACACTGATCTTTCGGGACGATCGGTTCTTGGTAAGAGGGCACAAATTGTCCAGCAGTTTGACCGATCGCCAACGGTTTGACCGTACATTGCGGCACCACTTCAGGCGCGGAGGCAAAATACACGCCTCCCGGTTCACTTCCTAATTTTTGTAAGGCTTGAGTAGTAGTCCCGACAAACTGCACGCTGCTGCTAAATGATTGTCCTGACAGCACCGAATCAATGAACAAATCAACCGTTCCGCCCGAGCCAACATTGCGAGAAATGGGGACGATCGGAAGATTTGGCCCGCCGACTTGTTGCCAGTTAGTCGCTTTTCCCGTGTAGATTTCTTGAAGTTGAGCCAGGGTCAATCCAGGAATGTTTAAACTCGGGTTGACCGCAACCGCAACACCATCTAAAGCAACGGCTATTTCCTGTAACGAAATCCCAGCCTGTTGAGCCTGTTGTTTTTCTTGATTCGTGAGGGGCCGAGAGGTCTGGGCAAAGTCAAGCTGTCGATTCAACAACATTTTCACTCCAGAACCACTACTCGCAGGACCACTATTGGGACTGACATAACGCAGTTGAAATCGCGGAAGATCCGATTGAATACTCGCATCAAGGGACGATCGCGTCGGTGCCCAAGACGTGCTTCCGCCGTAGTTAAACTGTCCAGATGGGACGTCCTTCATGCCCGTAAAACGTCCCGCTGAAGCCGTTCCACCACCCGTCGCACCCTGCATTCCCGGACGCATTCCCGGCTGAGAAGGCGCACTAGAGTTTGCGTCTGGGGTTGTGGCTGCGATCGGCGCAGAAGCTTGGACCGTTGGCGTTTCAGGTTTGAAATTTCCGATCGAAAAATCAGATTTTTTGAAAATCCACCAGAGTCCACCCAGAAGAGCCGCAACCGCCAGAGTTGCACCAATCAATGCCGGAATTTCATTTTTCTGTGCCATGGAAAAGTCCTATCAGGGGTGAAGTGCCTATTGCTTTTGCATCAGCGATTTTGCATTAGCATTGTGTACACTAGCCGAAACACTAATGCCGCCAATGTCGTCACCAATGCTATTGGCGATGCCATCACAATGCTACTGACAAACCCGACTTTAAACATCATCACAACAGCTGCCAAGGTCATACCGCTAATAATCACAAAATCCAGTCGTTCGATCGTCCGGTTCGATTGAAAGTAAACCAATACTCCCGCACACAGACACCACAGCACTGCTTGCACCCAAAACAAACCCGTCAAGGCATGAAGTCCGATCGCTAATAGCGCCCCTTCAAACCCCATAAAAGCTGAACTACTCAATAACTCAATCAAAGAAAAAGGCGATCGGGTTGACTTGGGACGGTTTGAGTTTGACATCGGGGTAATTGACATCGGGGGGATGGGCTTGGAATTCACAGACTCTAACGCGACGGGCAGGGGTTCGGGCGGGAGTTGGGTAAACGGATGACCAAGGGGAATCTGGGTGACGTTTGGGTCCATGGCAGGGACCGTAGGTAGCGGTAGTTCAGACGAAATTGGGGGCTGAAAGGGATGAAGAATCGCTTCTTCTGGGCGCAGACTATTCAGAACATCAGCGGCGCAGGTAAAGCGATCGTACGGCGCAGGCTGAAGCATTTTGTCCAGAATATCTGCCAGTCGATTGCTCACCGGATATTTTACGTTCGATCGCCAGATATACATCCGCGACACCGGATCACACAGTTGATTGGGCGGCAGTCCCGTCAGACACTCCACACAGGTCGCCGCCAACGCATACAAGTCCGTTGAAAATGAAACCCCAGCACCCGCCATCTGCTCCGGCGGCGCATAGCCAAGTGAAAAAATGCTGGTGGAGGTCTGGGGGCGGCTAGCTTGAGCCGTAGCGTACTTAATCGCGCCAAAATCCAGAAGATAAAGCCGACCTTTGCGACTGCGCATAATATTCGATGGCTTGATGTCTCGATGAATCGTTTGGTGCGCATGGACAAACCCAAGCACCTTCAGCATAGAACCCAAGATTTCAGTCACCGCCGCCTCATTCATCGCGCCAACCGCTCTTAACTCCTTCTCCAAATCTTGCCCGTCAATGAATTCTTGAGCCAAATAGAAATAAGCTTCTTCCGTTCCCGGTACCCGTCCCGGCACTTCGAGATCAAAAAACGCAAACAGGTCCGGAATTTGTAAATGCTCCCGCCCCAGTTCTTCCAAAACTTCACCCTCTCGCATGAATAACCCATGGGCCACTTGATGCTGCTCAGAGGTTAACCGTACAGCGGGTTTAAACTGCTTCACCACACAAGACCGCATCCCCGGCGTATGCCGATCGCGTGCCAAATACGCCGCCCCAAAGCCCCCCTGCCCCAAAAGCTGAATCGGCAAGTATCGATCGCCCAAAATCAACGGCATCTCGCAACACCCGCAAAATTTATCCCGCGTCAACTTCAGTGTCCTCGGATCATCAAGATCAGGGCAGTCATTGATAGGATGAGGACAACTAGGGCGAGTACAGAGCAGCTCCATGGAGAATTAGGAATGAAGAATGACGAAGTGAGAACCCGAGAAAAAGAATCACCCTCCTCTATTCTGCCTTCTCAATTCTCAATTCTGCATTCTCTCCCTTCGGTTCTTCCTTGTTTTTTCGATCGAAGCTCACCGGGAGGGACGTGAATTGGGGTAAGATTTCGCGGCAGAAGGCATCAGCCGCTTTGGAACGGTAGCGGTTCGGGTTAATAATAACGGAGAGCATTCGTTTGATTTCGACGCCTTGGATAGTAGCACGGTGCAAGATGCCCATTTGGATTTCCTTTTCAATGGCGCTGAGAGAGAGGAAGGAGACGCCTAAGCCAGACTGAACGGCAGTTTTGATGGCTTCAATAGAGTTGAGTTCCATGTCGATTTTGAGGCGGCGAGGTTCGATGCCGTATCTCAAGAGCACTTGGTCAATGACTTTGCGAATGGTTGACTGGGAGTCGAGCGCAATGAACTGGAGGTGGTAGAGGTCTTCCTTTTGGATGACGGCCTGTTGGGCTAGGGGATGGTTGGGCGGAATGATGAGTGCGAGTTCATCCTCGGCATAGGGCACCATATCAAGAGAGTCTTGTAGTTCGGGAGGAAGTTCACCACCGATGATGGCCAGATCAATTTGGCCATTAGCGACGCTCCAGGCCGTGCGTCGAGTGGAATGGACGTGGAGCTGGACGGCAACATCTGGATATTTTTGACGGAACAATCCTATCATTCGGGGAAGAAGGTAAGTACCCGTGGTTTGACTCGCGCCCACAATAAGCGACCCGCCTTGAAGATTTTGCAAGTCTTCAAGGGCGCGGCAGGTCTCTTGACAAAGGGTAAGGATTTTCTCCCCGTAGGCTAGAAGCATGTGTCCGGCTTCCGTCAGTTGTGCCCGCCTGCCGCCTCGATCGAACAACGGGACATCCAGTTGACGCTCTAGGTTTTGGACTTGGAGACTGACGGCAGGTTGAGACACGTAGAGGCTATCCGCAGCGCGTTTGAAGCTTCCTTCGGAGGCGATCGCCTTGAGGATCCGAAGTTGGTCGAGTGTGAAGGGTAAGTCAGACATAGAGCGTGACAGTTTATCTTTGTATGGGCGTCCAAGAACTGATTCAAGAGGAGTCAAGCAGTCTGTGGTGAACAATGAAGTAAAACTTAACGGCGCAACCGAACAAGCTCCAACAGAACAAACCGTGGCCATTTCATCCCTAACGACCTTAACTTCAGCGGACGAGAATATCGTACATGCTGTTTTGACTCTACCAGGAATTGTGGGACTTGCTTTTTTAGATCAGACGATTCCGCTCCAGAGTCCGCTTCAGGTCTATGGATGGGATGCAGGGCTGGAGATTCGGCGATCGGGGGTTTTTGTGGCGAGTGTGACACAGGTCTTGCGATCGATGCCGACTGAGTTTTACCAGTTGGAGTTTGGGTTTGGAAGTTATCGGGCGCTGCTGCGGCGATTTGGGACGGGCGATGCGATGGCGCTAGTGAGACAGGCAGGGAAAGACTGGATGGACGAGGAGCCTCAGTTGGCGGCATTTTGTCGGGTGGCGATGGAGTCTCGATCGGCGGTTCTGCTCATGATTGAGGCTCATCAACAGCGGATTCTGGAAACCGGGGTGGCAGATGATGTGCCTCGGGTGGATCGGTCCGTTTTTCTGGCGGCGTTTAATCGATTGTCGGAGATTGCGGGGCGCTATTTGGGGGCGACGATTGCGGTGCGACACCTAAGTCGATCGCAGCCGATGGTGGACTGTTTGACCGGGGTGACGATCGATCGATCGGGCCGTATAGTGATGAATCCTAGCACGCTAGATCCTGCATTGGACTCATTGATGTTGACGCCGGATCAACGCCTCGCGTTTTTGGTATGGATTGAAGAATTTGTAAAGCAGTGTTCAAAAATTATTCGTAATTTTGATGTGCTGGCCCAGAAAGAAGGGCTAACTGAAGAAGAGTATAAACTGTTATTTGATCCCGCTCCTTAGGAGAAAGAGTCCCCCATGGCAAAGACTGTCCGATTAGAACCGATCGCCCAGGAAACGTCTGTTGAGACGAATGGCAATTTACTGTCGGTGTTGCTGAATAAAGATTTGGATGTGTTGCGGGAGTGTGGGGGGCGCGGAATGTGTGCCACCTGCCACATTTATGTCAGCGATGGCATGAATAATCTGTCGCCCATGAATCGCCGGGAGCAACGGACGCTGGAGGTCATTACATCCTGCCAGCAAAATTCTCGGTTAGCCTGTCAGGCGAGGGTTTTGGATAATGGTGTGGTGGTCGAGCTGCCGCCGGGGATGTATATCAATTCCCTCAAGGATATTGAGGATTTGATTGGCCGTCGGGCGGAGCAAGATCTCCTGCATCCGATTACGGGGAAGGTTTTGGTTGAGGCCGGGAAGCTCATTACCCGATCGACCTTGAGGACCATTGAGAATAGCGAAAATCTAAACTTCAACAGCTATTTCTCGAATTCGTCTGAGTCAGGAATCTAAAAGAAAGGAGGATGTAAAAAGGGAGAAATGATGACTGGTGTGCCGGTTTCGTTACATAACCAGCTCTGGGACTCCCTGTATGGGCGCATATAGGCGGATCGGTCGATCGTCCAGAATTCGATCGATCCAGTGAACAATTAGCTAATGAGCAAGTATTTTTGAGATAATGGATGCATTTCAGAAACTCTAGCGGATTAGATTGCAATAAGCTGGCTAACACATAATTTTTTGTTGACTCCGCAACCTGCTCTCCCTTCAAAAACCTGTGCCAACGTCACCAAAATCAGGCATCTTATAGGTTGGCTTGTTTGTCCGTTTTTTAAGTTTTGGTTGCACCCGTTCTATGGAAACCCTCGCCTCCGATCACCCCCAAGGTTCTCCCCTCGTTATCCAAACGCAAAATCTTAGCAAAACCTACCGCACTGGCTTCTGGCTGGCACAAAAAATCCGATCGCTCATCGCCATCGATCTAGACGTGTACCAAGGCGAAACCTTTGGTCTGCTCGGCCAAAATGGCGCAGGCAAAACCACCCTGCTCAAAACCCTCCTCGGCATCGTCCGCCCCACCCAAGGGAAAGCCACATTGCTGGGCAAACCGCTTGGCGATCGCAACGTCAAAAAGCGCATTGGCTATCTCCCCGAAAATCCTTATTTTTACGATTACCTCACAGGCTGGGAAATCCTAGAATTCACGGGCGGACTGTTTGAAATCCCGCACAGCGTCCAGAAAGCCCGCATCCCAGAACTTCTCGAATTGGTCGGCCTGTCCATGAGAGATGCCAAGAAGAAACAGCTTCGTCGCTACTCGAAAGGAATGCTGCAACGCATTGGACTCGCTCAAGCCCTGATCAACGATCCCGAACTCGTCTTCCTTGATGAACCCATGTCTGGACTCGATCCGCTTGGGCGCTACCAAATGCGTGAGACTATTCTGTCGCTCAAGCGTCAAGGGAAAACGATTTTTTTCAATAGCCATATTTTATCCGATGTCGAAAAAGTGTGCGATCGCGTGGCCATTTTGGACAAAGGCGAACTGATTTGCGAAGGTAGCATGGACAAGCTCCTCGGCGACGTGCGAGCCTACATTGTTAAAGTTAAAGGCGGCAACCCCGAAATTTTGCAACAGCGCCTTGCCAACCTGCACTTCCAAGATGGCCTCTGGGTCGGCGTCTTAAAAGGCGAGGTGCAAGACTTCATTGCCAGTTTGCGTCTCATCCAAGCCCAGCTCATTTCCCTCACCCTCGCCCGTCCGAGCTTAGAAGAATTTTTTATCAAAAAGCTCCACGATCGAAACCCCACGTAACCCCACCCAATAAATCCAAAAATCCCCAAAGGCCGATCGAACTTGTTATCGTGTATCCCCACACAGTCAGGTCATCTAACGTCATGGGCGCGATCGCACACCTTCCCCGTTCCACCCGCCGCAGCCTCCACGTCATGTTTGTCGCAGGACTCTGCTTCTGGGCTGGACTCGCGTCTACCTTACCCGTTCTTCCGCTTTACATCAAAGATCTCAACACCAGCGCCCAAGAACTCGGCGTCATCATGGGATCGTTTGCCGTGGGTCTCTTGATTTTTCGGCCCCAAATGGGAACCCTCGCCGATGCAAAAGGTCGAAAATTCGTCATGCTCATCGGACTGTTCATCGCCGCGATCGCCCCGGTTCTCTACTGCCTTGTCCATGAGAAATTTATGCTGATCGGCGTTCGGATTTTTCATGGCATTAGTCTGGCCGGATTTGCCACCGCCTACAGTGCGCTGATTGCCGACATTGCCCCAGCAGAGCACCGAGGCGAAGTCATTGGGACCATGAGTCTCACCAATCCGATCGGGATGGCCATTGGCCCGATGGTCGGCGACTGGATGCTGCATGGCTATGGCTATATCGCCTGTTTTTGGCTGGCGAGTACCCTGGCGGCGTTGAGCTTTTTGTTTGCTACCCAAATCGAAGCCCCCCGCCAAACCCCTCGTGACCACTCAGCCCCCAACTCATATCCCACTCGGGGCTACTTCCAAATGCTATGGAGTCCCGAATTTCGGATTCCGACCTTGATGATGTTAGTGGTCGGGTCGGCATTTGGAATTTTGAGTACGTATGTACCGCTGTATCTTCGGGAAAGTGGCTTGACGGTGACGGCCAGTGCGTTTTATTCATCCGCTGCGATCATGAGTTTTTCAATGCGATCGGTCGCTGGAAAAATGAGCGATCGCTTTGGTCGAGGACGATTTATAACGATAGGAATTGCGACCTACGGGTTGTCGATGGCGATTCTTTGGCTGATGCGCGGCGACACTTGGGTGATTGTGGCGGGGTTGATTGAAGGCGTGGGCGGTGGGATGTTTTTGCCCGTGACTATTGCATTAATCACCGATCGAGCCTCGCCTGAGATGCGCGGACGGATTTTTAGTTTGTGTATTAGTGGATTTGATTTAGGGGTTTTCCTGGCGGGGCCAATTTTGGGTGGGATTGCCGACACGATCGGCTACCGAGGTCTTTTTGGAGTTGCAACGGGCATCGTTGCCGTGGGTATTGCGGTGTTTATCACACGATCGAGTAAAGATTTACACCATTCTCTCCAGTTTTCGCTCTCTGACGGGGGCGATGTCTATGCGCTCCCGAAAAACTCGTTACACTCATGATCTACGTCTTCTGATTTCGGCTTTGGAATCAGGCCGTCGATTATCACGGGATTCTCCATTATGCGAAAGATTTTATTTATTCTTGGGGAGCTATCTAATAGCGATGTGGAATGGCTGCTGCTCTCGGGGCGAAAGGAGCAGGTTTCCATGGGAATGCGGTTGGTGCAAGAAGGCCATTCGGTCGATGCGTTCTATATTATCCTGAATGGAGAATTTAAGGTGATCGTGGAATCCCAAAACGATCGTGAGATTGCTGTGCTCAAGAGCGGCGAAGTCTTGGGGGAAATCTCATTCCTAGATACGCGACCGCCCGTTGCAACCGTCATTGCCACCCAAGACTCGCTGGTGTTTAGGATTTCAGGGGCAGTCCTCAGCGAGAAGCTCAAAGACAACGGTGAGTTTGCGGCCCATTTTTACCGAGCGATCGCGTTATTTTTAGCCGATCGAATCCGCAATACCGTGGGTCTTTTAGGCTACGGCCAGGAATATCCATCGGATTCGCCGCTGCAATTGGTCCATGATCTTAGCCCTATGGTCATCGAACATCTCCCGCTTGCCCGTCAACGGTTAGAGATTTTTGTGAAACGACTGCGTGGATATTGAGGGCTATTTTCAATAGTGCGGGGTCCTGCGTTAACAACTGTTACAGATCCTCAGTCAATGCGCGGAGACCGCAAGCGAGGGGAGTAAAATTTGGACAAATGTTCTTAAGTGAGAGAACTCATGTCAGAAACGCTTACGGGTAAAGCGCCCTTATTTCCGGGTAGTACTGGCGGCTTGCTAACTAAAGCAGAAGTCGAAGAAAAGTACGCAATCACTTGGGATGCGAAAGCTGTTCAAGTGTTTGAAATGCCCACGGGCGGCGCGGCGACGATGAACGAAGGTGAGAACCTTTTGTATCTCGCACGCAAGGAACAGTGTCTTGCACTGGGATCCCAACTGAAGACGAAATTTAAGATTACGAACTACAAAGTTTACCGGATTTTCCCCAATGGTGAAATTCAATATCTGCACCCCGCAGATGGTGTTTTCCCTGAGAAGGTGAATGAAGGTCGATCGATTGTGAATCATGTTCCTCGGAATATCGGTTCCAACCCCAACCCATCGACGCTGAAATTCAGCGGTAAGCGGACGATCGATCCTTAGGGATTGCAGTCGGTTCGCATTTGAAAACTAGAGACACAAGAGGCCCGATCGATGGTGAAGCGATCGGGCCTCTTGTGTCTCTTGGGCATTTTTGAGGTTTGGTCAACGTCTTCAAACTGGAACGGAAAGATTGAGTCCGATCGGGTCCAAAATTTTTAACAGCCCAGTAAAGTCTGGAGTCGAAGACTGCGTAAAGAAGGTTTTAAGCTGAGAATGAAGAACCAACTCTTGCTGCATCGTCAGAACGATCGCCTGTGCCTCAGTCACATCCATCAGCGCTGGAAAAACTCAACCTCGTCACTATCATCCAAAAAAGCTTCCAAATAAGCAGCAGACTCCTGAGGGTCTTGCAGTGATTTCAAAAAATATTCTCGGTAGTTTCTATGGGTTGCCATTTTCACGCTCCTTAAAATCGTCCGACTGTTGTGAGGGTTGAGGGTATGCCCACTGTTATGATAATTGGGCTGGTGCAACGCCGATCGCACATGACTTACTCCCTATGACTTTCCCCGACTTCGACCAATTTTCCACCCTCGCTCAAACGGGTAACTTTGTCCCCGTCTACCAAGAACTAGTCGCGGACCTTGATACGCCTGTTTCCGCCTGGTACCGCGTGTGCAGCGATCGCCCCTACAATTTCCTCCTCGAATCCGTGGAGGGCGGCGAATCGTTAGGTCGCTATAGTTTTTTGGGCTGCGATCCGTTGTGGGTGATGGAAGCACGCGGAAACACCACGACGCAAACCGATCGAGACGGTCAGCAAAAAGTCTTCACAGGCGATCCCTTCAAAACCCTGTCTGACTGCCTGAGCACCTTCCAACCCGTCAAGCTGCCGGAACTCCCTCCTGCTATTGGTGGATTGTTTGGGTTCTGGGGTTATGAATTGATTAACTGGATCGAACCCAAGGTTACGATTTATCCGATTACGGACGCCGATTTGCCCGATGGCATCTGGATGCAAATTGATAGCTTGCTTATTTTCGATCAAGTCAAACGCAAAATCTGGGCGATCGCCTATGCTGACCTGCGTGAACCTGGGACTGATCTAAAATCGGCCTACACCAATGCCTGCGATCGCGTCAAAACCCTCGTCCAACGCTTAGACCAGCCCGTCTCCGATCGCGTTCGCCAACTCAATTGGAACTCTACGGGCAATAACGATCGCCCGATCGTCAGCAACTTCACAAAGGAAGACTACTGCAACGCAGTGAAAAAATCCAAGCAGCACATCACCGCAGGCGACATCTTCCAAGTCGTGATTTCGCAAAAACTGTCTACTGAATATCAGGGTGATGCCTTCGATCTGTACCGATCGCTCAGGCTAGTAAATCCGTCGCCCTACATGTCGTACTTCAATTTCAAAGATTGGCAAATCGTCGGTTCTAGCCCCGAAATCATGGTCAAAGCAGACAACGATCCCGATGGCAGTGGACTTGTGGCGACGGTGCGTCCGATCGCTGGAACCCGAAAACGCGGGAAAACCCCTGAAGAAGAAATAGAGCTTGAAAAAGATCTTCTCGATGACCCGAAAGAAGTCGCTGAGCACGTCATGCTGGTGGACCTAGGCCGCAACGATCTCGGTCGCGTCTGTAGCAGCGGTAGCGTTCGCGTCGATGAACTGATGATCATCGAACGCTATTCTCATGTCATTCACATCGTTAGCAACGTCATCGGCAAACTCCGCCCCGACAAAACCGCCTGGGATCTGCTCAAAGCCTGTTTCCCTGCCGGAACCGTCAGCGGCGCACCCAAAATCCGCGCTATGCAGATCATCCACGACCTCGAACCCGATCGCCGAGGCGTATATTCCGGTGTCTATGGCTACTATGATTTTGAAGGTCAGCTCAACACCGCGATCGCCATTCGCACCATGGTCGTCCGCCCGATCGCCCACACACCCAACACCCATCTTGTCACCGTGCAGGCCGGGGCGGGACTGGTCGCCGATTCAGTCCCCGAAAGCGAGTATGAAGAAACCTTAAGTAAAGCCCGCGCCATGTTAGACGCGATTCGTTGTCTCGGAAACTAAGAGGGCATTTTAAAAGTCTTCACAGCCATCCAAATCCATCACCTGCAATGGAACGCCCACTTCGCTGTAGGCGATCGCATAGCCCGCACTAGTCGCCTCTCGCTCCGCCTCTTTGCACAAAATCGGATCTTGAATCCAAAGGTTCAGCCGATCGAGTCTGGCGATCGATCGTATGTCCCTCGGTTCGACTCTCGTCTGCATGGGCATTGCTTTCGATTGGGTTAGGAGACTCAAGCGCTTGGTGACGGCAGCCGGGATTTCGGCCATGGCCGGGGCGATCGGCGCAATAAACGGGGTCACGAAGGGTGTTCCAAAGGACGAGACTTGGGATGAGGCGTAGACAGGTTCGATCGCTTGGTTCAACGTGGGCAGTTTGGACAGCACGTTGGCTTGTTCACTAGGTTGAATCTCAATGCCAGACTCTAAACGCTGTTTTACATTTTGCAGATAGCGTTGGGTTTTAAGGTAGTAGCTATGCCAATCGATTTCGAGGTTGCTATGGTGTTCGTATTTTAAATAGTGTTTGCAAATAATCCCCATCACGTCTTCAATCGCCATGGCTCCAAAGGCTTTGGCCTGGAAATGATCGCCTTTTTGCCAGACCTCTGCCCGATCGCGCACAAAATCCTCCTGCAAAAATCCAGTGTCCGTGAGCCAAGGGCCGTCGGGATAAAGCAGATTGGCCTTGGAACGCGGGGGCCGGATGCCGAGGGCGGGTTCGTAGGCTGCGATCGGGTGGTCCTTGAGTGGAGCGGCGAATCCCTGGAGGGCGAGATGGTACAGCGGACCGTCTTGGATAATCCACGATCGACGCATGAGTCGGTTTAGGCTGGGCTTGAGGGCGTGGCGTGGAATGGATCCGAGGGATTCAAATTGTTCTAGGGTCAACTGGGAGCGATCGCAGTTGAAGGTTTGGTAACACAACAAAACAATGACTTTGAGGTCGTCGCCGCTGAGGGTCTTGAGGGCGCTAGAGATGGCGAGGGGGAGCGGGGTGTGGGTCATGCGATCGATCGGCTGGAGGGCGGATAGATTTTGGTTCTATTGTACTATTTTTGGGATGGAGGGATGGAGGGATGGGGTGCGGGGGGCCGGGAAGAATGATGCGTTGACTCGCTTAACGCATCCTACGTCGGATTTGACGATCGGGTCTTCCCGGTTTTGATGGCCTATGCTTTGAACTTTTCGGTGATGCGACGCATGGCTTCATTTACGTTGTCTCGGCTGTTGAAGGCTGAGATGCGGAAATAACCTTCGCCAGCCGCGCCGAAGCCGGACCCCGGAGTGCCGACGACGTTGCAGGTTTCGAGCAGCTTGTCGAAGAAGTCCCAGCTCGATAGGTTTTCGGGGGTCTTGACCCAGACGTAAGGTGCATTTTCACCGCCGTAAACTTGGATTCCGGTGCTTGTCAAGTCCCGGCGGATAATCGCGGCGTTTTCCATGTAAAAGTCGATTAATGCACGAGTTTGAGCCTGTCCTTCGGGCGAATATACGGCTTCTGCTCCACGCTGCACAATGTAGGATACACCGTTGAATTTGGTCGATTGACGACGGTTCCATAGGCCCCACAGCTCCACGTCTTGGCCGTCTTTGGTCTTGCCTTTGAGGCTCTTGGGAACCACCGTTAGGGCGCAACGGGTTCCGGTGAATCCGGCGTTTTTGGAGAACGATCGAAATTCAATGGCACACTCGCGCGCCCCATCAATCTCATAGATCGAGTGCGGCAAGGTTGGATCCTGAATGAAGGCTTCATAAGCCGCATCAAACAAAATAATCGAGCCGTGCGATCGGGCATACTTCACCCAAGCTTCCAAATACTCCCGAGTGGCCGTTGCGCCCGTGGGATTATTCGGGAAACAGAGGTAGATTAAATCAACTTTTCGCGTGGGAATCTCCGCAACAAAGCCATTGTCGGCAGAAATCGGTAAGTACACAAATCCGTCATATTCTCCCTTACCGTTCATTTCTCCCGTGTGGCCTGCCATCACGTTGGTATCCACATAAACTGGATAAACGGGATCCGTCACAGCAATGACATTATCGTCACCCAAAATATCTAGAATAGCCCCGCCATCACACTTAGAGCCGTCGGAGATGAAGATTTCGGACGCATCAATGTCGCAGCCGCGTGCTTTGAAGTCTTGCTGGGCAATCTTTTCTCTAAGCCATTCATAGCCCTGCTCGGGGCCATAACCCTTGAAGGTCGATCGGTGGCCCATGTCGTCGATCGCCTTGACCATGGCCTCACGGCAGGCTTGGGGTAACGGTTCTGTCACATCGCCAATGCCTAGACGAATAATGTTCGCATCTGGATTAGCCTGAGCAAACCCATTGACGCGCCGTGCAATCTCAGGGAATAAATATCCCGCTTTCAACTTTAGATAGTTCTCATTAATTCTCGCCATGGCCCGTCACTACCCCAAGTTCTTGATGTCGTACACAACCGAATTCACGCCAAAATTCACAGGCGAATTCCTAAGACAGTGTAGCGTTAATCGGGGGTGTGGCAAGATTGCACTGGATTGCAGCCCTGGATACGGTCTTGTAGGCAAGGAGTCCGTATACTCAAGCATTCCTAAAGCCTACCCTCAAGGTTCAGTCTTTCAGCCGATCGATCGCCCCTCACATTTCAATCCTACAGGCGATGAAGGACTTGCCTAAAATTGGAATAATACAAAAGTAACAACCTTATCTCTAAATTTGGTGAACGAATCATAGAGGTTAAGGAATGACCGTCTTAAACCACACCTTACGGAAAGTTTAAAATTGAGACGACTCGAATAAAGTTTTCAAAATGAGCTGCCTAAAGTCACGAAATTTCAAGAGATGACGCTATGGTCATTGTCATCTGGCTTTAATTTTCCCAAGCAATCCTTCTCTATAGGTTTTAAGATTATGCGAAGCGTACTAACTCGTTCTCAGGTTACCCCTGTCCAACCCATTACAGCCGTCCAAGAATCTCTCCAACAGCCCACTGTCCTTCGTCCCCAAGGCCACATGAATGCTGACCGCGTGTTGGCATTCCAAGACCAACTGACCCGCGCGGTGATGTCTCCCACCTCTGCATCCTTAACCGTAGATATGAGCCAAGTGGAATCGTTAGACAGCAAAGGCTTGATGACCTTGATTTCCACCTTGAATCTAGCGGAGCGCATGAACAAGCGTTTCAACCTTTGTTCTCTCTCCGCCCCTGCTCGCATCGTTCTTGAATTATCCCAGCTCGATCGAGCTTTTGAAATTGTAGAAGCGGTTGTCGTTTGATGGTTGGCCCCGTACGTTTAAATCTCAAGACTTAAATCTAAGGCTTGAATCTAGTCGTTCAAGCCGTATACCGAAAGTAGGCGAAGGGTTCTCGCAATCCTTCGCCTATCGTTTGTATACTGAAGTCAACCTTGAACCTACTGGAGCCGATCGACCCGTGACAAGCGTTAGAGCAAGCGTCATGCCCGAAGGGGCCGTCAAACGTCTCCTCACTCCCGACATCCATAGGCCCGCTCGATATTTGGGCAATGAACTTGGTGCCGTTCATAAAGATTGGAACCGTGCCACAGTGCGATGGGTGCTGACTTATCCTGAAGTCTATGAAGTCGGGGCGTCGAATCTGGGTCATATTATTCTTTACAGCATTATCAATGCGCAGCCTCGTCAACTGTGCGATCGGGCCTATCTCCCTGCTCCCGACCTGTCCGCCAAACTCCGCGACGGTTCGATTCCGCTGTTTGCCGTTGAATCTCGGCGATCGGTGACGGAATTTGATATTTTGGGCTTTAGTTTATCCTACGAATTGGGAGCTACCAATATATTGGAGATGCTGGATCTCGCCCAAATTCCCTTCACTTGGGCCGAGCGCCAAACAGGTCATTACCCATTAATTTTTGCCGGAGGACAGACTGCAACCTCGAACCCTGAACCCTACGCCGACTTCTTTGACTTTGTAGTTTTAGGTGATGGGGAAGAGTTGCTTCCAGAAATCGGACTGATCTTGGAAGAAGGGAAAGTGGCCGGGTTGTCTCGGGAAGATCTACTACTTGATCTCGCTCAAATTCCCGGCGTCTATGTGCCGCAGTTTTATACCCTACAGCCCGATGGCTCCGTCTTACCCCATCGATCGGACGTCCCCGCGCGCATCCTCCGCCGAGTCGCAACGCCGATTCCTGCATACTCGATCGGTCTTGTCCCTTACGTCGAGACGGTTCACGATCGCCTTACCATTGAGATTCGTCGGGGCTGTACGCGGGGATGTCGGTTCTGTCAGCCGGGAATGTTGACCCGTCCAGCGCGAGATGTGGAGCCGGAAGCGGTCATTGATTCCATTGAAACTGGGATGCGGGCGACGGGCTATAACGAATTTTCGCTGTTGTCCTTGAGCTGTTCGGATTATCTAGCGCTACCTGCGGTGGGTGTCGAGATCAAAAATCGCCTCCAGCGCGACAATATTTCTCTAACGCTTCCTAGTCAACGGGTCGATCGATTCGATGAAAATATTGCCAACATTTTGGGCGGAACGCGTCAGGGCAGTCTCACCTTTGCGCCTGAAGCAGGTACCCAGCGAATGCGCGATATCATAAATAAAGGCTTGACCAATGAAGAACTCCTGAGGGGAGTAACAACTGCGTGGGATAAGGGCTGGGATAAGATTAAGCTCTACTTTATGATCGGTTTGCCCGGTGAAACCGACGCCGATGTCATTGGCATTGCCGAGACGCTCCAGTGGTTACGCCAGGAATGCAGTTCGCCCAAGCGGACCCGACTAGACTTCAACGTTACCATCTCCAACTTCACCCCAAAACCTCATACCCCCTTCCAATGGCACTCCGTCTCCACCGCTGAATTTTACCGAAAGCAGGCGTTGCTAAAAGCGGCGTTTCGGCAAGTTCGAGGCATGAAGGTTAACTATACCGATGCTCGAATTTCAGCGATGGAAGATTTTGTGGGCCGGGGCGATCGGCGGTTGGCTCCTGTGATTCGTCGAGCGTGGGAACTAGGAGCGGGCATGGATGCCTGGTGGGAGAGTTTGGACAAAGCCTTTGGGGCTTGGACTCAGGCTATCGAAGAATCTGGACTGGACTGGAAATATCGTCAAGTCGAAGCGGGAGAATGGGATCTCTTCAGCCCGAAGGAAGGGGCGATCGGTGAAGTGACTGACAGCACACCCCATCGAATGCCGGACATCACTCAGGCGTTACCTTGGGATCACCTCGACACCGGAATTGATAAACGTTGGCTGTATGACGATCTCAAGCGCGCTCTAGAAGCAGCAACCATTCCGGACTGCTCCTTTGACGGGTGCTCTCACTGTGGCGTGTGCGGGGTTGATTTTGGGCACAATGTCATAGTGCCTGCGCTGCCAATTCCGCCCTTTGATGGGCAGTTTAAACCTAAGAGCGATCGCATTCAGCGCTTTAGACTCCGATTTGCAAAGTATGGCGACATGGCCCTAGTGAGTCATCTAGATTTACTGCGGCTGTTCGATCGGGTGGTGCGTCGGGCTGGGCTACCGATTTCCTTTACGAATGGGTTTCATCCTAGTCCACGAATTATTCCGGCGAGTGCTCTATCTCTGGGCATCACTAGCGATGGCGAAATTATGGACTTTGAGCTAACTGAGCGCCTAAGCCTTGAGGATTTTCAGACGCGATTGGCGGCGCATCTCCCCAAAGATTTGCCCGTGGTGTCTGTAGAAGAACTTTCCATCAAGGCCCTAGCCGCCACAGCCTCGCTTGAGCAGGCTGAATATCGTCTAAGGATTGGAGTCTCTGAAAAATCAGAAAAGATTCAAACTCCCGCCCTCACCCTGGAGACGGTTCAATCCTGGGTCGATGAGGTGCTGTCCCAAGATGAAATCCTAGTGGAGCACAAGACAAAATCGGGAAAACTGAAGGACGTGAACGTTCGATCGCGCTTGTTTGACCTTGCGGTAGAGGAGGTAGAGGGGGACTCGATCGCCGCCCAAATAACCGTGCGATATGTCGGCAGTTGCCAAAACAATGGAACGTTGCTTCGACCGGATGAAGTCATAAAAATGCTAGAGGGCGTCTCTTCCCGGTCCCTCATTCTCCAACGCATCCATCGAATGCGGCTCATCTTGGCTTCGCCCGAGACGCCGACTTAAAATCAAAGCCCCACCCTAACTTTGCTCCATCGCCGTTCAAGGGGATCAAATCCACGCTATAATTCACTGCAATGAGAAACTCCTGCTGAAGGCTCTCCTCAGGTTGCAATGAGGATCAGAGCCATTCTGAGCATGTGTGTTTGCTCTGACTTCAGGTTTTGCGTTAAGTTAAATTCAAGGTGTTGGTTGGTGTTGATGAGATTTGTCAAACACAGTTCGCACTTCGCGGCTAGTTTCAATTGCCCTGGCTCATCTGCGCGAGAACGCAGGTTGGATCTGTTCAATGGCTGCCCCGTCTAAGTTTTAGGAAGAGATTGAATGTCGAAGCAAATTATTATTGCGGAGCAGCACCGGATTGCTGCGGTATTCGAGGCGGATCAGATACAGGAATTGGTCGTCGCCACCGGAACCCATCAGGTTAGTGATATTTATCTCGGTGTTGTTGAAAACGTTCTTCCTGGTATTGATGCGGCGTTTGTCAATATTGGTGATTCCGATCGCAACGGGTTTATTCATGTTACGGATCTAGGTCCATTACGACTGCGCCGATCGGGTGGATCGATCACGGAACTTCTGGCCCCGCAGCAAAAGGTGTTGGTCCAGGTGATGAAGGAGCCGACCGGGACGAAAGGTCCACGCTTGACAGGGAATGTTTCTTTGCCGGGGCGCTACTTGGTGCTGATGCCCAATGGTCGCGGGGTCAATCTATCGCGTCGGATCAGCAGCGAAAATGAGCGAAACCGCCTGCGGGCGCTGGCCATTTTGATGAAGCCTGCTGGGATGGGTGTTGTCATTCGGACAGAAGCGGAAGGAATTCCTGAGGAAGCGATCATTGAGGATCTAGAAAATCTTCAGAAGCAGTGGGAGAGTGTGCTCCAAGAAGCCTCTTCGACCCGCGCTCCGGCTTTGCTTAACCGAGACGATGATTTTGTTCAGCGGGTGTTGCGAGATACTTACTGCAACGAAGTCAATCGCATTGTGGTGGATTCGGCTCAGGGGATGAAGCGTGTCAAGCAGCATCTCACGAGTTGGAGTGGTGGACGGATGCCCTTGGGCATTTTGGTCGATCAGCATAATGAACGATCGTCCATCTTGGAATATTTCCGGGTGAATGCGGCCATTCGTGAAGCCATGAAGCCGCGTGTGGACTTGCCCTCTGGTGGCTATATCATCATTGAAAAAACCGAAGCCTTGACCGTTATTGATGTCAACTCCGGATCCTTTACCCGATCGGCCACCGCTCGTGAAACCGTCCTTTGGACCAACTGTGAGTCTGCGACGGAGATTGCCCGCCAGCTTCGGCTGCGGAACATTGCGGGAGTGATAATTGTCGATTTTATTGATATGGAATCCCGACGAGACCAGTTGCAGGTGTTGGAGCATTTCAACCAAGCGATGCAAACCGACAAGGCCAAACCCCAAATCGCTCAGCTAACGGAGTTGGGACTGGTGGAGTTGACTCGAAAACGCCAAGGGAAGAATATTTACGAACTCTTCGGCAGCCCTTGCCCTTCCTGCAATGGACTCGGGATTCATACGCATTTGCCGGGTGAAGCGCCTAGCGCACTGCAAGTCAATCATCAGTATCACCACTACGAAGAAATTCCTGATCACTTCGCACCCACTCCACCTGCGGCAATCGCAGCCTATGGCGATAGCAGTCGAGAGGGAAGCCGAGAAGTCAACCGTGAAAGTCGAGGCCGCATTAGTCGTGAAACTCGAAACCCGCGAGACACCAGCAAGCGTCCAGAGGGCCGATCGATTTCACGTGATGCCTACACGTTGCCGCCAGAATCCTATGGGTTGCCTGATGCAGGAGCTTATGAAAGCGATAGCGACACTGATCTTGAACTCCTCCATCACCCTAGCTACCAAGAGCGTCAGCGAAATGGCGGAAATGGCGGCGGAAATCGTCGCCGCCGCCGCCGAGATGCACCCCCCTTCGATCGTGAGGCGACCCCCGCTGCTGGCCAAGCCGCCACGCCTTGGAATGAGGATAGCGATCGTCCAAGCCGCTACGTACCTGATGTTCTCATTCGGGAGTCTGAACCGATTCCTCGCTTCATCGAGGAGGAGGAAGATGAAGAAGAGGAAGAGCGGGTGGTCGTACCCGAAGTCCGTGAACCTCGGGACGATCGGCGGAGTCGAGGGCGTCGAGATCGTTTTCCCAGTGAGCCACCTGAAGTCATCCATGTCGAGATGAGCAGCGAAGAACAGGATGTCTATGCTTGGATGGGGATTTCACCGCTTGTCATGTCGAGCCAAACACCGAAAGACCCCCGATCGGCGGTGATTTCGGTTCATCTTCCGGGAGAAGCGCCTGATATTGAAGCTCCGGTTGAGTCTACCTTGAAGCCGATCGCTAATGGAGTTCTCAATGAGCAACCAGAGTTTGACTTGAAGGCTGTGGAGTATCCGATGGTTAACTCCTTTGCGAATGGGTTATTGGATCAGGATGAGGACGACTTTTCAGAAGCAGCGACCCGGATTAGGCGAACTCGCGCCAGTGGAGTCGTTTCGCCACCCGTTAAAAAGGTGATTGGAATGGGTTCTCGATCGGATGAATATGACCCGGACCCTGTTCTTGCCTTTGAACCCTTTCAGGTCAAGAGTATGCAAGCTGAACCCGTTGTCCAGGTGACTCATTCTGTAGATGATTCTAATGGGGATTTGGATGAGAATGGAGCACCTCGCCGCCGCCGTCGTCGATCGTCTGCAACTTAAGCTAATTCGACTTAAACAAGTGTTATTTTATCCTGGTCATCATTCATGGTGATGCTTCCTACGCTGGAATTTGAAGCTGCGCTCTGGGAAAAGGGGTTGTTGCAGGTTGCTGGCGTAGACGAAGTGGGATTAGGCTGTTTGGCTGGACCGATCGTCGCGGCGGCAGTTGTAGTTCCGCTGGATGTCGTGCAGGTCGCGATCGTTCGAGATTCTAAAGCACTCTCCGCGAAGCAACGCGGGCAGGCTTTTAAAGAACTCTCTCACCAAGGCGTCTCGATCGGCATCGGCATGGCGTCGGTGTCTGAAATCGACCAATTCAATGTTTTGCAGGCGTCTTATCTGGCCATGAGACGTGCTATTTCTCGCGTACAGCCGATCGATCATGCGCTGATTGATGGGCGTCCGATTACGGTTAATCTAGGCGTTCCTATTACGACTCTTATTAAAGGCGATATGCGGTCCTACGCGATCGCCTGCGCTTCCATTGTGGCTAAAGTGCGCCGCGATCGGCTTATGGTGAACCTGGCAAAACGCTATCCCGGCTACGGGTGGGATAGGAATATGGGATATGGAACCCCGCAGCATCTTCAAGGCATTCAGTCTATGGGGATTACACCATGGCACCGCACTACCTATGCGCCCGTTCGACTTGCCTTGCTTGAGACATCTAAAAAAATCCCTTGATGACGCCGAAGCTCTTTCATCAAAGGGATTGGAAGGGAGAGTTGAAAATCTACACGGATGAAAGTCACAGTGAGAAATCTGAACTCACAAAAGGCTGGACTAGCGGTTCGACTAGGAACTAGCTTGTGTGGCCTACGCATCTTGAGCTATCCATCGTTTCTTATGCGCTGAGTTTATCCTTCATTCCGTATAAATTTCAACCTAAATTTCAATATTCTTTTAGGTTACGGCAAACCATTCCTCGATCGCCTCCTCTTTGGTGTTTGTATGTCGGTTGTGCGTTTCGCGTTCAAACTCTAGATTGATCGACCGGTTTTGTTCACCATCTGCGGCCACCGCAAAAATCGGGAACTTTAATTCACCATCTTGGAACGACATCTGAAACCGGAACGTTCCGTCAGAATTTAGAACGATAGGTTGACCATCGACATAGACTGTGGCATCTCGTTCGGTTGCCCCATAGACGATAAGTTCTGCATCCGCAATTAGCCAGAACTTGCGAGGCTGCTTCTGAGGAAGATCGCCCGAAAAACCCGCGCCCGACATCGTTAAACCAGAGGCATTGGGTCGTGCCCAGAGACCCGCACCGGACGGGAAGACGTAGGAACTCACCGTGCTTTGATGGGGCTGAACGGGCGGCAAGTTTTGCATGGATCCATAGAGCGATCCGGCAATGCGCTGTGACTCCACTTCACCTGCAAACTCAAAGAACTGCTGATGGAGTTCAGGATTGGTCGTAATGGCCGCTGCTTCAACGGCTGCGTTGCCAATTTTATTAATCGGAGGAACCAGCGCCGCAACCGTCTGCCCTTCCAAATTAGCGTCCCACTCGACGGTGACAAAGTGATCCTCAATCCACTCAGACGGATAAACCGGAGGAACGCGCATCGTCGCCGATTGCGCCAGAATAAGCCAGCGGCCATCCCATGTCCGGTACCCAATTTCCAATAAGTAGTCGCGATCGCTAACCGGAATAGGGAGATACCATTCCCTCGCCATTTCATCACAGCCATACTCTTGCAAACTGTGAGGCGATTGGCTGTGCAGGTCAATATCGGTTACATCAAACAATCGCAAGGCCAGTTGCTGCCCACCTTGGCGACGAAGTTCCTCTTTGCGATCGTCGCTAATATCCCAGTACGCATAAGCCCATTTGGGGTCACGCGGCAGCATCACAATGCGACTTTCACCGTATCCATTAGGCAAATCCACCAGTCCGTGGTCTACATCTGCGAGAGATAAATCGACGGTTGAGACCGCTTGCATTCCGTACTTTGATGCTTCAATCATAGCTTCCTCGGGACCTTGTTTTTGGAGAATGGAGGATAGGAGCTGGTCTTTGCGCATCCGACTATAGCGGGAGACTCCGACAAAGCTCGCCACCCGGCGAAGCTGTCGGAGCGTCATTTCTTCAAGAGGGATTTGAGGTATCGTCATGGAAAAGCCCTAGAAACTAAAGAGAACCTGAGGAATTAAGCAAAGGCGATCGAATGGTCAACTGAACTCAATCCAGACCAAACCATCAAGGTTTAATTAACTATTCTTTGAGATGGCCTCATAGTGGAGTATTTCTGAGTTGGGATCAACCGATCGAAGGGATCACTTTTAGGGATCAAACGGGTTTTGAGGGGTTGTGGGGATCGCTATGTCAAGATATCCTGACATAGCGATCGATGGGGATCGCAAAACTGCGTTTTGGGGATCAAAAATTAGTCTAAGTGTTGTGACATTCTTAATTTCAGAACATTGCGAATGTCGTAACACGAATCTCCGTAGGACTCGTGCAATCAATCCATATAATCAGTCCATAGGCATTCAGTCCCGAGGATTCAGCCCCGAGGGTTCAGCCCGTGTGGTTGTGATGGGGTTCAGCAGGGGTTTTATGGGTAAATCTCGATCGAAGAATACGGTCTCAGCGTGGTTTGCGCGGGTCATTGCCGCGATGCTACTAGCGGGGCAGGTCGTGGTGCATCTTTTACAAGGCAAAATCCATGTCCGCAATACCTTGGACCAAATGTCAGTGGTAGGTCCGGAGTCGTTGATGATCGCCCTATTGACGTCTACGTTCGTCGGCATGGTCTTTACGATTCAGGTCGCGCGTGAATTTCTGAACTTCGGCGCTGGGGCAGCGGTGGGCGGTGTGCTGGCATTGACGTTGGCGCGTGAACTTGCGCCCGTTTTGACGGCAGTGATTGTAGCGGGTCGGGTCGGGTCGGCGTTTGCGGCGGAAATTGGGACGATGCAGGTGACGGAGCAAATTGATGCGCTCTATATGTTACGGACGGATCCAATAGATTATTTGGTGATTCCGAGGGTTTTGGCCTGTTGTTTGATGGTGCCGCTGTTGACGATTTTGGGATTATTTACGGGATTGCTAGGCGGGATGGCAATGGCCGAGTTGATTTACAAGATTCCGGCGCGCGTCTTTTTGGATTCGGCGCGGAGCTTTTTGACGGTATGGGACCTGTGTAGTGCGCCGATTAAGGCGATGGTGTTTGGGTTTTTGATTTCGATTATTGGGACAAGCTGGGGATTAACCACCACGGGCGGCGCAAAAGGGGTAGGCGAATCGACAACTACGGCGGTCGTCACGTCGTTATTGGCGATTTTTGTGTTTAATTTCTTTTTGTCTTATGTCATGTTTGCGGGATCGGGCAGTGCGGTGTTGCGATCGCTCTGACCCACCGCTCTAACTCAAACCGCGCTGCCGTTTACGCTAAGAATTCTCACAAATATATACGATACCCCTTGCATGGGGATCCCATAGCCCTGAAACTATTAGGCAGGCGTTGAATGGGTATAAAGGTTTACATGTTGTGAAAAGAGTTTTAGGAATCATTTTGGGTGGCGGCGCGGGGACTCGGTTGTATCCTCTAACCAAGAAGCGTGCTAAACCTGCGGTCCCGTTGGCCGGGAAATACCGTCTCATCGATATTCCGGTGAGCAACTGTATTAATTCAGAAATTTATAAGATTTACGTCTTAACGCAATTTAATTCTGCGTCACTGAATCGTCACATCTCTCGGACCTACAATGCCTCTGGACTTGGGGCTAACGACAGCTTTGTCGAAGTCCTCGCGGCCCAGCAGACCCCCGAAAATCCAAATTGGTTTCAGGGCACCGCTGATGCGGTCCGCCAATATATTTGGATGCTTCAGGAGTGGGATGTTGATGAGTTTGTGATCCTGTCTGGGGACCATCTCTACCGCATGGACTACCGCAAATTTGTTGAGCGTCACCGAGAAACGGGGGCTGACATCACGCTGTCGGTGGTGCCCATGGATGACAAGCGGGCCTCGGATTTTGGGTTGATGAAGATTGATCCGACGGGCCGGGTGATTGATTTTTGTGAGAAGCCAACGGGCAACGAACTCAAGGCTATGCAGGTGGACACGACGATTTTAGGATTGAGTCCTGAAGCGGCGAAAGAGTCTCCCTACATTGCGTCTATGGGTATTTATGTCTTTAAGAAGGAAGCCTTAATCAAGCTCCTTCACCAAAACCCTGACTTCACTGATTTTGGGAAAGAAATCATTCCCAATGCGGCGAAAGAAAATAATATTCAAGCCTATCTCTTCAGCGGATATTGGGAAGACATCGGGACGATCGAGTCCTTTTACGACGCTAACCTGGCCCTAACCAACCCTAATCCGCCTTTCAGTTTCTACGATGACAACGCGCCGATTTACACGCGCCATCGGTTCCTCCCCCCCAGCAACTTTCTCGATACCACCATCACGCAATCGATCATTGGCGAAGGCTGCATGTTGAAAAAATGCCGCATTCATCACTCGGTCTTGGGAGTACGATCGCTCGTCAAAGAAGGATGCGTCATTGAAGACACGTTGATTATGGGCGCGGATTTCTACCAAACTCAAGCCGAAATGTCACGGGATAGCTCGAACGGAGCCTATGTTCCGGTGGGCATCGGTCAGAATACGACCATTCGCCGCGCCATTATTGATAAAAATGCGCACATTGGCCGCGATGTCCAAATTATCAATAAAGACCGCATTGAAGACTCCGATCGTGAACATATGGGGTTCATCATTCGCAACGGCATTGTGGTCGTCGTGAAAAACGCGGTGATTCCAGACGGCACCATTATCTAGGTAAACAGAAGATTTCTAACGATCCGGTCCCTCAGCTCAGAAGTGAGGGAACCGGATTTTTAAGGCATCTAAGAAATCGGGGTTAAACTGGTGATGATTTCACATTGTGAATCTCAATGGCTTACCAATCATTTAACTTCAAAAAGCTAAAAGAGCAGTTTGGGATTCAGCCTCGCTTGAGTCCGCTCTTTCCACAGGTTCAACCGATCGCGCCTTCTGCTTGGCTGACGCAAACCCTCGCTATTTCTTCTGCGACAACGTTGACGACAGAGAAAGAACGATCGGAACGCATTATTTCGCCGATTTTGTTAGAACTGCGGGAACATAATGCGCGTCAGTTTTCGGTGTTGTCAGGGTTGGTCTTTGATGTGGATGCCGAGCAGGGATTGAATGGGGAGTGTGATTTCATTCTGTCGAGACATCCTTTTGACTTTGACATTCAAGCGCCTGTGTTTACCGTAGTAGAGGCAAAGAAGGGAGATATTGAAAGTGGATTACCCCAGTGCATCGCACAGATGATCGCGGCGGAGATTTTTAATTTTAAGGATGGGACGGTGTTGTCTGCGATTTATGGGGCAGTGACAACGGGGGATGTTTGGCGATTTCTTAAGTTAAGTGGGGGCGCGATCGATCGGGATCTTCAGATTGATTCGGAAACGCATTATCTCGATAATCTTCCCGTTGTGTTAGGCATTCTTCAATGCATTGTTGAAACGGTGTGAGATTGACAATAATGTTGTTTTCTGGTTGTTCCCTTTAACGTTGGTAGCAACGATCGCGCCACATCATATGTACCAACGACCGGCACGATCGGTTTGCTACAATTAACGCAAGATCATCGACTCTATTACTATCTTGCTTTGTGTCAACAATATTAATTGCGGCATTGTGATCTCTGTCCATGACGCATCCACACTTACAGGTATGGGTTCGGGTGAACAGGAATTTTTTAAGGACTTCCCCGCAATTACTGCATTCTTGGCTAGTGTAAGCAGGTTCAAGGCTAAAGGCCGTCGCTATCTGCGGGACAATCCCCACAAACTGGGATTTTTTTGACCGCAATGAAGACATTTATGTACTCACGTTCATGCACCCAAATTCTTCCAGAGCAGGCAAAAAGTTAGTATTTTCGTGGTTCGATCGACTGAGCTTGATCAGTGCAAACCGTCGCAAGGGCGAGAGATTTTCCCACTGGGCTAGAGACAGCGTTTGGTTAACCGATCGAACTTTGATTAGGACGCTTTCTGGAATTGCCGTGACCACCGTCCAAGGAGGATAGGCATCGATCGCCAAATCCGTGGCCGTCTCACCCGATCGTGCATGAATGGCCTCATGGAGAAAATCGTGATAGTTCTGGATTTCTAAGGGCGTGGTGCATGGACGATCGATGAGAGCGGTGCGATCGTCAGCGGTGAAGAGACTCCACTGATGCAGCTTCAGCTTAACCCCGCAGGTATCAAGTTTAAAGCGCACCTGCATCGGAATGCACCGGAGCGACGCCACAAAATCGGCTTCAAACTTAAAAAACATGGACAAACTCCTGTCAAAAGGACATCACTCTGAGTAAGCAAGATACAATAAAGGGCTAGTATCCGAAAATACGGCTAAAGTATTTTACCGTGACCTCTTCTTTGGAGTATCGATCGCATGGGAAGAGTCGTTGGAATCGACCTAGGCACCACCAATTCAGTGGTTGCCGTAATGGAAGGAGGCAGGCCAGTGGTCATTGCCAACGCAGAAGGTATGCGGACGACTCCCTCTGTGGTAGGCATCAGCAAAGACGGCGATCGCCTCATCGGTCAGCTCGCCCGTCGTCAATCGGTGTTGGATCCGCAAAATACGTTTTACAATGTTAAACGCTTCATCGGGCGCAAACACGGGGAACTAAAACCGGAAGACAAGCAAGTTCCGTATACGGTGCGCCGGGACGAAAATAGCAATATTAAGATTAAATGTCCGCGTTTGGAGCGAGATTTTGCGCCGGAGGAGATTTCGGCGATGATTTTGCGGAAGCTGGCGGACGAAGCGGGGCGATATTTGGGCGAACCCGTGACAGGAGCGGTGATTACGGTTCCAGCCTACTTTAATGATTCCCAGCGGCAGGCTACGCGAGATGCCGGACGCATTGCTGGGTTAGATGTCAAACGAATTCTGAATGAACCCACGGCAGCGTCTCTAGCCTACGGACTCGATCGGCGTCAGAGTGAGCTGGTTTTGGTCTTTGACCTGGGCGGCGGGACGTTTGACGTGTCGATTTTGGAGGTGGGGGATGGGGTGTTTGAGGTGCGATCGACCAGTGGCAATACGCAGTTGGGCGGCGGTGATTTTGATATGGCGATCGTCAATTGGTTGGCGGAGCAGTTTCTTGAAAAAGAGGGGATAGATTTGCGGCGCGATCGACAGTCGTTGCAGCGTCTGACGGAAGCAGCAGAGAAGGCAAAAATCGAACTGTCGGGTGTGACTGTTACAGATATTAATCTGCCTTTTATTACCGCCACAGACGACGGTCCGAAGCATATTGAGACTCGGTTGACGCGATCGCGGTTTGAAGAACTGTGCAGTGAGATGGTGAGTCAGTTGCGGCTTCCGGTGAAGCAGGCGATGCGCGATGCAGGGTTTGGTCCACGAGACATTGATGAGATTGTGCTGGTGGGCGGGGGGACTCGGATGCCCATGGTGCAGGAGTTGGTGAGATCGATTCTCGGACGTGAACCCAATCAAAATGTAAATCCGGATGAAGTGGTGGCGATCGGGGCGGCGGTTCAGGCCGGGGTGCTTTCGGGGGAATTGACGGATATTCTCCTGTTGGATGTGACTCCGGTGTCTGTTGGACTAGAAACGGTTGGTGGCTTGATGAAAAAGCTGATTCCGCGCAATACAACCATTCCGGTGCGCCGATCGGACGTTTTTTCCACGTCTGAGGATAATCAAACGTCGGTGGAAATCAACGTGGTCCAAGGGGAGCGCGAAATGGCGAGTGGCAATAAAACCCTGGGCCGCTTTAAGCTCATGGGGATTCCGCCCGCGCCTAGAGGGATTCCGCAGGTTCAGGTGTCGCTGGACATTGATGCCAATGGGATTTTGCAGGTGACGGCGATGGATCGCACCACGGGCCGGGAACAGAGCATTACGATTCAGGGCGCGTCTACGCTGAGTCCGGAGGAGGTGCAACTGATGCTGCGAGATGCGCAGGTTTATGAGGAGAGCGATCGATTGCGGCGAGATAAGGTGGAGAAACGCAATCGGGCTGAAGCGATGGTGGTGCAGTCTGAGCGTCAGCTTCGGGAAGCGACGCTGGATTTTGGGATGAATTTCGTTTCAACCTATCGCAATCGGATTGAGCCGTTAAATAAGCGGTTGCGTCAGGCGTTGGCGGACAATGATGAGCGGCTGATGGACATTACGGAGGCGGACCTTAAGGATGCGCTCTCAGATTTGCAGCGCGAGGTCTACGATGAAAACCAAAAATATAAGGAGGAAGGTGGATTCTTTAAGTCCGTGAAGGACTTCTTCTTGGACGATGATGATGACTATTACGATTACAACAATCGTCGGGATTCCTATGACTCGAATCGTGGGTCCTACAATAATTACGGCAGTAATAGCTACGGTAACAACAGTTACGGAAACAATTACGGTGGCGGTAATAGCTACGGCAACAATTACGGCGGCGGGAACGCGGGATCGCTGCCTCCCAATCGTAATCCGTCCTTTGATGATTGGAGTGCGGGGAATCGTTCGGCTAATTCAGCTAATCCGGCGAGTAACGATCGAAATCCCGATCGCTATGATGATCGAGGTCGCGGGTATTCGGATTCGCGGGATACTTCGCGGGACTCTTATGATGATCGCAATGAACGCTATGACGACCGACGGGATGATCGCACGACGGATCGCTATGACGATCGAAACGATCGATCAACGCAGGAACCTCGCGCAGCTGGGTATTATGATGCTTCGGGAAGGGATTCGCGCGATCGTCCGGTGGACCGGAAGCCTCAACGATCCGATCGGCCTAATTATGATTATGACAATTGGGATGGGGATGATTGGGGGTGATTGGGGGGATTTAGGATTGATGCGTTGCTTCGCTTAACGCATCCTACGTCGGATGTGGAATGTCGGATGGGGCGGATGGCGGGATATGGTGGGATATTTCGCATGGGTTTGATGTAATTGGATGCTTTGGGATTCTTGAATTATGCAAAATTTTCGTAATTATTATGAAATCCTAGGGGTCGATCGTGATGTCGAACCGGATGAAATCAAACGCGCTTACCGTCGTCTCGCTCGGTCCTATCACCCTGATATGAATCCGGGAAACCGAGAGGCAGAAGAGAAATTTAAAGATATTAATGAAGCTTACGAAGTCCTCTCTGATGAGGAACGCCGCGCGCAATACGATAAATTTGGAAATTTCTGGAAGCAAAAAGGCTTCGCAGGCGTTAATAAAGCTTGGGATTTCTTTAAACCGAAAACAGGTGCCCCGCAACCTGAAGAAAAAGAAGAGGAGTTTAGCAATATCCGCGATTTCAATGAGTTCTTCGATACGGTGCTCAATACCCGCGAAAGCGCACGCAAAGGTGGTCGCCCCACCCGATTGCCCCGCAACAATCCACCCGGGCCCGATCGCAATTACTCCAGCAACGCCAATCCCCCGCGAGACTCGAATCGCACGCCATCCTTCAGCGAATCACGCGAGAATTTTCGGACAGATGAGCCAGTGGCTTCACGATCGGATTCACGATCACGATCGGAGGGTCAAGCTCGAAGTTCATCCCCTCAAGAGGACTGGGGACCTGAACCCAAAACCCGGAATGAAGATTGGGGTCCACCATCTCAATCTAGACCCGAATCGCAATCCCGTTCAGACTCTCGTTCAGAGGCCCAATCTCGACGTGAACCCGCGCGGGATGAATTTCAATCAGCAGCGGCTACTCCAGAACCGCGTCGTCTTCGTCCTCGTGATGCCGAAGCACAGCTTACGGTCCCTTTAGAAAAAGCCTACAGCGGCGGGAAGGAGCGAATTCGATTAGAAGATGGACGGCTGCTTGAAGTGACGATGCCGGGATTCATGCTGTCGGGGCAGCGGATTCGGCTCGAAGGCCAAGGGATCAATGGCGGGGATCTGTTTCTAACGATCGAGGTGCCGACCCATCGGTTTTATCGTCTCGATGGATTTAATCTCGTTTGTCAGGTGCCGTTGACGATTCCCGAAGCGGTGATGGGCGGCGAAATTGAGGTGCCGACGCTCGATGGCCTCGTGCGAATGAATATCCCAGCGGGGGTCAAGTCCGGCCAGCGCTACCGTCTCGCAAAGAAAGGCTATCCCAATGAATCCGGCGATCGCGGGGATCAAATCGTAGAGCTGCAACTAGTCATTCCCAAAGCCTTAAGCGATCGTGAACGCGAGCTTTACGAAGAATTGCGTCTGATCAATACCGTTAATCCACGAGTCGGACTGGTCTAGATCGCGCGCGAGGCTCACTTCATCTCCAGCCATTAAATATAATATTTTTGGGGCAGCATCCCGTATACTGTATCTTCCCTCTTTAGCCCTTCCCACATCAACTCCTATGCCGTTACCTGTTGTTGCCATTATCGGTCGTCCCAATGTCGGGAAATCCACGATCGTAAATCGTCTGGCACAAGTGCAAGATGCGATCGTATTTGACGAACCAGGTATTACGCGCGATCGGAGCTACAAGCGTGCGTTTTGGCTCGATCGTGAGTTCATGGTGGTGGATACGGGTGGATTGGTGTTTGATGACGAGACGGAATTTTTGCCGCTGATTCGAGAGCAGGCGGAAGCTGCGTTGGCTGAGGCTTGTGTCGCGATTTTTGTAGTGGATGGACGGCAGGGCTTGACGATCGCCGATGAGGAAATCGCAGGTTGGTTGCGGCTTCAGACTGTTCCGGTCGTGCTGGCGGTCAATAAGTGTGAGTCGGTGATGCAGGGTGACTTGCAGGCGTCGGAGTTCTGGACGTTGGGCCTTGGTACGCCCTATCCGATGTCAGGGATTCACGGGAACGGCACCGGGGAACTGCTTGATGATGTGATGCAATATCTTCCGCCGTCTGAAGAGGTACAAGAAGATGACGAAATCCGAGTGGCGATCATTGGTCGTCCAAACGTCGGCAAGTCCAGCTTGCTTAATGCCTTTACGGGTGAAAATCGATCGATCGTCTCCGATATTTCCGGAACGACCCGCGACACCATTGACATGAAAGTGGAGCGCGGTGGCATTCACTATCGGCTCATTGATACGGCGGGGATTCGTCGCAAGAAAAATGTCGATTACGGCGCAGAGTTTTTCAGCATTAACCGGACGTTCAAAGCCATTAGCCGATCGGATGTGGTTCTCATGGTATTGGACGCGGAAGATGGCGTCACGGATCAAGATCAAAAGCTAGCAGGGCGCATTCTTGATGAAGGTCGTGCTTGCGTGGTGGTCGTGAACAAGTGGGACATGATCGAAAAAGATTCCAACACTATCTATGAATTTGAACGGGAAATCCGATCGCGCTTTCACTTCACCGAATGGGCCGATATTATTTTCACCAGTGCCTTGAATGGTCAGCGGGTCGAGAAGATCTTTGATCTCATTGCCCCGGCTGCTGAACAGCACCGTCGTCGCATCAGCACGTCCACCATTAATGAGGTGATTGAAGATGCGGTCATGTGGCACACGCCGCCTTCGACTCGACAAGGAAAGCAAGGCAAGATTTATTACGGGACCCAAGTCAGTGCCCAGCCGCCTGCGATCGCTTTATTTGTCAACAATCCCGACCTGTTCGGCGATGGCTACCGTCGCTACATCGAACGCAAATTCCGCGAATCCTTGGGGTTCCGAGGGACGCCGATTCGACTCTTCTGGCGCGGTAAGAAAGTTCGTGATGCCGAACGGATGCCCAGCAGCATGTTGACTAATGCTAACCGAGCTACGCGGGTGAAACAGCCCAAATAGTATTTTAAATATTATTTAGACAGCATTCCAAAAAGCATCCTAAACCAGTGTTTCAAACCACGCGACGACGATTGGCGATTTGGTACACGGCAGTGACTGCGGTCCTGTTGCTCACGTTTGCAACAGGTGTATTTTTCTATGTTCGCAATACGTTAATTGAACGCATTGACGACACGTTAAACCATGTGGTGGAAGTCGTAAGCCGATCGCTCGTGATTGAGCCTGTGGAACCGCGATCGAGGTCGTTGCAGGTCAACATTGAACTGAGTTTTCGGGATAACTTTTTGGAGCAAGAAGACGATCACATCGATCTCGAATGGTTCACACAAGCAGGAGACTTAAAGTGGTCTACGTTTGTAGAGCCACCCAAGCTGACGCTCCAGACAAGCAATAGCATGACTCATCGAGGCGAAACGGTTGCCATAGACGAGGTGCGGACGATTCGGCAGGTAACGCAGCGAGTGACCCTCGGAAGGCAGGTGTTGGGGTATTTGCGGGTGAGTCATCCGTGGTTTGAGGTGACGAAGCCGATTCGGGAGTTGCTGCTTGATCTGTTGCTGTGGATTAGTGGGATGACGATGCTGGTGGGGGCGGCGGGGTGGTTTTTGTCGGGGTTGGCGATGCAGCCGATTCGGGAGTCGTACCAGCGGCTGCGGCAGTTTACAGCCGACGCGTCCCATGAGTTGCGCAATCCGATCGCGGTGATTCAAACCAATGTGCAAGTGGCCCTAAGTGAACCCGACGCCAATCCTGAGCAAGTGCGATCGCACCTTCTCGTCACCGAGCGACTGACGCGTCGGCTAGGCAAACTTGTGGACGACTTGCTTTTTCTGGCGCGGCAGGATAGTGGTATGGTGGCGGCGGCTTGGGCAGAAGTCGATCTGCGGGATCTAATTGATGAAGTTCTAGAAGAACAGGGCACGATCGCCGCTGAAAAGGGCATTGATCTGACCTTAAAAACCGATTCGTTAACGGCCATGATGGACGGCGATCGCAGTGCTTTAGCGCGAGTCTTTACTAATCTCGTGAGCAATGCAATTCAGTACACGCCTGAGAATGGAAAAATTACGCTAGAGTTACAATCTCAGAAACGTAGTACCCAATTGATTTGGCTCGTGAAAGTTATTGATACGGGAATCGGCATTCCAGAGGGTTCGCTCCCGCAATTGTTCGATCGCTTTTATCGAGTAGACCCCGCGCGATCGAAGCAATCCGGCGGTTCGGGATTGGGCTTGGCCATTGTGCAGACTATTGTCGAGAGTCATCACGGAACGATTCAGGTGGAGAGCCATGAAGGAAAAGGCACCACGTTTTCGATCGCCCTTTTGCAGGGGTAAAGGCTTTACATTCTTGAGTTCTCGTCCAAGGGTTGGGTCAAGGCTAATCCAAACGATATCTCCACGATCGGGACTGTAGGATATTTCTACCATTGTTCCTGTCCAACGGGATTTTCCCAGTCCAGTTCACAGTGGCAGTTTTCTGGGGTGATGCCTGTGAGGAGTAGCGGAGTAGATTTTCATGAGGTGAAGAAATTTCCAGAATTTCTTGTGATGGATAGGTAGACTATGAGTAGCGTTGTCAATCTCCCCCGAAAACCGTCATGTCTGATCGTACCTCTCAACTCCAAACACAACTCAAAATGCTCTATGACCAGTTGGATGGTCTTGAGATGGCGAAGGTGACTAGCCGCGATGAAGACAAAGTGATGCTTCAACAACGAATTGACTTGAAGTGGAAGGAGATTCGCGAGAAGGATGGCGATTATGTTCGATCGCTAGCGCAACAAGTGAAAAAGCAAGATTTACCCGAACCGATCGCCATCGAGATCGTGGGTGAGTTGGTAGATGAACTGGTGCTGATCCAGCCGAAGACGGATGAGATGCGATCGATGTTGCAACAGATTTTGACGGAGTTGCAGAAGCCGGGGGTGCCTGCGGCGGCGAAGCTGAAGGTGGCGATTCCGTTGGTGCCGGGTTTTGTGGCGATCGAGCTTGAGGGCGATACGGAGAGTGTGGTGCAACGGTTGTTTCCGACGTTTGTGCGGGCTTATGAGGGAATAAGGGCGATCGGGGGTCAGCCGGGAAAGTAGGATACATTGCTGACTTTGAAGATCTTCAAAGTCAGCAATGTATCCTCTACCGATCAATTTGAACAACCAACCGTCCAGCTAGATTCTGAGAAGAAAAATCATTCAAAAAGCTATGCTTTTTCTGATCCTGTTTCCATTTTGACAGATGAAATAGTAGGAATATCTGTCAGTTTAGGCACACATCTGATGTTAACAATTAGAAGAACATGGAAGATCACCTTTATTGGCTATGTTCTTGTTTTTATAGGTTCATCTATTTATCAGGAAAGAGAAAGAACTTACCTCATAGCAGATCTGGAAAAGAATTTAAATTCAAAAAATTGGAAGGCGGCTGATTTAATTACTGGAAAAATATTTCGTCATTCAATCAATGAAATTACCTGTAAGAATTTAGGCGTTGCTGATTTAAGGTATGACGGCTTGAGGAACTGGGACATCCTTGAACTTA
>ENA-OBIO01000185-OBIO01000185.1-metagenomes-genome-assembly--contig:-NODE-185-length-39137-cov-6.20257_pt1 | contig 39137 bp, 37 predicted proteins | sample MGYA00153383_OBIO01 | MGnify analysis MGYA00153383 | reverse complement strand
GCGCCGTCACTCGACGCTCGGCTACGTCAGTCCGATAGAGTTCGAAAAAGCTCAAGAAGCTTAGGTCGGTGTCTACGAGACCGGCAGCAGCTCAGTCAGCTTGTCGGTCGCCATGGGGGCACTTTCAGAGCGGTTTGGGGGCATCGGCATCGCGCCCAACCCCTCATGCCCCCAACTATGCCCCCACATGCCCCCGGATGTCTACGGCCCTCTCCGGCCCATTCAGGCATGAAAAAACCCCTAGAGCGTTGATTCTCTAAGGGTTTTTTGGTACTTCTCGGAACTTCTGGGAACCTTGATTGGTGGAGCTGGGGGGAATCGAACCCCCGTCCGAAAACCATTGCCGGGCAGATCTACACGCTTAGCTGACTGATTTGGTTTTAGATCGACAGGTCGCGCAGCAGCACGCTACCTGCTTTTCGATTCACTAAATTTAGTCCTGTGAAGAGTGACCCAACTCAGGACGAGCCAATGTGTATGACTTCGCAGCCTTTCAGGTTACCCCTCAGACCCAGCCCATCGGCCAACTGTTGCGAAGCTCACCGGTTTTAAGCGGCGAGGGCGTACGTAGAGTCGTTCGCAGTTACTTTGTTTCCAGTGGTTTTACGAGCGAACTGGTGCTCGGCGTGCCCTGTTCCAGCTCCGTACCTTCGTCGAAGCCAGGTCAGCCCCAGAGATTTTATTCTAGGTCATTCCGAGCAGTTTCAACAGATCGCTCGGAGTCGGCGCCAGATAGTCAGCGCCCCATGACTCGATGGGCTCGCCTTCGCCGAGGTAACCCCATGCCACCGCGACCGTCATCATGCCCGCCGCCCGACCGGCCTGCACATCGCGCAAGTCATCACCAACATAGACACAACTGGCAGCGGGCACACCGATCCGGCGCGCCGCTTCGAGCAGCGGTGCGGGGTGCGGTTTGGCGTGCGGCGTGGTGTCACCGCACACGAGCGTCGCAGCGGGGGGCATCAGACTCAGCGCACGCACCAGGGGCTCACTGAAGCGGGCCGCCTTGTTGGTGACGATGCCCCAAGGCATGGCTCGCGCTTGCAGTGCATCGAGCACCGGTTGCATGTGCGGGAAGAAGCAAGTCTCCCGCGTCATTCGAGCTTCGTAGATCTGCAGGAATTCTTCCCGAAGTGCAGCGAATGTTTCATGTTCGGGACCGACATCGAATGCGCGCCCGACCATGCCGCGTGCGCCAGCGCCGACCATCGGTCGGTAATGTGCGAGCGGGAATAACGCCAGTCCGCGCGCTGCGCGCATGTCGTTGGCGGCGCCGGCGAGGTCGGGTGCGGAGTCGATCAAGGTGCCGTCGAGATCGAACAGCACTGCTCCGATGTGACGGCTCATGCCGTCTTGCGGCACGCGATCATGTAGTTCACGCTGGTGTTGTCTGACAACCAGTAGCGCTTGGTGATCGGGTTGTATTCCATGCCACGCGTGTCGGCGAGCTCCAGGCCGGCGTTGCGGCACCACTGCGCGAGTTCGCTCGGACGGATGAAACGCGCGTATTCGTGCGTGCCTTTGGGCAACAACTGCAGCACATACTCGGCGCCGACGATCGCGAACAGAAAAGCCTTGGCGTTGCGGTTGATGGTCGAAAAGAAAACCCAGCCACCGACCTTCACGAGCGTCGCGCAGGCATGCACGATCGACGACGGATCGGGCACGTGCTCGAGCATCTCCATGCACGTGACGACGTCGAAACTACCGGGAGCTTCGGCAGCAAGTGCCTCGGCAGAGATCTCGCGGTACGCGATGTTCTCGGTACCGGCTTCGAGCGCGTGAAGTTGCGCGACCTTTAAGGGCTTGGCGGCCAGGTCGATACCCAACACGTTTGCGCCTCGCCGAGCCATTGAGTCGGAAAGAATGCCACCGCCGCAACCGATGTCGAGCGTATGCATGCCCTTCAGCTTGGCGTGCCGATCGATCCATTCGAGGCGAAGCGGATTAATCTGGTGGAGTGGGCGAAACTCGCTCTCGGTGTCCCACCAGCGGTGTGCGAGCTCGCTAAATTTGGCGAGTTCTTGCGGATCTGCATTGATCATGTAGCGATGGTAGCGAATGCGCCGCGCCCTGAAGCGGTGAGTCCAAGGCGCATGCACCCGAATCGGGCAGCAAAAAACGAAAAGCCCCGCCGAAGCGGGGCCTTGGAAACAAGGAGCCTAGGGGGCCCTCGCTAATTCTTACTTGCCGCGGGTGCCCACGACCTCGATTTCCACGCGACGGTTCTTCGCGCGGCCTTCGGCGGTCTTGTTATCGGCGACGGGTTGCTTCTCGCCCTTGCCTTCGGTGTACACGCGGTTCTTCTCGACGCCTTTCGTAACCAGGTAGGCCTTCACAGCTTCCGAACGCTTGACCGACAACTTCTGGTTGTACGCGTCGGAGCCGACCGAGTCGGTGTGGCCGACAGCGATAATGACTTCGAGATTGATACCACCCATTTTGCTGACGAGGTCGTCGAGTTTGGCTTTGCCAGCTGGCTTCAGAACCGACTTGTCGAAGTCGAAGAAGGCATCGGCCGCGAAGGTGACCTTCTCGCTGACCGGCGCTGGCACCACGACCGGAGCCACGGGTGCAGGCACCGGCGCAGGAGCGGCGGCCGGGGCCGGGGCAGCGACAGGTGCAGGAGGCGGGGCCTTCTTCAGTGCGCCATCGCACTCTTCAATGGCAGTGGCAGGAGTCCAAGAACCATCGCGCCAGCACAGCTCGTTGGTGCCATTCTTCCAGGGCAGGTTGCCGCTGCCGTTGACCCAATTGTCAACCGTCTGCGCGAACGCGCCAGACATGGAGGTTGCGAGGGCAGCGGTTGCAAAGAGCGACGCCACCTTGTTCAGTTTCTTCATGATTCTCCTCTCGAGGGAAGGCGCAGTAATGTTCTGCAAAACGTCCGAACCGGAATCGGAAAGTACTGGCAAACACCTGTGCGTTAAACGCTCTACCGGGCGCTGACCACCGACCGACTTATTGTGCCATAGGGCTTTCTCGCAACCTGTTTTTGGCCCCGCGCCACGCCCTCCAGCCCGTCGATGTTGCATCAGCGCGACAGGAAACGGCAATTAGAATCTGTAGCTGCACCGCGTGCCAACCGAGTCGCTCTGCCCCTCCCGGCTTACAAGAAAACATCGCATGACCCAGTTCGCCAAGGAAACCCTGCCGATCAGCCTCGAGGAGGAAATGCGGCGTTCGTACCTCGACTACGCGATGAGCGTGATCGTGGGGCGCGCACTGCCGGATGCACGAGACGGCCTCAAACCGGTGCATCGCCGCGCGCTGTTCGCGATGCACGAGCTGAGCAACGACTGGAACCGGCCTTACAAAAAGTCGGCCCGCATCGTCGGCGACGTGATCGGTAAATATCACCCGCACGGCGACCAGTCGGTATACGACACGATCGTGAGAATGGCGCAGGATTTTTCGATGCGCCACATGCTGGTCGACGGCCAGGGCAACTTCGGCTCGGTCGACGGCGACAACGCCGCGGCGATGCGTTACACAGAGATTCGCCTCGCAAAAATTGCGCACGAAATGCTCGCCGACCTCGACAAGGAAACCGTCGACTTCGGCCCGAACTACGACGGATCGGAAAAAGAGCCCTTGGTCATGCCGAGCCGGCTGCCGAACCTGCTGGTCAACGGCTCGGGCGGCATCGCGGTGGGCATGGCAACCAACATCCCGCCACACAATCTGAACGAGGTGGTCGACGCCTGCCAGCACCTGCTAAAAAACCCGGGTGCGACGATCGACGAGCTGATGGAAATCATCCCGGCGCCCGACTTCCCGACTGCCGGCATCATCTACGGCCTCTCGGGCGTGCGCGACGGTTACCGCACGGGCCGCGGCAAGGTGATCATGCGGGCGAAGTGCCACTTCGAGGACATCGACAAGGGCCAGCGCCAGTCGATCATCGTCGACGAGTTGCCCTACCAGGTGAACAAGAAGACGCTGCAAGAGCGCATGGCCGAGTTGGTGCACGAGAAAAAGCTCGAGGGCATCAGCCACATTCAGGATGAGTCCGACAAATCCGGCATGCGCCTGGTGATCGAACTCAAGCGCGGCGAAGTGCCCGAGGTGGTGCTCAACAACCTGTACAAGCAAACCCAGTTGCAAGACACCTTCGGCATGAACATGGTGGCGCTGATTGATGGCCAGCCCCGCCTGTGCAACTTGAAAGACCTGATCGAGGTCTTCCTCGAGCACCGCCGCGAGGTCGTGACGCGCCGCACCGTGTTCGAGTTGCGCAAGGCGCGCGAGCGCGGCCACGTGCTCGAGGGCTTGGCGGTTGCGCTCGCCAACATCGACGAGTTCATCGAGACAATCAAGGCCTCGCCGACCCCGCCGGTCGCGAAGGCGGCGCTGATAAGCAAAAGCTGGGATTCGTCTATGGTGCGCGAGATGCTTTCGCGCGTCGCCGGCGACAACCCGGGCGGGCTGCAGGCATACCGCCCCGAAGGCCTGGCGAAGGAGTTGGGAATTCAGACCGACGGGCTGTACCGCTTGTCGGACGATCAGGCGGGTGAAATTTTGCAGATGCGCTTGCAGCGCCTGACCGGCCTGGAGCAAGACAAGATCATCGGCGAGTACAAAGAGGTGATGAGCGAGATCACCGACCTGCTCGACATTCTGGCCACACCGTCGCGTGTGACGACCATCATTACCGATGAGTTGAACAGCATCAAGCAGGAGTTCGGCCAGACCAAAGCGGGTGCGCGCCGCAGCACCATCGAGCCCTTCGCCTCGGACCTCGGCACCGAAGACCTGATCACGCCGACCGACATGGTCGTCACGCTATCGCACACCGGCTACATCAAAAGCCAGGCGCTCAGCGAATACCGCGCGCAAAAGCGCGGCGGCCGCGGCAAGCAGGCCACGCAAACCAAGGAAGACGACTGGATCGACCAGCTCTTCATCGCCAACACGCACGACTACATCCTGTGCTTCACCAACAAGGGCAGGGTCTACTGGATCAAGGTCTGGGAAGTGCCGCAAGGTTCGCGCGGCTCGCGCGGCCGGCCGATCGTCAACATGTTCCCGCTGCAGCAGGGCGAGAAGGTCAACGTCGTGCTGCCACTGACCGGCGCGTTCCGCACCTTCCCGGCCGACAATTACGTGTTCATGGCGACGGCGCAAGGTGTCGTCAAGAAGACCTCGCTCGATGAGTTCAGCAACCCGCGCAAGGCCGGCATCATCGCGGTCGACCTCGACGCGGGCGACTTTCTCATCGGCGCGGCGCTCACCGACGGCAAGCACGACGTGATGTTGTTCAGCGACGGCGGCAAGGCCGTTCGCTTCGATGAAGACGACGTGCGCGCGATGGGCCGCGGCGCTCGCGGTGTGCGCGGCATGGCGCTCGAAGACGGCGTCAGCGTGATTGCGATGCTGGTCGCTGAAGACGAAACCCAAAGTGTTCTCACAGCGACGGAAAACGGCTACGGCAAACGCACGTCGATCGTCGAGTACACACGCCACGGCCGAGGCACCAAAGGGATGATTGCGATCCAGCAAACTGAGCGCAATGGCAAAGTCGTTGCTGCCACGCTGGTGCGCGCCGACGACGAAATCATGCTGATCACCGACAAGGGGGTGTTGGTACGCACCCGCGTCGCCGAAATTCGCGAGATGGGCCGCGCCACACAAGGCGTAACGCTGATTGCGCTCGACGAAGGCACACAGCTGATCGGATTGCAGCGCATCGTCGAGAATGATGCCAACGGTGATGCATCTGCGGATGCCGCCGGCACCCCACCCCCCGAACCCACTGCAGGCGACGAACCGCCCGCCCAGGAGAACCCTTGAAGAAAAAATTTCTCGTGATCGCGCTGTTGACCAGCGCTGCCTTCGCGCAAGCACAGACCGCTGCGTCTGCCATTCCGTCTTCGCCGGCCAAGAAGGAACTGGTGCAAAAGTTGATGGTCTTGCAACAGCCTGGCATCGAAGGCTTGGCGCGCAACCTCGTCGAGCAGCCCGCCATGGCGATGTTGCAAGCGGCCGGGCGTGCGCTGCCGAACATTCCTGCGGACAAGCGCGAAGCGGCCGGCAAGACCATCGAGGCCGACATCAAGAAGTATGTCGACGAGGCCACGCCGGTCGTGCGCGATCGTGCGGTGAAATTGGCGCCTTCGACGATCGGCGCAGCGATGGAAGAGAAGTTCACCGAAGACGAGTTGAAGCAGTTGATTGCCTGGCTCGAATCAGCGGTCAACAAGAAGTACGCGCAATTGGGCCCGGAGATTCAAAATAGCTTCACGCAAAAACTGGTCGCCGAGGCCCGGCCGACGATCGAGCCGAAGATTCAGGTCCTCGAAGTCAAGGTCCGCGCCTCGCTGGGCGCGCCGCCCGCCGATCAACCGACCTCGGCGCCCGCGAAGTCGACCGCACCTGCGAAGAAGCCTGCGCCGAAGTGAACGGTGCGGTGAGCCGCCAGCGGGGAGTCGAATGGGTCGCACGGCATGGCTGCGTGCGAGAATTTCGACTACACCATGACTGACTCACACGCCGCTTCTCCGGACGCGCCCGACCTGCTCGGGTTTCGCACCCGCATCGACGCACTCGACCGCGACCTTCTCGCGTTGCTCAACCAGCGCGCGGCACTCGCGCTCGAAGTCGGCGAACTGAAAAAACGTGAAGGCTCGGTCGCGTTTCGCCCCGAACGCGAAGCGCAGGTCATCGACGGTTTGAAAGTCGCGAACCGCGGGCCGTTGAAGGCCGACAGCGTGGCGCCGATCTGGCGCGAAATCATGTCGGCCTGCCGCGCGCTGGAAACACCCACACGCGTTGCCTACCTCGGCCCGGCCGGCACATTCAGCGAGCTCGCGGCACTCGGCTTCTTCGGCTCGACGATCGTCAAAATCCCGTGTGCGAGCGTCGACGAGGTGTTCCATGTCACCAGCGCTGGCGCCGCCGATTTCGGCGTGGTGCCGGTCGAGAATTCGAGCGAAGGCGTGATCACGCGCTCGCTCGACCTGTTCCTGACCACGCCACTGTTCATCATCGGCGAGACCAGCCTCTACGTTCGCCACAACCTGCTGCGGCGCGAAAATTCGCTAGCCGATATCGAGGCCGTGTGCGCGCATCCGCAGGCACTCGCGCAGTGCCACGGTTGGCTCAGCCATCATTTGCCGACGGCGGAACGCCTGCCGGTTTCGAGTAACGCCGAAGGCGCGCGCCTCGCGAGCCTCGATGTCAGGCTCGCCGGCATCGCTAGCACCCACGCGGCGAGCGAATTCGGCCTGCACATCGTTGCCCCGGCGATTCAGGACGACGCGCACAACCGCACCCGTTTCGCAATCGTCGCGCACCCGCACCAGCACCCGCAGCCGAAAGCCTCGGGGCACGATTGCACCAGCCTCGTCGTCTCCGTTGCGAACCGACCCGGCGCGGTACACGACATGCTGGTGCCGCTAAAAAACCACGGTGTGTCGATGACGCGTTTCGAGTCGCGCCCGGCGCGGTCCGGCCAATGGGAGTACTACTTCTACATCGACTTGCAGGGCCATCCCGACCAACCTAACGTCTCGGCAGCGCTGGCCGAACTGCGCGGCGTGTGCGCGTTTTTCAAGCAGCTCGGCACCTACCCGATCGACGTGCACTGATCTGCCCCCTGCGACTTTCAAGCGACCCATGTTCAATCAACTCGGCGTGATCGGATGCGGCCTGATGGGCGGTTCGTTCGCACTCGCGCTCAAACGCGCCGGTCTGGTCAAACGCGTGATCGGCTACAGCAAGTCGCCGTCGACCACCGAGAAGGCGAAGAAGCTAGGCGTGATCGATCAAGTCGCCGAATCGGCCCTGCTCGCGGTTTCCGGCTCCGACATCGTGCTGATCGCCGTGCCGGTCGCTGCGACCGAGGCCACGTTCAAGGCGATTCGGCACCTGATCGAACCCGGCGTGCTGATCATGGACGTCGGATCGACCAAACGCGATGTCGTCGATGCAGCGCGCCGCGTTCTGAAGGAACACATCGTCTCGTTCGTTCCCGCGCACCCGATCGCCGGCAAGGAAGCCGCGGGCATCGGCCACGCCGACGCGACGCTCTACAACGGTAGGCAAGTCATCCTGACGCCGCTCCCGCAAACCTCGCCCGAGTTGCTGCAAAGGGCGACGGACTGCTGGGCCGCGATCGGCTCTCAGGTGCTGCGCATGACGCCCGAGAACCACGACGCCGCATTCGCCGCCGTGAGCCACCTGCCGCACATGCTGGCTTACGCGTACTTCAACTCGGTCGCCAAGCACCCTGCGGGTCGCGACTACCTCTCGCTCGCCGGCCCCGGTTTTCGCGATTTCACGCGAATCGCGGCCAGCGATGTCGACGTGTGGCGCGACGTCATGATGTCCAACCGAGAAGAAATCTTGAAGCAGTCGCAGCGCTTTCGCCATTCGCTCGAGGCGATGGAGCTCGCGATGAAATCGGGCAACGTCGAGGCACTCGAAGACATGATCCGTAGCGCCTCCGATGCGCGCGGCGGCTGGCAGATGAACGCTGCCAAGCCCAACACCAACCGCTGACCATTCACTTTTATCTTCGCGCGGCCGACGGCTGCACCGCCGCATGTTCACGACCCGATTCCTCGATCTCCCGCCGTTGGCCATGGCCGCCGGCACTGTGCACCTGCCAGGGTCGAAGAGCATCTCGAACCGGGTGCTGCTGCTCGCCGGCCTGTGCGCCGGCACGACGGTGATTCACGACCTGCTCGATTCCGACGACACGCGCGTGATGCTCGATGCGCTGCGCGCGCTCGGCTGTGGCGTTGCGCACGACGAAGCGGTCGTGCGGATCGAAGGCATCGGCGGCGAGTTGAGAGCACGCGAGGCCGACATCTTTCTCGGCAACTCGGGCACCTCGGTGCGCTCGGTCACCGCCGCACTCGCCGTGCTCGCGAGCGCACAAGGCAGTGCGTTCACGCTGCGCGGCGTGCCGCGCATGCACGAGCGACCGATCCGCGACCTGGTCGATGCATTGCGACCGCTGGGCTGCGCGATTGCGTACACCGGCGTCGAAGGCTTTCCGCCGTTGCAGCTCGGCGATGGCAGAAAGCACGCACTCGATCTCGACGCGCCGATCCGCGTGCGCGGCGATGTGTCGAGCCAGTTCCTGACCGGGCTGCTGCAGGCGATGTGCCTCGTCGCCACCGACCGCGACATCGTCATCGAAGTCGTCGGCGAGCTGATCTCCAAGCCCTACATAGCGATCACGTTGAACCTGCTGGCGCGTTTCGGCGTGCGCGTGCGCAACGAGCAATGGGCGCGCTTCACCATTCACCAAGGCAGCCGGCTCGTGTCGCCCAGCGCGATTCACGTCGAGGGCGATGCGTCATCGGCGTCGTACTTCGTCGCACTCGGCGCGATTGCGGCGAGTGCGGATGCGCCGGTGCGGATCGAAGGCATGGGCAGTGCGTCGATTCAGGGCGATCTCGCGTTTATCGGCGCGGCACAGGCGATGGGCGCCAATGTGCTGCTCGGCGAGAACTGGGTCGAGGTCTCGCGCGGCACCTGGCCGTTGAAGCCGATCACGCTTGACTGCAACCACATCCCCGACGCCGCGATGACGCTCGCCATGATGGCGCTGTATGCGAGCGGCACCACACGCCTCACCAACATCGCGAGCTGGCGCGTCAAAGAGACCGACCGCATCGCCGCCATGGCGAACGAGTTGCGGAAGTGCGGAGCGACCGTTACCGAGGGCGTCGACTTCATCGAAGTGACGCCGCCGACGATCTGGCAGCCCGCCGCGATCCGCACTTATGACGATCACCGAATCGCGATGTGCTTCGCGCTCGCGGCGTTCAACGATGTGGGGCTGCCGGTGCGCATCTTCGACCCGCAGTGCGTGGGCAAGACTTTCCCCCAGTACTTCGAGACGTTGTTCAGCGTCGTCGGCCCGCGCGCGAGCGGTGTGCCGATCATTACCGTCGACGGCCCGACCGCTTCGGGCAAAGGCACGCTCGCGAGCGCCGTCGCGCAGCGGCTCGGCTATCAGTTCCTTGATTCAGGCGCCGTCTACCGCGCCACCGCGCTGGCAGCGATGCGCTCTGGCACGCGCGCCGATGACGAGCAGCGCCTCGCGCAACTGGCGACCCACCTCGACCTGCACTTCCCGCCGGGCCAAATTTTAATGGGCGGCCAGGACGTGACCGAAACGCTGCGGCTCGAAGAGGTCGGCGCCCTCGCCTCCAAGGTCTCCGCGTTCCCGCTGGTGCGCGCGGCACTGCGCACGATGCAGCTCTCGTTCCACCAAGTTCCGGGCCTCGTTGCCGATGGTCGCGACATGGGCACCGTGATCTTCCCCTGCGCCGATCTCAAGATTTACCTGACCGCGAGCGCCGCCACACGTGCAGAGCGGCGCTACAAGCAATTGATTTCAAAGGGGATTTCGACTAATATCAATTGGCTTCGCGCCGAGTTGGAATCACGGGACGCAAGGGATCAAACCCGAGCCGTCTCGCCGCTCAAACCGGCCGCAGATGCGATATTGCTGGACAACTCGGCCCTGACCGTCGAAGCCTCGGTGGATGCAGTGCTCGAAGCCTGGCAACAGCGCAGGCCTTTCAAGGAATCTTGAAGGCCGTAAAAGAGAGTCCGTCGCCCTCCCTTCCGTGCCACGCAGCTTTCCAAGACGCGCAGCGGCACACCAGAGCGGCGGTTGTTCAACCTAACCCCGCGGTTCGCGAGACCCGCACCGGAAAGCCTCAATGTCCCAAGCTCAAGTTGCCGATACCGGCATGGAATCTTTTGCCGCCATGTTCGAGGAGTCGTTGACTCGCTCGGAAATGCGCAGCGGCGAAGTCATCACTGCTGAAGTGGTGCGCGTCGAACACAGTTTCGTGGTCGTGAACGCCGGCCTCAAATCGGAAGCCTACGTTCCGATCGAAGAATTCAAGAACGACCAGGGCGAACTCGAAGTTCAGCCTGGCGATTTCGTCTCGGTCGCGATCGACGCGGTCGAGAACGGTTACGGCGACACCATCCTGTCGCGCGACAAGGCCAAGCGCCTCGCGTCGTGGTTGTCGTTGGAAAACTCGTTGGAGTCCGGCGAGTTCGTGACCGGCACCGTCAACGGCAAGGTCAAGGGCGGCTTGACCGTCCTCGTCAACGGCATCCGCGCGTTCCTGCCGGGTTCGTTGCTCGACACTCGGCCTGTCAAAGACATGTCTCCGTTCGAAGGCAAAACGATGGAGTTCAAGGTCATCAAGCTCGACCGCAAGCGCAACAACGTCGTGTTGTCGCGCCGCGCTGTGGTCGAAGCCTCGATGGGCGAAGAACGCGGCAAGTTGCTGTCCACGCTGCATGAAGGCGCGATCGTCAACGGCGTCGTCAAGAACATCACCGAGTACGGCGCGTTCGTCGACCTCGGTGGCATCGACGGTCTCTTGCACATCACAGACATGGCCTGGCGCCGTGTGCGTCACCCAAGCGAAGTGGTTCAGGTCGGCCAGGAACTGCAGGCCAAGGTCCTGAAGTTCGACGCCGAGAAGAACCGTGTTTCGCTCGGCATCAAGCAGCTGGGCGACGACCCATGGCACGGCGTTTCGCGCCGTTACCCGAATAGCACGCGCCTGTTCGGCAAGATCACGAACATCGCCGACTACGGCGCGTTCGTCGAGATCGAGCCGGGCATCGAAGGCCTGGTGCACGTCTCCGAGATGGACTGGACCAACAAGAACGTCGCCCCGAGCAAGATCGTTTCGCTCGGCGACGAAGTCGAAGTCATGGTTCTGGAAATCGACGAAGACAAGCGCCGCATCAGCCTGGGCATGAAGCAGTGCAAGGCGAACCCGTGGGAAGAGTTCTCAACCACCGTGCAGCGCGGTGACCGCGTCAAGGGCCCCGTCAAGTCGATCACCGACTTCGGCGTGTTCGTTGGCCTGGCCGCCGGCATCGACGGTCTGGTTCATCTCTCCGATCTCTCGTGGCACGAGCCGGGCGAAGCCGCGGTGCGCAACTACAAGAAGGGGCAAGAAGTCGAAGCGATCGTGCTGGCCGTCGACGTGGACCGCGAGCGCATTTCGCTCGGCATCAAGCAACTCGACAGCGATCCGTTCACCAGCTACACCTCGGTCAACGACCGCGGCATGTCGGTGACCGGCAAAGTCAAGATGGTCGACGCGCGTGGCGCCGAGATCCAGCTGAACGAAGACGTGACGGGCTACCTGCGCGCCTCCGAGATCAGCCGTGACCGCGTCGAAGACGCACGCAACGTGCTCAAAGAAGGCGACGAAGTCAACGCCGTGATCTTGGCCGTCGACCGCAAGACGCGTTCGATCCAACTCTCGATCAAGGCCAAGGACAACGCCGACAACCAGGAAGCGATGACGCGCCTGACGCAGACCAGCGAGCGCGAGAACGCCGGCACCACCAGCCTGGGCGCACTGCTACGCGCCAAGCTGGACAACCAGAACCCTGGTTCCTGAGTGTCCTGAGATGACCCGCTCCGATCTCGTGGCGCAACTGGCTGAGCGATTCAGCCAGTTGACGCACCGCGACACGGAGTTCGCGGTCAAGACGATCCTCGATGCGATGTCTGCGGCGCTCGCCAAAGGGCACCGCATCGAGATTCGTGGTTTCGGCAGCTTCTCGATCAATCGCCGCCCGCCACGCGTGGGCCGCAATCCGCGCAGCGGCGAACAGGTGACAATTCCCGAGAAGCTCGTCCCGCATTTCAAGCCCGGCAAAGCCTTGCGTGAGGCGGTCGACACGCATGTGCCGGTCGGCCCCGAGCCGGCGCCGCGCGGGGCCCCGGCAAGCGTCGATTGAAGGCGCCCTTCACATCCCCGGCCGATAGAATCAGTTGCCTGTTTCGATGTGAATTTTTGCCAAAGCCGCCCTGCCGATGAGACTGCTTGTCTGGCTCTTCCGAGCCGCCATTTTCTTCACCCTGTTTGCTTTTGCGCTGAACAACCAGCAAGAGAGCGGCATCCGCTGGTTCTTCGGTCAGGAGTGGCGCGCGCCTATGGTGTTCATCGTGCTGGCAGCGTTCGCGCTCGGCTGCGCGTTCGGCGTGTTTGCGATGGTGCCGAGCTGGTGGAAGCATCGGCGCGTCGCGCGCAAGCACTCGCCGGTGATCGAGCCCAAGCCCGATCTGCCGGCGGCTAAGCCTGTGGCCGAGATCACCATCCCGCACCCGCCGCGCGATGGACTTTGACCTGCAGTGGTTGCTGCTCGGCCTGCCGCTCACCTTCGCGCTCGGTTGGCTCGCTTCGCGGCTCGATTTGCGGCAATGGAAGCGTGAGCAAAAGGATTCTCCGAAGGCCTACTACAAGGGCCTGAACCTGCTGCTCAACGACCAGCACGACAAGGCCATCGACGCCTTCATCGAGGCTGTGCAGCAAGACCCCGACACCTCCGACCTTCACTTCGCTCTCGGCAACCTGTTTCGCCGCCGCGGCGAGTTCGAGCGTGCGGTGCGCGTGCACGAGCACCTGCTCAACCGGGCCGACTTGCCCCGCACCGAGCGCGATCGCGCCCAACACGCGCTTGCGCAAGACTTCATGAAGGCCGGCCTGTTCGACCGCGCCGAGGCCGCCCACCACGCGCTCGAAGGCACGGCCTTCGACACCGAAGCCCGGCTCGCGCTGCTAACGCTCCATGAACGTTCACGCGACTGGCGTGCCGCCGTCGAGGTCGCGCAAAAACTGGAGCACCGCGGCACCGGCTCGTTCGCCTCGCGCATCTCGCACTACTGGTGCGAGATTGCGCTCGAGGCCGATGCGAAGCAACAGTCCGACGAAGCCGACAGCGCGGTCCAGCACGCCCGCGGAGCGGCTCCGCAGGCCGCGCGCCCTTTGGTGTTGGCCGGCCAACGCGCAGTGCGGCGCGGTGACCATGCACAGGCGCTCGCACTGTGGAGCGTGCTGATGGTCGCGCACTCGGCGGCCTTCAACTTGGTGGCGCGTGAGTACGCACAAAGCGCGCTCGCGAGCGGCGAAGGTGTGGCGGCGGTCGAACGCCTTCGCGAGCTGTTCGCGCGCGCGCCGACGATGGACTTACTCAACGCACTCGCGTTGCTCGACCCCGCGCCCGCGCACCAGCGTGCACGTTTGCTCGCGCAGCTTCGCGACCACCCGACCCTTTCGGTCGCGAAGGCATTGGTCACGCACACCGACGCCGCCAGCTTCGACGCGTCAGAAACCAAAGCCCTCGGCGATGCCATCGGCCGTGCCGCGAAGCCGCTGCACCGCTACCGTTGCGCTGCCTGCGGCTTCGAGGCGCATCACTACTTTTGGCAGTGTCCCGGTTGCCTGAACTGGGACAGCTATCCGCCCCAACGTCTGGAGGATCTTTGATGGCCACGGCCCCTTCGCGCGAGCATGTGCTGCGCTCGCGCGTGCTCGTCGTCGGCGACGCGATGCTCGACCGCTATTGGTTCGGCGCGGTCGATCGCATCTCGCCCGAGGCGCCGGTGCCCGTCGTGCGTGTGACCCGCGAGGAGGAGCGTCTCGGGGGCGCCGCCAACGTCGCGCTCAACGTCAAGACGCTCGGCGCGCGAGCGACGCTGCTGACCGTCGTCGGCGACGACGAGCCCGCGCGCAAGCTGCGCCTGCTGCTCGAGCAGCAAGGCGTCGAAGCACTGCTCGGCAGCGATCCGAAGCTCTACACGATCGTCAAGCTGCGCGTGATCGGACGCTCGCAGCAGCTGATCCGCATCGACTTCGAGAACCAGCCCGACCACGAGGTGCTCGCGGGCATGCTGGCCGACTACGAGCGCGTGTTGCCCGATCACGATGCCGTGCTGTTCTCCGACTACGGCAAGGGCGGCCTGACCCACATCCCGCGCATGATCGAGCTCGCGCGCAGGGCGAACAAGCCGGTGCTGATCGACCCGAAAGGCAGCGACTACAGCCGGTACAAAGGCGCCACCGTGATCACGCCGAACCGCGCCGAGCTCGCGCAGGTGATCGGCGCGTGGAGCAGCGAAGCGCAGTTGCACGAACGCGCCCAAGCGCTGCGCGTGGCGCACGGGCTCGACGCGCTCGTGCTGACCCGATCGGAAGACGGCATGTCGCTGTTCGATGCCGAAGGCCATGTGCAGGTGCCGGCGCAAGCGCGCGAGGTGTTCGACGTGACCGGTGCCGGCGACACGGTCATCGCCACGCTGGCCGTGATGCTTGGCGCCGGCCTGCCGCTGCGCGAAGCCATGGGACACGCGAACCGCGCCGGCGGCATCGTGGTCGGAAAGTTCGGTACTGCCAGCGTTGGCTACGAGGAGTTGTTCGCATGAAGGTCGTTGTCACCGGCGCAGCCGGCATGATCGGATCGAACCTGGTTCACGGGCTGAACGGGATCGGCATCAACGACGTGATCGCGGTCGACGACCTGACAGACGGCCCCAAATACCGCAACTTGATGGGCGCGCAGCTGAGCGACTACTTCGACAAGAGCGAGTTCTACGCGCGCTATGCGAAGGGCGAGTTCGGCCAGGTCGACGCGATCTTTCACGAAGGCGCCTGCTCCGACACGATGGAGCACGACGGTCGCTTCATGATGGAGACGAATTACCGCTGCTCGAAGGGCTTGCTCGACGCTGCCCAAGCCCAAGGCACACGGCTGCTGTACGCGAGCTCGGCCGCCACCTACGGCGGCAGCGCGTCGTTCGTCGAAATGCCGGCGTTCGAGCAGCCGCTCAACGTGTACGGCTACTCGAAGCTGCTGTTCGACAACGTGGTGCGGCGCATGCTGCCCCACAGCAAGGCGCAGGTCGTCGGCTTTCGCTACTTCAACGTCTACGGCCCGCGTGAGCAACACAAGGGGCGCATGGCCTCGGTCGCGTTCCACCACTTCAACCAGTTCCGTGAGACCGGCAAGGTGCGCCTGTTCGGCGAATACGGCGACTACGGGCCGGGTCAGCAGAGCCGCGATTTCATCTCCGTCGGCGACGTGGTCGCCGTGAACCTGTGGTTCCTGCAGCACCCGGACGTCAGCGGCATCTTCAACCTCGGCACCGGTCGCGCACAGCCGTTCAACGACGTGGCGCTGGCCACGGTCAACACAGCGCGGGCGCGCAAGGGCGAGGCGGCATTGCCGCTCGATGCGCTGGTCGAGCAAGGGCTGATCGAGTACACGCCGTTCCCCGAGGCGTTGGTCGGCAAGTACCAATCGTTCACACAAGCCGACTTGAATGAACTGCGCGGCACCGGCTGCGACCATGCATTCGCCGATGTGGCCACGGGCGTGGCGTCGTATTTCGACTGGCTGACGACTTCGATCTGAGCGATTTGGTCGAACCGAGTCAACCCTCAATCTACCGTTGCCGTTAAGGGCTTCGCTGCCGGTCGTTTCTGCCCGGCGCGACCACACCAACCCTCCGAGGTATGCACATGATCAAGAAAATTATCGTCGCCATGCTGGCCCTGTTCGCCGCAGTCGCGTTCGCTGCGGTCGATGCCAACAAGGCCACGCCGGCCGAGCTCGATGGCGTCAAGGGCATCGGCCCTGTGATCTCGGCCAAGATCGTGGAAGAGCGCAACAAGGGTGCGTTCAAGGATTGGCAAGACATGATCACCCGCGTGAAGGGCGTCGGCGAAAACAACGCCGCCAAGTTCTCGACCGGAGGCCTGACCGTCAACGGCGCCGCGTTCGCTGGCGCCCCCGCCAAGGCAGCCGCCCCCGCCGCGGCGAAGAAAGAAGAGAAGAAGGCAATGGCACCTGCTGCCGCGCCGGCCGCCTCGGCCAACAAGACCGCGCCGGCTGCAGCCGCCAGCGCCGCCGCAGCCACCAAGCCCGCCGAGATGAGCGCCGCCGACAAGAAGTCCGCTGCGAAGAAAGAGAAAGAAGACAAGAAGGCCGCCAAGGCTGCTGCAGCCGATGAAGCCAAGAAGGCCAAGGCCGACAAGGCCGATGCCAAGAAGACCGCGAAGGAAGCCAAGCCGGCAGCTGCTGCCGCTGCATCGGCACCGGCCAGCGCCGCGAAGAAGTAAGCACGCCAATCGCGCGGGCCCGCGTGGCCCGCTCGACAAACGCCCGCGCCCGCGGGCGTTTTATCGGTGGCTTCCCGCTTTCGGGGGTGACCTTTCGGGGCGGCCCGAGGTGGTGATGTTCAGATCGGCGCCCAGCCGGAACACTTCAGTCCGGACTCGCAATGTCGCGAGGCCCGAACCTTCCGGAGAGCTCCATGAACTTCATCAAAATCCTCGTCGCCACCGTGCTGGCACTCGCCTCGGCCGCGGCTTTCGCTGTCGTCGACGTCAACAAGGCCAACCAGGCCGAGCTCGAATCGATCAAGGGCATCGGCCCGTCGATGTCGACCAAGATCCTCGCTGCACGCAAGACCGGCTCGTTCAAGGACTGGACCGACATGCAAACCCGCGTCAAAGGCGTGCGCGCCGGCAACTCCGCCAAGTTCTCGGCCGATGGCCTGACGGTCAACGGCGCCGCGTTCAGCGCGACCGCGATGGCCGATGCGTCGGCCCGGCCTGCGAAGGCGCCCAAGGGCAGCAAGGCAGACGCGCCGAAAAAATAACGCGTGTCATCAGCCAACGCCCCGGCATGGCCCCGGGGCGTTTTTACGTCGGTTGCCGTCAGCACTGACGCCAGCCGAAGAACGCGATCACGTCGTCGCGGCGCTGCACCGTGTCGGCCACGCCGAGCGCCATCAACTCGCGCGTGTAGGCCGCTTCGAACAGCAGGTAGCTCGCCAGCGCCGCGCCACGCGCATCGGCGCCTTGGCCTTGCACGCCGATGCCGCGCAACATGCCGCGAATCGCGATCGGCAGGGTGCCCAGGTGCCTCGCAGCGATGTCGTCGAGGCGCTGGCTCGGCGCGATCACCAGCACTTCGATCGGCTTCAAGCTCGTGGCCGCGCGCGCCTCGGGAGTGAGCAGCGCGAGCGTGCTGTTGATGCGGTGCAGGCGCTCCACATCGACCGCGAGTGCATCGAGAAAAATGTTCGACAGCGCATGGCCTGCGATCTGCGCCAGGTTCGGGTACTCGCTGCTGCCGGCGCGCTCCCCGGGCGGCTCGTGCATGCGGCCCGCGCCGACGACGAGGATGCGCTCGGCGCCGAGGTGCACGGCCGGCGAGATCGGCGCGGCCTGCCGCATCGAGCCGTCACCGAAGTACTCGGTGTGCTCGGCGATGTTCAGCGCCACCGCCGGAAACACGAACGGGATCGCGGATGACGCGAGCAGGTGCAGCACCGTGATCGCATCACGCACGGCGATGCGCTGCGAGCGCGTCCACGGCACGATGTTGTCGAGCGCGTCGTAGAAAGTCACGTGCAGGCCCGAGCCGTAGCTCGACGCGGTGACGGCGAGCGCTTGCAGGTGGCCTTCTCGCATCATCTGGCGCGTGCGCTCGGGATTCACCAAACGATTCAGCAGTGCTTCGAGTGGTGCGTTGTCGAGCAGCGAGCGCGGCCGCGCGCGGCGCCAGCGGGCGATGGCCCAACCGATCGACATCATCGTGAGCCAGCGCGCGCCGGTGCGGATCACGCCGAACGAATCGGCGCGGTAGACCTGATCGGCGCTGAAGTTTTCCCAGACCTCGCACAGGCACTCGACGGCGCCGTCGAAGTCATCGGCGCGGCAGGCGAGCGCTGCCGCATTGATCGCGCCGGCCGAGGTGCCGGTGATGACAGGGAACGGGTTCGGCGCGGCGCCCTGACCGCACTCGCGCCGGATCTGCGCGATCGCCTTCAGCACGCCGACCTGGTAAGCGGCGCGCGCGCCACCGCCGGTCAGCACCAGGCCGGTGGTTTTCCCGCTGGTGGAATTCAAACCCATCACGGGTTATCGGCGCGTCTGCGTGGAGACTGAATCCCATGCGTTATGCGCGCGTCATTCGCAAATCAGTCATACACGACGACCGCCTGCCCATGGTGTGCACCGGAACGCCAGCGGTCGAGTGCGGCGTCGGTCGGGTAAAAGCGTGCGGCGTCGCCCAGATCGAGTTCACCGCTCGCACTCGCGTCGTCGATGGTGCGGCTCAACTCGAGGCGCACGGTCAGGCCCTGCGGCAAGTCGCCGTGCTCGGTCGCGATGCGGCGCGAAGGAAAATCGCGCAGCACCTCGGCCACAGGCGGCACGCTGCCGTTGACTGCCACGCGCAGGTACTTGCCGAAGCGGCAGCGCGCCGAGGCCAGATCCCACACGTTCGCGACCGTCAACCGCAGCCCGCCCGAGAACCGGTCGGGCTGCACCTTGCCCTGCACGATGATCAGCTCGTCGTCTTTCAACAAGTCCTTGTTCGCGTTCAGCAGGTCTTCGTTCGCGACCGCCTCGATCGCCTCGCTTTTGTCGTCGAGCTTGAAGATCGCGACGCGGCCACGCTGGCCGTTGACGATGCGCAGGTCAGTGACGATGCCGGCGAGCAACTGCGGCTCGCGGCTGTCGAGCAAGTCGGCGATCTGGCGCTTCGCGAAGCGGCGCACCTCGGTCGCGCTTTGGTCGAACAGGTGGCCCGACAGGTAGAAGCCGAGCGCGCCTTTTTCTAACGTCAGCCGCTCCTTGATGCTCCATGTGTCGGCAACGATCAGCGGCGGCTCTTGCGTGCTTGCGCCATGCTGGTCGTCGCCCCCGCCGAAGTCGAACAGCCCGCCTTGGTCGGCGTGCGCGGCTTGCGAATCGGCCCATTCGAGTGCCAAGCCCACGCTCGCGAGCATGCACGCGCGGTCGGGGTGCAGCGCATCGAACGCGCCCGACTTGACGAGCGCCTCGACCACGCGCTTGTTGATGCGCTGGCGATCGACGCGCGCGCAGAAGTTGAACAGGCTGGTGAAGGCGCCGCCCTGGGTTCGAGCCTTGATGATCGCCTCGATCGCGCCCTGCCCGGTGCCCTTGATCGCGCCCAGGCCGTACTGCACGACCTTGTCCGAGAGCGGCTCGAAGCGGTGCACGCCGGTGTTCACGTCGGGCGCCTGGATCTCGATGCCGAAGGTCTTGGCGTCGATCAGCAGCACGCGCAGCTTGTCGGTGTCGTCGGCCTCGACCGTCATGTTCGCGGCGAAGAACTCGGCCGTGCAGTGCACCTTGATCCAGGCGGTGTGATAGGCCAACAGCGAGTACGCGGCGGCGTGCGACTTGTTGAAGCCGTAGCCGGCGAACTTCTCCATCAGGTCGAAGACTTCGTCGGCGGCGCCCGTCGAAATGTCTTTCTTCGCTGCGCCGTCGCGGAAAATCTGGCGGTGCTGCGCCATCTCTTCGGCCTTTTTCTTGCCCATCGCGCGGCGCAGCAGGTCGGCACCGCCGAGCGAGTAGCCGCCGAGCACCTGCGCCGCTTGCATCACCTGCTCTTGATAGACCATCACGCCGTAGGTTTCGCCGAGCACGGTCTCGAGCAGCGGGTGCGGGTAGCTCACCTCTTCCTTGCCGTGCTTGCGCGCGCAGAAGGTCGGGATGTTTTCCATGGGGCCGGGGCGGAACATCGCGTTCAACGCGAACAGGTCTTCGATGCGCGTCGGCCGCGCGTCTTTGAGCATGCGCTGCATGCCCGCGCTCTCGAACTGGAACACCGACTCGGTGCGGCCTTCGCTGAAGAGCTTGTAGACGCGCGGGTCGTCGAGCGGCAGTTTGTCGTAATCGAAAGTGCTGTAGTCGAAGGCTGCAGTGGCCGGGCGGCGCGCCTTGATGAAGTCCTTCGCGAGCTCGAGGATCGTCAGCGTCGCGAGGCCCAAGAAGTCGAACTTGACGAGGCCGATCGCCTCCACATCGTCCTTGTCGAACTGGCTCACCGCGTTGTTGCTGCCGGGCTGCATGTAAAGCGGGCAAAAGTCGGTGATCTTGCCCGGCGCGATCAGCACGCCGCCGGCGTGCATGCCGACGTTGCGCGTGATGCCCTCGACGCGCGTGGCCAGCGCGAGCAGCTCGGCCACTTCTTCTTCCGCCGCTTCGCGTTGCTCGAGTTCGGGCGCTTCACGCCGCGCGTAGATCAGGCCCGGGTCGGGGTTGGCCGGCACCTTCGCGAGCGTCACCTGCTTGCCCGGCGGGGCAGGGATCAGCTTGGCGATGGAGTCGACATGGCCGTAGCCCATGCCGAGCACGCGGCCCACGTCGCGCAGCGCGGCCTTGGCGGCCATCGTGCCGAAGGTGGCGATCTGGCTCACCGCATCGCGCCCGTATTTTTGCTTCACGTAGTCGATCACGCGGTCGCGGTTGCCCTGGCAAAAGTCGATGTCGAAGTCGGGCATCGACACGCGCTCGGGGTTCAGGAAACGCTCGAACAGCAGGTTGTATTGCAGCGGGTCGAGGCCGGTGATGTTGAGCGAATACGCGACCAGCGAACCGGCACCCGAGCCCCGGCCCGGGCCGACCGGGCAACCGTTTTTTTGTGCCCAGTTGATGAAATCGGCGACGATCAAAAAATACCCGGGAAAGCCCATGCCGAGGATCGTGTTGACCTCGAAGTCGAGCCGTTCCACATAGCGCGGGCGTTGCGCTTCGCGTTCGGCCTCGATGGGGTAGCGCTGCTTCAACCGCTCGGCCAGCCCTTCGTGCGACAGGATGCTGAAATACTCGGCCATCGCGAGCGGCTTGCCGTCGACGACAGGTGTCGGAAAGTCGGGCAACTGCGGCTTGCCAAGCACCAGGCTCAAGCTGCAGCGCTTCGCGATCTCGACCGTGTTGGCGACCGCGCTCGGCAGGTCGGCGAACAGCGCCTCCATTTGCGCCTGGGTCTTGAAGCACTGCTCGCGGTTGAAGCGCTTGACGCGCTTCGGGTTGGTCAGCATTTCACCCTCGGCCACACAGACGCGCGCCTCGTGCGCATCGAAATCATCCGGCGTCGCGAACTGCACCGGATGCGTCGCGACGACCGGCAATTGCAGCCGCGCCGCGAGCTGCGCCGCGGCGCGCACATGGGCCTCGTTGCCGGGCAGGCCTGCGCGTTGCAGCTCGATGTAGAAGCGACTCGGAAAGATGCCGGCGAGCTGGTGCGCGAGGCCGTCAGCACGGCCGGGGTCGTTCGCGACCAGCGCCTGCCCGACCGCGCCCATCTCGGCGCCCGCGAGTGCGATCAGGCCTTCGCCCAGCTCGGCCAACCAGGCCCACTTGACGCAGGCCTGCGAGCGCTGCTCATGCCGCAACCAGGCGCGCGAGATCAGCTCGCACAGGTTGAGGTAGCCCTGCTTGTTCTGCGCCAGCACGACGAGCCGGCTCGGCGACTTTTCACCGCCCGCGGGCTCGAGCCAAAGGTCGGCGCCGATGATCGGCTTGACGCCTTGTTTGCGCGCCGCGCTGTAGAGCTTGACGGCGCCGAACAGGTTCGACAGGTCGGTGATGGCAAGGGCCGCCTGGCCATCGGCCGCGGCGCTGGCCACCGCATCGTCGATTCGCAGGGTGCCGTCGGCGACGGAAAATTCGGTGTGGGTGCGCAGGTGAACGAAAGACATCGGGCATTTTAAGGATGGCACGCCCCCGTAAACTTGCGGCAGTGAAACCAATTCTGAACATCTCCGCGTACAAGTTTGCCGGTCTGAATGACACGGCCGGGTGGCGTGAAAGTATCCGCTCACAAGCAATGGCCTTCGACCTGAAGGGCACGGTGCTGCTGGCCGACGAAGGCATCAATTTGTTCGTTGCTGGCATCGAGGTGAATGTGCGCGCGTTTTTGGCTTGGCTGGTGGCGCAAGCGCCATTCGGCGGTTTGCCGGTCAAGGAAAGCTGGTCGGATTCGGTGCCGTTCGGCAAGCTGCTGGTCAAGGTCAAGCCCGAGATCATCCGCATGAACCACCCGACGATCCGGCCGCAGGTGCAGCGGGCACCGGCCGTCGATGCGAAGACGCTGGCGCGCTGGCTCGATGCAGGGGTCGACGACGCCGGCCGCGAGGTGGTCACGCTCGACACCCGCAACGCATTTGAGGTCGATCACGGGCGTTTCGCTGGCGCGCTCGACTGGCGGCTCGGCAAATTCAACGAGTTCCCGCAGGTGCTGCGCGCGCACCGCGGCGAGCTCGAAGGCAGGACTGTCGTGAGCTACTGCACCGGTGGCATCCGCTGCGAGAAGGCCGCGCTGCTGATGGCCGAAGCCGGCGTGGCCAACGTGCTCCAGCTCGACGGCGGCATCTTGAAATACATCGAGGAAACCGGCGGCAAACACTTCGAAGGAAATTGTTTCGTGTTCGACGAGCGCGGCACCTTGAATGACACACTGGCGGCCGTGCGAGCGGTGTAAGTTCGCACGTCTCTCAACGATCCTTCGTGTTAACCGCACGGAGCCGACGCCATGAACACAGCTCACCGGCCCGCTCTCGCCACCCCGCGCGCAGGCGACCTCGCCAAGGCCTACGCCGCAACCCGCCAAACCACGCTCGACCTCGCTGCGCCGCTGACGGCCGAAGATTGCCAGGTGCAATCGATGGCCGATGCCAGCCCCGCGAAGTGGCACCTCGCGCACCTCACCTGGTTCTTCGAGACCTTTGTGCTCGAGCCGAACGAGCCGGGCTTCAAGCCCTTCGACGCGGGCTTTCGCGTGCTGTTTAACAGCTACTACCAAGGCATCGGCGAGATGCACCCGCGCGCGCAGCGCGGGCTGATCACCCGGCCGACGCTGGCCGAGGTGAAGCTCTACCGCGCGGCGGTCGACGACCGCATGCAGCGCCTGCTTGCAACGCGCCACGACGATTCGGCGCTCGCCGACATCGTCACGCTCGGCCTGCACCACGAGCAGCAGCACCAGGAGCTGCTGCTGACCGACATCAAGCACGCACTCAGTTTCAACCCGACCCACGCGGCTTACGCCAAGCGCTGGCCGATGACCAGCGTTCGTGCGCAGCCATTGCGCTGGTTTGCGCAGCCCGGCGGGCTGATCGAGCACGGCTTCGATGCCGAACTCGACGGGTCGTTTTGCTTCGACAACGAAACACCGCGCCACGGCGCCTACACCGCGCCGTTCGAGATCGCCTCACGCCCGGTGAACTACGGCGAGTACCTCGCGTTCATCGACGACGGCGGCTACCGCCGCCCCGAACTGTGGCTGTCGATGGGCTGGGATTGGGTGCGCAGCGGCCAGCGCACCGCGCCGTTGTACTGGCGCCGGATCGACGGCCTGTGGATCAACCACACGCTGCAAGGCATGGTCGAGATCGACCCGCGCACGCCCGTGTGTCACCTGAGCTACTTCGAGGCCGACGCGTATGCGCGCTGGGCCGGTGCACGGCTGCCGACCGAGGTGGAGTGGGAGCACGCCGCGCGCCGCCTGCGAGCGCATGGCCGCCCGACCTTTGCCGACCGAGGCGCCTTTCACCCGTTGCCCGCCGAAGACGAGGGCGCCGACGAGCCGGTGCAAATGTTCGGCGACGTGTGGGAATGGACTCAATCGAGCTATGCCGCCTACCCCGGTTACCGCGCGCTGCCCGGCGCGGTCGGTGAGTACAACGGCAAGTTCATGAGCAACCAGTACGTGCTGCGCGGCGGCTCGTGCGCCACGCCGGCGGGCCACGTGCGGGCAAGCTACCGCAACTTTTTCCCGACCGATGCGCAGTGGCAGTTCAGTGGGCTGCGTTTGGCGCGCGACCTCTGACCATCACGAGGTCAGTACGCGCAGCACTTCGGAACGAAACTCGCGCTGGTACAGGATCGTCACGACCCCGAGTGTGGCGAGCATAAAAATCACCGGCGAGAAGAACCAGCCGATCGCCGCGAACGCGAAGTAATAGCCGCGCAGGCCGTCGTTGAAGGTTTCGGCCGCCAAGCCGACGACGCGTCCGGCCTTGTCGGCAAACGCATCACGGGACAACCCCTCGCTGACGAAGCGCTCGGCCTCGGGGGCCGCTGCGAGCAGCAGCGCGCCGAAGGTGTACTGGCGCAGCGACCACGTGAAGCGAAAGAACGTGTAGACGAAGATGCCGAGCAGCAGGATCAGTTTCATGTCGAAAATCAGCGTGCTGGTGCGCGCGGCGAACGGCAACTCGCGAACGAGCTCGGTCGCCTTATCTGTACCGAGCACGGCGAGCAGGCCGCCGATGATCAGGATCGTGGTCGACGCGAAGAACGAAGGGCTGGTCGAAAGGTTCTGGATCACCACACCGTCGAACACGCGCACTTCGCGGTAGGTGGTTTGCAGCATCCACTGGCGCCGCACTGCGTTGGTCGCGGCCAGCACCGAACGGTGCGAGCCGGCACCGTGCCGCGAAAAGTACGCGTAGCCGGCCCAGCTCGCGAAGAACACCACCACCGCCACCCAGTCAAGCCCGGGCAGCAGCTTCAATACCTTGAACATCGCTTCCATGAGCGCGAATGTAGCAAGGCGCGGGCCGCGCGGGCCCTTTGGGCCGCCGCGTTAGCGGCCGAACTTCACTTGCTGAATTTGGCGGCGATTTCGGCGACGCGAGCGCCGAACAACTTTGCGGTTTCGAGATCGCCGGGCAGCATTTCGTCGGGGCTCGAGTCCGATGGGCTCTGCGCCATCGCACCTGCGAACGAACCGACGTAGTTCACGTCGTTGCGCTGCGCCGCCTTGGCGTTGCTCGGCATCATGCCGGTGCCGACCCAGACCATGCTGTGCTGCTGCGACAGCGTGAACATGTAGTGCAGCGTGGAGAGCTTGTCGCCGTTCATCGTCGCCGAGTTGGTGAAGCCAGCGGCGACCTTGTTCTTCCAGGCCTGCGAGAACCAGGGCTTGCTCGACGCGTCGGCAAACTTCTTGAACTGCCACGAGACGTTGCCCATGTAGGTGGGCGAGCCGAACACGATCGCGTCAGCCGCGCCGAGCGTGGCCCATTGCGCCTCGGTGAGGTTGCCCTCGGCGTCGATGGCGATCAACTCGCCCTTCGCGCCCTCGACCACCGCCTCGGCCATGCGCTTGGTGTGGCCGTAGCCGCTGTGAAAAACGATTGCGATCCTCGACATGGTGGTTCCTTGGTGTCGTAGAAGAGAAAGGTCGAAGGGAAGTCGGAGTTCAGTTCAAATCGAAGACCAGCACTTCGGCATCGGTGCCGTCGGTGATCGACAGCTCGCGCTCGTTCTCGATGCGCAACGCGTCTCCGCACTGCAGCGGCTGGCCGTTGGCCGTGACACTGCCGCGCACCACATGCACATACGACTTGCGCTTCGGGTCGAGCGTGCGGCGCAGTGCTTGCGCGCCGTCGAACAGCCCGCTGTAGATCGCCGCATCGGCGTGGATCGTCACCGAGCCGTCGCGCCCATCGGGTGAGGCCACCAGCCGCAGCGTACCGCGCTTTGATTCGGCATCGAAGTGCTTTTGCTCGTAGCCGGGCTCGATGCCGTGCTGGTTCGGTTCGATCCAGATCTGCAGAAAATGCGTGGTCTGGTCAGGCGCGTGGTTGAACTCGCTGTGGCGCACGCCACGGCCGGCGCTCATGCGCTGCACGTCGCCGGGCTTGATGACGCCGTTGACAGTCGACCCGGCGTCGCCTGCCGCGCCCGGTTGTCCGTTGCCCATCGAGTCTTTGTGCGCCAGCTCGCCGGAGAGCACGTAGCTGACGATCTCCATGTCGCGGTGGCCGTGCGTGCCGAACCCGGTTCCCGGGGCGATGCGATCTTCGTTGATGACGCGCAGGTTGCCGAAGCCCATGTGTTGCGGGTCGTGGTAGTCGGCGAACGAGAAGCTGTGCAAGCTTTTGAGCCAGCCGTGGTCGGCGTGGCCGCGGTCGGAGGATTTGCGAACCGTGATCATGGTGTGTCGTTCCTTTCGATCCGGTGAATGTAGGCCGCGCGACCCGTGCGACCCGACGCCGCGTGTTGAAGTGACCATTCAAATAAGATGAACTCCCCTCGAAAACGGCCTGCCCATGACAGATGCCCGCAATGTTCTGACCCCCGACGCGCTGACGATGATGGATGTCATCGCCCGCACCGGCAGTTTTGCCGCGGCTGCGCGCGAGTTGGGCAAGGTGCCGTCGTCACTGACCTACAGCGTGCGTCAGCTCGAAGACGCGCTCGACGTGCTGCTGTTCGACCGCCGCTCGCGCCAGGCGCAGCTCACGGCCGCCGGCACAGAACTGCTCAACGAAGGCCGCCGTTTGCTGGCACAGATGGACGCGGTCGCGAACCGCGTCAAGCGCGTCGCGACCGGTTGGGAAACGCAGCTCAGCATCGCCGTCGACGGCGTGATCTCGCGCTTGACGGTGTTCGAGTTGTGCGAGTCGTTCTTTGCACTTTGCGTGTCGTCGCAGGTGGCCAGGCCGCGCGCGGATGCCGTGATCAAGCAAGTGCAAATCGAGGACGCCGCGAGCCACGGCGGCACCGGTACGCGGCTGCGCTTGCGCACCGAGGTGCTGACCGGCACGTGGGAGGCGCTCGCCTCCGGTCAGGTCGACCTGACCATCGGCGTCGGCATGGACCGCCCATCGCTTGCCGGCATTCAGGTCAAGGAACTCGGCCACATGCCCTTCGTGTTGGTGGTCGCGCCGCACCATCCGCTCGCGGCCATCACGCAGCAGCTCGACGATGCCGAGCTGCTGCGCCACCGCGCCATCGCGGTCGCCGATTCGGCACAGCGCTTGGCGCCGATGACAGTCAACCTGTTGCCCGGCCAGGACGTGTTCACCGTCACCAGCATGCAGCTCAAGATCGAAGCGCTGGTGCGTTGCATGGGCTGCGGTTTCGTGCCGGAACCGATGGTGCGCGAGCACGTAGCGGCCGGCCGGCTGGTGATCAAGCCGGTGCAGCGCGCAACGGCCGTCGCACGGCTCGGCTACGCGTGGCGCGTGCCCGACGGCAGCGCGCCCGGCGCCGGCCGCAAGCCGCAACTCGGGCTTGCGTTGCGCTGGTGGCTGGCGCAACTCGACAGCGCGACCACGCGGCGGGCGCTGCTCGAACGCCACAGCATGGCGTCGATGGCCGGGATGTGACGCAGCGCACGGCACCCGACACGAGCCACGGCAGCCTATGCAGATGCAATACGTCGGTCGCTTCGCGCCATCGCCCACCGGCTTGCTGCACGCCGGCTCATTGGTCGCGGCACTCGCATCGTGGCTCGATGCGCGTGCGCACGGCGGGCGCTGGCTGGTGCGCATCGAAGACGTCGACGCACCGCGCTGCGGGCCTGGCGCCGACCGGGTCATCCTTGCGCAGTTGGCGGCGTTCGGTCTGGTTCCGGACGAACCGCCAGTGCGGCAATCGACGCGCGATGCGCTTTACGAAACCGCGCTGGCGCGGGTCGTCGCCGAAGGCTGGGCCTACCCGTGTGGCTGCACCCGTGCCGACATCGCACAGGCGCTCGCAGCTCGTGGGGTCATGCGCGAGCGCCACGGCGATCTGGTCTACCCCGGAACGTGTCGCGATGGCCTGCACGAAAAGCCGGCCCGCACGGTGCGGATGCTGACCGCGCCGGCGATCCCGTCGCCCGGCAGCTCGGGTGCACCGCTGCGCATCGACTGGCGCGACCGTCGCCTCGGCGCGCAGCATCAGAACGTCAGCGAGGTTGTCGGCGATTTCGTGCTCAAGCGCGCTGATGGCCTCTGGGCGTACCAACTCGTCGTGGTCGTCGACGATGCCGCGCAAGGCATCTCCCACGTCGTGCGGGGCGAAGACCTGGCCGACAACACGCCGCGACAGATCCACCTGCAACGCGTGCTCGGTTTGCCGACGCCTGCGTACCTGCACACACCGCTCGTACACGGCGCCGATGGCGAAAAGCTCTCGAAGCAGAACGGCGCGACACCTGTGTCGACGGACGACCCGTTGGCCGCGCTGCGAGCGGCCGGGCGGGTGCTCGACATCGACGCTGCGGGCAACGACCCCGGCACCTGGCTCGCCGACGCCGTGTCGAGCTGGCGCGCTCGCTGGCCCGCCCGCTGAGTGCTCCACCAGACATCGGCTTGAGCCCGCCGGCGCGAGCGCTGGCATGATGGCGGCCTGCATCAACAACCAGGAAAGCACGCCATGGTCACCACCGAATCCGGCCTCCAATACGAAGACACCACGGTCGGCGAAGGCGTTGTCGCCACCGCCGGTCAGCATGTGTCGGTTCACTACACCGGCTGGCTTTACAACGACGGCGCGGCCGACAAAAAAGGCGCGAAGTTCGATTCGAGCAAGGACCGCAACGACCCGTTCGGCTTCGGCCTCGGCGGCGGCCAAGTCATCAAGGGCTGGGATGAAGGCGTGCAGGGGATGAAGGTCGGCGGCACGCGCACCCTCGTGATCCCGCCGCACCTCGGCTACGGCGCGCGCGGCGCGGGCGGTGCGATCCCGCCGAACGCGACGCTGATGTTCGTGGTCGAGTTGCTCGGCGTCTGACCACCCGTCCACGTTGAGCGCGATGCCCGTCCGCTACGAGATCGTCCATACGACGGTCTACCACTACAAGAACCCGGTGACTTTCGGCGAGCACCGGGTGATGTTTCGGCCTCGCGACAGCCACGACTTGCGCGTGCTCGCGACCGACCTCAAGGTCAGCCCCGAAGCCATCGTGCGGATGATTCAGGACCCGCACTCAAACTCGGTCGCGCTGGTGCAGCCGCTGGTGGCTGCGACCGAGCTCAGAATCGTCTGCAGCTTCGCGATCGAGCACCCGCAAACGCTCAACCTGGCGCTGCCGCTGGCGCCGAGCGCCGAGGTTTTTCCGTTCGCCTACAGCTTGGACGAACGCTTCGATCTCGAACAGTACCTGCGCCCGCACCACGACGACCCGGGCGGTCACCTGACCGCGTGGGCACGCCAGTTCATCCGCACCGATGGCCTGACCGGCACGCGCGATTTGCTGGCGAAGATGAACGAGTTCATCCGCGTCAACTTTCGCTACGCCGACCGCGATGAAGAAGGCACGCAAACGCCGCAAGCCACCCTCAAACTCAACAGCGGCTCGTGCCGCGATTTCGCACTGCTGATGATGGAGGCGGCGCGGCGTTTGGGCATCGCGACCCGCTTTGTCTCGGGCTACCTGTACGACCCGGCGCTCGACGGTGGCAAAGATGCCGGTACGGTCGGCGCAGGCTCCACGCACGCGTGGCTACAGGCCTATCTGCCCGGTGCGGGTTGGGTGCCGTTCGACCCGACCAACAACCTGCTCGGTGGCAACCAGTTGATCCGCGTCGGTGTGGCGCGCGACCCGGCGCAGGCGGCGCCGATCGCCGGCAGTTGGTACGGCGAGCCGGGCGACTACGTCGGCATGACGGTCAACGTGGCGGTGAAGCGGCGCTGAGGTCGCGTCCGATCCATTCATAAAAAAGGCCCGCTCGCGCGGGCCTTTTCGTTGCGCCTGACGCTTACCGCGTGAACCCGGTCGGGCGTGGGCGCGGGCCTTTGAAGCCACCGCCCTTGCCTGCCGGTGCGCCCGGCTTACGCGGTGCGAAGCCCGCCGGGTTGTGGTCGGCGCGGCCGGTGGCGGCACCGCGGTCGAACGGGCTGCTGCGCGGAGCATCGCCCTGCGGTGCGCGTGGCTCGAAGCGCGGCGCGGCGTCGCGGTCAAACGGGGCGCGATCGCGGGGTGTGAAGCCTTCACCGCCACGTGGTGCAAACCCCTCGCCGCGCGGTGTAAAACCTTCATCCCCACGCGGTGTGAAGCCTTGCCCGCGGTGCTCGAACGGCTTCTTGCCGTAGCTCGGCTTGCCGAACGGCTTGTTGCCGAAACGGCCCGGGCCTTCGGGGCGCGCCGCGAACATCTTCGGCTCAGGGCTCTTCGGCTCCAGGCCTTCGATCGTTTTGACTGGAATGCTTTGCGTCGTGAACTGCTGGATGCGGCGGATCATGCCTACGTCCATGCGCTCGCCCAGCGTGATAGCCAAGCCGTTGCGGCCGGCGCGGCCGGTGCGGCCGATGCGGTGGACGTAGTCTTCCGCCTTCATCGGCAGGCCGTAGTTGATGACGTGGCTGATGGTCGGCACGTCGATGCCGCGTGCGGCCACGTCGGTCGCGATCAGGATCTTCAGCTGCTGGTTGCGCAGGCCCTGCAGCACGCGGTTGCGGCGGCCTTGCGGGTGACCGCCATGCAGCGATGCCACGTGGTGGCCCATGTCGGCCAGACGATCTGCAAGCCAGTCGGCATCACGCTGCGTGCTCGTGAACACGAGCGCCTGTTCCATGTCCTTCTGCGTCAGGATGTGATCGAGCAACGCGTTCTTGTGGTTCACGTTGTCGGCCCACAGCAGGCGCTGCTCGATGTTCTCGTGCGTGTCGGTGTGCGAAGACACATCGATGCGCTTCGGGTCACGCAACAGGTTTTGCGCGAGGCGGCCCACATGCCCGGCGAACGTGGCGCTGAACATCACGGTCTGGCGCGCCGCGGGGATGGCATCGGCGATGGTGTTGATGTCGTCGATGAAGCCCATGTCGAGCATGCGGTCCGCTTCGTCGAGCACCAGCACCTCGACGTTCTCGAGCACGGCCTTGCCGGTCTGCAGGTGATCGAGCAGGCGGCCCGGGGTCGAGATCAGGATGTCGAGCTGACCGCGCAGCGCAGCGATCTGCGCCGGGTACGGCACACCGCCGACGACGGTTGCCACACGCAAGCCCGGCACGAAGCGGCCGTAGATGGTCGCGGCCTTGGCGACTTGCATCGCAAGCTCGCGAGTCGGGCACAGCACAAGGATGCGCGGGCCGTAGATCACGCCGCGCTCACGCTTGAAAGTCTCGGCGCGCGAGGCCAGCACGCGTTGCAGCGCAGGCAGGATAAACGCTGCGGTCTTGCCGCTGCCGGTGCTGGCCGAGACCATCAGGTCGGCGCCGGCGAGCGCCGGCGGGATCGCCTGCGTTTGCACTTCAGTGGCAGATTCGTAACCCGAAGCGGTCACGGCTTTTGTCAGGGCTTCATTCAGGCCCAATGTTTCGAAACTCATGGTCTTCATCTTTTCTTCAAACATGGCGCGAACGCATGCCGCCTTGTGAGCGAAAGGCATGCAGTAACGCACCGAGCACCACGCCATGTGGTGACCAAAAAAGTCGCTGGGGAGAAGGTCCGAATCAGCGCCGAAGGGGTGGCGCCGGAACTCGGGAACAGTCAAAGCGACGGCATCGCCGCCAACCATTCCCGAAAAGCGCTGGCAGGCCGCTTGGGTTCGAACAAAGCTTGCTGCGAGTGCAACAAACGGAGACTCGATGAGGTCAGGGAGATGAACGAGTGGCTGCGGTCGCAAATAGCCCTCCCGCCGTCAGTTGAGATTCTATGCCGACTGGGGTTATCCCGCAAGCCCGACAGGCGCCTCGATCATTTGACCAGCAGATGCTCGCGGTAGTAAATCAGCTCGTCGATCGACTCGGTGATATCGGCGAGTGCGGTATGCGCTTGCGCTTTCTTGAAGCCGACGAGGATCGCGGGCTTCCAGCGTTTGGCGAGTTCCTTCAACGTGCTCACGTCGAGGTTGCGGTAGTGGAAATAGCCTTCCAACTTGGGCATCGTCTTCGCCAGAAAACGCCGGTCCTGGCAGATGCTGTTGCCGCACATCGGCGATTTGCCTTTGGGCACGTACTCCTTCAAGAACTCGATCAACTGCGCTTCGGCCTGCGCCTCGTCGACCGTCGAGGCCTTCACGCGGTCGGTCAGGCCGCTTTTGCCATGCGTGCCCTTGTTCCACGCGTCCATCGCGTCGAGCGCGTCGTCGCTTTGGTGAATCGCGAAAACCGGGCCTTCAACGCGGTGGTTCAAATGCGCATCGGTGACGATCACGGCGACCTCGATGATGCGGTCGGTCTCGGGGTACAGGCCGGTCATCTCAAGATCGATCCAGATCAGGTTGTCGTCGGCGCGGGACAGGGTGGTTGGGGTCATGCAGGTTCTCCTTCATGGGATTTTCGCAGACCCTACACTTCGGGCATGCAAGCCGCCGCCCTTTCCCAAATGCTCACCCTCGTTTTCGCGGCCGCGTTGCTCGCCTCGCTGCTCGTCAAGTTTTGGCTCGCGACGCGGCAGATGCGCCACGTGGCCGCGCACCGCGAGGTGGTGCCCGCGCCCTTCACGACCACGATCACCCTCGCCGCGCATCACCGCGCTGCCGACTACACGCTCGCAAAGGGCCGACTCGGGCTGCTCACGATGGCATTCGGCGCGGCAGTGCTGCTGGGCTGGACACTGCTCGGCGGCATCGACACGCTGAACACCGCAGTGCGCGATGCCATCCAGCCGCGCTACGGTTCGATGGCCTACCAGCTCGCGCTGCTGGCCTGCTTCGCGCTCATCGGCAGCCTGCTCGATTTGCCGTTCGAGCTCTACCGCACCTTCCGCATCGAGCAGCGTTTCGGCTTCAACCGGATGACCTGGGCGCTTTACCTCGCAGACACGCTCAAGGGCGCCCTCGTCGCCGTGCTGATCGGCCTGCCGATCGCCGCTCTGATGCTGTGGATCATGGGCGCGACGGGCGGTTTGTGGTGGCTGTGGGCCTGGGGCGCATGGGTGGTCTTCAACGCGGCGGTATTGGTGCTGTACCCGACCGTGATCGCGCCGCTGTTCAACAAATTCGAGCCGCTCGCCGACGAATCTTTGAAGGCGCGCGTGCAGGCGCTGATGGCGCGTTGCGGCTTTGCTGCCAAAGGTCTGTTCGTGATGGACGGCAGCAAGCGGTCCGCGCACGCAAACGCGTACTTCACCGGTTTTGGCGCCGCCAAGCGCGTCGTGTTCTTCGACACGCTGCTCGAAAAACTGACGCCCGGCGAAGTCGAAGCCGTGCTCGCCCACGAGCTCGGCCACTTCAAGCACAGGCACGTGATCAAACGCATCGTCGCGATGTTCGCGATCAGCCTCGTCGGCTTCGCGCTGCTCGGCTGGCTCTCGACGCAGACGTGGTTCTACACGGGCCTGGGCGTGCGGCCGTCGCTGGGCGTTGCGAACGACGCGGTCGCGCTGCTGCTGTTCTTGCTCGTTACGCCGGTGTTCGGTTTTTTCATTTCGCCGCTCTTCGCGTTGCTCTCGCGCAAGCACGAGTTCGAGGCCGATGCCTACGCGTGCCAGCAATCCAGCGGCCACGATCTCGCCGCCGCGCTGCTCAAGCTGCATCAAGACAACGCGGCCACGCTGACGCCCGATCCGCTGTACGTTCGCTTCTACTACTCGCATCCGCCAGCGTCGGAGCGGCTCGCTGCACTTACACGCGCGGACTCTTCGCTGCAACCGGCCTGACGCGCCATGAGCAACCTGCTGCACCAGAAATGCCAAGCGCTCGGCGCCGGCCACGCAATGAGCGAGGCGGTGATCCACGACCACCTCGCGCAAGTCAGCGGCTGGCACCTGAACCAGGGCGCGATCGAAAAGAGCTTCGGCTTCAAAAACTTCTACGAGACGATCGCATTCGTCAACGCGCTCGCCTGGATCAGCAACACCGAAGACCACCACCCTGACCTCGCCGTCAGCTACGCCTGCTGCGTCGTGCGCTTCAACACCCACTCGGTCGGCGGCATCTCGGTCAACGACTTCATCTGCGCGGCCAAGGCCGATGCGCTGATCGCATTCGTCGCTTGAGCAAGTTCGCCGCGCTCGACCTCGGCCTCGTGGTCGCCGCGCACGGCCGCCACTGCATCGTCGAAACGCCAGATGGCGCGCGGGTTCAGTGCCATTCACGTGGCAAGGGGCGTGGCAAGAACGGCGATTGCGTGGTGGGTGACCGCGTGCGCTGGCAGGTGTCGGGCGACGAAGGCGTGGTCGAGCAGGTCGCGCCGCGCCGCAATCTGCTGTTCCGACAAGACGAGTGGAAGACCAAGTCGTTCGCCGCCAACCTCGATCAGATCATGGTGTTGGTCGCAGGCGAGCCGGTCTTCAGCGAATCGCAATTGGCTCGCGCGCTGATTGCGGCCGAGAGCGCCGGCATCCCGGCGCGCATCGTGCTGAACAAGGCCGACCTGCCCGTGATCGCGGCAGCGCGCGTGCGCTTGCAGCCGTATGTCGCAATGGGCATCGACGTCATCGAACTCGCGTTGAAGACGAAGCAAGAGGAAGCGCGCGCGATCCTGAATCCGCTGCTAGACGGCAAGGCCACGCTGGTGCTCGGCCCGAGCGGCACCGGTAAGAGCACGCTGATCAACCTGCTCGCGCCCGAGGCGAAGGCGCAGGTCGGCGAGATCTCGCAGGCACTCAACTCGGGCCGGCACACCACGACAAGCACGCAGTGGTACTGGATTGACGGCAGCGAGCGCCGCAGCGCGCTGATCGATTCACCCGGTTTTCAGGAGTTCGGCCTGCGCCAGATCGACGCGAACCAGTTGCCCTCGCTGATGCCCGACCTGCGCGCGCATGCATCGGTCTGCCGCTTCTACAACTGCACCCACTTACACGAACCTGGCTGTGGCGTGCGGGCAGCGCTGGCGCGGGGCGAAATCAGCGAATCGAGGTACAGGATCTACGGCGAGATCTTGAGCGAACTGGTCGACCGGCGTTAGGGTTGACCCTAACCCACCAGGTTAGCGAGCGACAGCAGCGCGAGCAGCATCATCCACAACACCACCGAGCGCCAAACCAGCCCGACCACGCTGCGCAGGTGGCCGATGACCGGCAGGAGCCCCGGTGTCGAGCCCTCAGCGACCACGGCATCCGGCAAAACACCGGCCTCGAAGGTCTGCGAGCGATCGGGTGTCACGCCCGGCGCCGCACTCCCGCCCAGTTGCACGCCGACGGCGCCCGAAGCCGCGGCGAGGATGATCCCCTCGTTGGGCTGCTTCCAGAGGCCTGCGTCGCGGCGCCAGACGGTGATCGCCTCCTCGAAGTTACCGACCACCGCGAAGCCGAATGCGGTCATCCGCGCGGGCACGAAATCGAGCACGTTGAACAGCCTTTGCGACAGGTTCGACAAACGGTCGTTCACTGGCGCATCGATGGTGCGGCTCTTGAAGGCCCAGTAACGGCTCGCCAACTCGGCCATGCGGTACAGCACTGCGCCCGCCGGCCCGAGGCCGAACGACGACAGCAGCACGAACCAGAAAAACACACCGAACACATGGCGGTGTGCGGCGAGCAGCGACTGTTCGATCACATGGCGCAGCAACTCGGTGCGCGGCAACTCGCTCGCATCCAGATGGCGCCACTCCGAGAGCAGGCGGCGTGCCTCGGTTTCATCACGGCGGTCGAGCGCGTCACGGATGTCGGTGAAGTAGTGGCTGAACTGTCGAAAGCCGAGCGTCAGGTACAGCACCGCGACGTTCCATGCAAGCGCGAGCAGCACACTGAAGTGCGCGAGGCCGAAGTAAATGCCCCACGCGACCAGCGCAGGAAACACGCAGGTGATGCCCCACACCACCCACGCGTGGTGATCGCGCCCGGCGTCGAAGTTGCGTCCGGTCCAGTGCATCCAGCCGGTCAACGAGTCGTGCACCACGTTGCCGCGCGGCAGTGGTTTGAGTTGCTCGATCAGCAGCGCGAACAGAACGGCAAAGAAACTCATGCCCCCCGATGATACCGACGCAGACCGACGCTCAAGCCGCGAGAAATCGATAGAGGTTGCGCAGCATTGCCGCAGTGGCACCCCAGATAAAGTGGCGGCGCGGCAAGCCTTGCGCGTCGACGCCGTCGTAAGGCATCGACAGAAACTCGCGATGCGCGCCGTTCATCTCGACGGCGTGGCGGCGGTGGTTGGCCGGGTTCATCAGAAAGGTCAGCGGCACCTCGAACACGTCGGCCACCTCGAACGGGTCGGCCGCGACCGTGAAGCCTGGGCGCACCAGCGCGACGACCGGCGTGACGATGAAGCCGCTGCCCGTGGTGTAGGTCGGCATCGCGCCTAGCACGTCGACGAACGATGCTTCGAGGCCGATCTCTTCGTGTGCTTCGCGCAGCGCCGTGGCGGCAGCATCGGTATCGGTCGGCTCGACGCGGCCGCCGGCGAAGCTCACCTGCCCGGGGTGATCGTTCAGGTGCTCGGTGCGCTGGGTGAGCAGCACGGTCAACTCATCGCGTTCGACGAGTGCGACCAACACCGACGCATGCGTTGGCGAGCGGTCGTTGAAGCGCGGCTCGTTCTTGACCTCGGGCGCCCAAACCGGCGGCACCAGAAAGCGCTGGCGCACCGCGGCCGAACCCAACGCCTCGGCAGTCAACGCTGGGAGGTGATCGTCGATGCCGGTGATAAGAAACGCCTGCGGGTCGAAACCGATGGCCATGGTGGTGTAGAGATCTGCAACGAAAAAGGCCGCCCTGAAGAGGCGGCCCCTGATTCAAGGCAGCGAACTGCCTCGAGGCGTTCATCCCAACTTTTCTTTGATTCGAGCCGACTTGCCCGAGCGGCTGCGCAGGTAGTACAGCTTGGCACGGCGTACATCGCCGCGGCGCTTAACTTCGATCGACGCGATCAGCGGGCTGTACAGCTGGAATGTGCGTTCCACGCCCTCGCCGCTGGAGATCTTGCGCACGATGAAGCTGGAGTTCAAGCTGCGGTTGCGCTTAGCAATCACGACACCCTCGAACGCCTGGACCCGCTTGCGCGTGCCCTCGACGACCTTGACGCTGACGATCACGGTGTCACCCGGCGCGAACGGCGGAATGGTCTTGTTCAGCCGAGCGATTTCCTCGTGCTCGAGGGTTTGGATCAGGTCCATGGATAGCTCCTAAGTGATCTTGCCAGCGCGCGTTGATGGATTTGGGTGAAGCGGTGAGGCCGCTGACCTGGGTCAGGCGGGTCGGTGCTTCGGCGGAGCAGAGGATCGAACAACCGCAGATTATCGCACGAGGCTCGCCAAGTACATCTCGTCGGCGGGGGTCAGCCGATCCGATGCGCGCGCTGCTGCGAGCAGATCGGGGCGTCGGCTTGCAGTGAGCGCGAGAGACTGCTCGCGGCGCCAGCGGGCGATGTCGGCATGGTGGCCCGACAGCAGCACCGCGGGAACGGGGCGCTCGCCATCGCCCGAGTCCAACACCTCGGGCCGGGAATAGTGCGGGCAGTCGAGCAGGCCGTTCTCAAAGCTGTCTTGCTGGTGCGATTGCGCATCGCCGAGCACGCCGTGCTGCAGCCGCGCGACGCCATCAAGCAGCGCGAGTGCCGGCAACTCGCCGCCCGACAGCACGAAATCGCCGAGGCTTAGTTCGATGTGGACATGCCGCTCGATGAAACGATGGTCGATGCCTTCATAGCGCCCGCACAGCAACAGCGCACCGGGCGATGCCGCGAACTCACGCACCACGGCTTGATCGATGCGGCGCCCGGTCGGCGTGAAGTGCACGACCGGAGCGGGCGTCGCATCCGCGCGCGCTTCGCGCACCGCTGCGAGCGCGCGCGCCAGTGGCTCGACCAGCATCACCATGCCCGGCCCGCCGCCATACGGACGGTCGTCGACCCGGCGATAGGCGTTGTCGGCGAAGTCACGCAGCGGCCAGAGGTGAACGTCGACCTGCCCCGACTCGAACGCCCGCCGCGTGACGCCCTGCGTCAGGTGCGGCGCGAACAAGTCGGGGAACAGCGTGATGATGTCGAAGCGCATACGGCTTCAGCCGGCGCCGGGCCGCCCCAAGGCGGCTGACTGTCCCCACGGGGGGCAGGAGCGAAGCGACGTGGGGGTTGTCATCGTTAGATCAGTAGTCCAAGCCCCAGTCGACGGTCATCAACTTGTTTTCCAGGCTGACCGCATCGACATACGCGCCGACGAACGGGATCAGCCGCTCAGCCTCCTGCGCGCTCATGCCAGCGGGCAAGACCTCGGGCGCCACGCGCAACACGCTGTGCGGCCCGGTGTCGATCAGCCCAGCAACGATGCCGAGTTTCTCGCCGTCGCGATTGACCACGTTCAAGCCGATCAAATCGACCCAATAGAACTCGTCCGGATCGGGCGTCGGAAAACTGCTGCGGCCAATGAACACGCGCGCACCACGCAGCGACTCGGCCGTATTCCGGTCAGGCACTTCCTGCGCGAGGGCCACGACCACGTCGCCGTGGTCTTTGACTTGCGTAATTTTGAGAAGCGATGGGATCGCTGCGGTGCCGGCAGCAGGCCGCAACGGGCCTGCCTTCTCGGACGGCAGCAGGAACCAGGCGCGCGATGAAAACAATGCCTGTGGGTCGGCTGCAAAAGGCTGGACCTTGACCCAGCCTTTCAAACCCCAAGGCTCGCCAATGCGACCGACTTCGATCGCGTCGTCAGGCCAGGCGGCGTCTGCGCCGGCAGGTCGAACAGCGGCATTCACCGCCGATGACCCACCCAACGCATCGAGCCGCAACTCAGACCGCGGTCTTGGCTTGCGCGACCAGGCGCATCACCGTCGGCGACATCTGCGCGCCGGTGCTGGTCCAGTGCTCGATGCGGTCGAACGCGACGCGCAACGGCTGCTCGCCACCCGAAGCGACGGGGTTGTAAAACCCCACGCGTTCGATGAAACGGCCGTCGCGGCGGGACGCGCCATCTCGG
>ENA-OBIO01000184-OBIO01000184.1-metagenomes-genome-assembly--contig:-NODE-184-length-39206-cov-5.7207_pt1 | contig 39206 bp, 30 predicted proteins | sample MGYA00153383_OBIO01 | MGnify analysis MGYA00153383 | reverse complement strand
GGTCAGCACGCCGGCCACGCCGCGCATCTGCTCGGGCAGCGTGTTCGGCCACGGGCGCTTGGGTGGCGCAGCGACAGGTTTCGCGGCCTTGCCCGGTGTCTTCTTCGCCGGCACCGGCGCGTCGGGCGCGCTGAGGTCGAGTTCGTCTTGCGTGGCCACAGGCAACGCCGCCGCACCGCGCAGCAAAGGGTCCTGGAACTCGGGGCGCAGCCAGCGCACCGTGCCGCGCGCTTCCTCGGCAGTGCGCTCGGCGTTGAGTGCGACGAGGCGCACCAGCAACTCGTCCTCATCGCGCGGCAGCACGAGGTCCGCCCATCCATAGGCGGCGAGCACTTCGGCATCGAGTTCGTCGTGCAGGCTCTTGAGGACACCGACCAGACCAAGGTCGTGGGTGGTACACGCTTTCGTGTCAAGCCTCGCGCCACTGCGGAGCAGTTCGAGCACGTTGTACATGCCGGTCAACGTGAGGCCGGCGTGCGCGGCAAGCCGACGCTTGCGGTGTGCATCGATGTGTTCGGCGAGATCGCGAATGCGCGCCGATCGCTGCGACGTGGCGCCGGTGTCGTCAGCGGGGAACGGAAATGGCAAGAAACAGGTCGTGTTCGTCCAAGTCGGCCGGTCTTCGAGGGTGCCGCCGGTGCGCAGCGCCCATACAGCGTGTGCGCTGCTCGATAGGACGCCGAGCAGCAGCGGGTCAGCACTACACACCGCATAGAGCTTGTGGTCGGGGCAAAACGGCAAATTCTGGAAAACGAATATGCGGTGCTTGGCAGTCTCCGCAGTGATGATGAACCGGTGCAAGCCCTTTCAAGAAGCACGAAGATCACGATTTGACCGACCAAACAACCACCAGTCGCGACGCCGCTGCGCATCTTTGTTGTGATCTCGCTCCGGCTTTACGCGATCCATGAGCCATTGATACAGAGCGGGATGCTGTCGCATCGCTTGATCGGCCGAGAAGCCGAATAGATCGATCACAAAGCAGTGCCCGCCGCTCTGCAACAGATCACGAGCGTTGTAGTGCGGTTTGATCACATCAGGCAAAGCTTCGACGTCGTAGCCAAGTTTGCGCACCTCATCGGCATCGACGCGAAAGCCCTTGCCCACGAGGTTCATGCCCTGAAAACACAAGCCGCCGTTGGCTTCGAGACGCAGCGCCGCGGAAGCATTCGCGCCGACCGTCAAGTCGGCATGGACGACGCCGCTGCGGCTCGCAAACGTCACCTTCGCCTCGCCATCCGGCCGCGACTCTTCGTTGGTCAAGGTCAGCAGTTCACCGGGGGACTTACCGGCAACACCGACCGTCATCGCGATGCGCACATCCGCACCCAAGGCCGCATCAACCCACGGGTGGTCCGCAATCGCAAACGCTAAAGACACGGTGTCCGTACCGACCTCTGACATCGCACGTTCGACCACGCGCCGGTTGAATGCCTGCCGCACGCTGTTGGTCGTGATCAGCCCGAACCGGCGCGTCTGCGATGCACGTGTCATCTTCGCCGCGTGATCCCACCAGTACATGACGAAGTCGGCGTTGTCGGGCACGTCATGCCATGCACCGCGAAGCGCTTCGACATAGCCGTCACCGAGCGCATCCCGCATCCGCTTGTTACCAATGAACGGCGGATTCCCAACGATGAAATCCGCTTTCGGCCACTCCGCCTTGCGCGGATTCGTGTAATTCTCCAGCGGCGTCCGAAACGCTTCGTCCGGCACCTGCTCGCCGGTCACCGGGTGCGGCTTCAAATGCACGCCGTCCCAGCGCGTCACGGCCCGGCCGCTCGCGTCCATCACGAAGTCGACGCGGTCGCAGGCGAGCACCGCGTCGCGGCACTCGATGTTGCCGTAGTCGTGGATCACCGGCTCGGCCACGCTGGTGCGGCCGTTGGTGCGGATGTGCCATTGCAGGAAGCCGATCCACAACACGAGTTCGGCGAGCGCCGCGGCGCGCGGGTTGATCTCGATGCCGAGCAACTGTTGCAAGGTGACGGTCTCGCCGACCCAACCGAGGTTGCCTTGGCGGACCGCATCGGTGTCTTGCCCGAGCGCGTTCAGCTGGTTCAGCACCTCGCCTTCGAGGCGCTTCAAATGCTCGAGCGTCACGTACGAGAAGTTGCCGCTGCCGCAGGCCGGGTCGAGCACGCGCGTTGTGCAAAGCTGGTGGTGAAAGCGGCGCACTTCGGCGCGGGCCTCGTCCATCCGGCCTTCGTTGGCGAGCAGCACGGCCGCGGCCTGCGCGTCGGCCCAGTCGGCGCGCAGCGGTTGCACCACCGTCGGCAGCACGAGCCGCTCGACATACGCGCGCGGCGTGTAGTGCGCGCCGAGCGCGTGGCGCTCGTCGGCGCTAAGCGCGCGTTTGAGCGGCGCGCCGAAGATGGCGGGCTCGACCTCGCGCCAGTCGGCGTTGGCCGCGCGCAGCAGGCCGTCGATCTGGTCGCGCGTGAGCGGCAGCACGTAGCCATCGGCACCGGAGCCTTTGAAGAGCTTGCCGTTGAAGCGCGGCACGTCGCGCTCGAGCACGGCGCTGAAGCCCCGCGGTCCATGTCGGCACAGCACTTGCAACATGTTGCGCAAGCGCGCGGGCTCGTCACAGTGGCGCAGCAGCAGCTCCTTGAAGCTGCGCTCGGGCAGCAAGGCCACGTCTTCGGCGAACATGCTGAACAGGCAGCGCGTGAGGAAGGCGGCGACACGTTGCGGCGGGTGTTGACCATGCGGGCCCGCGGCTTCGAGCGAAGTCGCGAGCGCGGCGAGTTCGTTCGAGACTTTGCGCGTGACCTTCGCGCTGATGCGAGCCGGGTCGAGCGCCTGCGGGTCGAGCCAGAGCTTGCGCAGGCGCTCGCGGATCGGCTCGCTGTGCAGGTCGGCCAGCGTGATGCGGTGCGAGCGCGGGTCGGGGAACGGCGTGTTGGTGGCGCCGCTGCGGCTGAACTCGGCGTAGAGCTCGATCACGTGGCCGACATCGACGACGACGAGAAACGGCGGCCGCCCTTCCGCAGCCGGCAGCGCGCGGGCGTAGCTCTCGGCCTGCGAGCGGGCGCGCAGGAGCGCGTCGTCGAAGCCTTTGGTGTGCGCGCCTGCACGCACTTTCTTGGCTTCGAGCACGAAGCGTCCGCGCTGGTGGCAGTCGATGAAGCCGTTGCTCTGCGTGCCGTCGCCGTGCGCGAACTGCACGCGGCGCTCGAACACGTAGGCGTTGTCGCGGGTGTCGTCGCGCGCCGGGTCGGGCTTGGGCACGCCGAGCAAGTCGCAGAGCTCGCCGACGAAGAGTTGGTAGTTGGCGCGCCCGGAGCCGGAGGCGGCGTGCCATCGGGCGATGAAAGAAAGCGTCGATGACGGGCGCGCGGGCGGGGTCGGTCGCGGCGGCGATCACAGGGCCGGTGCGCAGCGGCTCGGCGCGCGCTGGCGTTCGACAGCGCTTGCGCGGCAATTTACTTTCAGAGACCGGTTTTTGGCATCGATCCTGCTGTTTGGCGAGAACCGGCACCGAACGCTCCGAATCGCCCGAAAACCGCAGTCGATCCGGTGATCGCTGTGACATCGCCGTTACGACGGCATCACTTCGGCGCTACTTCGGCGCGCCGCGCACGACACGAAACGCCAATGTTGAAAGCAGACGAATCATGATGAAAGCCGCACCGCGCCCACCGAGGCTTGCCACCGCCGGCATGCTGGCCGCACTCGCCGCGCTGATGACGGCCTGCGGCGGTGGCGGCGGCTCGACCGACACGCCGACCACCGTGGCCAGCACTGCTGCGGCGCCGGGGCCGGTCTCTGCACCGACACCGGCCGCGGGGCCAGTCGCAGCGCCGACGCCGGGCGCGGCTTCGGCACCCGGGCCAGCGGCTTCTGCGCCCGCCGCCGGCCCGACGCCAGCGCCGCCTGCGAGCCCACCGGCAGCACCACCACCGCCTCCGCCACCACCCGCAGCCGTGTCGACCCGCGACGCCGTGCGCCTTGCCGACCAGGCCACCTTCGGCCCGACCGACACGCTGGTCGCGTCGATCAAGTCGCAAGGCCTCTCGGGTTGGGTGAGCGCGCAGATGGGCGCCGGCAGCTCGCGCTACGCCAGTGGCAACGGCGGCGAGGTGCACCAGTTCACCGGCAGCGGCCAGTTCTGCGACGGCAAGGCCGACACCTGCTGGCGCGACTGGTCTTCGACCGAGCCGCTGGTCTGGGATTTCTACCGCAACGCGCTGAACCAGCCCGACCAACTGCGCCAGCGCGTGGCGTTCGCGTTGCAGCAAATCGTCGTCGTCAACAGCCTCGAAGTCAGCGGCACCTACGGCTTTCGCTCCTACTACAACAACCTGCTCGACAACGCCTTCGGCAACTACCGGCAGGTGCTCAAGAAGGTGGCGCTCTCGCCGGTGATGGGCGACTTTTTGAACAACGCGAACAACGACAAGGCCGCGCCGAACGAGAACTTCGCGCGCGAATTGCTGCAGCTTTTCAGCATCGGCACCTGCGAGCTCGCCCTCGACGGCAGCCTCAAAGGCGGCGCCTGCACCGCCACCTACAGCAACGAGATCGTGCGCTCCTATGCCTACGCGATGACCGGCTGGACCTACCCCGCCGGCGGCAAAACACCGTGGGGCTGTTGGCCGGCCGGCATGAATTGCCGCTACTACGCCGGTGACATGACCGCGGTCGCGAGCTACCACGACACCGCCGAACGCAAGCTGCTGTCGAGCGTGACGGTCGCGACCGGCACCGCCGCCGCACCCGCGCTCGAGGCCGTGCTCGACAGCCTGATGGCGCACCCGAACATCGGCCCGTTCATCGGCAAGCAACTGATCCAGCACCTGGTCGCCAGCAACCCCTCGCCCGCCTACATCACGCGCGTGGCCACGGCCTTCAACACCGGCAAGTACGGCAGCTTCGGTGCCGGCACGAAGGGCGACCTCGCGGCCACCGTGGCCGCGGTGCTGCTCGACTCGGAGGCGCGCGGCGAGACCGTCACCCGCAGCGCCGGCAAGCTGCGCGAACCGGCGCTGATGTTCACCGGCGTGCTGCGCGCACTCAACGGCGAGACCGATGGCGATGCGCTCAGCTGGTGGTGGGGCGACAGCCTGCGCCAGCACCTGTTTCGCCCGCCCTCGGTGTTCAACTACTACCCGCCCAATTACCCGGTGCCGGGCACGGCGCTGGTCGGCCCCGAGTACGGCATCCACAGCGCGAACGCGGCGCTCGAGCGGCTCAACTTTTTGACCTACCTGCTCGACTGGGACGGCTCGGCACCGAACGCCGGCATTCCGAACGCCGTCGGCACCAAGGTCGACCTGAGTGCGCTCACCGCCGACGCGGCCGATGCGACCAAGCTGGTCGACCGCATCTCGATGCTCGCGCTCGGCCAAGCCTTGCCGAGCGCGCCGCGCTCGAAGGTGATCGAGGCCGTGACGTGGTGGGACGCCAGCCGCGACGCCACGAACTGGAAGATCAACCGCGTCAAAGCCGCCGCTTACCTCGTGTACGGTTCGCCCAACTACCAGGTGCAGCGCTGATGAAAGCCGATGCCATGAACACCACCACGCCCGACGCTCACACCTCGAACGCACGCCGCCGCTGGCTCATCGGCAGCGGCTCCACGTTGGCCGCAGCGCTCGGCGCCGGCACCGTCGGCAACCTGCTCAGCATTCGGCCTGCGTTTGCCGCCGACTACAAGGCGCTGGTCTGCCTCTTTCTGTACGGTGGCAACGACGGCATGAACATGATCGTGCCGACCGACACCGCGCGCTACGACCAGTACGCCGCGGTGCGCAAGGGCCTCGCGATACCGAAGGCGAGCCTCGCGCCGCTGGCCGGCGTGAACTACGGCCTGCACCCGGCGATGGGCGCGCTCGGTGCGGCCTGGAGTGAAGGCAAGCTCGCGCCGGTGTTCAACGTCGGCCCGCTGGCACAGCCGTTGACCAAAGCGCAGTACCGCGCCGCGGCGGCCAATTCGCACATCCTGCCCGACAGCCTGTTCTCGCACTCGGACCAGCAAATTCTTTGGGAGACCGGCAGTGCCGATTCGCTCACCCGCACCGGCTGGGGCGGCCGTGCGGCCGAAACGCTCGCGACCGTGAACCCGGTGATCTCCGTCGCCGGCAGCGCTCGCTTCGGCCTGAGCGCGTTGCAAACGCCGCTGGTGCTGCCCGGCCCGGGCTCGACCTTCGGCGCCTACGGCTTGCAGGCGAGCGACACCTGGGCGCCGATGGTTGCGCGCAAGGCCGCCATCGACGCGCTCTACGTGCAGCAGCAAGAGCTCGCGCTGGCCGATGCGTACACGGCCGCACAGCGCGACGCGTTCGCGATGTCGGCGCGGCTCGGTGCGCTCGTCAAGACCAAGCCGGGCGACGCCGACGCGATCGCCGCGATCGATGGCGCGTTCGCGTCGATCACAACCGCCGGCAAGATCAACACCGGCATGGGCAACCAGCTTTACCAGCTCGCCAAGCTGATCGCCGGCAACGCCACCGTGCAGGGCAACCGGCAACTCTTCTTCGCGTCGATGGGCGGCTTCGACACGCACGGCAACCAGCTCGTCACCGGCAGCCCACTCGAAGGTGACCACGCGCGGCTGTTGAAGGAGTTGGGCGACGCGCTCGCTGCGTTTTACGCTGCATTGAAGGCACTCGGCCTGAGCGACGCCGTGACCACCTTCACGCAAAGCGATTTCGGCCGCACCTTCGCACCGAACAACAGCACCGGCACCGACCACGCGTGGGGCAACCAGCACCTCGTGCTCGGCGGCGCGGTGCGCGGCGGCACCACCTACGGCACCTACCCCGAGCTCGTGCTCGGTGGCGCGAACGACGTCGGGCTCGACAGCTGGGAGCTGCAGGGCCGTTGGATTCCGACCACCGCGGTCGACCAGTACGCCGCCACGCTGCTCGGTTGGTTCGGCGCTGCCGAACCGCAGCTCGACACCGTGTTGCCCAACCTGCGCAACTTCGGCACGGCGCGCAAGCTGGCGTTCCTGTGACACCGCTCACGGAACCCACCGGGCCAATCGCCCGCAATAGTTAACGGAACGGTCGACACTTCCCTCAAACACTGACTGCGCCGGCCGAAGACGATTCAGAGCGGACCGCCGGTCGTCATCGATTGGAAGTTCGCGCGCAGCGCCACGCGCTGCCAATGCAACCGGGCTTGAGGCGATGACTGCTTTCACACACGCGAGTTTCGAGCGCAGCACGCCGGCGGGTCGGTCGTGTCGTTGAACGCACAGCACGACAACCGCCGCCGGGCTGTGTCGATGGCGCTCGCGGCGGTGCCGATTCTCGGCCTGTCGGTCTGGTCGGTGCGCCTGCCCGAGGTCTGGGCCGGCTTGGGTTACACGCAGTGGCACACGCTGCTCGAGCTGCTCTCGATGTTGATCTGCGGCGCGATCGTCGCGGTCGCATGGAACGCACGCTCGCTCGAAGTGCCGCGCAGCGTGCACGTGCTGGGCAGCGCCTGCGCCGGTGCGTTGCTGCTCGATCTGGCGCACACGCTGTCGTTTCCCGGCCTGCCCGACTTGCTTGGCTCCAACACCTCGACCCGCACCGTCGCGCTCTTCATGGCAAGCCGGCTGCTGATCGCGCTGGCGATGTTGTGCGTCGCTGCACTGCCCTGGCAACTCGACCACGAACCGCGCTGGGTGCGCTGGGTACCTTCAGCCGTGGCGGCGTACCTGCTGGGCGTGGTTGGCTGGGTCTTCGGCGCGCCCGACGGCCTGCCAGCGCTGCTGATCGACGGCCAATCGCTGACCTTCGCAAAGCGCGCCGGCGAAGGCCTGCTGGTGGGCTTGTTTCTCGTCGCCAGCGTGATGCTCGCGCGGCGGCTGCGCACGCCGCAGCCTTTCGATGTGCGCTCGCTGCCGTACGCCGCGGTGCTGATGGCGCTCGGCGAGGGGGTGCTCACGCTGTACACGCGGCTGACCGATCTGGCGCTGATCGTCGGCCACCTCTACAAGGCGCTGGGCTTCTGGTTGGTGTACCGAACCATCGTTGCCGACAGCATCCGCGCGCCCTACCAACGCCTGCTCGATTCGCGCCACAGGCTGCGCAACAGCGAAGACGAGCTGCGCACGATCACCGACAGCATCCCGGCGATGGTCGCATTCGTCGACACCGAGCAGCGCTACCGCTTCGTCAACCGCAACTACCAGCGCTGGCTCGGCCTGGACCCCCAGGCAATGCTCGGCAAAACCGTGAGCGATGTCTTCGGCGAAAAGTTCTGCATGACGCTGAAGCCGCACCTCGAGCGCGCGCTCGCGGGCCAGACCTTCGCGGTCGACCACCGCATCAACGGCATCGAGTTCGCACGTGGACGCTGGCTCAACATCATGTACATGCCGAAGGTCGACGCCGATGGCGAGGTCAGCGGCGTCTACATTCTGAGCAGCGACATCACCGAAGTGATGGTGGCCGAGCACCGCGCGCTCTTTCTCGCCGAGCACGACGAGCTGACGACCTTGCCGAACCGTGCCGCATTCCAAGTGGCGGTGAACAAGGCGATCGAACAAAGCGCGGGCGACGCGGTCAGCCCATCGACCCAATTCGCGGTGATCTTCGTCGACGTCGATCGCTTCAAGGTCATCAACGACACGCTCGGCCACGCCGCCGGTGACCACTTGCTGCAGGCGCTTGCCACGCGCATGAAGCAGGTCGTGCGCGGGCGCGACCTGGTGGCGCGCATGGGCGGCGACGAAATGTGCCTGCTGCTGCACGACGTGCGCGACGCAGCGCACGCGAGCGAGATCGCCGAGCGCATCCTCGGTGCGCTGCGCGTGCCGGTCGAACTGCGCAGCGGCATGCAGCATCACGTGACCGTCTCGGCCGGCATCGCGATCTATCCGCAAGACGGCACCGACACCGAAACCCTGCTGCGCCATGCCGACATCGCGATGTACCGCGCCAAAGACGCCGGCCGCGACGGCTTCGCATTGTTCGGCGCGCACGACGGCGGCCCGGCCGAGGCGCGCCTGAACCTCGAGCTCGAACTGCGCACCGCGATCGAGACCGGCCAGCTCGTGCTGCACTACCAACCGCGGGTCGACGTGGCCACCGGCCGGCCGCTCGGCATGGAGGCGCTGGTGCGCTGGCAGCACCCGGAGCGCGGCCTGCTCGCACCCGGCCACTTCATCGACATCGCCGAAGAAACCGGCCTTGTCGTGCCGATGGGCAAGTGGGTGATGCGCGAGGCCGGCCACACGATGCAGCGGTTGCAGCAGGCCGGGGCCGGCGGGTTGACGATGTCGGTCAACGTCAGCGCGCGCCAATTCAAAAACGCGCGGCTGGTCGACGAGGTCGCCGAGATGCTTGCACTGGCCGGCTGTGCGCCGCACCAGATCGAGCTCGAGCTGACCGAGAGCGTGGTGATGGACCAGCCCAACATGGCCGAGGCCACGATGCGCCGCCTCAACGCGCTCGGTGTGCGGCTGGCGATGGACGACTTCGGCACCGGCTACTCCTCGCTCGGCGCGCTCAAGCGTTTTCCTGTCGACGTGGTGAAGATCGACCGTTCGTTCGTCAACGACATTCCCGGCGATGCGGGCGACTCGGCCCTCACCCGCGCGATCATCGCGATGGGGCACTCGCTCGGTCTGCATGTGTGCGCCGAGGGCGTGGAGCGCAGCGACCAGCTCGACTTTTTGCGCCACGAAGGTTGCGACGAATACCAAGGCTATTTCTTCGCCAAGCCGCTGCCCGAGACCGCGCTGACTGCGCTGCTCACGCAGACCTTGCATGCTGCGATGGCCGCCTGACCGCCCGCCGATGCCGCACGCCGCGCTCCGCTTCCTGTCGTTCGCTTTCGCGGCTGCCTTCGCGTTCGCTGCGCCGGCAGCGCACGCGCAGTCCTCGGGTGCCGACGCGACCCCGCGCATCCTCGCGCTCGAACGCCTCGGCCGGGCCGACCCGTTCGGCGCCGCGACAGCGCTCGACGCACTCGTGCCCGCCACGTCTGCGCTGAGCGTGCAGCGGCTCGAGCTGCTGACGGTGCAAGGGCTGATGCTGGCGGTGGCCGCACCGCCCGACGCCAAAGAGCGCATGGCCGCTTTGCTCGAAGCCTGGGGCCGCGACCCGACTGCGGCGAACGCGCCCTCAGCCGCTGCCGCCGCGCTGCTGGTGCGTGCCCGCTCGGTGGCGCGCGACGGCAACCTGCAACGCGCCGACTTGATGATGCGTGAAGCGATGGCCAAGCTGCCTGCGAGCACGACGCCGCGCGACCGCTACCGCTTCGTCGTCGTGCACGGCTACATCCTCGACCGCGCCGGGCAGCTCGAACAAGCCGTGCGAACCCACCACGAAGCGCTGGCGTTGGCCGATGCGCAAGGCGAGCGCTGGCAGCAGTCGGAGGCGCGCACCGAGCTGGCCTACAGCTACTACGGCGCGAAACAGCTGGAGCGCGCGCGCAGCCTGAGCCTGGAGGCGATCGCGCTCGCCACCCAAGCCGACGACGCGGTCGCGCTCGGCCGCGCGCACAACACCGCCGGCATCGTGCTCGACGGCCTGGGCGATGCACCCGGTGAACTGCGTTCGTTCGAGGCGGCGATCGCGAACGCGCGCCGCGCCGGTGCGAAGACCGACGAGGTGCGCTACCTCGCGAACCTGGCCGACTTCTACCTGAAGAGCGCCGACTTCAAGACCGCGCTGGCGATTGCCGAACGCGCGTTGCCGATGGCGCGCGAGGTCCGAGATTCGAGCAGCGAGATGGTCTCGCTCGCCAACATCGGCATGGCGCACATCTCGATGCAGCACCTCGCACTCGGCAAGCGCTACGTGCGCGAGGCGATCGCGATCGACGAGGCGCGCGGCTCGGCGACCGGCGTCACCGACACGCTGCGCGAACTTGGCGGCTACCTGGAAAAGGCGGGCGATCTGGCCGGTGCGGTCGATGCCTACCACCAGCACCGGCGCCTCGCGACCACGCTGCTGCGCGACGACCAGCAAAAGGCGATCCTGGCGATGCAGGAACAGTACGACGCCGATCACCGCAGCCGCGCGCTCGTGCTGCTGAACCGCGAGAACGACATCAAGGCCGAGCAACTGCGCCGGCGCGATTTGCAGCAGCGCTTGTGGTGGCTGCTCGCCGCCGCCTTCGTGCTGTCGTTCGCCGTCGTCGCGCTGCTCTACCGCCGCGTGCGCCAGACGAATCGGCTGCTGTCGACCAGCAACGAGGCGCTCAAGGTTCAGAGCGAGCGCGACCCGCTCACCGGCCTGGCCAACCGCCGCCACTTTCAGCATGCGATGCGGCGCATGGCCGAAGACGGCAAGCTCAGCGGCACCGTCTACCTGATCGACATCGATCACTTCAAGCACATCAACGACCGCCACGGCCACGGCACCGGCGACGTGGTGCTGGTCGAGGTGGCGCGCCGCTTGCGCGAAACGCTGCGCGAGCCGGACCTGATCGTGCGCTGGGGCGGCGAGGAATTTTTGGTCGTCGTGCAGGCGCTCGGAGCCGAGCAGGTCGACGCGCTCGCGCAGCGCATGCTCAGCACGCTCGACCGCACGCCGGTCGTCGTCAACGCGCAGCGCATCGCGGTGACGGCCTCGATCGGCTTCGCGACGTTTCCGATCGGCCCCGGCCTGCTGCGCGTGTCGTGGGAGCGCGCGATCGACCTCGTCGACACCGCCATGTACCTCGCGAAGGCGCACGGCCGCAACCGCGCTTACGGCGTGCGCCTGCTGCAGGCGCACGACGAAGCCCGGCTGGAGGCGATCACCCGTTCGCTCGAAGCCGCCTGGCGCGACGGGCAGGTCACGTTGACCTTGCTGCAAGGCCGCGCGGCGCTGGCGGTGGCGGTGGCGGCATGAAGGTGCGCTCGTTCGCGAGCCGCGCCCTGCTCGCTTCGATGCGGGCCTGTGTGTTGGCGCCAGCGCAAGCGGCCTTGCTCGCGACCGTGCCGATGATCGCCGCGGCCGCGGCCGCGCCTGCGCCCGCGCCGTACCGCTCGAACGCTTTGGCCGAACAGGTCGACGCGCTGGTTCACCAGGGCTTCGAGCACCCGGAGCAGGCCCTGATCGCGCTGCGCCTGATGCCGGCGGCGCGCACCGGATCGATCGACGAGCAACGCATGCTGCTGCTGGCGGCCGGCATCGTCGAGGCGCAGTCCGGTGGCGCGGCGCGGGCCGGCGCGATCGCTGAAAAACTGCTTCTATTGGCACCGATGCCCGCGCCCGCACCCGCACCCGCATCTTCACCCACGAGCACACCCGATGACCCGGCCGTCCGCGCGGTCGGTTCTTCGAACCTGGTGCGCGCGCTGGTGGCTGAAAACGCGGGCCAGCTCGACGTAGCCGCTGCGCTCGCGCAATCGGCGTTGTCGGCCTTCAGCGCAGGCTGCCCGGGCGCGCCGGCCGGGCCGATCGAAGGGTCGCCGTGCCTTTACCGCGCGGCCTGGCGCGCGCTGCAGATCCTCGAACGCCGCGCGGCCAGCCAGGGCCTGTCAGTGACCGCCACCGCGCGCGCGCAGAGCGCATTGGTACTGGCCGAATGGGCTGGCGACGCGCGCCGCCGCAGCGTGAACCTGAGCGCGCTGGCCCTGTACTCGAGCGGGCGCGGCGAGCGCGAGCTTGCCCGGCGCCTGGTCGCGCAAGCGCACCGGCTGGCTGCACAGACCGATGACCCGACCGTGCAGGCACAAGTCAGCGACACCGAGGCGCGACTTGCCAAGGCGCTCGGCGACCCGCAGGGCGCGCTGCGGTTCTACGACGAGGCCCTGGCAATGGCCGCACTCGGCCAGGCGCCACGGCTCGAAGCGCAGTTGCTGAACAACCTGAGCGACACCTACGCCCACCTGAAGCGCCCGGCCGATGCATTGCGCGCCGCCGAACGCGGGCTCGTGATCGTGCGCCGCCACCACGACCTGCGCGCCGAGCGCGTGTTGATCATCAACACCGGCATCGCGAAGATCGGCCTGGGCCGCATCGCCGAAGGCAAGCTCGACCTCACGCGCGTGTTCGAGCTCTGGCAGCAAAGCGGCGAGACCGGCCGCCAGGCCACCACGCTGCTCGAATTCGGCGAGGCTTTGGCGGCTGCGGGCGACGCCTCCGGTGCGCTCGATCTCTACCACCGCGAGCGCGCGTTGAACGCCGAGATGATGCTGGCCAACCGCGCGAGCGCACTGAAAGAACTGCAGACCCGAAACGACGCCGACGCGCGCCAGCGCGACATCGAACTGCTCGGCCGCGACAACGCACTGAAGACCGCATCGCTCGCGAACCGCGACCTGCAGCAGCGCATTTGGTGGCTGCTGGCCGCGGTGATGGGGCTGGCGTGCGTGCTGGTGGTCTTCCTGTACCGCCGCGTGCGCGAGGCCCACGAGAAGCTCGCCGCCAGCAACGTTCAACTGCAGGCACAAAGCGAGCGCGACCCGCTGACCAACCTCGCGAACCGCCGGCACTTTCAGGCCGTGATGTCGACGTTGTGCGCCGACGGCGGCTTCGAGGGTGCGCTGCTGCTGGTCGACATCGATCACTTCAAGCAGGTCAACGACGTGCACGGCCACGCGGCCGGCGACGAGGTGCTGGTCGAAGTGGCGCGGCGCCTGAACGAAGCGGTGCGCACCGACGACTTGGTGGTGCGTTGGGGCGGCGAAGAGTTTTTGATCCTCGCGCCGCGCGCTGCCAACGAGCAGGCCGAGCAGATGGCCGCACGCGTGCTGCGCATCCTCGGGCAGACACCGATCATGGTCGGCGGCAGCGGTGGTGGTGACGGCACGGGGCCTGCTGCGGTGACCCACGCGCTGCGCATCACCGCGTCGATCGGCTACGGCCGCTTTCCGCTGCCGCCGTACGGCCTCGAGGTGCCGTGGGAACAGGCCGTGAACCTGGCCGACATGGCGCTCTACACCGCCAAGAATCAAGGCCGCAACCGCGCGGTCGGCATCACCTCCTCGACCGCCGCGACGCGCGAGGCGCTGCTAGCGGTCGAGGCCGATTTCGACCTGGCCCGGCAAGAAGGCCACGTCACGCTGGTGCAAACGCCGGGCCCGGAACCACGCGACAACGTTCGGGCGGCTTGATCAATTGCCCCCTCGCCCCTCTGGGGAGAGGTTTGGGGTGAGGGGTGACAGCGGGCCACGACAGCGTGCCGCCAGCTTTCATCCCCGTCCTTTCCCAGGGGAAGAGGGAGTTGACTCGATACTCTCCTTCGCCTTCAGCGCGCGCGCCGCAGCCGCGGCGCGCAGGGCTTTGAGCTTTTCGCGCGGGTCTTCTTTGGCGGTGACGTCGTCCAACTTCATTTCCTCGACGAAGCGGCTCGGCATGCCGGCGATGAACTCGCGACCGCGCTTGCGGCGGCGCAAAACGCTCACCCCAAGCGTGCTGCGCGCACGCGTAATGCCGACGTACATCAGCCGGCGTTCTTCTTCGAGCCGCTCGGCCGTCAGGCCATCGTCTTCGCTGCTGCCGCTCACGAACGGCAGCAGCCCTTCGTTGACGCTGGCGAGCACGACGTGTGGCCACTCCAGCCCTTTGGCGGCATGCAGCGTCGACAACGTGACCACGTTTTGATCGTCGCCGCGCTCGGCCAGGCTGATGATCACCGAGATCGTCTGCGCGACCTCGAGCACGCTTTTCTTCTCGCTCTCCACGCTCAACCCACCGTCGTTCTCGCCGACGGCGCCTGCGCCGTCGTTGTCATCCTTGCCGCCGCAGCGCCGTGCGATCCAGTCGACGAAATCGAGCACGTTGCTCCAGCGCGCGGCGGCGAGCTTTTCGCTGTCTTCACCGTCGTGCAGGTGACGCTCGTAGTCGATGTCTTTGAGCCAGCCGGTGAGCAAGACTTTCGCGTCTCCGGCGCCGGTGGTCTGCCGTGCGCGGTACTCGAAGTCGCTCACGTAGCGGCCGAACTCGTGCAGCGAGCCGAGCGCGCGGCCACTGAGCACCGAGCCGAGGCTCTCGGCGAAAAGTGCTTCGTACAGGCTCGTTTTCCACCGGCCCGAAAACTCACCGAGGCTCGCGAGCGTTTGGTGGCCGATGCCGCGCTTGGGTGTCGTCACCGCACGCAAAAACGCCGGATCGTCATCGTTGTTGACGATCAGGCGCAGCCAGGCGCACAGGTCCCTGATCTCGGCGCGGTCGAAGAAGCTCTGGCCACCCGAAACCTTGTAGGCAATGTTCGCCTTGCGCAGCGCCTTCTCGAACACGCGCGCCTGGTGGTTCGCGCGGTAGAGCACCGCGAAGTCGCGAAGCTCGACCGCGCTCGCACCGGTAGGAGACGCTGCCGAGGCGCTCGCCGTCGTGCCTGCCTGCAGCGCCTGGAAGCGCGCGACAACTCGCTCGGCCTCGTGCTCCTCGTTGTCGCACTCGATCACGCGCACCGGCTCGCCATCGCCGAACGCGCTCCACAGTTTTTTCTCGAACAGCTTCGGGTTGTTGCCGATCACCATGTTGGCTGCGCGCAGGATGTTGCCGGTCGAGCGGTAGTTTTGCTCCAGCGCGATGACCTTGAGCGTCGGGTACTCCTGCGGCAGGCGCTTCAGGTTGTCGATGGTCGCGCCGCGCCAGCCGTAGATGCTTTGGTCGTCATCGCCGACCGCGGTGAACATGGCACGTTCGCCCGCCAGAAACTTAAGCATCTCGTACTGCACAGCGTTGGTGTCTTGGTACTCGTCGACCAGCACGTAGCGCAACCTGTCTTGCCACTTCGCGCGCACCTCGGCGTCGCGCGCCAGCAGCTTGTGCGGCAAGCCGATCAGGTCGTCGAAGTCGACGGCCTGGTAGGCGGCCAGGCGCTCTTCGTAGCGCTGCATCACGCGCTGCGCGACCTGCTCGTCGGCGTTGGCGGGTTCCACCATGGCGCTGTGCTTGCCCTCGCTTTTCCAGGCGCTGATGGTCCATTGCCAGCGGCGCGCGAGCGCGTTGTCGGTGGTCGCGCCGGCTTCTTTCAAGATGCCGAGCACGTCGTCGCTGTCGAAGATGCTGAACTGTTCTTTGAGCCCGAGCTTTTCGTACTCGGCGCGCAATATGCGCACGCCGAGCGAATGGAAAGTGCTGATGACAAGGTGCTTGGTCGCGCGCGGGCCGACCAGCGATTTCGCGCGTTCGCGCATCTCTTGCGCGGCCTTGTTGGTGAACGTGATCGCAGCGATCTGCCCGGGCGCGTAGCCGGCTTGGAGCAGCCGCGCGATCTTGTGCGTGATCACGCGGGTCTTGCCTGAGCCTGCGCCCGCGAGCACGAGGCAAGGGCCGCTCAGATGGTGCACCGCCTCGAGCTGTGCGGGGTTCAGGGGATCGGGGGCTGAGGACACGTGGCGTAGCAGGCGGAGCAGCGGCGCATCATAGCGGCCAAGACCTGTCGAACGCCGTGGGCAAATGTCACGCTGCCGTGCACGCTGCGAGACGAAACGGCGGCGCGCAGGCGACATGCATCGCCGTCCACGCGGTCTAGGGGCATCTCTCCATTCGCGCTCCTCCGGCCCGCGCGGGATACTCGCGGCCATCCCGCACCGCAGCGCGCGGACCTTCGTGTCGACCCAACGCGAAGGCCATATTGCATCACTCGACGGAACATGGTCATGGTGAAACTAAAAGCTTTTGGCAAATCTTTTCTGTCGACCATCGGTCTGCGAACTGCGCCGCCCGACATGGATGCGCTGCGCGAGCTGTGCATCACGCTCCTCGCCGACGTGCCCGCGTTCGACCGCAACACAATGCTCGAGCGGCTGGGAAAAATGCGCCGTGCCGATGACTTGTGGCACCTGCGCGGCGCATTGTTCGACACCATCTCGCGCGTGCATGGCGAGACCGTCGCGCGGGCCCGGATCGAGCAGCTCGACGCGGAGCTCGTCTGATCGCCTGCCACCGCGCATCCGCATCCAAGAAGCGAAAAAGCCGCCGGGCTCTCGCCGGGCGGCTTCTGGAAACAGGTGCGGAGGACTTATTTGCCGCGGAACTTGCGGATAGCCGCGATCTGCGCCGCCATCGCCGCGAACTCGCCTTGCGCTTTCGCGAAGTCGATGTCGCTCTTGGCGTTCTTCATCGCGTCTTCGGCGAGGCGTTTGGCTTCTGCCGCTTTGGCTTCATCGAGGTCGGCGCCGCGAATCGCGGTGTCGGCCAGCACGGTGACGGTGCCGGGTTGCACTTCGAGAATGCCGCCCGCCACGAACACGAACTCTTCTTCACCGTTGTCGGCGCGCGTGATGCGCACCGCGCCCGGCTTGATCCGGGTGATCAGCGGCGTGTGGCGCGGCAGGATGCCGAGCTCGCCGCCTTCGCCCGGCAGCGCGACGAACTTCGCCTCGCCTTCGAAGATGCTGCCTTCGGCGGAAACGACGCTCACTTTCAGGGTTGCCATCGGATGGTCCTTTGTCAGGTCATGGGGTCAGACTCTCGAGCAAATGTGGCTCTGCCACCTTGCTCGAGCTCTCCCCGGGAGGCGGGCCGGACGCAGCCCGGGCCTTGGGGCCGTCAATTTATCTTCTTGGCCTTCTCGATGGCCTCGTCGATCGTGCCGACCATGTAGAACGCCTGCTCCGGCAGCGAATCGCACTCGCCGGCCACGATCATCTTGAAGCCGCGGATGGTTTCTTTCAGCGGCACGTACTTGCCCGGCGAGCCGGTGAACACTTCGGCCACGTGGAACGGCTGGCTCAGGAAGCGTTGGATCTTGCGGGCGCGGGCCACGGCCAACTTGTCTTCCGGCGAGAGCTCGTCCATGCCGAGCACGGCGATGATGTCGCGCAACTCTTTGTAGCGCTGCAGCGTGCCTTGCACGGCCCGCGCTGTTTCGTAGTGGTCGTCGCCCACGACGTTCGGGTCGAGCTGGCGCGAGGTGCTGTCGAGCGGGTCGACCGCCGGGTAGATGCCGAGCGAGGCGATGTCGCGGCTCAACACCACGGTGGAATCCAGGTGAGCGAAGGTCGTTGCAGGCGAAGGGTCGGTCAAGTCATCTGCCGGCACGTAAACGGCCTGGATCGACGTGATCGAGCCGACCTTGGTCGACGTGATGCGCTCCTGCAGTCGGCCCATTTCTTCGGCCAGCGTCGGCTGGTAGCCCACCGCCGAAGGCATGCGGCCCAGCAGCGCCGAAACTTCGGTGCCCGCCAAGGTGTAGCGGTAGATGTTGTCGACGAAGAAGAGCACGTCTTTGCCTTCGTCGCGGAACGACTCGGCGATCGTCAGGCCGGTGAGTGCCACGCGCAGGCGGTTACCCGGCGGCTCGTTCATCTGGCCGTAGACCATCGCGACCTTCGACTCGGGCAGGTTCTCGAGGTTGACGACGCCCGAGTCGGCCATCTCGTGATAGAAGTCGTTGCCCTCGCGGGTGCGCTCACCGACCCCGGCGAATACGCTCAAGCCGCTGTGCGCCTTGGCGATGTTGTTGATCAACTCCATCATGTTGACGGTCTTGCCGACACCGGCGCCGCCGAACAATCCGACCTTGCCGCCCTTGGCGAATGGGCAGATCAGGTCGATCACCTTGATGCCGGTCTCGAGCAGGTCTTGCGACGGGCTGAGTTCGTCATAGGCCGGCGGCTTGCGGTGGATCGACATCGTCAGCTCTTGCGAGACCTCGCCGCGCTCGTCGATCGGGCGACCGAGCACGTCCATGATGCGGCCGAGCGTCGCGCGGCCGACCGGCACCATGATCGGCTTGCCGGTGTTCGATACCATCAAGCCGCGGCGCAGGCCGTCGCTAGAGCCCAGCGCGATCGTGCGCACCACGCCGTCGCCGAGTTGCTGCTGGACTTCGAGCGTCAACTCGCCGCCCTCCATCGTCAGCGCGTCGTACACCTTGGGCATCGCGTTGCGGGGGAACTCGACGTCCACCACCGCGCCGATGCACTGAACAATTTTGCCGTCAGCCATGATTTTTCCTTTGACTCAGTATTGGATTCTTCGACCGTTGGATGGCACGGCCGCTTAGACGGCAGCGGCACCGGCCACGATTTCAGAGAGTTCTTTGGTGATCGCCGCTTGGCGGGTGCGGTTGTAGATCAGCTTCAATTCCGCGATGAGGTTGCCCGCGTTATCGGTTGCCGCCTTCATCGCGACCATGCGCGCCGAGTGCTCCGAGGCCATGTTCTCGGCGAGCGCCTGGAACACCAGCGCTTCGGTGTAGCGCAGCAGCAGTTCGTCGATCACGGTCGCCGCGTCGGGCTCGTAGATGTAGTCCCAGCCGTGGGTCTGGACGTCGGCAACAGCCTCCGCGTCATCGAACTTCGCCGACAGGCTCTCGACCGACAGTGGCAGCAGCTGCACGACCATCGGCTCCTGCTTGATCGTGTTGATGAACTTGGTGTAGCTCAGGTACACGGCCGAGAGTTTGCCCTCGGCATACGCGTCGAGCAGCACCTTGACCGGGCCGATCAGTTTCTCCAGCGTCGGCTTGTCGCCGAGCTGGGTCGCGTGCGAGACGACGCGCGCGCCAATGCGGTTCAAGAAACCGTAGCCCTTGTTGCCGATCGCGACCGCCTCGATCTTCTGGCCCGCCGCTTCCAGTTCCTTGAACTTGTTGGTGACCGCGCGCAACACGTTGGTGTTGAGGCCGCCGCACAGGCCTTTGTCGGTCGTGACGAGGATCATGCCGGTCACCTTGGCCGATGTGTTCGCGACCATGAACGGGTGCTTGTACTCGGGCGTCGCGGTCGACAAGTTCGCGGCCAGGCTGCGAATCTTCTCGGCGTACGGGCGCGCCGCGCGCATGCGCTCCTGCGCCTTGCGCATCTTCGCGACCGAGACCATTTCCATGGCCTTGGTGATCTTCTTCGTGTTCTCGAAGCTCTTGATCTTGCCTCGGATTTCTTTGCCTGCTGCCATGACGAATCTCCTATCGCGTCGTCAGGCGGACGACGCCGGGCCGCCCCAAGGCGGCCGCGCCCCCCTCGAGGGGCAGGAACGAAATGACGTGGGGGCTGTCATTTCAAACAAAAGACTTTTTGAACGCGGTGATCGCGGTCGTCAGCTCGGCCTCGGCCTCCTTGTCGAGCGCCTTCGTGTCTTCGATCTTTTTCAGCATCGCCGCGTGGCTGGTCTTCAGGTGGGTGTGCAGTCCGTGCTCGAAGCTCAGGATCTTCTTCACGTCGATGTCGTCCATGAAGCCCTTGTTCACGGCGAACAGCGTCGCGCCCATCAGGCTGATCGATTGTGGCGAATACTGGTTCTGTTTCAGCAGTTCGGTCACGCGGGCGCCACGGTCGAGCTGCTTGCGGGTGGCTTCATCCAGGTCGGAGGCGAACTGCGCGAACGCGGCCAGCTCGCGGTACTGCGCCAGGTCGGTACGGATACCGCCTGACTGGCCTTTGATGATCTTGGTCTGCGCCGACGAGCCCACGCGCGAGACCGAGATGCCGGCGTTGATCGCCGGTCGGATGCCGGCGTTGAACAGCGAGGTCTCGAGAAAGATCTGCCCATCGGTGATCGAGATCACGTTGGTCGGCACGAACGCCGACACGTCGCCGGCCTGTGTCTCGATGATCGGCAGCGCGGTGAGTGAGCCGGTCTTGCCTTTGACGGCGCCCTTGGTGAAGGCTTCGACGTAGTCGGCATTCACGCGCGCGGCGCGCTCGAGCAGGCGCGAGTGGAGATAGAACACGTCGCCCGGGTACGCTTCGCGGCCCGGCGGGCGGCGGAGCAACAACGACACCTGGCGATACGCCACGGCTTGCTTCGACAGATCGTCGTACACGATCAGTGCGTCTTCACCGCGATCGCGGAAGTATTCACCCATCGTGCAGCCCGAGTAGGCCGACACGTATTGCATCGCCGCCGACTCGGCAGCCGAGGCGGCGACGACGATGGTGTACTCCATCGCGCCGTTGGCCTCCAACGCGCGCACCACGTTCTTGATCGACGACGCCTTTTGGCCGATCGCGACGTAGATGCAGGTCATGTTCTGACCCTTCTGGTTGATGATCGCGTCGATCGCCACTGCGGTCTTGCCGGTCTGGCGGTCGCCGATGATCAGCTCGCGCTGGCCGCGGCCGATCGGCACCATCGAGTCGATCGACTTCAGGCCGGTCTGCATCGGCTGGTCGACAGATTTACGGGCGATCACGCCCGGCGCGATTTTCTCGATCGGCATCTGCAGCTTGGCGCCGACCGGGCCCTTGCCGTCGATCGGTGCGCCGAGTGCATTGACCACACGACCTTTGAGTTCCGGACCGACCGGCACTTCGAGGATGCGCCCGGTGCACTTGACGATGTCGCCTTCAGAGATGTGCTCGTACTCGCCCAGAATCACCGAGCCGACCGAGTCGCGCTCCAGGTTCAGCGCGAGGCCGTAGGTCGGCGAGCCGTCGGGTGCGGGCGGGAATTCGAGCATCTCGCCCTGCATCGCGTCCGACAGGCCGTGCACGCGGCAGATGCCGTCGGTGACCGACACGACTGTGCCCTGATTACGGATGTCCGTCGTCGGGGCGAGGCCCTCGATTCGGCTCTTGATCAGCTCAGAAATTTCTGCGGGATTCAGGTTCATGACTTGCTCCGATTCAGGGAGGTCCGTTGGGCGTCGCGCGGCATCAAGCCGTGAGCGCCGCCTTCATTTGTTCGAGGCGTGCCTTCACCGAGGTGTCGAGCACTTCGTCACCGACGACCACGCGAATGCCGCCGATCAGATCGGGCTGCACCTGCACGGTGGCGTTGAGCTTGCGCTTGAAGCGCGTCTCGAGCGAGGCGATCACGTCGGCCAGCAGTACAGGCTCGATAGCGAACGCGCTGTAGACGACCGCTTCCGACACGCCCGAGCGCTCGCTCACCAGCGCGTGAAACTGCGCGGCGATTTCGGGCAGCGCGGCAAGTCGGCCGTTGTCGATCACTGTGCGCAGCAGGTTCTTCGACGCGTCGCTGAGCGGCATGCTGGCCACGCCGGTGATGACATCGAACACCTGTTGCGCGCCCGATTTCGGCGCATCGGCAAACTGACGCAATTGCGGGTTCGCGCTGACCGTCGCCAGTGCGTCGAGCTCGACGCTGGCCTGTGTCAGGTCGCCTTTTTCGGCGACCTGGAACAGTGCTTCGGCATACGGCCGGGCAAGGGTTGCAAGCTCGGCCATCGGTCAGAGCTCGGTTTTCAATTGCGACAGCAGATCGGCGTGGACCGCCGGATTCACCTCTTTGCGGAGGATCTGCTCGGCGCCTTTGACAGCCAAGGCAGCAACCTGGTCACGCAGCGTTTCGCGCGCCTTGGTCGACTCTTGCTCGGCTTCCGCCTTGGCCGACGCGATGATCTTCGCGCCCTCTTCCGTCGCGCGGCCCTTGGCTTCTTCGACCATCGACTGCGCGAGCCGCTCTGCATCTGCCAAGCGTTGCGCAGCATCTTTGCGGGCGCTCGACAACTGCTCTTCGACCCGCTTGTTGGCGTTGGTCAACTCGGCCTTGGCCTTGTCGGCGGCCGACAGGCCGTCGGCGATTTTCTTCGCGCGTTCGTCGAGTGCCTTGACGATCGGCGGCCACACGAATTTCATCGTGAAGCCGACGAGGATCAGGAACACGATCATTTGCACGATCAGCGTTGCGTTGATGCTCATGGGTTGCCTTCGGCGGATTACGAAAGCCGCCGCAAGCGGCAGCAAAGGTGATAGCTTTTACTTCGGCAGGTTGGCGATCTGCGCCAGGAACGGGTTGGCCGTGGCGAACCACAGAGCCACGCCGGTGCCGATGATGAACGACGCATCGATCAAACCGACCAGCAAAAACATCTTGGTCTGCAGTTCGTTCATCAGTTCGGGTTGGCGGGCGGCCGATTCGAGGTACTTGCTGCCCATGATGCCGATGCCGAGACAGGCGCCGAGGGCACCCAGACCGATGATCAGGCCGACGGCGAGGGCAACAAAGCTAATGACTTCCATGGTGACTCCAGTTGAGGTTTGTAAGAAGAAAAGAAAATGAATCTCGAACGAGATACGACGAAAGAAACTCAGTGGCTGTCGTGCGCCTGGCCGACATACACCAGCGTCAACATCATGAACACGAAGGCTTGCAACGTGATGATCAAGATGTGAAAGATCGCCCACACCGAACCCGCGATGATGTGGCCGATGGTGAGCAAGATGCCGGTTGCTGACAGCGCAAACGCCCCACCCATCAGCGCAATCAACATGAAGATCAATTCGCCGGCATACATGTTTCCGAAAAGTCGCATGCCGTGCGAGACCGTCTTGGCGATGAACTCGATGACCTGCATCGCGAAGTTGACAGGGTACAAAAACCACTTGTCGCCGAACGGCGCCGTGAACAGCTCGTGCACCCAACCGCCCGCGCCCTTGATCTTCACGTTGTAGATCAAGCAAACGATCAGCACGCCCAGCGAAAGACCCATCGTGACCGACAAGTCGGCGGTCGGCACGACGCGCAGGTGCGCCAGCCCGAACACATGCTCGCCGATGAACGGCAGCAAGTCGACCGGCAGCAAGTCCATCGCGTTCAGCAAAAAGATCCACACGAACACCGTCAGGGCCAAGGGTGCGACGAGCTTTCGGCTGGTGGCGTTGTGGACGATGCCTTTGGCTTGGCTGTCGACCATCTCGACGAGGATTTCGACGGCGGCCTGAAAGCGCCCAGGCACGCCGGAAGTCGCCTTGCGTGCGGCCAGCCACAGCAGCCAGCAACCGATCACACCGACGACGATCGTGAAGAACGTGGAATCGAGGTTGACGACCGAGAAATCGACCACCCCGGTCTGCTTGTCGTTCTGCAAATGCTGCAGGTGATGAATGATGTATTCGCCTGCGGTCGGGGCGTGGGTGGCGCCTTCCGCGCCTGCTTTTGCAACTGCCTCTGCTGCCATCTTGTCGCTACGCCTTGTTGTTCGAACGTCGGCCGCGCCACAACAGCGCGACCCAATTGACCTTGATGCACACCACCATCGTTGCCAGCAGCGCCGGCCAACTCAGGTTCGGCACCACTCTCACCGCGATCACCAACATGGTGATCGCGACTCCGATCTTCAGCATCTCCCAGAACATGAAGCCCGCGGCCGCGGCCACCGGGTTCCTCGTTCCGCGGGTCATCCCGCGCGCCAGCAAGGCACTCGGGAGGACGACAGCCGCCGCGCCATACAGCGCCGACCAGGCCGCCTCGCCACGCTGCGTGAGTGCCCAGACCACGGCACCACACAACAGCCCCACCGCAGCTTGGGCCACAACGACCCGCCAGGGTGACGACGACGGATTGCTTTTGCCAAAGGCCTCGGCCTCTTGCCTCGACCACGGTTTGACGCCTTCTTGCCGGGCCTCATCCGCCCAGCCCTCGCCGAGGCTGCTTGATTGTTTCCGTGCGTCAACCTTCATGAGCCAATTCGTCTGTGTGTGACAGGGTGCGCGAGCAGCAAAGCCTCGGAATTATATGGGGAAAGTACCAGTCCCCCGGTCTGCCCCAGCGCTGTGTGCGGACTTGGCGCCACAGCCGCTCGATCAGAGTGCGGGTACGCGCGATGATCGGGCGTGACTGTGACGACCCGGTATCGACGCGTATGCAGGCTGGTGATGGCGTCTGCGCTTTTCGTCGCAGGCTCGAAGGTGATTGCCGAAGACACGCCGCCGCCAGCGCATCACCGGCCGAACGCTTACCAAAACAACTACATCGAGTTCAAGCCGCGCAGCCTGCTCGACTTGTTGAAGTGGAAACGCGATGCGAGCCGCGACGACCTGCCGAAGCCGCCACGCACACCGACGCCGACAGTCGTGCCCGACACCGTGTTCATCCAGGCCAACGCGCGCGCCGGCGCAACGGCAATGCAGCCCGCGATCACCTGGATCGGCCACGCGACGGTGCTCGCGCAATTCGGTGGCCTCAACGTCATCACCGACCCGGTATTTTCCGAGCGCGTGTCGCCGCTGAGCTTCATCGGGCCCAAGCGCGCGGTCGCGCCCGGCCTCACGCTCGGCGCGTTGCCGCACATCGACCTGGTGCTGATCTCGCACAACCACTACGACCACCTCGACGACGCAAGCGTGCGTGCGCTGGCGAAGCAGCCCGGCGGGCCGCCGCTGTTCATCGTGCCGCTGGGCATCGAGGCTTGGTTCGCCGATCGTGAGATCACGAACGTGGTCGAGCTCGATTGGTGGCAACCGCACACGGTCGCATCGCCGGCCGGCCCGGTCGACGTGGTCCTCACCCCGATTCAACACTGGTCGGGCCGCGGCCTGAACGACCGGATGAAAACGCTGTGGGGCGGCTATGCGGTGTTCGCGCCCGACTTTCAATTTTTCTTCACCGGCGACACGGCCTACTCGAAAGACTTCACGGACATTCGCGAGCGCTTCGCGTCACGCCAGACGCCCGACAAAGGCGGCGGCTTCGACATCGCGCTGATCGCGCTCGGCGCCTACGAGCCGCGCTGGTTCATGGCCTCGCAGCACGTGAACCCAGCCGAGGCGGCGCAGATTCACCTCGATGTGAACGCGAAGCGCTCGGTCGGCATCCACTGGGGCACCTTCGATCTGACCGACGAATCGCTGGACCAGCCGCCGATCGATCTGGTCGAGGCGCGGCGGGCGAAAGGCGTGGCCGAAGACGCCTTCTTCGTGATGGCGATCGGCGAGACGCGCAAGCTGCCGAGACGTTCGCGCTGATCACGCGCTTCTAACAGACGCCCCGATCAGATCAGGGCAGTTCGAGGTAGTGCGCTGCGAGCGCCTTGAACGACGCAGCCGAGGCGGCGGCGTCGAAGCCGTCGCCCAACTCTTCCTTCACGATTGCCGCGACCGGCCCGGCCAGCGCCGAGGCCTTGCGCGCATCGAGAAACAGCAGCCGGCAGCGGCGGGCGAGCACGTCTTCGACGCTGCGCGCCATCTCGACGCGCGCCGCGAAGCGCACCATCGCCTCGCTCAGGCCGCCACCGCCATCGCGCCACAGCCAGTGGTCGGCGCCGGGCAACGCGCGCAGCGCGGCCAGGTCGGTGCCGTACTCGTGCTCGCCAGGTGACTGCGTCAGCGATTCGCCCGAACCGGCCGGCGCGCCAGCAAGCTTCAAGTGCTCGGTGACGCCGGCTGCGCGCGCCGGCAAGAGCCCTCTGTCGAAGCAGTTCACCAGCACGTCTTCGGCCATCGCGCGGTAGGTCGTCCACTTGCCGCCGGTGACGGTGACGAGGCCCGATTTGTCGACCAGCACGGTGTGCTCGCGCGAGATCGATTTCGTCTGTGTCCGGCCGTCCTCGTCTTGCTGCGGACGAACCAGCGGGCGCAGCCCGACCCAGACCGAGAGCACATCGGCACGCGTCGGCTGCTTGCTCAAATACTTGCCGGCTTCTCGCAGGATGAACTCGACCTCGTCCTTGAACGGCGCGGGCTCGGCGGCCACGTCGTCACGCGGCGTGTCGGTCGTGCCGAGCACGGTCTTGCCGAGCCACGGCACCGCGAACAGCACGCGGCCGTCTTCGGTTTTCGGGATCAGCAGCGCATGGTCGGTCGGCAAAAAACTGCGGTCGACGACCAAGTGCACGCCCTGGCTGGGCGCGACCATCGGCGGACGCTTCGGCGCTTGCGGTTCCGCATCCATGTCGCGGATCGCATCGACCCAGACACCGGTCGCGTTGATCACGCAGGCCGCGTTGACGGCAAAGCGCTCGCCGCTTTCGACATCCTCGGCGACGAGCCCGCGCACCTTGCCGCCTGCGCGGATCAGGCTCTCGCATTTGACGTAGTTCGCGACGCACGCGCCTCGCGCGACCGCGGTGCGTGCGAGCGCGACCGCGAGGCGCGCATCGTCGAACTGGCCGTCCCAGTACTTCACGCCACCGGACAAACCCCGCGTGCGAACGGTCGGAATCAGCGCCTTCACCTGCGCTGTCGACAGAAGCTGCGTGCTGCCGAGGCCGCGGCTGCCGGCGAGCGCGTCATAGGCCTTGAGCCCGACACCGTAGAAGCCGCGCTCCCACCACGTGTAGCCCGGCATCACGAACGCGAGCGGCTGCGCGAGGTGCGGCGCATTCGCGAGCAATGTCGAGCGTTCGTGCAGCGCCTCGCGCACCAGCGCGACATTGCCCTGAGCGAGATAGCGCACGCCGCCGTGCACGAGCTTGGTGCTGCGCGATGACGTGCCCTTGGCAAAATCGCTCGCCTCGATCAGCACGACGCGAAAGCCGCGCGCCGCTGCGTCGAGTGCGACCCCCAAGCCGGTCGCGCCGCCGCCGACCACGGCGACATCCCACTGCTTCTCGATGCGCAGCCGCTCGAGCTGATCGTTGCGGTTCATCCGGCGATGATGCCGGGTTTCAAAGCGCGAAGTTGGCCGGCAGGCCCGGCACGTCGACCTCGAGTGCAAGCACGCAGCCGGCATACGGCTGCTCGATCAGTTCGGCGGGCGGCCGGTTCTCGCGCGAGGTCGTGATGTAGAGCGTCTTCAGGTCGGGGCCGCCGAAGCAGGGCATGGTCGGGCAGCGCACTGGCAGCTTCACTTCGCGCAGCAACTCGCCCTCGGGCGAGAGCCGAACGATGCGCTGGCCCTCGAACATCGCGGCCCAGTAGCAGCCCTCGGCGTCCATCGCCGCGCCGTCGGGGCGGCCGCCATAGGTCGCGAGCGATTGGCCAGGCTGCTTGACCGCGAAGCTCGCGAACACGCGCTGGCGGCTGAGCGCGCCGCTGTGCAGATCGAAGTCGGCCGCGTAAACCGTGTGCGCTTTGGTGTCGCTCCAGTGCATCGTGCGGCCGTTCGGGCTCCAGGCGAGGCCGTTGCTCACGGTCAGGCCTTCGACCTTCTTGGTCAGCTTGCCATTCGCAAAGCAGTTGAGCGACGCCAGCGGCGGCTCGCGCGGCTCGAAAATCGTGCCAACCCAGAAGCGGCCTTGCGGGTCGGCCTTGCCGTCATTGAAGCGCTCGGTCGCGGGGTCGTAATCGGGCTCGGCGACGCGCATGCGTTCGCCGCTGGCCGGGTCGAAGTGCCACAGGCCATCGCGCATCGCTAGCAGCAACGTGTCGTCGATGCGCGGCGCGAGGCTGGCGAGGTCGGTGTCGAACTGCCAGTGGCGCAGGTCGCCGGTTTTCGGGTCGAAGCGCTGCAGCTTGTAGCCGGCGATGTCGGCGTAGTACAACACCTGCTCGCGCGGGTGCCAGACCGGTGATTCGCCAAGCTGCGCGGCCGACGTGACGGCCACGCGCACGTCGTCCTCGTGCTCGTCGATCGGCGCCATCAAAGCACCGAGATGTCGAGCTTCATCGTCGCTTCGAAACTCTCGCCCGGTGCCACCGTGCGCAGGCCGTGCGCAGCCGGGTCGGCCATGTGGATCGCGTTCGAGACATGGCTCACGGGCTCGACGCAGAAGTAGTCGCGGTCCTGCGGGGTGAACACGACAAGGTGGTCGAGCGACGACGTGAGCTGGAGCGAGAACTTCTCGTCGCGGATGCGCGCCGGGCCGCGCCAACCGTCGAAGCAGTTGTCGAAATCGAGGTGCGAAACGTCGCTGTCGATGCCGGGCTGGGCGACCTTGCGCACCGGCAGCTCAGCGGCGTCCGCATCCCAGCGGCCCTCGAGCTCGATGTGCAGCCGGCTGCGCGCGCGCTTGGTGAAATACGGGTGCCAGCCGAGGCCGACCGGCTGGGCGATTTCGGCGGTGTTGGTGAGCACCATCTCCACGGTCATCGAACCGGGGCTGAGCGCGAAATACTGGGTCGCCTCGAATGCGAACGGCCAGTCGGCGTCGCCCGGATGCACGAGCTTGATCACCACTTCGAGCACGCTGCTGGAGACGATCTGCCAGGGCCGCTGCCAGCCCACGCCGTGCACCGAGTGCGGGCTGTCGTCGAAGTTCGGCTGGGTCGTGTAGTCGTGGCCTTTCCATCGGAACTTGCGGTACGCGAGGCGGTTGGAATACGGCAGCAGCGGGTAACAGGCGGACGGGCGGGAGGCGGTGAGCGCCGCCGGTTCGGTCGAGCGCAGGATCGGCGTTTCGCGGTGCCAGAGGCCGGCGATGCAGCCGCCGAGGTCGGGGCGCAGCGCGAGCCTAAGCGCGCCCGCGTGCAGCTCGAACTGCGGTTCGGATTGCGTGTCAAACGATGGCTTCGATGGTCCAGTCATGGCCCTCCCGGCGGGTTGAGATCGCTGCACCGGGCGCGCCGACCGGCGCGACCTCCGCAGTTGCGGCCAATCCTACGCCGGGTTGTCGGGCCGATGCCATCAGGCGAGCGCGCACTTCAGGTAGTGCGCGCCCGCAACCGGATTGAAGTAGTACGGCGCAACCTCGACGAAGCCGAGCGACGCGTACAGCTCGCGCGCCGACTCCATCTCGTCGAGCGTGTCGAGCAGCATTGCCGAATAGCCGGCGCGGCGCGCCTCAATGAGCAGTGCCTCGGCGAGCATGCGGCCGAGGCCGAAGCGGCGAAACGCGGGGCGCACGAACAGGCGCTTCATCTCGCACGCATTGGCGTAGTCGCAATCCGCCAACGCGCGAAAGCCGCCGCAAGCAGCAAGCCCGCCATCGACCCACGCGAGCAGCAGTTGGCCCAATGGCGCGGCGTACTCACCCGGCAGCGCCGCCAGCTCGGCGTCGAAATTCTGGAAGGCCAGGTCGACGCTCAGACTCGCCGCGTACTCGCGCAATATCGCGCGTGCCGGCTCGATCGACGCGACCGCCTCGATGGGCTGCAGCGTGACCTCCGGCGCGCCTGAATTCACGCTGCTCACCTTGCTCACTCGCCGAGGCTCACGACCCAGCCGACGAGCCCGGCGCAGGCCGCCAGCAACACAGCGGCTAACGCGCGCGAGCGGGCGTTGTCGACCGCATGCGGCGCCGGCGCGACAAGAAGCTTGTCGCCGGTAAGCATCGGTCGCACGAGGTTGTGCTGCTTCGCGAGCAGGTAATACAGGATCGCCGTAATGTGCAGCACGACCAGCGCGATGATCAGCCACCGGCCGTAGCCCTTGTGCCACTTCGTCAGCGCCAGGCTGGTCGCGCCCGAAACGAGGCGGGTCAGCGGGCCGGTGGTCGCGATCTCGTCATCGGCGAACAGCCCGGTCGCAACCTGCGCCGCCAGCAGCGCCAACACACCGAACACCGAGAACGCGCCGAGCGGGTTGTGGCCGACCTCGTGGTGATCCTCGGGCCGGCTCCCGCCGCGCAGGTAACGCACGACCGTGGCCGGCGCATACGTGAAGCTGGCAAAGCGCGACCAGCGCCCGCCGACCAAGCCCCACACGAGGCGAAACGCCAGCAGCGTAAACACGCCGTAGCCGAGCCGCATGTGCCAGACCATCGCATTGCCGCCGATCCACGCGCTCGTGATCGAGGCGATCACGCAGGCGGCGAGCCCCCAATGAAAGGCTCGCGTCGGCAGGTCCCAGACGCGCACGGTCGTCTGCTGTTCGTTCATGAAGTTCTGGCCGCACTTGGCAGCGCCATTGGCGTGAACCCGAAAGATAACCGCAACGGCCGGCCCGGAGCGGCACAGTCGGGCTTTCCCGAAGCTCAGTTATTTGTGAGTGCGCGGCTGCTTACACTCGCCCGCGCTCGTCGCTTTCTCATGAGCCGGCGTGCGCCCGAGTCGACCCACCACCCAGTCAGTCCAGGAGAATCTGCATGAAACGCTTCGTTCCGACATTGCTGATGACCATGAGCGCGCTGCTCGGCGCTGCCATCACGCTGCCTGCCGCGGCGCAGTTCGCCAAACCCGAGGACGCGATCAAGTACCGCAAGGCCGCGTTCGCCGTGATGGGCGCGCACTTCGGCCGCGTTGCCGCAATGGCCAACGGCAAGATCCCGTTCGACGCGAAGGCAGCCGCCGACAACGCCGAGATCGCCACCTTCATGTCGAAGTTGCCGTATGCCGGCTTCGTGCCCGGCAGCGACAAGGGCGAAACCCGTGCCGAGCCGAAGATCTGGACCGAGATGGACAAGTTCAACGCCGGCGCGACCAAGATGCAGGAAGAAATGGCCAAGTTGAACGTGGCGGCCAAGGGCGGCAACCTCGATGCGATCAAGGTCGCCGTCGGCGAGACCGGCAAGACCTGCAAGGCCTGCCACGACAACTACCGCAAAGAATAAACCGACCGAATTCGACCGACCCGACAAGCGCTCGTCACCCCGTGGCGCGCGCTTTTTCACGACCCGGGCGCGTATTCGGCGCGATGCGCCCGCCACGCTAGACTCGCAAGTTGACGCCCGTTGCGGTCAAGCACCGTGCCGCCGCGGGCCGAGGGCTGATCACCCAGCCGCAGCGCGTCGCTCGAGCCGCCCGGCGGCCGCACCCGATTCCGAATCCATCGCCGACACCCCCATGACAGACTCCCGCTTTCGCCCCGCCCACCGTGCCCTGATCGCGATGTGCGCGGCCTTCGCGCCATTCTTTGCGGGTGCCGCCGACGAGCCCGTGAATCCCAACTCGTTCAACACGCCCGGCTACCCCACCGCCGCGCAGCGCGGCGCCAACGGGCAAGCTGGGGCGAGCGGCGCTCAGGCGAATCCGCAAGGCACGCAGGGCATGCGGCCGAATACGGCACCGAACGGCTTCGGCAACAACCCGCGCCAGGGCGGCGTGAACGGCAGCAACCCCGCCGATGCACCGAGCCGGCGCGCCGACCAGCCGCCGCCGAAGCCGGGCGAGTTTCAAAAGTTCGTCGAGACCGCCACCGGCCGCATGCTGCCGCTGTTCGGCAGCACGTTTTTCGCCGACGTCGGCGAGAGCTTCTCGCCGGTCGACAACGTGCCTGTCTCGGCCGACTACACCGTCGGCCCGGGCGATGAGATCGTGCTGCGTGCCTGGGGCGCGATCGACATCGACTACCGCAGCACGGTCGACCGCAACGGCTTGCTCAACCTGCCCAAGATCGGCAGCTTCAACGTCACCGGCGTGAAGGCTTCCGAGCTCGAAAAACACCTGCGCTCGCAGATCGGCCGGCTCTACACCAACTTCGACCTGAACGTCTCGCTCGGTCAGCTGCGTGGCGTCAAAGTCTTCGTGGTCGGTCCGGCGCAAAGGCCCGGCGTGTTCACGCTGGCGAGCCAGTCGACCTTGCTGTCGGCGGTGGTGATGGCCGGTGGCCCGGCGCCTAACGGTTCGATGCGCAAGGTACTGCTGCGGCGCGACGGCAAAGTCATCTCCGAGCTCGACATCTATGAATTCTTGGTGGCCGGCGACAAGTCGAAAGACGTGCAGCTCGCGGCCGGTGACGTGGTCGTGTTCCAACCGGCCGGCGCGCGCGTCGCACTCAACGGCGCGCTCGACACGCCGGCGATCTACGAACTGCAAAGCCCACAGGAGGCGACGCGCCAGGTGCTGCGCTACGCCGGTGGCACGCCCACGCTGGCGAACCCGAACATGGCGCAGCTCGAGCGCATCGACACGACGCAGGCGAGGGCCGCCCGTTTCGTCGAGGAGTTCAGGCTCGACGCCGCCGGCATGCAGAAGCCGCTGCGCGATGGCGACGTGCTGACCCTGCTGCCGATTTCGCCAGCGTTCGCCAACGCAGTGACGCTGCGCGGCCACGTTGCGCAGCCGCTGCGCTACCCGTTCAAGCCGGGCATGCGCATCCGCGACCTGATCCCCGACCGCGACGCATTGATCACACCCGATTTCTACCGCCGCAAGAACCTGCTGGTGCAAGTGCTCGAAGACGACGAAGACATGCGGCTCGATGCGCAGGCCGCGATGAGCGCCTACAACAGCAACTACAACAACCTGCCGCCGGGTGGCATGACCGGCGTCAATGGCATGCGCGGTGTCAACGGTGTCAACGGTGTCAACGGCGCGAACGCCACGAATGGCATGAATGCCGCGAACGCCATGAACGGCATCGACAACACGGCCGCGTCGGCAGGGGCTGCACCGCGCACCCGCGCCGAGCGCCAGCGCCGCAACGAAGACCGCGCTATCGTCCTTGCCTCACGCAAGGCGCCGACCGCGCTGTTCGACGAGTTGAATTGGGATTACGCGGTGATCGAGCGCCTGAACACGCGCGACCTGACCACGCAGGTGATTCCGTTCAACCTCGGCAAGGCAGTGCTGCAGGGTGATGAGCTCAATAACGTCGAGCTGCTCGCAGGCGACGTCGTCACCGTTTACAGCCAAAAAGACATCCGCGTGCCGGTGTCGCGCCAGACGCGTTTGGTTGCGATCGAAGGCGAGGTCGGCGCACCGGGCGTCTACCAGCTTCAACCGGGTGACACGCTGCAGAGCGTGATCGCGCGGGCCGGCGGCTTCACGCCGCAGGCCTATTTGTACGGCCTGGAATTCAGCCGCGAAGAAACGCGCCAACGGCAACGCGAGAACCTGATCGCCGCGATCGCACGGCTCGAAGGGCTCGCGTCGGTACAGGCCGCGCGTGATGCCGCGAACCGGCGCGACGACCCGACCGGCGCGGCCACCTCTGTCGCGGTCAGCAACGCCGCCACGCAAGCGCAGCTCAACCGTTTGCGCAGCGTGCAGCCCAATGGCCGCATCGCACTCGAACTGCAGCCCGACACCGCAACGCTCAGCGCATTGCCCGACGTGCCGCTCGAGGGTGGTGACCGCATCACCGTGCCGTCGCGCCCCGGCTTCGTGACGGTGGCCGGCGCGGTCGTCAACAGCAACGCGTTCCTCTGGAAACCGGGTCGCACCGCGGGCGAGTACCTGCGCCTGGCCGGCGCCGACGAGGCCGCCGAGCCGGCGAACATGTTCATCCTGCGCGCGGACGGCACGGTCAACCATGCGGGCGACAACCGGGGCCTGTTCGGCCGCAACAGCCTGGAGTCGCAGATGATGCAGCCGGGCGACGCGCTGATCGTGCCGAACCAGCTCGACTTCGAAACCTGGGGCCGCGCCTTCGTGCGCAACCTGAAAGACTTCGCGCAGATCTTCACCGGCTTCGGCATCGGCATCGCCGCGATCCACACGCTTTGATCCAGGGCATTTCATGAAGAGTGCAGACCCGCAGCACAACCCGGCCGTCGATGAATTCGGAGATGACGGCCCGAGCATCGGCCTGACCGAAGCCCTCACCTGGATCGGCGGCGGCAAGAAGCTGATCGCGGTGGCGACCGTCGCGACCGCGGTGCTGGCGGCGGGCCTTGGTCTGTTGCTGCCGAAAACTTTCACCGCGCGCGCAACGATGCTCGCGCCCGGCTCGCAGCAGCAAAGTGGTTCGGTCGCCGCGCTCGCCGCACTCGGTTCGCTCGGCGGCCTCGTCGGCGGTGCCGCTGCCAAATCGCCGGACGAGTTGTACGTGGCGCTGCTCAAGAGCGACAGTGTGCAACGCGCGCTCGCCGACCGCTTCGACCTCAAGACGCGCTACGACGTCGCCACCTACGAGACGCTGCGCAAGGTGATGCCGAACTACATCCGCATCGCATCCGACAAGAAGAGCGGCCTGATCAGCGTCGAGGTCGACGACGCGCAACCGCAATTCGCCGCCGAACTCGCCAACGCGCATGCGAGCGAGATCACCAAGGTGCTCGGGCGGCTCGCGGTCTCGGAGGCCCAGCTGCGCCGCGTATTTTTCTCGACCCAGCTCAACGAGACCAAAGAAAACCTGATCAAGGCCGAACAAAACCTGCGCAGCGTGCAAGAAAAATCCGGTGTGATCGTGCTCGACAAGCAGGCCGAGGCGCTGATCACCGGCGCCGCGCAATTGCGCGCGATGATCGCCGAGCGCGAGGTGCAATTGAAAGTGCTGCGCACCTCGGCGACCGGCCTGAACCCCGATGTGATCCGGCTCAACTCCGAGCTACGCGCGATGCGCGTCGAGCTCGCACGCATGGAGTCGCGCCAAGGTGGCGTCGACGGCAGCACGGTCGACTTGCCGGTGGGCAAACTGCCCGAGGCCAGCATCGAGTACGTGCGTGCGCGACGCGAGTTGAAGCTGCAGGAGACGCTGCTCGAAACCATGATCCGCCAGTACGAGGCCGCCAAGCTCGACGAAGCCAAGGAAGGCCCTGCGCTGCAGCAGGTCGACATCGCGCAGGTGCCGGACCGCAAATCGAAACCCTCCGTGACGCTGATCGTCTTGGCGGCCGGGGCGCTCGCGTTTTTGCTGTCGTCGGGCTGGGTCGTCGTGCGCCGCTACATGGTTTGGTCGCGGGAGCAATTCCCCGAAGAAGCCGAAAGCCGCGCCGCTCTGGCGCGTGCTTGGCGCTGGCGCGGCTGACGTGGCTGATCCGCTGACGACGAGCTGACGCTCAGGTCGTCGAAGCGCCGGCCAACACCCGCGCGAACACCGCGCTGTCGACATTGCCGCCAGTGAGCGGCAGGCCGATGCACTTGCCCGCCCACCGTTCGCGCTGAGTCAGCGCGCCGGCCAATGCCGCCGCGCCCGCGCCCTCGGCGACGTTGTGCGTGTCGGCGAACAGCGCGCGCATCGCGTCGGCGACCTGCGCATCGGTGACTGCGATCACATCGTCGACTTCGCGGCAGATGACCTCGAGCGCCTGCGCGTCGGGCACGCGGCAGGCCATGCCGTCGGCGAGTTCGGTCGTGACCGGGGCGGAGGTGATGCATCCGTCGCGAAACGACTGCTGGTACGCCGTGGCATGCGCAGAGACGACGCCGATGATCTTGCAACTCACGCCCGCATGCGCACGCGCCGCGACACAGGCGCAGATGCCCGAGCCTTGGCCGATCGGCACGAAGACGACCTCGGGCATCGCTTCACGAGGCATCGCGTCGAAAAATTCGAGCCAGTAGGTCGCGACGCCGCGCACGAGGTCGTCGTGGAACGACGGCACGAGGTGCAGCTTCTGCTCGCGTGCGAGCGCGGCGGCGTGTTCGCGCGCGGCCTGGAAATCATCGCCATGCTCGACCAGCTCGACGCCGAGCGCGCGCATCGCCGCGTTCTTCTCGACCGAGTTGCCGTGCGGCACGACGATGGTCGCGTGAAAGCCATGGCGTCGCGCCGCGAACCCGACCGATTGGCCGTGGTTGCCACGCGTCGCGCCGATCACGCCGCGCACCTGCGGCTCGCGGCGGCGCAACGCGTCGAAGTACACGAGCCCGCCGCGCAGCTTGAACGCGCCGACGAACGTGTGGTTCTCGTGCTTGACCCAGGCTTGCGCGCCCAGGCGTTGGTCGAGCAGCGGCCAGCGCTGTTGGGGCGTCGGCGGCATCGCCTCGCGGACGAGGTGGCGAGCATGTTCGATGGAAGCGCGGTCGTACATTTTTCAGGCCGTTGGGTGAGGCGATCGGAGTGTGCGCGCCGCAATCACGAGGGGGTCGAGCGCGAGCGACATGGCGATCGCGCTACAGCGAAACTTCGCCACGAATGCAATCGGCGCAGTGCCCGGCGACCCAGACCTGCCCGTCGATGCACTCGATGAACACCCGCCCGCCGCGGTTCAGCCGGGCGCCTTGCGCTGCGACATAGCGCTCGGGTGCGGCGCCGCTGGCGATCAGCCATTGCGCCAGGCTCGCGTTCAGGCTGCCGGTGACCGGGTCTTCGTAGCCGGTGCCATCGCCGATCAGCGCACGCACCTCGAATTGCGCGGTGGCGCCGGCGGTGTGCGGGCCGACCACGCCGAGCTTGATGTCGGACAGCGCAGACCAATCGGGTTCGAGCGCGAGCACGGACTCGGCCGAGGCGAGCCGCACCGCGCACCAACCCGGGCCGTTGTCGACCCATTGGTGGTCGAGCACATCGGCTGGCTGCAGGCCGAGCGCGGCCACGATGCGCGCCAGCAGCGGCGCTTCGAGCGGCCCGCTGCGCACGCAAGGCGGCGCGGCGAAGGCGAGCCGCGCGCCGTCGCGCCGGATGCGGATCAGCCCGGCGGCGCATTGCTGCACGACCTCGTCGACCGCCCGTGCGGTGCCGCCGGTCGCGAGCCAGGCGTGGCAGCTGCCCAGCGTCGGGTGACCGGCAAATGGCAGCTCGCGGTGCGGCGTGAAGATGCGCACGCGGTAGTCGGCCGCCGAGTCGGTCGGCGGCAGCAAGAACGTGGTTTCGCTGAGGTGGGTCCAGCGCGCGAAGGCCCGCATCTGCGCTTCGGTCAGGTCGCCCGCGTCATGCACGACCGCGAGCGGGTTGCCGAACAACGGCGTGTCGGTGAAGACGTCGAGTTGGGTGAAGCGATGGGTGCTCATCGCTCGCCCGTCAACGCTTTCGCGAGCAGCGCCACGCCGCGCTCGATCTCGGCCGGCGCGGCCGTCACGAACGACAGCCGCAGCGTGTTCGCCTTCGGATCGCTCGCGAAAAACGCCGCGCCCGGAACGAAGGCCATGCCAAGGTCGACGGCCCTCGGCAGCAGCGCGGTCGCGTCGACACCTTCAGGCAACTCGACCCAGAAGAACATGCCGCCGACCGGCACGCGCCAGGTGCAGCCGGGAGGCATGTGGGCTTCCAGCGCAGTGCGCATCGCATCGCGCTGGGCTTTGTATCGCGCGCGGATCGTCGGCACGTGCCGGTCCAGAAAACCGTCTCGGATCACCTCGTACACCACACGCTGGTTGAAGCCTGGCGTGTGCAGGTCGGCGGCCTGTTTGGCCTCCAACAACTTCGGCATCAACGCGGGCGGTGCGATCACGTAGCCCAGCCGCAGGCCGGGCGCCAACACCTTCGAGAACGAACCGAGATACACCGTGCCCTCGCGCCAGCGCGCCGAGAGTGGTGGCGGTGGCGGAGCGCCATACCAGAGCTCGCCGTAGGGGTTGTCTTCGACGATCGGCAACCCGGTCGCGCGGGCCGCGTCGATCAACGCGGCGCGCCGAGCTTCGCTCATGCAGCGCCCGCTCGGGTTTTGGAAGTTCGGGATCGTGTACAAAAAACGCGCGCCCTTGGCGATGCCGAGCGCATCGGGCAGCGGGCCGTCGTCGTCGCACGGCACCGCGACCACCTCGGACTCGTACGGCGCAAAGGCCTGCAGCGCGCCGAGGTAAGTGGGCGACTCGACCGCGACCGTGCTGCCCGCGTCGATCAACACCTTGCCCACCAGATCGAGTCCCTGCTGCGAGCCGGACGTGATCAGCACTTGCGTCGCGTCGACCATCACGCCCTGCGCGCCCATGTGCGCGGCAACCCATTCACGCAGCGGCGCAAAACCTTCGCTCGACGCGTATTGCAGCGCCTCGCGCGGGTAGTCGCGCAGCACGCGCGTGGTGGCTTCGCGCATCGCCTCGATCGGAAAGCTGTCGGGCGACGGCAACCCGCCCGCGAGCGAGACGATGCCCGGCCGCTCGGTGACCTTCAGGATCTCGCGGATCACCGACTCCGGCCACAGCGGGGCGCGTTCGTCACCTGGCCACAGCGGGGCGCGTTGGTCGTCCCGCCAGAGCGGGGCGTTGATCGGCGTGGTGGTCATCAGAGTCTCTTCGGTTGGAGGACAGGCACAGGCGCACCCGCCGGCATCTTCTTGCCGACGAACACGACGGCGATCACGGCAAGCGAGAACACCACGGTGACGGCATCGAGCTTTTCGCCGAGCACCGGCACCGCGAACAACAGCGCGAGGAACGGCTGCACCAGTTGCACCTGGCTCACGCGCACCGTGCCGCCGAGCGCGAGCCCGCGGTACCACGCGAAGAAGCCCAGCCACATCGAGAACAGCGTGACGTAGGCGAAGCCGCCCCACGCGCTCGCCCGCACGGGCGCTGCGGGCCAGGTGGCGAGCGCCACCGGCAGCGTCAGCGGCAGGCTGAGCACCAGCACCCAGCAAATCACCTGCTCGGCCGGCAACTCGGCTGCCACCCGCGCGCCGGCCACGTAGCCGACCGCGGTGAAGAACACCGCGAGCAGCAAGAAGCCGTCGGCTGCCGACAACTGCCCGCTGCCGCGCCAGGCCGCGAACGCCAGCACCATCGTGCAGCCGAGCGACGCGCAGAACCAGAAGCCGTTCGACGGCCGCTGACGGAAGAAGATCGCCGCGCCGATCGCGGTCGCCAATGGCATCAACCCGGTGACGACCGCCGCGTGCATCGCGTCGACCTCACGCAGCGCCAGGCTCAAGAACAGCGGAAAGCCGACCACCGTGCCGAGCGCCGACGTGAACAGTGCCGGCAGGTGGCGGCGCTGCACGCGCGGCGCGTGCGTGAACGCGAGGTACAACACGCTCAGCAACCCCGCGAACGCGGCGCGGCCTGCGGTGACGAACAACGGCGGCAGTTGCGGGTCGCTCACCGGGCCGACGGCCAAGCGCGTCATCGGCAGGGTCATCGAGAAGATGACGACGCCGAGCAGGCCGAGCCACAGGCCGCGTGCCTCGTCGCGCTTCGTGCGGGGCGTACTGGTTTGCATGCGACCAGTCTAAGCGCAGCCACCAGCACAGAGACAATACACTTGGCCGCACAATTTCAGCCGCTGTACCGGCAGAGCCGACGACACGCACCATGAACGACGCTGCCTTTCCGCTGACCACTGCACCGCTCTCGCGCGAGGCCGACACCAGCCTCACCGAGCAGCTCC
>ENA-OBIO01000182-OBIO01000182.1-metagenomes-genome-assembly--contig:-NODE-182-length-39335-cov-4.67836_pt1 | contig 39335 bp, 32 predicted proteins | sample MGYA00153383_OBIO01 | MGnify analysis MGYA00153383 | reverse complement strand
TAGAAATTTTAAAAAGTGCAAGGGTAAGCAGTGATAAAATTAAAAGTGCAGGATTTACTTTTTTATACCCAACAGTTGAAGCTGCAATTATGCAAATTGAGAAAAAATAATAAAATTTTCTATCCACTTAATCTACAAATCTGCGTTAAGGTATTTTTTTCTGCTCCACAACACAAATAGAATAAAATATGCAATTGCAATGGATATAACTACCCAAAAATACTCTGTTGGCAAAATATTTCTGGTAAAAGATTTTAATGGGTTATCAGGAAAGGTAAGTAATCAGAATAAAATATGCAATTGCCAATGCTATAACGACCCAAAAATAATCTGTTGGCAAAATATTTCTGGTCAAAGATTTTAATGGGTTATCAGGAAAAGTAAGTAATCCATCAGCTGCATTCATGGGTAGATAATCGCCCATGCTCCCCAAATCTGTACCATTATAATTTTTTAATTTTATGCTTGCAATATCGAGCATTTGAGAAAGAAAATTTTCAGTGCCCAAATAAATAAAATAAAGCCCAATGGCAAAGCCTGTTTTTTTAATTAACACAGCAATAAGTACTGCAAACATGTTATAGGTAAGCGCTTTTAAAAAGAAAAAACCTACATGCGAAAACTGGTTAAACGAAAAATCAGAACCGGACAGTAAACCAAATCCAGTTGCAGTTAACACAACCAACAAAGTGCTTATAACAGCAATAATAATTGCGATAATTATTTTTACCATTATAAATTCATTTCGGCTCCAGCCATCAATTATATTTTGTCTGTTGGTTTTAAAAGTATATTCATTGGTTATTAAAATAATAAGGAGCAAAGCAGGCAATACCAATAAAAAGCCTGTAGCGTAGCTTGTAGATTGCCATGTATTAGAAAAATTATAAGGGTTAAAACTTGCCAATAATTTACCACCCGTGCTATTTGCTATAATATTTTTATTGATGGCATAAACTGCATAATTTATAAGCACTACACCAACGCAAAAAAAGATAGACAAGAGTTTAAAAGTAGTATAATTTTTTACTTTAAGCCATTCAATTTTTAAGAGCTTGTTCATAACATGAAGTGTTAGATGCATTAATTAGTTAATTCTAAAAATTTAGATTCGAAATTGCTTTTCTTTAATTGCAGGTGTGATAAAACAATACCCTTGTCGAAACAATATCTATTTATTTCTTCGAGATTTGCGGTGCCGGATTCGTAAGAAAGTTCCTGATTTCCGCCTACTTCATCAAGCCTCAAAAAATTATTTAATTCTCCAAGTGCACGGCGAAGTTTTTCTTTGTCAGCTGCTGCAAGCTGGACAATATCGTTCTCTTGAAATACATCTTTTACTGTACCCGAAGCCAATAAATTTCCCTGTTTTAAGATAGCAACATGAGTACATACTTTTTCCACCTCATCGAGCAGGTGACTCGCCATTATAATTGTTTTACCTTTCGCTGAAAGTTCTTTTATTAATGTTCTTATTTCAGCAATACCCACGGGATCGAGTCCATTGGTTGGTTCATCAAAAACCAACACATCAGGGTTGCCAAGCAATGCTGCTCCCATCGGGGTTGCCAAGCAAGGCTGCACCAATTGCCAGACGCTGTTTCATACCCAATGAAAAAGTACTGAAAGGAGAATCTTTTCTTTTGTAAAGATCAACTGTGTGCAGTACATTTTCAATATCTTCTTCCCCATGTTCTTTAATGGCTGCAGAAATTTTTAAGTTTCGTACAGCAGATAAATAATGATAAAAATTGGGCGTTTCCAGCAGTGTACCTATTTTTTTTCTGTGTGCATCTGAAGCAACTTCATCAAACAATTTATAAGTGCCTGATGTAGCTTTTAATACATTCATTATTATGCCAAGCAAGGTTGTTTTACCGCTACCGTTTGGGCCAAGTATGCCATAAACGCAACCCTTGGGCACAGAAAAACTTACAGCTTTTAACGCTTGTATTTTACCGTAATTTTTGGAGATATTTTCTACCGTTAAAATTGCCATTCCATAAAATTTATTTACCAAAGAAAAGAAAATGTTGAAGTAGAATAAAAAGTAATTATTTAAACGGTAGTATAATTAGGTTTTTATATAAATGTTGCAAAGAAGAAAAATGAATAAAATTCTACTGCCCGGCATAGCCCGGATGGGAAGTAGTACCACCTGCACATAATTTACTTTGCTTAATAATTTTTTTTGCGTGGGGGTGTACTACAGACAGCCAGATACAAAAGATGAAGCATGAACAAATGTTCATGCTTCAAAAAAATATATAATTAATTAAACCACCCCGACCTACCGGCCACCCCTCCAAAAGAGGGGAATTTACTTTACATATTTTTTTAACCACTCATTTTGCTCCCATAACATGTGTAACAAATTTTCTTTGCCTCTGTAACTGTGTGCTTCGTATGGCAGAAAAACAAAACGAACTGTACCGCCGTTTCCTTTTATTGCTGCGTACAAACGCTCACTGTTTATGGGAAATGTTCCCTGATTATCGTCGCTGTCACCATGAATTAAAAGTAATGGCGTTTTTATTTTATCTGCATAGTTAAAAGGACTCATACTGCTGTACAATGCGGGTGCTTCCCAAAATGTTCTGTCTTCTGCCTGAAAGCCGAAAGGTGTGAGTGTTCTGTTATATGCGCCGCTGCGAGCAATGCCGGCTTTAAAAAGATTTGTATGTGCCAATAAATTAGCCGTCATAAATGCACCATAACTGTGGCCACCAACTGCTACACGTTTTCTGTCACCCACACCCATATCACTTAAATTATTGATGGCTGCTTCTGCATTTAAACGCAGCTGATCTAAAAAATTATCATTGGGTTTTTTAGAAGGATCAGTACTAACTATAGGCATCTCTGCATTATCTAATACAGCAAAACCTTGTGTTACAAAAAATATAGGGCTGGCCCAGCCGATGGTTGGAAACCTATCTTTACTGCCTCTGATTTGTGCAGCATCTGCAGCGTTGTTAAACTCACGTGGATAAGCCCATATAAACACCGGTAACGGTCCGTCTTTTTCTTTGTTATATCCTTTTGGTAAATACAAATCGCCGGTAAGATCAACTCCATCTGCACGCTTGTAACTTATTTTTTGCTTAGTAACGCCATTCAATGCAGGATAGGGATCTGTAAAATTTGTGATAGCAACATCTGCCATCTTCATCCTTAAATTTTTAATGTAATAGTTGGGTACGGCAGTCTGTGATTCTTTGCGGGTAAGCAACACTAGTTTATCAGCCTCCAATACATCAACCACATATTCGTACATACCTTCCTGGCTGCGCCAAAGCATTTCTGATTTTTTTGTTGCAAGGTCAAATTTTGCTAAAAAAGGTAAATCGCCCTTTGGTGAAGAACCTACAGTATTGTTCAACAGCAAAGAATTATTTGTTACTTTAATTACATCTCTGTTGTATTTATTTTTTTCTGTTATAGGATTGCCAGGATTACTGTATGCATCCGTAATATTTCTTTCAAATAATGTTTCCATCGTGTTTGCTGAGGGATTGTAGCGGCTTACTTTTAATGTTTGTTTACCCTGCAATGTTTCCGTTACCCAAGCGAAGTTTTCGTTGCCCCAGTTTACACCTCTAAAACGCATTTGAGTTTTAAACAATTCTTTTGGCTGTGCTGTAAACGGGGCTGAAAGGGCGTATACAGCATCGTGAAATTCCATTTTGGTTTTTATAAGACCACTATCAAGCGGTTGAGACCATACAATTGTAGCAGCTTCATCATCTCTCCATTCGTAACCCGATGGTACGTTTTGTATATTATCATTTCCGGAAGGAGTGGTTTCAGTACTTGGTAATTCTGCCAATACTTTTATTGATTTACCGGCCAAATCAGCAATATAAACTGTACTTGGAAAACCACTTGCAGGCACTAGATAAGAAAATGGTTTTTTTACAGTTTCTATCAACATATATTTTTTATTCGGCGAGAACTGCATAGACGAATAAATGGTTGGCTTCCCAATTTTTGTTTCGACACCATTCCTGTTCATCACCATTTGTGCGGTTGCCATAAACTCAAAAACCTCCTCATCATAAGGAGATTTTATCATATCCTGATACGTTCTGCCCGGTGCGGCTTTACCTACATTTTGTTGAATTGTAGGACCTTTTGGAGTGATGGGTTTTTTTAGCAAGGAAGACGGTATTGCTACTGCAGTGTTATACATTAGTGTATTTTCATCAAACCATTTTATACCTGTACCGTAGGCAATATTTAACGCCTGCTTATTTACTTTTTTTGCAGCATGTGTTGCTACATCTATTACATACAAATCAACTTTTGTTACTGTGGTATTTGTAAAACATATTTTGGTCTGCCCATCGTTCCACTGCACATTACCTGCAAGTAAATTCGTGGGTAAACCTGTAACTTCAAATTGTTTGTCTGTCTTTAGTTTTTTAAGAGAAAAGTTGGTGATATACGTCTGCCTACTTGGCGAAAAGTTGTTTGGATTTAATCTCAAACCCGCTACTCTTATTTCCAGCTGCCCCAATTCTTCTACTGTTGGATAACTATTGCGTTCGCTGAGTAACATCCACTCCCCTTTTTTGTCTACACTAACGGCAGGCGTTGGCTTTGCAAGCAACAAATCTGCAATGTCTTTTGGTGGAGTTTGGTAACCTACTGCATCTTGCGCAGTGGCTTTAAAAGAAATGGTAATAATTAATAACAGCAAACCTGTTTTTAAAGAAATAAAAGTTTTTTGCATTATCATTTTTTTTGTAAGATGAAGTTAATACAAAATGTATTTTAATACTTTGTAAAAATACAAAAAGCATTACCGCAGAATTGTAAATCGTAAGCAATGATTTAATTCTTAACATTGAGTAAAAATTATTTTCTGGTTACTATTATTTATTATCTGTTAAGGTTTGCACATAAATTTTTACAAGTTTTTAAACATGATATATTTCCCGATATGAGAAAAGGGAAATTCCAATTAATTTTTTTAAGTAATATGTATAGATGGTTTTCTGTCGGTTAAAGAAATTTGTAAGAGATTCCCTTTTTTATTTTTTGAAGGATAAATACATCATTTTCATATGAAATTATCACTTCAATGTACAATTCGATTAAATCCAATTTTTTTTTATTGTGATAACATGGCTTTATTGTTGGCATTGCGATGCGAATAAATAAATTAATCTTTTACCCAAATCCCATCCCATGAAAAAAAAGTTATTCTTTTTTAATGTAACACTCTTGCGTCAATCATCTTTCACCAAGACTATTTTAAAAATTTCTCTGGCATTTATTTTACCGCTCTTGTTTATTGCAGGCTGTAAAAAAGTTTTTGAAGAGCCGGGCATTACTGGTCTGTGTCCTATTGTTGTTTCAACAGTTCCAGTGAATGGTGCTACAGCAGTAGCTTTAAACACATTGATTTCTGCTACGTTTAATGAGGTCATAGATTCTACAACACTAAACAGCAATACTTTTTTTGTAAAGAGAGGCAATACAAATGTTGCAGGCAGTATCAGCTATGTGGGCATGACTGCAATTTTTACACCTGCAGCAAATTTATTACCCAACACTGTTTATACAGGTACTGTAACAACAGGTATTAAAGACAAAGCACGGAATTCGCCTAAAGCAAATTATGTGTGGACTTTTACCACAGGAGTTGCACCTGATACCATACCTCCTAGAGTTATATCTACCGACCCAAATAATGGTGATGTAAATGTATCGGTTACAAAAATTATAAGTGCAACTTTTAGCAAGGTTATGAACCCGGCTACAATAGATTCCACAACTTTTACTTTAAGACAAGGTACCATGGCGGTAACAGGGTTGGTTACATATTTAGGCAACACAGCTAGTTTTGCACCTACCACCAGTCTTGCATTTAACACAACATATACAGCAACTATTACAAACAAGGCAAAAGATATGGCAGGCAATGCACTTGTAAATAATTATGTGTGGAGCTTTACTACAGGACTAGCTCCTGCAGATGCTACCCCGCCTACAGTTATTTCTACTGATCCTGCAAACGCTTCAATAGGTGTTGTTATTTCAAAGGTGATTTCCGTGAATTTTAGTAAAGCAATGAATCCTGCAACTATTAATACTACCACTTTTTTATTGTCTCAAGGTACAACCCCGGTTGCAGGAACTGTAACCTATTCAGGTGTTACGGCAAGCTTTTCTCCTAATGCCATCCTAATACCTAACACCGTTTATACAGCCACTATTACAACGGGCGCTAAAGATTTAGCAGGTAATGCACTTGTAAGCAATTATGTTTTTAACTTCACAACAGGGCAGTCTACAGCAGATGTTACACCACCAAATGTTATTTCAACAGACCCTGCAAATGCTGCTACAGGAGTTGCACTTTCAAAAGTTATGGCTGCAACTTTTAGCAAAGCAATGAACCCATCCACAATTAATTCATCTACGTTTTTATTATCGCAAGGCATCACGCCTGTTGTAGGAACTGTAACATATTCGGGCACTACAGCAAGTTTTACACCTAATGCAAACATGCTACCCAACACTGTTTATACTGCAACCATTACAACAGGTGCAAAAGATGTAGCAGGCAATTCCTTGGTAGCTAATTACACCTGGATGTTTACTACCACAGGCACAACATTTATTGCTCCACAATTAGGAAGTGTAGCCTTATTTGGAGCTTTTGGTGGTAGCGCAGGTATTACCAACCAAGGATTAAATACAGTTATCAATAATGGCAGTATTGGTACTACTGCAGCATCTACTTTAATAACAGGTTTCCATGATGGCACGACTGGTGATGTTTATACCGAAACCCCTTTAAACAGAGGCTTGGTAACCGGCCGAATTTACACAGCACCACCTTTTCCCGGCACCATAATGTCTGCAGCAATTGCAGCACAGGGTTTGGCTGATGCAACTGTTTTATACAACAGTATTTCTCCGGCAGGCAGCCCGGGTGGAACTGATCCTGGCGCAGGAGAATTAGGTGGCTTGACACTGGCACCGGGAACTTACAAATCAGCAAGTGGTACGTTTAAAATTACCAATGGTGATTTGACTTTAGATGCACAAGGCAATCCTAATGCTGTATGGAAATTTCAAACTGCAGCAGGGCTAACTGTAGGTGTGGCAGGACCAGCCGGTGCTAGAAGTGTATTTTTGATAAACGGTGGTTTGGCTAAAAATGTTTTCTGGTATGTAGGAAGCGCCGCAGTAATTAATGGAGCAGGTGGTGGTATTATGTCAGGCAATATTATTTCTTCTGCAGGGGTTACTTTTTCTACCGCAGGTAATGCTGTTCAAACTGTATTAAATGGTCGTGCAATTTCTTTAAATGCATCTGTAACCATGGTTAATACAACTGTAAATGTTCCTTAATCAAAAAATAAAAATCACATACATGCTGCCATGTAGGTAGCATGTATTTTTCCCCTTTTACATTTTCTTCTTTTAAAACATATTTATGAAATACAATTATATAAAAAATCTTAAATCTCTTGGCCTAATAGGGATGTCATTATTAAGCATTCAAACATTGCAGGCGCAAACTTTGCAAAGAGTGAAACCGGTATGGTGGTTTGGTCAATCAGGTGCTGTAAATTATAATACTTTTCGTGGTACCACACAAGTACTTAATCAGAACACGACAGTACCTACAGCTTTTCATAAAGGAGAAGATGTAAGACCCTACGCATCTGTACTCACAGAATACCGACCAGGTAAAGTGTTGGGAGGCATGCTGAATGTAGCTTACGATAACCGTGGCGGTAAATTTGATCAGGTGATGGCACCCTGCGATTGCCCAGCAAATTTAAAAACAAACCTGAGCTATGTTACAATAGAGCCGAGCCTGAGGATTGCACCATTTTCAAATGCTTTCTACATATTTACAGGTCCTGTCATAAGTTTCAATGTTACGAAAAGATTTGATTATAGTCAAGATAAACAACCTGACGTAAGAGAAGATTTTAGTAACATTCACAAAACTGTATTTTCAGGACAGGCCGGGGCAGGTATTGACATACCACTTTCTCCAAAGGCAAGTGCTACACAAATGACATTGTCGCCTTTTGCATCTTTTCAGACAGATTTTGGCCGAAGCCCCCGTTCAATAGAATCGTGGGCTATCTATACAATACGTGCAGGTTTTGCACTTAAGTTTGGTACCGGTAAAATAGCAGCGCCGATAGTTATTCCCGTTCCGGAAAAAGTAGTGCTGATCGTTGTAAGCGACAGAGATGGAGACGGTATCCCTGATATTAGTGACAAATGTCCTGATGTACCGGGTATTGCAAAATATCAGGGTTGTCCAATACCTGATACTGATGGTGACGGTATTAATGATGAACTGGATAAATGTCCTACTGTTTTCGGTTTTGCACGTTATCAGGGTTGTCCGATACCGGATACTGACGGTGATGGTGTAAATGACGAAGAAGATAAATGCCCTACAAGACCGGGTCCTGCAAGTAATCAGGGTTGTCCGGTGATTGCAAAAGAAGTTATTGAGAAAATTAACTTTGCAGCAAAAAATGTATTCTTCTCTACAGGTAGTTTTAAATTATTACCTAAGTCATTTAAATCATTGGATGAAGTTGTAAAATTGATGAAAGATGATGAAACATTGATGATTGATATTGATGGTCATACAGATGCACAGGGATCTGACAAAAGCAATCAGGTTCTTTCTGATAACCGTGCAGGAGCTGTAAAAAATTATCTTGTAAGTAAAGGAATTGTTGAAACTCGTTTAAAGTCTGCAGGATACGGCAAAACAAAACCTGTAGCTGATAATAAAACAGCTGCAGGTCGTGCAAAAAACAGAAGAACAGAAATGACTGTTAGAAATTTCTAACCCCAAAATTCAATACTAAAAAGCCCTATTCAAGTTTTTGAACGGGGCTTTTTGTTTTAATCAAAACAGTAATTTTTGGTAACATTCATAGTAACTTAAAAATTAGCACATACCAAAATTTAAAAGAAGTCCAGATAATTAAATCTGTACCTCTTTTTATTTTTCAGGGGATTTTTTTTAGGAAAAATGCTGTTTTAGTTTTAGAAGTGAAGATCTAAATTATCTAAATACTTATAGCCACTTCCTGTGTTCAACAACAATACTTTTTCATCAGCTCTTATCATTTTATTTTTATGTAAATGCAACAATGCTTTAAATGTAGCAGCACCCTCCGGCGAAATAATATGCCCTTCCATTTTTGCAATTTCTTTTACGCCTGCAATAATTTCTTCTTCGGATATTGAAACCGCTGTACCATTTGATTCTTGTAAAACATCCAGCATCATGTTCATTCCGAATGGATATGGAACTGCTAAACCGTTTGCAATACTTGGCTCGGGAGTAAAATTATTTTTCCAGTTTACAGCATCTTTTAAAGCATGTAATATTGGTGCGCAATTTTGTGATTGAACTGCATACATTCTTGGAAGGGGACCAGTGATCCATCCCATTGTCATCATTTCTTTAAAGGCTTTCCAGATACCAATAAGCCCTGTGCCTCCACCAGCGGGATAAATAATAACATCAGGCAATTGCCAGTCAAGCTGTTCGGCAATTTCGTAACCCATTGTTTTTTTACCTTCTAATCTATATGGCTCTTTAAGGGTTGAAATATCAAAATATTTGTGGCTGCTGTTTAGTTCTCCAATCTTCTTGGCACAGTCATTTATCAAACCATCTACTAAAATTAATTCAGCACCGTACAATTCACATTCCTGCTTAAATATTTTAGGTGTGTGAGTAGGCATTACAACCGTGCATTTGATATCTGCCTTGGCACAATAAGCCGCCAAAGCGCCGCCGGCATTGCCTGCTGTAGGAATAATACAATGCTCTATACCAAATTCTTTTGCTTTGGAAACAGCCATGCTTAAACCCCGGGCTTTAAAAGACCCTGTAGGATTTGATGTTTCATCTTTCATTAAAAGATCTGAAAAACCATATTCCGCACCAAGTTTATTTAATTCAAAAATTGGTGTCATTCCTTCGCCAAGACTAACGATGTTTTCTTTTTTTAATACCGGTAACATTTCGGCATAACGCCACATATTTTGTTGCCTGGTTGTAAGCTGGTTTTTATCGAGGCTATATTCCTCATCATATTCAACCACCAAAGGTCTGTTGCAACAGTCTGCAAAAGTATTTAAGGTATTGAGTGAATATTCTTTATGACAGCAAGAACATTTAAGCCCTACAGCAAATGAATATGATTTGATTAATGTCAGCATTAAACAAAAGTACAATCTCCAGTATAACCTTAATAGCTTAAATGGTTATAGTACATAACCAATGGTTATATATGGTTTTTACAAAACTTTATAAATGTCCTGTTAAGTTCGTTGGTATCGGTGCCATGCCGTTGTATAAAAAAGAAATCCCTGATTATTTTAAATTTTTCTATTTTCACAGCAACAAGATCTCCATCACGCAGTTCTTTTAATATAGAACCCTTTGGTAAAAAACCAAGACAGGTATCTTCTCTTAAAAAGTTTTTGAGCGCCTCCGTACCCGCAAGACGAACATTTACTTTTAAATCAGAAATCTTTACAGCACTTTTTTCGAGGTTATATTTTAAAGCTTCTAGTGTACCCGAACCCTGTTCTCTTAACACAATCGGGTATTGCTGAAGTTCTTTAATGGTTAAAAACTTCTTTTTGGCAATAGGACTTTTAGCACTGCAAACTGCCACCACTTCATCCGTCATGTACGGCTGGTAAAGTATGGCGGAGTTCTTCCTTTTTCCTTCTACAATACCAATATCAATTTCCTGGTCTATTAAAGCTTTGGTAATAGTATCAGTATTTCTGTTGAGTAAACTTATTTTTACTTCGGGATATTTTTGATGAAAAGCTGATAAAATTTTTGGAATAATATACAAAGCAACAGTTGTGCTTGCTCCAAGTTTAAGCTGTCCCTTTGCCTTTAAATGATTAGTCAAAGTACTAAGTTCAAACTCCAACTGGTTCTGAATTTTTTTGGCCTCTTTTAAACGATCCAACAACAATTGTCCACCGGGAGTTAACCTTATTGCTCCACCTTTTCTTTCAAATAAATTTGTTTTATAAAATGCTTCCAATGCCTTTATCTGTTTGCTGATGGCGGGCTGCGAAATAAATAATATTTCACCTGCCTTAGTAAAACTTAGGTTGCCGGCAACTTCAATAAATATTTCGTGACGGGTGGAAAGCATATAATTTTTTATATTATTTGGAACTTAAATATTTAAGAAATAAACTTTTTAATTAAAAGATGATTTTAATTTTTTTATTGATAAAAAGTTAACTTTAAATATTAAATCCCGCTTGCAATAAATATGTTTTAATCTCTGTAATTTAAAGCAGGTTTTCTATCGCCTAACAATGCTTTGTATTTATAATTGCCTTTTGAAATCACAAATTCTTCTTTGGCTTTTTTAATCAGTTCAGGATTTGCAAACAAATCTATTGCAGTAAGTGCCATTGTTTTTGCCGCTACAATCATTCCTTTAATTCCAATATCAGTTGCACCACAGGCAATTGCCTGCCAGCTGTGAGCAGCGGTACCAGGCACCCATGTTGCAGTTTCCAGACCTACGGTTGGTACGGCGTAACTTACATCGCCTACATCTGTTGAGCCCTGGTTTTTTTCTATGTGCATAGGCATAACTGTTGCCGCTTCGGCATAACCCGGGGCTGCACTTAAAAAGGATTTTTCCAGTTCTTTTGAGTACAGCATTTCCGCAGGAGTATAATTAACGCCACCTACTTTTTCTAAGTTGCTTTGCATATTTGCTGCCAGTGTTTTATTGATCAACAGGTCATGTGTACCACCAATAATTTCATAATCCATTTTAGTACCGGTGCCCATTGCTGCACCTTCCGCTGCTTTTACAACACGGTCAAAAATGCTTACTGTATTTGCTCTTTCGGGGTTTCTTACATAGTAATACACTTCAGCAAAGTCAGGTACAACATTGGGTGCTTTGCCGCCATTTGTAATAACATAATGTATACGGGTTTCCTGCGGAATATGTTCTCTCATCATGTTAACCATATAATCCATAGACTCCACGCCATCCAGAGCAGAACGGCCTTTTTCAGGGGAAGCAGATGCATGTGCAGCAATGCCGTAAAATCTAAACTTTGCAGATTTATTTGCAAGCGCACTTGTGTAGGTAACAGAATTATTATCGCTTGGGTGCCAGTGTATCACTACATCAACATCATTAAAAAGTCCTTCTCTTACCATGTAAACTTTTCCGCTGCCTCCCTCTTCGGCGGGTGTACCAAATACTTTTATAGTACCTTTTATTTTACCATCAGTCATCAGTTTTTTAATGGCAATACCAGATGCAACAGAACCTGTTCCAAATAAATGATGCCCACATGCATGGCCACTGTTTTTGTTTGCAAGTGGTGTTTTTATAACAGTACTATCCTGCGACAAACCCGGCAGTGCATCATACTCAGCCAAGATTGCAATAACCGGTTTGCCACTGCCATATGTAGCTACAAAGGCTGTAGGCATACCTGCTACGCCAGTTTCCACAGCAAAACCATTGCTTTTTAAAGTGTTCTGCAGCAGTGCAGAACTTTTCACTTCTTTGTAACCTACTTCTGCAAAACCCCAAATGTTTAGAGCTATATTTTTATACGCATCGTAGCCATTCTCAATATTAGCTGTAGCTTCTTTTTTTAAATTGTTAATAAAATTTATATTGCTGTTGTTTTGTGCGTTGACATTCAAGACGAAAAGAACTGCTGCGAGAGAAAGTAATAATTTCATAATAATTATTTTGTTAGAATGGTATGAATACTTAAAAATATAAAAGTTTTACAGGCAAGGCAAATAAATAATATGCGTCCCTTCTTTTCGACAACGCCAACGGGTGAAAATTCACCAAAAATTAAGTTAACATGCTTAAGCCAGGTATGTTATTGAATAGTTTGGATATTAATTTGGTAATGCTATAATATTAAATACATTGTTATGAAAAGATTTATACTTACCCTCATTGTCATTGTAATTTTATCATCCTGCGGCAGCAGTAAAACTTATTTAGAAAGATCAGATGCGGACCGTGCCCTACAGGATGCAGTTAAGAAACTGGCCAAAGATAAAAATGATGATGATGCACTTTCAGCCATTCCTGTTTTGTACAGTAACATCAAAATTGATCATCTGGCAAAAATAAAAAACTACAATAGCAGCAAAGACATCAACCGTTTTGATTTACTCATAAAAGAATACGACGCTTTGCAAAATGCTTACAATGCAATCTTAAACAACAGTGCTGCATTTAAAATTGTGAACCCACAGTATTTTGGTACAGAATTGCTGGAGACTAAACAAAGCGCCGCAGAAGCAACATACAAAGCAGCAGAAAATTATTTAGCAAAGCAAAACAGAGATGATGCAAAGCGAGCCTACACTTTGTTTAAGCGAACAGATAAATATGTGCCCGGCTTTAAAGACAGTAAAATAAAAATGCAGGAGGCTTACGAATCTGCCATTGTAAATGTTGTCATTAACCGGGTAGAAGATAATTCTTACTTTTTTAACAGCGGTTGGGGCAATACCGGCTACAATTACAGCAACCAGTATTTTCAGGAAAGTTTGGTAAGGGAATTACAAAATACCAATGGCTACAACCGTTACGCAGCAAGGTTTTATACAGACTGGGATGCCCGAAGAGACAATGTGCAGCCAGATTGGGTGGTAGATTTAAGGCTTCGGGATATGAGCATTCCGTACCCAATTACTTACAATTACCAGCGCCAGGTAAGCACCAATGTGCAAGATGGTAGAGACACATCTGGAAAGCCAATTTATAGAACTGTGTATGCAACACTCAACCTTAACCGTCAAAGTTTTGATGCCACCGCCGCCATGGAAATGAACATCAGAGATATTAAAACCAACCGCAACATTAGTTACCGCACCTTTAGCAATAATTACCGTTGGCAGCAAGAAAGCGGCAGCTACACCGGCGATAGGCGAGCCCTCAGTAACAACGATTGGGCCACCATCAACAATAATAATTACAACAGCCCCCGCAAAGAAGATGTGCTCGAAGACCTCTACAGAAGAATATACCCGCAGGTAAAAAATGAAATTACTAACCAGGTAGATTGGTAATTTTTTAAAAAGATTTGCAAGATTTTAAAAGCCCGTAATGTTATTATGGGCTTTTATCTTTTGATGCATTGTGCAGCTTTTGTCCGGCCTTAGTCGCTGTTCCGTATGCCGCTAAAAAGCGGCACACATCGCTCCCTCCGCCGCAGCCTTTGGGCGGTATATCTTTTTTCATCTCTTATCCAAACGGAGTTGAGCAGCATAATAATTTTATCGCTGCAATTAAATAATCTAAGCTATACAGTGGCGTAAAAAAGCCCGGCTCTGTGAACCGGGCTTTCTGCATTTTGAGCTTAGCGGGCTTTTTTCTTTGGATCCGCTTTCTTCTGTGCTGAGCTTTTCTTTTTAGTAGGCTTATTTTTCTTAGGTTCAGCTGTCTTGTTCGGCATAAAATTAAATTTAAGGTTAATGAATTATTTACTCATGGCTGCAGCGTATTTCTTCCCGTTCTTCAATGTTGTCCTTTTAGAAGCGGTAACTGTACAGCCTTAATAATAGTATGCGAAGATATGCCTATAAGGGTAAATACCGTATTTGATTAAGGTCAACTGCTCGGGCATATTGTAAATCCTGCGCCTGCGTTCGTTACACACGAAAGCATAGCAATACAGTTTTTAAATATGAGGGCAAGATATAAGTTATTTTAAAACCGATCGAAGCGAAAGTCTCGTGAGGCACGAGCCTAGGCGAAGGAATGAAAATGTAACTTGAATTGCGCTCTTTTAAAAAACTGCTAGGTCTATTACTTTAAAAAATAAAATTTTTAAACATAGATAAATAAAATAAAAGTTATATGTTTGAATAGTAAGTTAACTTATCTGATTTCAAGTTACAATAAAATTTTTAAAGAAATAATCAATTAAATATTATTTATGAAACAAATACTTTATTTCAGTTTCCTTATTGTTCTTAGCTTTTCTTGTAAAAAGCAAAATAATGAAACAATCACACCAACTAATACAGTAAAAGTGTATGAAAATCTACCAAATACTACAGATGCAATGATAGCAAGTGTATATCAATCGGAATACCAAAGTACTGTTCATTTTTATGGCTCATTTAACAGTAACGGTGTGCCAAATACGATCAAGGCTTTTAAGGCAAAGAGAAATAATTCAGACACTATAAATAGCTATATTTTGGATGACAGCAAGAGGATTAAATTAGTTTATAGTGAATTAAATGGGCAAAAATTAGAGAAAGTTATAAAACTTAACTATCTATCCAATAATAAAGTTTCAGTTAATGTCTATAACTATAATTGGATAAACAATACAAGCATTTTAATAAAGCAGTACCTAAGTGATTTTAATTCTAATACACTAACCTCAACCTATGGTAGGACAATGAATAATAACGAAATTGAAGAAGTAAACAATGTATTAGGGTTGTCAAAAAACGAAATGATAAAATTTTATAATTTTGGCTTAGCTGTTGCTGCTGTGGCTGCAAATATAGGTGCGTGTGCAGGGCCCCAAGGGATGACACCCATTTGTCCGTGGGCGACAGGATTTATTTGGCTATCTGTGGGATTACTAACAAGAGAAATTGCGAAAGGCGATGAATTAAAAGGATTCAGTCCAAATACACCATCAAGCCCCACAAATGGACAAATTCCTAATCCAATTGGAACCCCAACATATCCAAATGGTTTACAAATTGGTGATGCTTATGAAGGTGGACTTATTTTTTATTTTTCCGACTCTGCGCATCAGCATGGGCGGGTTTGTGCCACTGAAGATGTTGGGAATTATCCATGGGATTTAACCATTTTTGATCCTCAAAATCCTTACAGTTATAATCCTCCATACCTTGGTGGTACAAGTACTTCTGTTGTTTCAGGTGTTTCAAATACTACACGAATTATAGCTACTCTCGGGTCGGGGAATTATGCAGCTTATATGTGCAGGAGTTATAGAGGTAATGGTTATAATGATTGGTCGCTTCCATCTAAAGATGAACTAAACTTAATTTATCAAAACTTAAAGCTTAAGGGTTTAGGCTCATTTGGCAGGTGGTATCAGAGCTCCAGCGAAATTGATAATAAATTTATTTGGTCCCTGTGGTTTGAAAATGGTACATTGACAGGTGGTAGTACTAAAAATAATGCTTTTAATGTAAGGGCAACAAGGGGATTTTAAAAATTCCCATATCTCCCTATTGGCGCATTCTCCGCCTGTGTTGGTCTTCGCTAAAATTTTCGCCGCCGCTTGGTTTTTAACCAGCGGCGATTTTATATTCTTTCGCTTCAGTGTTTGCGCAGTTTGGTTTGCTCCATTAAATCCCGAGATATCTGAGATAGTACTCATAAATTTTCAATAGGCTTAAGATTACTGAAGCCGGCAATCAGTTATTTATTTCTCAACTAAATTTTGTATTTTACTCCTAAAATTATTTATATGAAAGTATTTTTTACCATCGTATTGATTACCATTTTTATTACCGGCAATGCGCAGCAAAAAGCAATTCTATTGAAACCAGAAAGAGTTTTTGACGGAGTAGAAATGCACAACGACTGGGTGGTAGTTTTAAAAGGTAATTTAATTTTATATGCAGGACCTCAGACGAGCACACTTAAAAGTGACAGCACAATTTCAATGCCCGGACAAACCTTATTACCGGGTTTAATTGAAGGTCATTCTCATTTATTTTTACACCCTTACAACGAAACACAATGGAATGACCAGGTATTAAAAGAAAGCAGGGTTGAGCGTTTGGTTAGAGCAGTAAACCATGCAAAAGCCACTTTAATGGCGGGCTTTACTATGGTAAGAGATTTGGGTACAGAAGGCGCAGGCTATGATGATGTAGGTTTAAAACAGAGCATTAATAAGGGGTTAACACCAGGGCCCAGAATGGTTGTGGCAGGCAGAGCAATAGTGGCAACGGGTAGCTACGGACCAAAATCTGATAACGTAGAATTAAATTTAATAAAAGGCGCAGAAGAAAGTGGTGGCAATGATTTAACAACAACTGTGAGAAACCAGATAGGGCATGGCGTGGACCTCATTAAAATTTATGCTGATTACAGATGGGGATTAAACAATTCAAGTGCACCCACTTTTTCGATTGATGAAATCAAAAATATAGTTGAAGTTGCCAAAACAGCCGGAAGACCTGTAGCTGCTCATGCCTCAACAAAAGAAGGCATGCGCCGTGCAATTGAAGGCGGCGTTGAAACAATAGAACATGGCGATGATGGTGATGAAGAAATTTTTAAATTAATGAAAAGTAGATCAGTAGCCCTTTGCCCAACACTAGCTGCAGGTGATGCCACATCACAATATGCCGGCTGGAAAAAAGGTGTAGAGCCAGAGCCTGAGCATATTCGCCTAAAAAGAAAAAGTTTTGAAATAGCGTTAAAAGCCGGAGTTACCATTGTATTTGGCGGAGATGTGGGTGTTTTTACACATGGAGATAATGTAAGAGAGATGGAAATGATGGTAGATTATGGGATGAAACCTGTAGCCGTGTTACAATCAGCTACTTCAGTAAATGCGAGCGTATTTCATTACGAAAACTTAGGCCAGATAAAGGCCGGTAACTTAGCAGACATTATAAGTGTTACCGGCGATCCATCAGTCAATATAGCTGCTATGCACAAAGTAAATTTTGTAATGAAAAATGGGGTTATCTATTTGTCAAAATAAAAAATTTATAAAACCCAAACCGATTAAATAAATAAACTATTCCTGTCATAATCCGACACATAAAAATTGAGCTGCAACGCAACAGCCAGTTGAGCTAACTGGTTACACAATTTTCAAAAACCAAAAAAACATACCGTGATAAAGTCCACCTATTTCATTAACCAAGTCAATCAAAAGTTTTGGTAGCCGTTTAAATTCATCAGTAGAATGAATTGCATATTTTAAAAAACATTCAATTTTAATTTAATTGTACAATTCTATTTATTATTAGGAGGGCGTAAGTTGTGGTTAAATAAAATTGAGCCTTGCATTGTGTTACTTAATAAGATGCATAGAATCTTTATGTCGGTTTTTACTTTCTATTTAAAGTTCAAAAAACCTTGAATATTTCACTTTGTTATAATGCTTAACAAAATTGACTGATTAAATTTTGTAAGTTAGATTTTTAAATTAAAGTGATTAAATTTACTAAAAACAAAGAATGTTAAAAGTAGTAATTGTACCATTAGATTTTTCTGAAACATCTTTTAACGCTGCGCATTACGCTGCAAACATGTATAGAAACAGAGCCGATATTACGCTTGTGCTGTATCATTTCTATTCAAAAGCTGAAGATGTAGATGTAGCAAACAATTATCTGAAAAGTTTACAAACAGAGTTATCTGTCGATTGCGTAAATATCGAAACGTTTTCAGAATCGGGCAGCAATTTTATCGAATGTCTCGAAGCATATTCCCACGTGAGAGCTGCTTACATGATAGTAATAGGGCTTACGGGTAAATCTGCTATTACGCAATGGTTTTCAGGAAGCAACACCTTAAAAATGGCTGAAAAAAATGTATGCCCGGTATTAATTGTACCCGCAGATGCGAAATATACTGGTACAACAAACATACTTATTGCTTCAGAAATGAGGTATGTAGAAGAGACGCCTGTTTTACTTGCAGTAAAAAGAATTTTATCAGATTTCAAACCTAATCTGCATGTACTAAACGTAGATGATTCACACTACATTTCTTTAACTACAGGTTACAAAATTGAAAGAGATAAAATGGAAGAGTTGTTGAGTGAATTTCATCCGGAATTTTATTTTATGCGTCTGTTTGATTTTCACGAAGCCATAAATCTTTTTGTAAGAGACAAACAAATTGACATGATCATCATCGGACCCAAGTTTCATGGCTTCTTTTCAAAATTATTTAAAACACAGCATACAAAAAAGATGATTTATCAAAGTAAGGTGCCTGTGCTTGCAGTACATGAGTAAAAAAAACAGTCATTAAAATATCCCTCGTCTTAAAAAATTCCTCTCGCCTTGATTCGTGTAGCACGAACCATTGCTAAAATCAAAATATCTTGTCCTAAAATAGGTTTGCACAAATTAATTGTAAAATGAAAAAATACTTCTTAGCAATATCCCGACCCTTATCCGAATTTACAAATGATGTTTCAAATTTGTGATAACCAAAACGCAACGTTCTTGGTGGGAGATGTTGTTAAGAAGTAAAGCTCTACTACTAAGCAAAAGCCATTATGAATTATTTACATGCCCATTTCATTGAAAAATTACTCGTAATTTTAAAAAAAAAATGGACTTAAAAGACCTTATTACTATTGATAACGAAATATTGGGAGGGCAGACTGTTTTTAAGGGAACTCGTGTGCCTGTTGAATCTTTATTTGATCATCTTGAGGCGGGTATTTCATTGGACGCCTTTTTGGAAGACTTTCCAACAGTAAGTAAAGATCAAGCAATAGCAATATTAGAATTGGCTAACAAATTACTAACTACAAAAAACTTTGACCAATTGTATGCGGCTGTTGCTTGATGAAAATTTACCTAAACGTCTCAAATTTGATTTTGGAGAACATGAAATTTATACAGTACGTGACAAAGAGTGGAACGGTATCAAGAATGGCGAGCTTTTAAAACTTTTAATTGAAAGCAAATTCGATGCTCTTTTAACCTTCGATAAAAACTTACAGCATCAAAAAAATTTTGAAAAGTATAGACTAGCCTTATTTGTTTTATCAGCCAAGATTATAGCTCCAAAAGGTTGACCAATTCAACTTCCAAGTTTAAAGACTATTTGAATAATTATCCTCTACAAATGGGTGGAAGTATTCTTGCTCAAGAGCATCATTAAAGTTGAAAAATGATATTCCGATGCGCATAGCCACGATGGGAGGTAGTAGCCCTTGCACAAATAAACTTTGTTATTTTACAATTCTTGCGTGCAAGGCTACTACAGACAGCGGGATACAAATGCTGAACATAGTTGTATAGCTGTTGCTTCAAAAAATTAGGAGTAAAAAAAATGATTTTTAAATATCTTATTACAGAGATTATAATGCATTTTGTGAAGAGCCTTCAGTAAGTTTTAAGCAATATTTAAACATTTATATAAATGAGCCAATACTAACTTTCCCATGTGTGTAATTTTTAAAAAAGAATCATCTTTATGATATGCTGCCAGTTGCTTTGCCAGGGCAACCGTTTTTTTTACCGGTGCCACTTCATGTAATATTGATGCTTCAAATAATTCTTTGAGACGGCCTCTACCCAATTTTTCTCTATGGCTGATGAGGCTTCTTTCTTCCTGCTGGTATTGGCGCATGCTTTGGTCTGTAATATGTTGCATTCCCAAAAAAACCAACGCATTATTCTCTTTAAAAAAATGTGGGAGGTAAAGATTTAACCGGCCTTCGTACGATTGCTGATCAAAATCAATTGCTCTTATTCTATATTGATTGCCTTCAATATCGGGCGTAATATCTACCACAAAATTGTACGATCTCATATCTCCCAGCAACCTTACAAAACACCGCTCATTAAACTTTACAAATTCTTTACAGATTCTTATTTGGTTAAATTTATTTTCATTTTCTAAGTTTTGCAAAAATAAATCTCCCGGTAAACCTGCAATATGTTCTTCAATTAAAGTATTGCCATCAGTTAAATAATTAATGCGGTTGGGCGATAATATATGCTCAAGCTCAAGCCCATATACCCTGCTGGCATCTGCTACCTTCACATAAAAATGATCGTAATTGTCATTTAGGCGATTTATAATTCTTACTCTAAACGGTTTGGAGTTTCCAAAAGTGCAATAATCAATTCGAGAAACAGATAAATGCTGCATTACCTCTAAATGACCCGAGGCATTCATGATTGCATAAATAAATTTAAGCCCCGGGTGCAGTTCCTTCATTTCTCCCTCATCGTAAATTACTGTCTGCCAAAGCGTGTCTTTGTCGTTTTTATCATACAATGGAGATGAAAAAGTAAAGCGCAACATATCTGAATATTGCACCGGCAAGGCAACCTCCCTGTCATATTTTATGAGGTAATTTTTGAGTGGATTTTTTATCGGATAAAAAATCTTTTTCTTTGAAGGAGCATCATTTCTGTTTGCAATATCTGGCATAACTAAATTTAATAATTAATGCGTAACAAAAAAATTTATGTAGAATAATTTCTTTTTATGAATCGTTTTTACCTGACACACGAAAATTTTTAAAGCAATATATTTTTACAGGATACTATGAGTTAAAGATCTTGGGGCTGTAATCATTTGTATTTTCTTCAACATTTGCTCCGGCTGTTGGTAGTAGTGCCGCAGCAATCTTTATTATAATTCAAGGTTTAATATCTGCGGCAGCTACTACTGTCCATCCGGCAGCCCTTCATCAGCAAAACTTTTCAACATTTATTATGGAGTAGATATTTACTTATCAGCAATGTCTTGACCCTTGTAGACCGTTGCGTAAAATGCATTAAATTTTAAGTAGTAAAACGCAACTTCCTTTTTAAGTGACGTTGTTGTGGAGAAGTAGGAAATCTCATTAAAGGCTCTTAAATAAAAAACCGCTACTCTTTTTAAAATGCAACGGTCTTTACTTTCTTATAATTTTTATTACTCTCCTATATTGCATCGGCTGTTTAAAAACCAAGCCCAGGCGAATGCGTAATAGGACTCAACTCATTTATTGTTACCATTAGCACCAACTGAGAAAAAGGGCTTTAAAGTAGGGCATCGGCATAAATAAATTATTTAAATAAACAATGTTTAAGTTTTTTAAACTTGAACAAAAAAAATCGTATAATTATTTTAATTTTTCATTTTAAAATGAATGAAAGAACTGTTTTAATTTACGTTCTAAAATGCCCGTAATAATTAAATATTTTTGCTGTGTCCGATATTGTGGCATAGTGAAAAAATATCAAGTTTATATTATGTTTTTATTCTTTCGTAATGATTGTTTTAGCAAACTTATAATATAGTCAATGTCTTCTAGATCTGTCAACCTAATTTCATAAGCACCATTTCCCCAATGACCAACATTTGAAACGTCCCGTGCAATATTTTTTTGGTCCTGTAATTCGCTTTGCTTTAAGTTTAGAAAAATTTTTAGTCCTTTACTTTGTAAAACAATATCGCAAAAAATATTGTTGTCTACTTTAAAACCTACGGTTTGCTTTTTGGGTTGAACAGTAACATTATCGTCTAAATTTAAAAGTCTGTCTTTAAGCTGTTCATACAATTCTTTAGTTTCGAAATCTACTTTTTGTAAATGGTCTTGCTCTGTAAAAACGATTACTTCCTTACTTACCGCTTCCACTGTAACATCGTTACGAGAAATTGTTTTAATACTTTCTTTGGCTGATGCTTTTTGAATTTGTTCATAAGAAATAGTATTGTTATCAAACTTTTTAACTTCCCACAATTCAATGGGTAAGTCTTTAAAATTTATAGCTTCTCTTTGATAAGTAGTGAACATGGGCGAAACGAAAATTACTTTCGATTGTGTCCAATCTACATCTGTCCGTTTTAAACTTTGATTTTGACTTTCATTAAATTCAAGAATGAAGTCTGCTTTGTTGTTAAGCATCAAGGAGAGATATGCATATCCCTGGTCGATAACACTAAATGTTTTATCTCTTTTATATTCAATAATTACAAAAGACTTTGCCTCTCTATCAAAAGCCAAACTGTCAATACGAAAACCGTTTAAAGAAAATTCTGACTTTATAAAATCAAGATACAATAGCGTTTGGAGATTTTGCTCTGTCAATTGTTGAATTTCTCTTTCAAGTTTGAAAGACGTTTCTTTTATGTGTTCTAATTTTTGTCCAATTTTAAATAATGGCATATTGTCTGTAAATAATGTTGTCCGTAAAATTTCATGTATCAACAGGGCTTGGCGTTGTTGGGGGGGGATTGGAAAAACATCAGCCGACAACTGATACCCAATATTGTTTTAATAATTGAAGATAAAGAACTAAAGCTAAATTATTAACGTCAAGTCGAAACTGCTGTTGATAGCGAATTGCAGCTGAAGCTACCAACATCCTGCCTTAATAACGCCAACCCCATGTATCGGTTCGTTGTTCTTTCTTTCAGTCTTAAGATATCAATTTAAACATCATTAAATTTCCTTCACTAGAGCTGTTTTTTTTAAAATTAAATTTCTCCAAAAGTCTTGTTGAACTTTGGTTTTCAGAATTAGTATAGGCTTTTATTGAATTTAGTCCGATACATTGAATTCCAAAGTCAATTACTTTTGAAGTCGCTTCCTGCATTATTCCTTTTCCCTGATATTCGGGTAATAACTCATATCCAATTTCTGCCTTTAAATTGTCTTCCGAAAAATCAAATAAACAGATTGTACCAATCAGTTTGTCAGTACCGTGCAATGTAATTGCCCAATAAATTGAATCATTCTTTTGGATGTTTTTATTAATAGTTTGAATGAAAGCCTTTGCGTCATCATTTGATTTGCTTGGCTTCCTGTCAAGATATTTGTTCACGTTTTCATTTGAACGTAAAACAAATATTTCACTGTCATCACTGCTTGCAAGTTGTCTCAATGTCAGCCTTTCTGTTTTCAAAACCGAGAATGGTTCAAAATTTCTGTCTTTCATTTGAAGCTAATTAAAAATGTTGTCAGTGTCGCTTTACAATGACCACTAACACTTAAATATACTCAACTCAAAATAATTTTACTAAATCTTCTTAGTAATTAAAGTTGATAAAAGTTTTACAACTGAGCCTAGCCCTGATAGAAACGGATATACTTTTGTGAGGAACGAACAAAAGATAGCAGTGAATAGCAGGAAACAGATGTTGAGTTTTTTATTAATGCTGATGCTCCATTATAGACACAAGATATTAGACAAAAGATAGAACACAAAAATAAAATGCATAAAAAAAGACACTAGCAAGAATTGATATTCCTGTATTGTGTCTTTAATCTTTTGTCTTTAATCTAACAGAATCTAGTTCCTTAATGGTTTTCCGGTCTTCAAAATACTCTGAATTCTTTCGAGGGTTTTCTTTTCGCCGGTGAGACTTAAGAAGGCTTCTCTCTCAAGATTTAGGAGGTATTGCTCGCTTACCAAAGTTTGCTCGCTAAGGTCGCCACCGCACATTACGTAAGCTAATTTTTTGGCTACAGTTACATCATGATCGGTGGCGTATTTGCCTTTGTGCATGCCGTTGATACCTGCGTACATGGCGCCCAAACCTGTGCGGCCAAGCACTTTTATATCAGTTCGATGCAAAGGCATTACATAACCATCATTGTATAAATTGATGACGGCTCTTTTTGCATCGGCTATACGGCGACCAATGTTAATGCTTACTTCATCCAAGCCTTTGCGGTAAATGCCATTGTCAAAAGCTTCGAATGCTGAGGTAGAAACTTTAGCCGTAGCTATTTCTAAAAAACGTTTTTGTAGCGTGATGGTTTCGGGTTCGCCTGCATGCATTTCGTCTGCAGCCCGCAACACAAACTCTTTGGTACCGCCACCACCGGGTATTACGCCGATGCCAACTTCTACAAGACCTGTGTAAGTTTCAGCTGCGGCAATTACTTTATCTGCATGCAAACAAATTTCGCAACCGCCACCGAGTGCCAAACCATGCGGTGCCAACACAACAGGAATGGAAGAATAACGCACCCGCATTAATGTATTTTGAAACTGGCGAATGGCCATATCTATTTCATCATAATCCTGATCTAAGGCCAACATAAAAATCATTGCTACGTTGGCGCCGGCACTAAAGTTTGCGCTTTCATTTGCTATAACCAAGCCTTTGTATTTTTCTTCTGCAAGGCTGATAGACTTTTGAATGCCTTCCAATACTTCGCCACCAATGCTGCCCATTTTTGTGTACCACTCCAAGCCTAACACATCATTACCTAAATGATACGTTCGGCATGCACTGTTTTTCCAGACAGTTTCGTTTTCAAAATTCTTCATCACTAAAAATGCCTCACCGCCCGGCATTAATTTATATCCACCTGTGGCAATATCATAGCAATAACGTTTACCGTTTTCTGTTTTGTAAAAAGATTTTAAGCCTTTTGCCAGCATCTCATCTACCCAAGGCGCAATGCTGTAAACTCCTGCCTTCATGGCATCTATTGTTTTTGCTACGCCAAGGGCATCCCAACTTTCGAAAGCGCCAATCTCCCAACCAAAGCCTGCCATCATACCATCATCTACTCGATATATTTCATCACTAATTTCTGGTATGCGGTGCGAAATATAAGAGAACAATGCGTAATGAAACTGACGGTAAAAATCACCTGCTTTATCTTGGCCGGCTGCCAATGCTTTTAACCTGATTTTTAAATCTTCAATTGGCTTTGCAGCTTCTATGGTTGCAAATTTTGGTTTTTTGCGGGGTTCATATTCAAGTGTTGCAAGGTTTAAAACCTGTATATCTTTTGTACCATCTGCTGATTTTATTTTTTTGAAAAACCCTTGTCCGGTTTTATCGCCGAGCCAGTTATTGGCAATCATTTTTTCTAGCCATGCAGGAATAGTAAAAGTTGCTTTTGCTTCATCGTTTGGACAATTTTCTGCAACACCTTTTGCAACTTTTACGAGCGTGTCTATTCCAACTACATCGCCTGTGCGAAAAGTGGCGGATTTTGGTCTGCCGATGATTGGGCCTGTGAGCGCTTCTACTTCATCAACAGATAAACCAAGTTTTTCCATAATGTTTAAAATGGCCATGATGCTGAAAACACCTACACGATTGGCTATAAAGGCCGGTGTATCTTTTGCTAGCACGGTTGTTTTACCAAGAAAAAGATCACCGTAATTCATCAGAAAATCTACAATCTCAGGATCTGTAAAGGGCGTTGGTATGATTTCCAGCAAACGCAAATAGCGTGGCGGATTAAAAAAGTGAGTGCCACAAAAATGCTTTTTAAAATCATCGCTTCTGCCTTCCGCCATCATATGGATTGGTATACCTGAAGTGTTGGAAGTAATGAGCGTGCCGGGCCTGCGGTATTTTTCTACCTCAGTAAAAATAAGTTGCTTTATATCGAGCCTTTCTACCACTACTTCTATAATCCAATCAGCAGTGGCAATATCTTTCATGTTATCGGTAAAATTGCCGGTAGTAATTTTTTTGATTACATCTTTTGTATAAACGGGCGATGGATTGCTTTTTATTGCAGCAGCCAATGCATCGTTTACAATTTTATTTTTATCGGCAGGCTTAGCATTTTCGGGAAGATTTTTTGGAGCGATGTCTAATAAAAGCACGGGCAAACCGATGCCTGCAAAATGACATGCAATCCTGCTACCCATAACACCGCTGCCAAGTACGGCTACTTTTTTAATTGTACGTTTCATTATTGTTTATTTGACTATATCTTTTGAATAGTTTTTTTTACAAAATCACTTTTAATAATCTGTAAATTCTGCGAGCAAAAAAATAGTTGTTTAACTAACTAATTTATAAATTCGAAGTTAAGATTTTTATATTACGGGCAAAAGAAATTTACAGCATAAAAAACTCCACATTGCTGTGGAGTAAAATTTTTCGAAAATCTTATTAGTTTATTCTATAAAATATTCATCACCGGCTGCATTTATGTAACCTACTTTTCCATTAGAAGTTTTTATTTGAAGGTAATTGCTTCCTTTGTTCACTATTCTAACATCACTGTATTTTGGATTAATCATTCTTTTATCTGAAAAATAAAAGCCCCTCATATTGTTGTTGTCAGTAACAACAAAACCACCGTTGTTGTCATAAACGATATCTGCAAAACCTGATGAAATGATATCGTTGTTCATCATATCTTTTACATAAGTTTTACCATCCCTTTTTACAATAACATAATCTATATTATTGGCTCCATTTACAATCGTCATGTTTGAATAATCTGCAGTAATATCAGGCTGACCATTTGCTTTCATAATGCCATACATGCCATTTTTTTGCACCTGCAGATATAGATTATTGTTTGATGTTAGTTGCTTAACTGAACTATATTCAAAAGGAACAATATTTTCGAATTTGCTGTTAAACACACCATACATATTGTTTTTCTGAGCGATGTAATATGTTTCATCATTTCCTGCAATCTTATAATCATCTACCACTTTATCAAACAAGCCGTTGTTGTTAGCAAGTGAGTAAGTTTTTTGCGTTGTTTTTGTTTGCACAGGTATTCTGTTTTCAACAACAGAATTTTCATTTATTGCAGGACATTTCGTTAAAATCACACCTTTCGTTGTTATACATTTTTCATATCCATTTGCTGTTGTAGACGCACCGGCAAAAAGAATAGAATCTCCACCTGATTTATTTATTCGTGGCATGTATCCTTTTCTAAAACTTTTTGCGACTGTAAATTTTGCAGGTATAACCAGTTTGCCCATTTTATTTATGTAACCCCATTTGTTGCCAACTTTTACCGCCGCTAATCCTTCTGAAAACCATTGGGCATCGTTGTACTTTGGGGTTATCACTATGTTTCTTGCCGCATCTGCATATCCCCATTTATCCACTTTTCTATATGGCACTAAAGAATAGTCTATTGTTTGTGCAATGCTGTTTAACGACAACAATATGATGCAAAACATCATTATTTTTTTAAATTTCATGATCTGTATAATTTAAGATTAAGAATTATTATAGTTTCAGCACCATCTAAATCATTAAGGTTAATGTCTCAAGATGATTACCTAGAACTTTATTGTATTAAACAAAAACGCAGCCAACATTAAACTCTATTAATTAATTTTTAGGTTACATTAAATGAGATTAACTATCAGCATTAGCAATTTTTATTCCTTGGTTTTTATTTTTCTAAAAACAATTAATGCAAGAATTGCTAATACAGCACCTATTATGCCGAGTATTGGATAATCTATTACCTTTTTTGCACTGTCGTTTGTAACAATGGCACCGCCAATAGCTGCGATAATACCTGTACTTAACTGTTGTATGCTACTGTTTACTATAAGAAATGAACCTCTTTCTTTTGACAACACTGTACTTGTTACCTGTGCATTACCAACTACTAATCTGGTTCCGCTAAAAATAAACAGCGTACTGGTAACTGGCATTAAAATCCATAAATTATTGGTGTGCATATTCGGAATACTAAGCAATGGAACCATGGCTAAAAAAGTAAGAATAGTGTAGATCGGTACCCGACCATATTTATCACTTAATTTTCCAACAAGTGGACTACAAACTACTGTGCATAACCCTCCTGTAATGTAAATAAGTGGTACATCTGTTTTATAATTTACACCAAGGTTGTAAGTAAAAAAATCCGTCAAAAAAGGAATTATACTAAAGTGGCTCATTATAAGCAGACTACTTAAAAGTAATGCCCACCTTTTATTTTTTTCGTTAAAAACCTGCTTTAAAATAGTCCACATTTTTTGTTTTATTACCCCATCTTTTAAATGGTCAGTAAAAGTTGGAACAATAAATACCGCCAAAATAAAAACTACCATACAGATAAAACCAAGTACCATAAATGGTGTATGCCACTGAAACTGACCTGCAAGCCATAACCCACCGGGAACCCCCAGCACACTGGCTAATGCAAAGCCCGTCATCAAAATACCCATTGCCTGTCCCCTTCTTTGTGGAGCTACATAATCACCCACCATACTTAAAACAGTGCTGCCACCAATTCCACCAAAAAGACCGGTTAAAAATCTTGCTCCTAAAAGCTGGTTATAATTAGTAGAAAGCCCACATAAAAAAGTGCCGATTGTAAAGCCTGCATATACGATCAATAGTACTTTTTTTCTGTCGAACCTGTCGACATACGCCAAACCTGCCATTGAACTTATAAATGCACCGATACTAAAAACAGAAACAATTCTGCTAAACTGTGTACTGTCTATGCTCCAAAGTTTTTTAAGTACAGGACCAAGTGGCATAACAATCATAAAGTCTACAATATTTGTAAACTGTACTAATGCCAGTATCATCAACAAAACAATCTCATTTCTTTTCATAAAGCTGCAGCGTAACAGATAAAAAAATTCCCAACCAAATTATTTAGCTTACGCCGGAGCCGTTGTTTACAACTGCATCGGGTGCTACAAATTTTAATTTCCCTTCTGCGTCTTCCGCCATTAAAATCATGCCGTTGCTTTCTATGCCACGCATTTTACGCGGCGCTAAATTGGCTACCACTACAACTTGTTTCCCAACAATATCAGCAGGGCTAAAATGAAGTGCTATACCACTGACAACTGTCCTTTTTTCAAAGCCTAAATCAATTTCAAGTTTCAATAACTTATCAGCTTTTTCAACTTTTTCAGCACTTAAAATTGTTCCAACCTTTAAATCAATTTTTGCAAAATCATCAAAAATAATTTCCGATTTCAGAGCCTCCCTAAATCCCTCCGAAGGAGGGACCTGAGGATCCGAAACTTTATTATCGCCATTTATTTTTAAAGTTTCATCTGTTTTCTGTTGTTCGCCGTCTTTTATACTATTTTCCATCTTTATTGCTGCGCTTTTAATTCTTAATTTTTCAATTTGTTCGGTAACTTCTATGTCATCTATTTTTCTGAATAATAATTCTGGTGGGCGTAAAGAATAGCCCACACTTAACAATTTTACTGAGCCTGCATTTTCCCAGTCAAGCATTTTATCAACAGTCTTCATCATTACACACAATCGCTTTGCTGCATTGGGTAAAAACGGATTAATAAATATGGCAAGGTTAGCAGTAAGCTGTAAACAAATATGCATACAATTATCTACGAGTGCCTGTGCTTCTGTGGTCAGTTGTCCGTTATCTGTTGTCTGCTTTGCAACAATCCACGGCTCTTTATCCTGCATGTATTTATTTCCCTTGCGTGCAAGGTCAATTACTTCTGCCTGTGCATCTCTAAATTTATATGCTTCTATATTTTGTGCAATCTTTTGCTTTGTAATTTTAATTTCCTCCAGCATCTGCTTATCAGCATCGTCCATTATTTCATTGTGAAACTTTGGAACTTTACCGCCACATAACTTGTGCATTAAAACAAAAGCCCTGTTTATAAAATTTCCGAAAATAGCCACTAGCTCACTGTTTACAGCATCCTGAAAACCTTTCCAGGTAAATTCGCTGTCTTTGGTTTCGGGGGCAATAGCTATTAAATAATAACGCAATGCATCCACCATTTGATCGCCACCATTGTCTTTTTTTACAAAGTCATTTATATAATCTTCCATCTCAATGCTCCACCCACGGCTAGTGCTCATCTTATCTCCTTCCAAATTCATAAACTCGTTGCTTGGAACATTATCCGGCAAAATATTGCAATGCAATTTCAACATCACTGGAAAAATAATTGCATGAAAAACAATATTGTCTTTTCCTATAAAATGTACGAGTTTGGTATCTGTATTGTACCAGTAAGGTTTCCAGTCTTTATCATTGTCTATTGCCCATTGTTTAGTTGCACTGATGTAGCCAATTGGTGCATCAAACCATACATACAACACTTTACCTTCTGCATCTTGTCTTGGAACTTTAATACCCCAATCCAAATCTCTCGTAACGGCCCGCGGCTGTAAACCCATTTCTATCCATCCTTTGCATTGCCCTACCACATTGGCTTTCCAGTCTTCTTTATGATCTTCTAAAATCCATTGGCGTAAAAATGCTTCGTGTTTATTTAATGGCAAATACCAATGTGTAGTTCCTTTTTTTATCGGTGTTTTTCCACTCAGCGTACTCCTTGGATTAATTAATTGTTCCGGGCTCAAAGATGTTCCGCATTTTTCGCATTGATCTCCAAAAGCACTTTCATAACCACATATCGGGCAACTACCCGTAATGTATCTGTCTGCTAAAAATGATTGCGCTTCCTCATCAAAAAACTGCTCACTTTCTTTTTGCTCAAGGTCACCATTATCATTCAAGATGGTAAAAAACTCCTGCGCCGTTTCGTGGTGAATGGTTGATGAAGTGCGGTGATAAATATCAAACGAAATTCCCAGATCTGCCATGTTGCTTTTCAGCATTGCATGGTATTTATCTACAATTGCCTGTGGTGTAGTTTTTTCTTTTAAAGCCTGCATGGTAATAGCAGCGCCATGTTCATCGCTTCCACACACATACAAAACATCTTTTTTTAATGCACGCAAATAGCGCACATAAATATCTGCAGGCAAATAAGCACCTGCTAAATGACCAATATGTTTTGGTCCGTTTGCATAAGGCAGCGCCGAGGTAATCAAATATCTTTTAGGATCAGTCATATTAATTTATTAAAAACTTTTATGGCCTTTGGCTACAAAATAAATTTTGTAACCGGGCAAAAACAGCAGCAATGTTCAGCATTAGTGGCATCGCACATTTCATCTTTTTAATTGTTACCTGCCTGCCGGCAGGCAGGTTTAGCTTTTATTATGCAATAGAAAATACTGATAATCTGCAAAAATATCGAATGTGTATCCAATAACGAAATTTGAGTGTTTTGAACCGTAGATTTACAACAGTTTACAACCACATTTCATGCAAAGAAAAAAATTTATATCTGCTGCATTCTTAGCAATGGGCTCATTAAATGCACTGTCAGAAAGCTTTTCGTCCACAGAGGTTGAGGAACCGAGCAAAGGGAAAATTCCACCGTATCTCATAAAAGGAGATACGATCGTCATTTGCAGCCCGGCGGGTTTTATTACGCTTTCAGACTGTGCAGTTGCCATAAATATGATAGAATCGTGGGGTTTTAAAATAAAAATTGGTACTAGTATAGGTAAGAAAAATTTTACTGTTGGCGGAACTGATGAAGAACGAGCAGCGGATTTTCAACAAATGCTGGATGATAAATCTGTAAAAGAAATTATGTAAGCCATGGGGCGGATATTGTATTGGTTCTGCTATTGCAGGATCTAGAAGCATTTGGTAAAACTTTGGAACAAATTGTATTGAAAAAAGTTTCTGAGTACAGTTATCCTATTTGCTTTCACTTTCCGGTTGGGCATCAAAAAAACAATTTTGCTTTAAAATGCGGTGTAGTCCTTTTATTCTTTGTCAATCAAGAAAAAGTTTTATTGGAAGAAATAATATAAAACTAATTATGCTACTAATCTAAGAGAACTTTCTATTGCCTCCGGCTTTTTACCCAATTCTTTCATTACCCTAAAATGCGATGCAACAGCCTGCCCAAGTGTATCATAGTAATTATAGGGCATATTGTATTGCTTACATTTAGCTTGTACAATTTTACTTATTTCCGGGTAATGTACATGACTAACTTTTGGAAAAAGATGGTGTTCAATCTGGTAATTTAATCCACCAACAAACCATGATATTGTCTTGCTTTTCATAGCAAAATTACTGGTTGTCTTCAGCTCATGTTCTGCCCATGCAGTATCAATATGTTTTGTTTCATCTAAAGCAATATGTTCAAACTCTGTATTCTCGACCACATGTGCAAGTTGAAATACAAATGAAAGCGTAACACCCAATGTCATATTTGCAATCATATAACCTGCAAACCAACCACCCAAGCCCCAGACATAAATAGGCAATGCAACAAAAACTGTTAGGTAATAAACTTTTGTTACCCAAAATATAATGTGGTTTTTTGTAGTCATCCTCCACAGCTCTGTACCATTAATTTTTTTACTGAAATATTTTGTAGGATCCATAATAAACACCCAAAATATTACTGACAAAGAATAAATGAAAGGCATATACAAATACTGCACTTTATGAGCCGGCACCCATTTTTGAGATTCACACTGTCGAATGATCGGGCTCTTTGCAATATCGTCGTCTATACCATCTACATTGGTGTAGGTATGGTGAATAATGTTGTGTTTTTGTTTCCAGAAATAAGAACTGGCACCTAAAGCATTTGCTGATAAACCTAAAAAATCATTGAGTCTAGTATTAGGACTATAACTGCCGTGGTTAGCATCGTGCATTACAGCAAAACCTATACAAGCCATTAAAAAACCCAAAGGAATGCATAGTAAAAGTGCAGGTATAGTTTTCAATTCTATATTCATCAAAACCAGGTAAATTCCCAAAACACCTCCTATCAAGATAAAAGTTTTAATAAACAATCTCCTATCGCCTGTTTTGCTGATGTTTTTTTCTTTAAAGTAGCCGTCCACACTTGCTTTCAAGTCTTGAAAAAAAGCATTATCCTTATTATTAAAAAGTATTTTGGCCATTCCGATTTATTTTTGCACTTAATTGATTGGTAATAAACATAATATCCAAAGCTGTTAACAAAACCCTAACAACTGTTAGTATTAGGTAAAAATACTACAATAAAAAAAATTACCTAATTTAATTTAATTTAAAAGGCGCATACATTTCAAATGCCGGGATTGTTGCCGAAAAAGTTTTTTTATTAAAAATATTTTCAAACAAATAAGTACCATTCATTCTCCCTATTTCAGTATTTAGATTACAGCCACTAATATATTGGTATTGTTCGCCGGGATTAATAGAAGGCTGAATCCCAATAACACCTTCTCCCTCCACTTCTCTTGTAGATCCATTGCTGTCAAAAATTATCCAATGTCTGCTTAATAATTTTACCGGAAAACTGTTTTTATTTTCTATAGTAACTCTGTATGCAAACATAAATTCATTAGTGGAAGGATTGCTGAATTCTGCCTGGTAAAATGTTTCCACACTAACATTAACGCCTTCTGATATTTTGCTGACCATACCCTTAATTTTTTTTTGAATTTTTGTAACCGTTTTTCAAAAGCCATTGTAAAACTTTGTCTCTGTTATCGCCCTGCACTAAAATTTCGCCTTCTTTAACTGAACCACCTGTGCCGCAAACTGTTTTCAATTTTTTTCCAAGTTCTTCCTTATCCGCATTTTTACCTGTAAAATTTTCAATTAAGGTCACCATTTTACCTCCTCTGTGTTTTTTATCGAGCCGTATTTTTATTTTCTGCTCCGCAGGAAGAATGGTTTGTTCTTCTAAGTTCTCTTCTTCTTCTATTTTAAAGTTTGGATCAGTCGAATAAACAAGACCAGAAAGAGAATTTATTTTTTTTGACAAAGCAATTAGATTTTAGAAATTAGACATAAGACACAAGATTGTATAAATCAAATTTTGTTTAAATCTTCAGACTGGTAAAGCTCCTCCTTTGGTGAGATTAATGGAAGCTTTCAAACTTAAATCTAAACTCACTGCTTGGTGAATAACTGCACCACTGCTAATATAATCAACACCGGTGGCAACATAGCTTTCAATGTTTTCTAAGTTTATGCCACCGCTTGCTTCTGTTTGATATTTACCGTCAATTATTTTAAGCGCTTCCACAATTTTTTCAGGTGCAAAATTATCCAACATAATGATGTTTACTTTGCCTGTATGCATAACTTTTTTTACATCTTCCAAACTTCTTGTCTCAACTTCAATTTTTAAATTTAGATTATTTTCCTGCACATAATCGTATGCATTGCTAATTGCTTTTTCAATTCCTCCGCTGTAGTCAATATGGTTGTCTTTCAACATAATCATGTCGTATAAACCAAAACGATGGTTTTTCCCTCCACCAATTATTACTGCTGCTTTTTCTAATAATCTAAAGTTTGGAGTGGTTTTTCTTGTATCCAATAATTTGGTTTTAAAACCGCTGAGTTTATCTACGTATTTTTTTGTAAGCGTAGCTATTCCACACATGCGCTGCATGGTATTTAGCACTAAGCGTTCGCAGGTTAATATTGTGTGAACTTTGGCACTTACCTCAAAAGCAGTTTCTCCATTCTTCATTTCATCGCCATCCTTTTTAAAAGCTGAAAAAATAATATCCGGTTGCACAAAACGGAAAATTGTTTCAGCTACATCCATTCCTGCAAGTACCCCATCCTGCTTTATTTTTAATACCGCTTTTCCTTCTGCATTTGATTTTATGGTTGATAAGGTAGAATAATCACCATCGCCAATATCTTCTGACAGCGCATTTTTAATTAAGTCATTAAGTGCTGTTTTAAAATTCATAATCGCAAAGTTAATAAACAGTTCTTATTGAATAACCACCAAAAAGTTAAGAAATTTTAAGCTATATAAATAAAAAAACTCCCGCAAGCAGGAGTTCAATTTTAAAGCTTTTAATCTTTATTTTTCAAATTTAATTTCCTGCAAAGTTTGTTTATCACCTTTCTGCTTTAGGTTTAAAGTGGTTCTAAAATTGCCATTTGAAGTAACCAAAGTACCAATACAGAATTCTGCACCGCCACTTTGACCTTGATGTAATACAGTAAATGATTTAACTGCATTATTGGCAAAAAAATCTCTTAAAACAACTTCACCCTGTGTTTTACTATAATTTGAACTTTTTCCATTAACAGTTATTTCGACGGTATTATCAAAGTATTTTGAAACAGAAGCAGCATTGCCGGATTTAATAGCATTTACCACATCATTTAAGCCTGTAATTATAGTAAAAGAACTTAAAGCAACAAAAGCAGCAAGTATTGTAAATATTTTTTTCATTGTTTTGAATTTAATTCAGACCCTATTTGCTAAAAGTATGCCATACCGATTTTACAGCTACATAAAATTTTTTGTTTGGCTTGTTTATAACAAATATCTATTCTTTTATACATCAACTGCAAACAAACTTAGCTTTGTGACATGCAAAATAAAAAAACTATTCTCATAATAATGGATGGCTGGGGGTTAGGCAAAGTAAAAAGGAGCGATGCAATTCAACATGCAAAAACCCCGTTTGTAACTTCTCTTCATAACAATTATCCAAACAGTACTTTAGTTACCTGCGGTGAGGCAGTAGGATTGCCTGATGGACAAATGGGTAACAGTGAAGTTGGGCACTTAAACCTTGGCGCAGGCCGAATTGTTTATCAGGATTTACAACGAATTAACGTTGGCATAAAAGATAAAAGTTTTGAAAAAAACGAGCAGCTTTTAAACAGCATTGCATTTGCCAAAAAAAATAACGTAACGCTTCATCTTATGGGCCTTGTAAGCAATGGTGGAGTGCATTCTCATATAAACCACCTTAAGGCCATTACAAGTTTATGTGCTGCACAAAATTTTGAAAACGTGCTTGTGCATGCCTTTACAGACGGGAGGGATACTGATCCTAAAAGCGGACTAGATTTTTTAAGAGAACTTCAGCAACACCTAGATGCAACAACCGGCAGAATTGCAACAATAATCGGTAGATATTATGCAATGGATAGGGATAAAAGATGGGAAAGGGTTAAGATTGCCTACGATGCAATGGTGCACGCAACAGGTGAAAAGACTGATGACATCTTTGAATCTGTTAAATCATCTTACGAAAAAAATGTTACAGACGAATTTATAATGCCAGTTATAAATAATGCCCCAGGCGATACAAAAATAAAAAATGGCGATGCTGTATTGTGCTTCAATTTTCGTACAGACAGGTGCAGAGAAATTACTGAGGTACTTACACAGGTGGATATGCCTTTACAAAATATGCATCCGCTGCAACTTCATTACACCACTATGACGAATTATGATCATACTTACAAAAATGTGTTTGTAATGTATGATAAAGACAATCTGGATAATACCATTGGGCAGGTTATTGCAGCTGCAGGTAAAACGCAACTTCGCATAGCAGAAACTGAAAAATATCCACATGTAAGTTTCTTTTTTAGTGGTGGCAGAGAAATGGTTTTTGAAGGTGAAAAAAGAATTATGATTCCATCGCCTAAAGTAGCCACCTACGATTTGCAACCACAAATGAGTGCATATGAAGTAACCGATGCTGTCATTGCTGCAATAGAAAATACATGCCCGGATTTTATTTGCCTGAACTTTGCAAATGCAGATATGGTGGGTCATACAGGTGTTTGGAAAGCTGTAATAAAAGCTGTAGAAACGGTAGATGAATGTGTGAAAAAGGTTGTAAATCAAGCACTTGAAAAAAATTACGCAGTTTTTTTATTGGCAGACCACGGCAATGCGGATTACGAAATAAATGAAGATGGTACACCAAATACAGCCCATTCTTTAAACCTGGTTCCTTTTTTTATAATTGACAATGAATGGAAGGGATCAATAAAACCTGGTAAACTCGGTGATGTTGCACCTACAATTTTAAAAATGATGGGGATAGAGATTCCCGTACAAATGAAGGGAGATGTATTGACTTAAATGGTCTGATTTAAATTGGCAAAATTAGACCACGCAGCATTTTTACGACAATATTTGTCTACTTTTATAAGGTAAAACCCTAACTTATGACCGAGGAGCAAATGCTTGCCGGAACTCTTAAAAATAATGCTGCTGCGCAGGAGACACTGTACGACCGTTACAGTCCACGAATGCTTGCTGTATGTTACCGCTTTGCAAAAAGCAGAGAGGATGCAGAAGATATGTTGCAGGAAGGCTTTATAAAAATCTTTACGCAGCTCCATCAATATAGAAACGAAGGTGCCCTTGAAGGATGGATAAGAAGAATTATTGTACATACCTGTATCAATGTGCTAAAGAAAAATAAGAAGTTTTCTGAAACAGTTGATTTGATTCACGCCAATGCTTTTCATACCAAAGAAGATATGGTGCCGAGCATTATACAGGCAAAACAGGTGGTTGAATGTATCCGTATGTTACCCTTGGGTTACAAAACTGTGCTAAACCTTTATGCAATAGAAGGCTACTCACATAAAGAAATTGGAAAAATGCTGGATATTGAAGAAAGTACAAGCCGGAGCCAGTACACAAGAGCAAAAGCAATGTTAGAAGATATTTTAATTAAGAAACATATAATTGATAAATCTCAATACAAAAATCAATACGGTAAAATAAACAGTAAAATTTAGCATAGCAAAATTTACTATTAACGTACAATGACTGAGTGAAAATGGAAGACAATAATTACAACGACGAATTTGAACTTTTTCTAAAAGAAAGTGCTGATGAGTTTAGAATGGTACCATCCAGAAAAGTCTGGTACAGCCTATATAACAACCTACATCCTGACAGAAAATGGCCATCGATGGCAGTTTGTTTACTCATATTAACGGCAGTACTATACCTCGGTATTGCAAATAATAATTCATTGAGCAGCGCTGCCAAAAAAGCATCAGCCGAAAATTTATCTTATCTTGTAAATGAAAAAAATAATGATACTAAAATTACATTTTCAGCAAAAGATTATTTAGATCCAAAAAATAAAACCAACCAAAATTTTTCCATAAAAGACACTCATAACGAAAGTAGAGAAACTGGTCAAAGACAAAATCCTATCAACCCTGAAACAAAAATTTTATTAGATCTTAAAGGTGAAAATTCTTTTTTAAACACAGCTGAAAATTCTGTAACCTTAAAAACAAGTACGCCTGTAAATATTTATGATGTAAATACTTACGCCATAAATAGCAATAATCAAAAGAAAGCTGATGTGGCAAAAAGTTTAATTATTAAAGAGGAAAGAGAGAAAATTTTTGCTGAAAATGAAACAGCAGATACAGTATTAAATACTAAGATTATAACTTCCAAATCAATTGAGAACGAAACATTACTACAAAAAATTGATTTACTGAATACTGAAAAAAGCTGGAAGGAGGATTATGCATTTAGGTACAAACCCACTATAAATAAATTTAAACAAAACAGTACATTATCTTATTTCATTACACCTTCTTTTGGTTACAGAAGTTTTTCTAAAACAACAGAAAGCAATACAACGGGTTCATCTTTTATTTCATCAAGAACTAACAATGGCCAAACAAATTTATTTGATAATGCAGCACTTAATTTAGAAGCAGGAGCAATTTTGCAATATAGTACTTCTGAAAAACTAAGATTTAAAGCCGGCTTGGAGGCTAATTATACCAATTATATATCAAATGTTACAGCGTTAGGTCATCCGACTCAAACTTCAATTACCCTAAACAATATTGATAATAATGTTCGTTCTTCTAACTTTTCTACAAAAGCCGGAAATGATAAAATAAATAAAAATACCATGCAAATTGCATTGCCCTTGGGTGCAGATTTTAAAATTGCAGGTAATGGAAAACTTAACTGGTATGCAGGTGGAACAATACAACCAACTTATGTTATTGGTGGGAATGCCTTTGTATTATCAACCGATGAAAAATATTATATTTCTGAAAATGCTTTGCTAAGAAAGATGAATCTTAATACTGCAATCGAAACTTTTATTAGCTTTAAATCATCAAACGGAGTTTTATTAAATGTTGGTCCACAGTTTCGTTACCAATTGTTTTCAACCTATAAAAAACAATATGGTTATGCTGAAAAGATATACAATGTTGGGATTAAGATTGGGGTAACT
>ENA-OBIO01000178-OBIO01000178.1-metagenomes-genome-assembly--contig:-NODE-178-length-39619-cov-5.13128_pt1 | contig 39619 bp, 38 predicted proteins | sample MGYA00153383_OBIO01 | MGnify analysis MGYA00153383 | reverse complement strand
CCAACTCGCCATGGACTGCCAGCCGCTGGCCGACCCGCGCGTCGACGTGCTCGCTCACCGCGGCGCCGACGGGCTCCGGCAACGGCAGCCTGTACGGCAGCGCAGAGTCCGGGTCTGGGTTCCGGGCGATAGCGAAGTCGTCCACACCTACCCCCTGAGCCGCGGGACATCGATCTCCGCGAAGCCCCAGGGCACCGGGAGCCACCCCCGGCCGCGGACCTCGCCGGCGGGCGCGTACACCTCGCCGGTGAGCCGGAACGCCAGGAGCACGATCTCCGGGTCGGTCTCCACCCGCCACAGCAAGGCGATGCCGGCCTCTGCGTACTCACCCGGCTTGGCGAACCGGTCGGTCTTGCGGCTGGCCGGGCTGACGACCTCGACCACCAGGGCGAAGTGCTCGGCGCCGTACGGATAGCGGCCGGCGCCCGCCGGCGGCAGCCCCGGCATGTGCAGCACCGACACGTCGGGCACCCGGCCGTCGGTGCCGAGCGGCAGCGCGAACTCAACGACGACCTCCCAGCCCGGCGGTGCCTGCTCGCCGAGCTGCTGCCGCAGCCGGTTGCTGAGCAGCTGGTGCGCCTGGCTCGGCGGGGGGCTCACGACCAGCAGCCCGTCCACGACCTCATAGCGCCGGCCGTCGTCCGGGAGCTCGACGAGGTCGGCGAACGCCCACGGCCCCGCCCGGTCCAACGATGACGCGTCCACGACTCCACCTCCTGTCCCTGCATGGTGGCACCGTGCAGCCCGACGGGGGTCGCCGGTGGGCCGCCTCCACCGGGCGGCCGGCTATGCACGGGCCACCCGTTCTCCGTTGACGGCATGGCCTCGACCGTGCTGGACGTCAGGCCCTGGTCACCGGTGGGACGCGCGGGATCGGCCGGGCGGTCGTCGCCGAGTTCGTCGCGCGGGAGCTCCCCCCGGGCCGGCTCGGGACGCCGCAGGAGATCGCCGACGTGGTCGTCGACGGCGCGCAGAACGTCCCCGGGATGGCGGCTACCGACGCTGGCGGTGCTTGACTGTGGTCATGCCTCTCGACGGCGAGTACGTCCCCAGCTCCCAGCAGTGGGTGCGCGACCAGGTCGCCCTGTATGAGTCCTCCGGCGGCACCGAGGGGACCACGTTGCGCGACAGCGGGCTCCCGGTCGTCATCGTGACCAACCGCGGCGCGACCAGCGGCAAGGTGCGAAAGACGCCGCTGATGCGGGTCGAGCACGAAGGCAGGTACGCCGCCGTCGCCTCCCAGGGTGGCGCCCCCACCCATCCGACCTGGTACGCCAACCTGCGGGCCGACCCGCACGTCGAGGTGCAGGACGGCCCCGCGAAGTGGGACATGCAGGCCCGCGAGGTGCAGGGGGAGGAGCGACGGCAGTGGTGGGACCGCGGCGTCGCGGCGTTCCCGCCGTACGCCGAGTACCAGCGCAAGACCGAGCGGGAGATCCCGGTGTTCGTGCTCGAGCCGCTCGACCCTTGATCGCGCTGCCAGGCGCCGGTCACCGCAGCGGATAGATCCAGCGCACACCGGGGAAGCGCAAGAAGTCGGCGCCAGAGGAGCAGAGCAGTTCGCCGATCACGACGGCATTCCGCCGCCCCTGGTGCACACCTGTGACGGCTGGCTGATCGAGCCAGCCTTCGGCAATGCCCAGGGCTTTGCACAGCGTCAACGGCGTGCTGAACACCGCCGCCCGGGTGCTCAGGGGCAGAGAGTCCAGCAACACAGTCGGGTTAGGTTGGGCGCTTGAGCTATCCCCCTGTGCGCTATGCGGCCGAGGCCGGCGAGGCGAGTGCTGTCCTGCGAAGCGCAGTGGCGCCGCCAGACCTGGTGATGGGCACCACCGCGGCGGTGCACCACCTGGCGACGGGAACGTCGACGCAGGGCAGCTTCGGGCTGTACCGCTGGGAGATGCCCGGGCCGCCGAGCGGCCCGTCGGCGCACTTCCACCGGACGCTCTCGGAGTCGTTCTATGTCTTGAGCGGGACGGTGCGGCTGTACGACGGCCGGCGCTGGGTGGACGCGGCCGCCGGGGACTTCCTGCACGTCCCACCCGGCGGCGTGCATGCCTTCCGCAACGATTCCGGCGAACCGGCGTCGATGCTGCTGCTGTTCGCACCCGGAGCGCCGCGGGAGGCGTACTTCGCCGAGCTGGCCGAGATTGCGGCGTCGGGACGGCAGCTCGACGGGTCGGAGTGGGCCGAGCTGTACGCCCGGCACGACCAGTACCAAGCCTGAGCCCGGCTACCCCGTCGGGCGTACCGGTACCGACGCCTCGACGTCCTGGATCAGCACGTTGACGGCCGCGTAGAAGGCGGGTGTCAGCGATTGCTGTCCACTCGGCGCGGTCACGACCAGCTGGCCGAAGCTCCTGAAGCCATGCACCTCGCGGGTCCGCCAGTGCCAGACCAGCGGGTCGCGGTCATAGCGGGCGATTCGCAGTGTCATGTCGCAGCTCCCCTCGTGGGAGTCGCACGAGAACCGGCGGAAGTCGAAGGCGACGTCACCTTCGCACCACGTGTCGCCGCAGATGTCGTCGATGAGGCCGAGCACGACGCGCTCCTGGCGCGCGCTGACCTGTCGGGTCGCGTCGTCAGCGGCGGCTGGGCTGACCAGCAGGGCCGAAGCGGACAGGCCCAGGATGAGCAGGGCGAGCAGGCGGCGGGGTAGGGCACATGACACAAGGGCTCCAGGCGATGAAGGGCCCCCTGGCCTTGAGACACCGGAGGACGGGATGGCAGGGACGCTAGGAGCGCCACCCGTCCTTTGCACCCGGCCGTCCACACCCTCGGAAACCGTCCACACTGCGTTCGACGTCGGTGGCGCAGGTCGCGGTGAAGTGCCTTCCGGGCCATCGACTCGGCAACGTCGCGACGGCTACCCGGGCGGCAGTCGGAACCGGTAGCGCGGGGCGGCCGCCCTGCTGAGCCGGCTGTCCAGGGTTGCGAGGTCGGCGTCCAGGGACTCAGCCACCGCGACGTCCCACGCGTCGTATGACATGGGCCACCGCACCAACATCCGACCCGGCCGGGAGAGCTGCTCCCGGCCCCGGACGATTGGGCAGGGCGGCGATGTCTGCAAGGCCCGCCCTGGGCTGCCCTCGGTGGGGCTGGCCTCTAACGCGGCTGATGTTGCTGGCCGGCGACCAGGTCGAGGTAGACGGTGCCGTGAGCGCGCTTGCTCGCAGTGGCGAACGCCGGCAGGTAGGCCGAAAGCATGTCGAGCTTGCCGGCCCGGTCGTGCCGCGAGCGGCGCGACGGGGAGCGTGGCCGCGACGAGCGCCGCCTCCTACCCCTGCGCCGAGCGTCCCCCACGCCCGGCACCGAGCACCCGGTCCACCACCTCGTCAAGGACGGTCTCGGGGCGTCCGAACAGCAGATGCTTTGCGCCCGCCACGACGACGACCTCGGCGTGCGGCACGGCGCGGAAGGCCTCCCGGGCCAGGGCGGGGGGCAGGTATTCGTCGAACTCGGGGACCACCGCGGTGAGCGGCTTCCCGGACGTCGCCCAGCGGTGCAGGTCCTGCGGGCCGGACCAGCGGAGCGTGGGCGACAGGAGGACGGCGCCCTCGACCTCCGGGACGCAGCCGTACCGGAGCGCGAGGTCGGTCCCGAAAGACCATCCGAGCAGCCAGATCGACGACAGCCCTTCGCGTCGCAACAGGTCGAGAGCCGCTGCGACGTCGTGGCGCTCCCCCTCCGCGCCGTCGAAGGCTCCCTCACTCGTCCCGCGCGGACTGGTCGTGCCCCGCGTGTTGAAGCGCAGCACGGCGAGACCGGCTTGGTGCGGCAACCGGTAGGACGCCTTCCTGATCAGGTGGCTGTCCATGAACCCGCCGTGCGTCGGTAAGGGGTGCAGGCACAGGAGGGTGGCCACCGGCTGAGTGTGCGCAGGGAGGGCGAGCTCGCCGACGAGGAGCAGTCCGTCCTCGGTACCGAACGACACCTCGCGCCGGACGGCCGGGAGAACCTCGCCCTCGCGGAGCCGGGCCGCCCCGGGAAGCGGGGGGCTCAAGCCGTCGTCCGGGAGCTCGGCGACCGCCATCAGGTGATGTTGTAAAGGGCCCGGGCCTCCTGCTGGGTGGCGATCGGCCGGCCGACCTCGCGCGCGATCTCCTGCGCCTGCTGGAGCAGCTCCAGGTTCGTGGGGTTGCGGGCGGGGTCGTAGAACAGCTCGAGACCCGTCTTGATGTGGCCGCCCAGCTCGATGGCGCGACGCAGGATGCTCGTGTCGTCGAGCGCGCCCTGACCCCAGATGGAGATGTACCAGGGATGCTGCACCCGGGCCTCCTCGATCATGGTCAGGTAGTAGTAGAGGCTCTCGAGGCTCGGCTTCATGCCGTTCGTGCCGAGGGGGTCCAGGGCGGTCAGGCCGTAGTCGCCGATGAGGTAGAAGTCCCACATCGAGCCCTGCGTCGACAGGCCGGCGTTCACGTAGTGCAGCGCGTGGCGCAGGTGGCCCGGTTCGTACACCCCGAAGACCATGCCGATGTCGCGCTCACGGAACATCTTCACCTGGCTCGCCACGCGCGCGTAGTTGAAGCCGAACTCCGGGCCGGAGAGATAGCCCTCCGCGTCCGCTTCGACCGCAAACAGCGTCAGCCCGGTGTCGACGCAGCCGATCCTCACGTTCCCGCCCTCGTAGAGGTACGGGATGTGCTCGAGGCCGTTCTCGGAAGGGAGCAGTCGCAGGTTGTTGCAGGTCGTGGGGTACCAGGTGATGCCGGGGTGCTTCGCGAGCACCCGGTCCCACGTGCGCATGTAGTCCTTGTAGGCGTTCTCGCCCAGCAGGTCGAAACTGGTGTTGTGGGCATGGATGGCACCCGCACCCGCCTCCCAGCACCGGATCGCCTCCTCGGCGATCTCGTCGTAGCCGACCGGCGTGTTCGGGTTCATCTCCTTGGTGCGGATGCCGTTGATGTGGGACTCGATGACGACCGGGTAGTGCCAGCTCGGTGACATCTCGGCGTACCTGTCGAGCGCAGTGGCCATGACGTGCTGCTCCCTGTCCGCAGGGTCGTTCGACGCGGGCTCGGTGCTCGCGCCGCCGACGCCGCTCCTGGCCGGCGGCCAACCTGCGCGCACGTTAGGAGCGCCCTGCGCAGATGTCTAGTGACAATCCGGGTAGGCATGCAGAACTCACTCCCGGGCGAGCCGCTCGGCGGTCGCGAGGTCGTTGACGAGGGCGTTGACCCAGCCGCCGAGCAGGGCGGCACGGATGGCCGCGTACTTCTTCCTCCCACCGGCCACCGCGAGCAACGGTCGGCCCGGCGTAGCTGGTTGAGGGTGACTCCGACGACAAGCTCGTCGAGCTCCGAGGCGACGGGGCTGCCGTCGGCGGAGAGGAAGCGCAGGTTGACCTGCCCGACCGCGCCGAGCTCCTGCGCTCGGTGGAACTGTGGGTGGGTGAGCTAGTTCTCGCCTGCAGCGAGCGGCGGGTCGACCTCGCACGTGCCGATGCCCACCAGCGCGAGCTGCATGCGGTCAAGCGACGGCTGTCCTCTTGACAGTGACTTCCGTCATACCTACTCTCTGCATCCTCCTGCAGATACCGAATATTTGCCCAAGGCGAGGTTGTGCTCGTGGCCCGACGCCATGCGACGGCGAGGAAGGGCTCCGCCGTCGTCCTGCTCATGACCGCCGCAGTCGACTGTGGGGGCTCGACATCGACGAGCGCCACCAGCGGGACCGCCGCGGGGGGTGGCAGCAAGCAGGACGCTGAACGTGATCGTCATCGGCGGTGGGTCTGGCGTGCGGCGTCGGATCCACGGGGGCGCCTATGTTCGCGCGCCAGAATCGCGGGCCGACCCGGGCAGCTGGCCGGGGTCGTGGGTGCGGCTCCGCACGCCGACACCATCGGTCCCCCATTCGCACACCTGACAGCAGACACGGCCGCGGCGGTCACGTCGCCGGCCAGGACGAAGGAGGCACCGTGAGCACCAGGAACGGAAACGAGGTGTCCGAGTTCAGGATCGCGATCCCGGACGACGCCCTGGACGACCTGAGGGACCGGCTGCGCAGGACGCGCTTTCCAGAGGACTTCGGCAACGACGACTGGCGCTACGGCTACAACGGCGATTACCACCGGGAGCTCGTGCGCTACTGGCTGCAGGAGTACGACTGGCGCGACGTCGAGCGGCGGATGAATGAGTTGCCGCACTTCAAGACGGAGTTGATGGGCGTTCCCCTCCACTTCCTGCACGTGCGCGGGAAGGGCCCGAACCCGGTACCTCTGCTGCTCCACCACGGCTGGCCGTGGACATTTTGGGATCTCCGCAAGGTCATCGGTCCGCTGACCGACCCGGCCGCGTACGGCGGGGATCCGGCTGACTCGTTCGACGTCGTCCTGATCAGCCTGCCCGGGTACGGCTTCTCCTCGCCCCTGCAGGAGACCGGCTGGAACTGGTGGCGCACCGCGGACCTCGAGAACGCCTTGATGAAGGATGTTTTGGGCTACGAGAAGTACGCCGTGGCAGGCGGTGACTGGGGCGCCCTTGTCACGCAGCAGCACGGCCACAAGTACGCGCAGGACGTGCTGGGCATCTACACCCACTTCCCGGCGCAGATGAGCCACTACTTGTTCGAGCACCCCGACGCACCGCCCGGCGTCCAGTTCGATCCCGTCCTGGGAGTGCCGGCCGCGAGCGAGTACAGCGCCGACGAGAAGGGCTGGTTCGAGCGCGGGAAGCTGTTCGTGCTCAACGAGAGCGGCTACGGCGAGATCCAGTTGACCAAGCCGCAGACGCTGGCCGCGGCGCTGGCGGACTCACCTGCCGGCCAGCTCGCCTGGATCACCGAGAAGCGGTACTTCTGGGGCCTCGAGGAGCGCGGGGTGGGGACGGAGGCGTTCGAGCGCGTGTGGTCGAAGGAGGACCTGATCACGACGGCCGCGGTCTACTTCCTCACCAACACCGGGGGGACCTCCTCGCGCTACTACTGGGAGTGCCGCGGGAACCCGTGGCGGCCCAGCCACGACACGTTCCCGGTCGTAGGGGTCCCGACCGCCGTGAGCATTTACCCCGGCGAGATCTACAAGCCGCCGCGGACCTGGACCGAGAAGTACTTCAATCTGCAGCAGTACCGCGTCCACGAGGACGGGGGGCACTTCGCTCCCCTCGAGGTCCCTGAGATCTACGTCGATGACGTGGCGACGTTCTTCCGCCAGTTCCGTTGATCTGTCACTGTCGTAACCCGACAGGTGACTCACGGTGCGTGACGAGTGGGCTGGGCTATCTCTCGCCATGCCGACGAAATACAGGTTTGTCATGGTTCGCCAACGTTGCCCCTGGGTTGCGACATCGTGACTCAGCACCGCTTGACAGGGGGCAACGCTGGCGACACACTTCATGGAAATGCCAGGGTTGAATATTCATGCAACCGTCATCAACTCAACGATCAAGGAGATCAGATGACCACTCGCACCCTCCGGAGCCGGCCCCCGCTGGCAGTGGCGGTTGCCGCCGTGACCGTCGTGGCCTTGGCCGCAGGTTGTTCGAGCGCCAGCACGAACAAGGCCACTTCCACCACAGGGTCCGCTGTCACGGATGCCTCCTACACAGGGGCCAACGCGAAGCCGGCCGACACCAGCAACCTGCAGATCATCGCCTCGGTGATCAACACGACGAACCCGTACTTTGCGTCGAACATCGACGGCGCAAAGGCGCTGGGCAAGAAGCTGAACATCCCGGTGCAGATCGTCGATGCCGAGGGCAGCTCGCAGAAGGAGATCTCCAAGATCCAGGCGATCCTCGCTCAGGGAAACAAGAAGAACATCGTCTTCGTCAACACGGTCGCCAGCTCCGACGTGCCGCCGATCATCAGCGCGTGCAAGCAGGCCAGCGCCTACTGCACCATCTGGTGGAACAAGCCGGACAACTTCGAGCCGTGGGACCAGGGCAACAACTTCGTCGCCTTCCAGAAGCACGGTGGCGTGGACAGCGGTCGGTGCACGGCGAAGACCCTCGCTGAGTCGATCAGCTCCGGCGGCGTCGTCGCCCTCGGTGGCGTCCAGGACAGCACGACCAGCCAGACTCGCGTCGCTGGCCTCAAGGACGAGCTGAAGAAGTACCCCGACGTGAAGCTGCTCGACGTACGCCCGGCCAACTGGGACCCCCAGATGGCGTTCCAGGAGACGCAGAACCTGATCGCCAAGTATGGCGACAAGATAAAGGGCATCTGGGCTGCCGACGACGGCATGATCATCGGTGCCAAGGAGGCCGTGGACAAGTCCGCCCTCAAGGGCAAGGTCAAGTTCACCTCGGACGGCCTGTACCCGCCGGTCATCGACATCATGAAGAGCCCTGATAACCCGATCGTCGGTGAGACCTTCCACCGGGGTTACATGGCGTCGTCCATGGGCCTCTACACCGCCTACCTCGCGGCGACCGGCCAGATGGATCCGTCCAAGCTGCCGCACGAGAAGCGTGACAGCATCTTCAAGATTGCCTGTGTCACCCCGGCAAACCTTGCCGACTACACCAAGTACGACACGGACATCGACAGTTGGATCGACACGCTTATCAAGAACGGCCCGTGGAACGTCGAGCCCGTCCCGCTGGTCGCTGGTGTCCTGAGAAGTTGCCGTAACCCTAAGTCCAGTGTGGTTGTCCGGTCGCGCGCCCGCGTGGCGCGCGACCGGATCATCGACCCTCACCCACCCAGGCGGAGTAATGACAGACACCGACACCCTCGCTCCTGCGCCCAGCACGGGCGACGAGAGCACGCCGGCCGCGCCCCGGATACGGCGGCGGATCGACGTCCGCAGCGGGGCGGAGACGGGGGCGCTCCTGCTGCTCGTCGTGATCTTCAGCGTGCTGAACAAGGACTCGTTCCCGACGGTCGTCAACCTTCGGACAATCCTTGACCAGGCTTCGACCCCACTCATCATCGGCGTCGGCGCAACCTTGGTGATCCTGCTCGGCTGCATCGACCTATCGGTCGAGGGACTCATGAGCGTCTGCGGCCTCGCGTTCGTCCTCCTGTCGGCCAACAGCCGCGGCCCGGGGGACCTGGGCATGAGGGCCATCGCCATCGGACTCGGGCTCGGCGCCCTGCTGGGCCTCGCCAACGGTCTCATTCACACCCTGCTGAAGGTCCCCTCGTTCATCGTCACGTTGGGCATGGGATTCGTGGCCTTCGGACTCGCGACGATCCTGTTCGGTGAGGCTCAGCTGCCCTTTCTGCGGAACGACACCCTCACGTCGTGGCCGGTCCAGAGGCTCCTCGGTCTCCCGTACTCCTTCTGGCTCGCCTTCGTGCTCGTGGCCCTGGGCGCCCTGGTCAGCCGCTACACCCGACTCGGCCGCTTTACCTACGCGATCGGTGACAACGAGCTGATCGCCCGTGACAACGGCGTGCCCGTCAACCGCTACAAGGTCGCGGTCTTCACGATCGCTGGAGCGGGTAGCGGCATGGCCGGCATCCTCGTCACGATGGAGCTCGGCTCGGCGCCCGCCCGCATCGGCATCGGGACGCTGTTCCTGACCATCGCCGCGGTCGTCATCGGTGGAACGTCACTCGGCGGCGGGAAGGGTGGGATCCTGCGAACTGCCGTGGGTGTTCTTCTGCTCACAGTACTCAACAACGGATTGATCCTCTCCGGTGTCAGCCCGAACATTCAGTCCGCCGTCTCGGGCGGGATCCTGATCATCGCCATCGTCGCGGCGGCAGGGCCGTACCGCAGCAGACTGAGGATCGTCAAATGACTTCCACCGTCGCTCCGCACAGTCACCACGCATCCGCTGACGCGCCTGCCCTGCGACTGACCGGTATCACGAAGGCCTTCGGTAAGGTCCTCGCAGTCAAAGACATCTCCCTGGAGATCCGCCAGCACGAGGTCGTCGGTCTGATCGGTGAGAACGGTGCCGGCAAGTCGACCCTGCTGAAGATCCTCACCGGCATCTACCAGCCCGACTCGGGCACGATCGAGGCACACGACACGGTCGTAAAGTTCAGGCGGCCGCAAGACTCGGTGGCCGTCGGCATCGGTGTGGTCCACCAGGAGCAGTCCCTGCTGACGAACCTCTCAGTCGCCGAGAACATCGCGATGACAGGCACATCGGCGAAGGACGCGGGCACCAAGTTCGGCCTCTACCGCTGGAAGAAGCTCAACAAGGAAGCCGAGTCCGTCCTCGCTCGAGTGGGCTCGACCGTCGATCCTCGCGCCATCGTGGGGGACCTGCCCTTCGTGGACCGCCAGATGGTCGAGATCGCACGGGCGCTGCGCGTTGATGACGCCCTGGATGTGCCACCGTTGCTCATCCTGGACGAACCCACGTCGGTACTCGAGCGCGACGAGACAGCGACCTTGGAGCGTGAGATCCAGGCGCTGAAAGACCTGGGTTCCGTCATCTTCGTGTCGCACCGACTCGACGAGGTCATGCGGATCTGTGACCGCATCCTCGTGATGCGCCACGGCAAGCTGGTCGCGGACCGCGCCACGGCGGGCGTCACACAGGATGAATTGTTCCGACTGATGATCGGCCACGAATCGCGCGCCCCGAAGCGTCCGCGTGCCGATGGTCTGGGCACCGGTGAACCGGTCCTCGAGATCAAAGGGGCGAGCCGTAAGGGCGCATATCGTGATGTGTCGTTGGACGTCTTCCCCGGTCAGTGTGTCGCGATCGTGGGAACGATCGGATCGGGCCGTGAGGAACTCTGCCGCGCCGTGTTCGGCGCGGACACGATTGAATCGGGCCAGATCAAGGTCGAGGGCAAAGAGATCCGGAATTGGTCGATGCGCACGGCAGTCCGCAACGGCGTTGCGTACGTCCCGTCCGAGCGCAAGGTCGAAGGAATGGTGGGCGGGCTCACCGCGGCCGACAACCTCACCCTGGCCTACCCCGGCACGGCAGCCGTAGGTCCGTTCCTGTCTCCCGGTGCCCGTCGGAAACTGGTGTCCGAATGGTTCGAGACCCTCGACGTCCGGCCGAACGACCCGAAGATGCGCCTCGAGCGCTTCTCGGGTGGCAACCAGCAGAAGGTCGTCATGGGCAAGTGGCTCCTGGCTGAGCAGCTCAAGGTCCTGGTGCTCGACCATCCGCTCCGAGGCCTCGACGTCGGCGCTTCCGAGACGGTCAACGCCCAGGTGCAGGCGGCCTGCGCCAGGGGCGTGGGCGTGCTTCTCATCGCCGACACCATCGAGGAAGCCCTTGACATGGCTCACGTCATCGTGGTGATGCGCGACGGCGAGGTGACGGCCAGCTATGACCTGTCGGTCGACTCGGTCACGGCCCTGGATCTCCTAGAAAGAATGGTGTGAGGCCATGAGCACCGAGATGTTGAGACCCGCCACACCAGCCAAGGACGCCGTCGCCCCGACCGGTGACAGCGAAGCACCGTCCCGCCGCCGGTTCACGGCGCTGGACATCTGGCAGTCCGTCGGTCCGCTCGTCGTCTGCGTGGCGCTGTTCGCACTCGTTGTGCTCCGGAACCCCGCCTTCCTGAGTGGCGGCGGCCCCGGGATCCTGGCACTCCAGGCGACCTTCATCCTGCTCATCGCGCTCGGTCAGGCGTGCGTCCTCAACGTCGGCAGCATCGACTTGTCGAACGCGGCGCTCTCGGTCCTGTCGGCCATGGTGCTGGCGATGAACCTTGGCAGCCTCGGCCCGCTCGCCCTCGTCCTGTCGATCGGGCTCGCCACCCTGGTCGGTGTCATCAACGGCCTGCTGATCGCGTATGCGCAGGTGCCGTCCTTCGCGCTCACCCTCGGCACGTTGGGCGTGCTTCAGGCCGCGTCCCTGGTGATCAGCAACGCGACGACGGTCTATGTCGCAGGCGGCAGCGCGACATTGGATCCGCTGTTCGGCACCTACCTCGCCAAGCTGCCGCTCGCGTTCTGGTTCTCGGTGGTCCTGGCCGTGATCATGTGGATCGTCTTCCGCTTCACCCGGGCGGGAGAGGCAATGACGGCGGTGGGGCTCAACGAGAAGGGTGCGATTTTCTCGGGCATCGGCAACCGCCGCGTCAAGGTGCTGGCCTTCGGGCTGTCCGGCTTCTTCGCCGGGCTGGTCGGGGTCATGATCATCGCGCAGGGTGGCGCAGCGTCGTCCTTCGGTCTCGGCAGTGACCTGCTGCTGCCCGGCATCGCCGCCGCCATCGTCGGTGGCACCGCGATCACCGGTGGAAGGACCAACCCGCTACTCGTCATCTTCGGTGCTCTCACCGTCGCGCTCATCCCCATCGCCTCGGCGGTGCTGCACGTACCCGCGACGGCGCAGAGCCTCGTCTACGGTCTCGTGATCATTATCGCCGTCGCCCTGACCATCCGGCGAAGTGCCGGAACTGTCATCAAGTAGTCCGTCGCACCCGCTCTTGAGACAAGGAATCACACCATGACCGCATTGGCCTCGCTGGAGCCTCGTGAAGTGTTTGAGTACTTCGAGGTCCTCTCGTCCATCCCGCGCGGCTCGACGAACGAACGCCGCGTCGCCGACTGGATCGTCGACTTCGCCAACGAGCGTGGGTGCCACGCCGAGCGCGACGAGCTGAACTGCGTACTCGTCCGCAAGCCGGGCCAGCTGGGCCTGGAGAATGCCGAGCCCATCATCCTCCACGGACACCTCGACATGGTGTGCGAGAAGAACGAGGGTGTCGTCCACGACTTCGAGAAGGACCCGCTCACGCTGATCGTCGAGGGTGACTACATCACTGCCGACGGCACATCGCTGGGTGCGGACAACGGCATCGGGGTCTCCTACATCCTTGCGCTACTTGCCTCGACCGATCTTCCGCATCCGCCGCTGGAAGCAGTGCTCACGGCCATGGAGGAGAAGGGCAAGGTCGGGGCGTCACAGTTCGACACGTCACGGCTCGCGGGCCGTCGGATGATCGACTTCAACTGGATCACCGACAACGAGATCCTGGCTGGCTGCAGCGGTGACATCACCTTCACCGTCGACATCCCGGCGGAATGGGAGCCGGCGCCGGCAACCCATACCGGGTCGCTGGTGTTGAAAGTGCGCGGACTCAACGGTGGTCACTGCGAGTTCGACATCCAGCTCGAGCGCGCCAACGCCGTGCTCGTCTTGGCGCGGCTGCTCAACGAGGTGCTGTCCACCACGGACGCCCGGATCGCCAGCGCACACGGCGGCGCCCAGAACAACGCCATCCCGATGGATGCGGAGGCGGTGGTCCTCGTTCGGCCAGACGCGGTTCAGAGCGTCCTCGACGTCGTGAAGATGCTCGGAGAACACCTCGCCGTCGAGTACAAGCTCTCGGATGCAGGAATCCGTCTCGAGGCTGAGACCGCTGAGGCTCCTGCCCACGTCTTCTCCGTCGCAGCCGGCGAGCGCTTCGCCCGGTTGACAGCGCTGGTGCCGAACGGCGTCATCAGCTGGAGCTTGTCCGTCCCCGGCATCGTTGAGACCTCCAACAACCTGGGCACCATCCGGGCCACTGACGAGGGGGTCCGACTCATGGCCACCATCACGTCGGCCGTTTCCACCCGCAAGCACGAGGTGCTGGATCGTGTCCGTGCCCTCGCCGGCCTGGCGGGCGGGGCAGTCGTCGTGGAGTCCTTCGGGCTCGATGCCGCCGAGTTCCCCTACCGGCCCGATTCAGCGCTGCTGGCCACCGCCGTTCAGGCCTACCGCGAGATCAACAGCGACGAACCTGACGTGCACGTGTCGCAGTGCAGCCTCGAGCTGGGCATGTTCAGCAACAAGATCCCCGGGCTCGACATCATCTCCATCGGCACGGAGCTGCACGACCTGCACTCGCCGAAGGAGTCCGTGAGCCACGTGTCAGTGGCCAAGACGTGGCCCCTGGTGCGCGAAGTCGTGAGCCGCCTCGGCTGACGCCCCTGGCCAACCTCTCGCGGAGGCGTCCCCCGACGCCCGAGCCGCGTGCGTACCGACCCGACCACCCAGAAGGCAAACACCCATGACCGAGCTCGACAGGGACACGCTGCTGGAGATGCAGCGCCGGATGCTGCGCATCCGCTATTTCGACGAGCGCGCCGCGAAGATGGTCAAGCGCGGCCAGATCCCCGGCACGGTGCACACCAGCATCGGGCAGGAGGCGCAGGTCGTCGGCGCCTGCATGGCTCTCGGCCCCGACGACTACATGTCCGGCAACCACCGCAGCCACGGGCACCCCATTGGTAAGGGGTCCCCGCTCGGGCCGCTGATGGCGGAGCTGGTCGGCAAGGCCGCGGGCGTCTGCAAGGGCAAGGGCGGTTCCCTGCACCTGGCCGACTTCGCCGTGGGGAGTCTTGGCGAGTCCGGCATCGTCGGCTCGTCGATCCCCATCGCGACGGGCGCGGCGCTGTCGTCGAAGGTGCTCGGCAACGGCCGGGTCGCGCTGGCCTTCTTCGGCGACGGCGCGGCCAACCAGGGCTGCCTGTACGAGGCGATGAACCTCTCGGGCGCCTGGCAGCTGCCCATGGTCTTCCTCTGTGAGAACAACCAGTACGCGCTGTCGACACCGGCGCACACCGTGACCTCGGGCGTCATCGCGGACCGCGCGGCCGGCTTCGGCATGCCCGGTGTGCGGGTCGAGGACGGGCAGCAGGTCCTCGTGGTCTACGAGGCCGTGCGGGAGGCGGTCGACCGGGCGCGCAGCGGCGGTGGACCGACGCTCGTCGAGGTGGTCACCTACCGCTTCCGCGAGCACTCCGAGGGGCTGCGCCTCGGCGTCGACTACCGCGACGCGGCCGAGCGTGAGCGCTACCTCGAGCTCGACCCGGTCGTGCTCTTCCGCCATGAGCTCGCCGCCCGCGGCGTCGCCAGCGAGGAGGAGCTCGACGGGCTTGAGGCGCAGGTGCTGGCGGAGGTCGACGAGGCCGTCCGCTTCACCGACAACAGCCCCTACCCGGCTCCATCCGTCGCCTTCGACGACCTTTACACCGACGCACCCGTGGGAGCCCGCACATGACGGTCATGAGCTACCTCGGCGCCATCGGCGCGGCCCAGCGCGAGGCCATGGATGCCGACGAGCGCGTCGTCATCATCGGCGAGGACGTCGAGGCCAACGTCTACGGCACGACCGGCGGCACGGGCAAGGCCCGCGCCAGCGAGGGCGACTTCGTCCAGCGCTACGGGACCAACCGGGTCCGCAACACGCCGATCTCCGAGGAGGTCATCGTCGGCGCGGCCGCGGGAGCGGCCATGACCGGCCTGCGGCCGATTGTCGACCTGTCGTACTCGAGCTTCCTCTACATGGCGATGGACCAGTTCGTTAACCAGGTGGCCAAGAACCGGTACATGTTCGGCGGCCAGGCCTCGATGCCGGTGGTGTTCCGGTCGGCCATGTTCTACGGCCTCAACACCGGGGCGCACCACTCGGACCGGCCCTACCCCATGTTCATGAACGTGCCCGGGCTCAAGATCATCGCGCCGGCCAGCCCGGCCGACGCCAAGGGGCTGCTCCGCTCCGCGATCGACTCCGACGACCCCGTCCTCAGCTTCGAGGCGTGCCTGCTGTGGGGCATGAAGGAGGAGGTCCCCGAGGAGGACTACCGCATCCCGCTGGGCGTCGGCCGGACGGTCCGCGAGGGCAGCGACGTGACCATCGTCGCGGTGAGCAACGCGGTGGTCGAGGCGGCCGCCGCCGCCGACGCTCTCGCCGAGGAGGGCATCTCTGTCGAGGTGTTCGACCCGCGCACGCTGGTGCCCCTCGACGTGGAGGGCATCCTCGCCTCGGTGCGCAAGACCGGTCGGCTGGTCGTCGCCGACCCGGCGCACCGCACGTGCGGCGCCGCCAGCGAGATCTCCGCGCTCGTGGCCGAGCACGCGTTCGACTCGCTGACGGCCCCGATCGTGCGGATCACCACCCCGGACATGCAGATCCCCTTCAGCCCGGCGCTGGAGAAGCAGATGTACCCCGAGCGCAAGGGCATCGCCGACGCGGTCCGCCGGCTGGTCGGCGCCCGGCCGCTCGACCTGTCGGCGGCGTCGCACGACGGCGAGCCGGCCCGGCTCGCCCCCCGCTGACCCCCCGTTGCCCTCTTGCCATCCCAGAGAGGGTTCAGACCACCGTCATCGGTATGACTTTGTGCCTGTCGTACGCATGATCTGGGGGTGTTGTCTGAATCCGACAAGCTCGACGCCACCAGATACGACATGTGTTGCGGCCTCGACGAGACACGTGCGGGCACCACGCGCGCGCGGTCGCGCCTTCGCTGGCTGGCCATCGACGTGGCCTACCTTCCCGGACTGGCGATCTGCCGGATCACCGACCGCTACCCGAGCGAGGGCAAGACCGATGCCCGTGACGCCCTCGTGATCGCTGACGCAGCACGCACCATGGCTGCCGCTCGACAGCGACCACAGAGCCACCGCCCCAACGACACGGAGAGGACAGACATGGCACGAGTCGAGGTGCTCCTTCCCCAGTGGGGCATGGGCATGAGCGAGGGCACGATCACCAGCTGGCTCAAGGCGGTCGGTGACACCGTGAAGGAGGACGAGGCGCTGGCTGAGGTGGAGGCGGAGAAGGTCGAGGAGACCCTCGAGGCGCCGACCGCCGGCACGCTGGTGGAGATCCTCGTCCCCGAGGGCGAGACCGTCGAGGTCCGCACCGCGGTGGCCGTCATCGAGGACGCCGGGTAGCAGATGACGACGGCCAAGGAACTGCTTCAGCCGTACGACCTGCTCGTGGTCGGTGCGGGCATCAACGGGGTGGGGGTGGCGCAGGACGCCGCGCTGCGCATGCTGCGCGTGCTCCTGCTCGAGCAGGACGACATCTGCAGCGGGGTGTCCGCCTGGTCGGGGCGCCTGGTGCACGGCGGCCTGCGCTACCTCGAGCAGTACGACGTGCGTCTGGTCCGCGAGTCGCTGCGCGAGCGCGAGCGGCTGTTCCGGCTGGTGCCGCACCTCGTCAAGCCCGTGCCCCTGATGATCCCCTTCTACCGACGCAACCGCCGCCCGTCCTGGCTGGTGCGGGTCGGCATGATCATCTACGACGCGCTGTCGTGGGACAAGTCGCCGCCGCGGCACCGCATTTTGACGGCCGACCAGGCGATCGCCCGCTTCCGGGGCATGGCGACGGTCGGCATGACCGGCGCAGCGGTGTTCTACGACGGGCAGGTGGAGCTTGCGGAACGGCTCTGCGTCGAGATCGCCGTGGACGCCCGGGACAACGGGGCGCAGATCCGCACCCACACGCGCGTCGACGCTCCGCTGCTGGAGGGCGACAGCGTGGTCGGCGTGCGCTGGACGGACGTGCGCACCGGGGAGCAGGGCGAGTCGCGGGCGGGCGTCGTCCTCAACGTCGCGGGCCCGTGGATCGACGGCTGGGTCGACGGCGCAGGCCGGCCGCAGCCCCGGCTCAACGGGGGCACGAAGGGCAGCCACCTCATCGTCGACCCCTTCCCGGGTGCGCCGGACGACGTCGTCTACTACGAGTCGCAGCGCGACGGGCGGCTCGTCCTGGTGATCCCGTGGATCGGCCGCTACCTCATCGGCACCACCGACGTCCGGTTCGAGCAGGACCCGGGCGAGGCGCGCTGTGACGTCGGCGAGGCGGAGTACCTCCTGGAGGAGGTCAACACGCTGATGCCGCAGGCGCACCTGACCCTCGACGACGTCCTCTACACCTACAGCGGGGTGCGCCCGCTGCCGTACGCCCCCGACAAGGCCGAGTCGTCCGTGCCGCGATCCCACCAGCTCCACGACCATGCTGCAGACGGCCTCCCGGGGCTGGTCTCGGTCGTGGGGGGCAAGCTCACGACCTACCGGCAGCTCGCGCAGGACGCGGTCGACGACGCCTTCCGACGGCTCGGTCGCAAGTCCCCCCGCTGCTCCACGAAGGACCGGCTGCTGCCCGGCGCGCGACCGGCCCCGAGCGCGCTGCACTCCGCGGACGGCCTGCCGGCAGCGACGCGGCGCCGGCTCGAGCAGTTCTACGGCACCCGGTCCGGGGCGGTGCTCGCGCTGGCGGCCGGCTCGCCCGAGCTGGCACGGGTGGTGCACGGACCGTCCGGGCTGCTCGCTGCGGAGCTGGTGTTCGCGGTCCAGGTGGACCTCGCGGTCACCCTGACCGACGTGCTCGCCCGGCGGGTGCTGCTGGCCTTCGAGCCGGGTCACGGGCTCGAGGTGGTGGACGACACCGCCGCCGTGCTCGGCACCCACCTGGGCTGGGACGCGGCTCAGCGCGCGGAGGAGGTCGCTGACTACCGCCGGTGGCTGGAGCGCCTCGCGGTGCCCGACCCCGCCGGCCCGCGGTCCTCGAGCTTCGGTGCAGGCGCCGTCGGCCCCGGGCGGCGGTGAGCAGATGGGTCCGCCGGACGCTGACGACCACGCCGACCGCACCAAACTGCCGGCTCTTCCGACGAACTGAGAGGGGACCCCGTATGAGCACCGCCGACCCGCGACTGCTGGTGGAGGACGCCCGACGCGGCGGCTACGCCATCGGTGCCTTCAACATGCACAGCGACGAGACCACCCAGGCCCTGCTGCAAGCGGCCGAGATCGCCGAGGCGCCGGTCTTCCTGCAGGTCGGACGTGCCGTGATCCCCCATATGGGCTTGCGCAAGGCGTTCGAGATGACCCAGCGCAACGCCGCGGAGTCGGGCGCCACGTACGTCATCCACCTCGACCACGGCTCCCACGCGGAGGTGCTCGAGGCCATCAGGCTGGGCTTCGACTCGGTGATGTACGACGGTGCGCACCTGCCGTTCGAGGAGAACATCCGCAGCACACGGCGCCTCGTCGAGATCGCGCACGAGTTCGGGCTGCCGGTCGAGGCCGAGCTGGGCCGCATCCCGGACGCCGACGAGCCGGTCGACTGGTCGTCGTACTACACCGACGTCGCCGAGGCCGAGCTGTTCGTGGCCGAGACGGGCGTGGACACCCTCGCCATCTCGGTCGGCGTCGTGCACGGGGTCCCGCTGAGCGAGCCGGCACCGCTCGCGCTCGACCGGATCGCGCAGATCCGCGACGCCGTGCCGGTGCCCCTGGTGCTGCACGGAGCATCGGGCGTGCCCGCCGACGACGTGCGCGCCGCCATCGCGCACGGGGTCGCCAAGCTCAACGCCGACACCGACCTGCGGACCGCCTTCCGCAAGGGCATCGAGACGACCTGGGCGCGGGGCGACCGGCAGCTCGAGGACGCGCTGCGTGCCGGGCGTGAGCTGATGATCGCCGCGACCGTGGAGAAGATGCGGCTGTACGGCTGCGCAGGACGCACTGCCGGTGCCGCGGGCCTCCAGGCGGCGTCCCCCGCGCTGGCCGGAGCGGCCCGATGACCAGCGTCCGCGGGCTGCCCGGCGCCACGGTGGTGCCGCCGGAGCAGACCCGGCGCACCGCCGCCCGTCGCATGGTCGTGGCCCGGGCGACTCCGGTCTTCCACCTCAGGCCAGCGTGAGTTCGCTGGCCCCTGACGAGGGGGGGCTGCGCGTGCTCGCGGGGCCCGATCGGCTGGCGCCGCCCGATGATGTGGGTGTCGGTCCCGCCCTGCTCCGTGCGGTGGCTGCCGAGGGCACGGGCGGCTGGCTGCGGCTGTACCGGCCGGCGCCCACGGTCGCGTTCAGTCGCCGCGACACGTTGAGCGCCGGGTTCAGCCACGCTGCGGCGGTCGGCGCGGCTGCGGGCTACGTGCCCGTGCTGCGCGCACCGGGAGGCCGCGCAGCGGTGTACGACGACCGGGCGCTCTGCGTCGACCTCGCGGTCGCCGACCCGGACCCGGGGGCCCGGATGCTCACCCGGTTCGCCGAGTTCGGCGAGCTGCTGGTCGAGGCGCTGGCGCGGCTGGGCGTGGCGGCCGCCGTGGCCCCCGTGCCCGGGGAGTACTGCCCCGGTCGCTACAGCGTGTCCGCGGGAGGCCGCAAGCTGGCGGGCTCGGCGCAGCGGATGATGCCCGGCGGGTGGCTGCTCGGTGCGGTCCTGCTGGTCGACGGGGCCGACGAGGTCCGCGACGTCGTCCGGGGCGTCTACACGGCCCTGGAGCAGCCGTGCGACCCGGCGACCGTGGGGGCCGTGGCCGACCTGGCGCCCGGCGTGACCGTCGACGACGCCGCGGCCGTGGTGCGCGCGGCCTTCGGGGCTCGCGTCCACCTGAAGGCGGCCGGCTGCCCCGGCCTGCTCGCGCAGGCCCGCGCCGCAGCGGCCGACCGGCGTGTGCCGGAGCTGGTCGGGTGAGCGCCGCAGAGCCGTCCACGAGTGCCGCGGCGGTCCCGGTCGGCGACTTCGCCGCGGTGCTCAGCTTCCTCGAGGCCGCGGGCTCCGCGAGCGGCTTCGCCCCCTGCGGGCTGCAGCGTGTGCTCCTCGGCGTGGACGTGCTCGGCGGGGTCGCCGACGAGGTCGCCGCCCTGCTCGACCGCACCCCCGACCGGGGGACGGCTCCGGCAGCGGTCACCCTGCTCGTCGACGACACCCCGATCTGGCGGGAGGGGGTGGACGTCAAGGCCGAGGTCGCCCGGCTGCTGCGGGCCCGGTTCCGCCTGCACACCGAGGTCCTGACCGACCCCCACCCACCCCTGCACGTCGACGAGCGATCGCTGGCGACGGCGACGCGTGCCGCCGAGGGCGCCGACGCCGTGGTCACCGTCGGCGGCGGGACGATCACCGACATCGGCAAGGTCGCGTCGGCCCGCGCCGGAGGGCTCCCGCACGTCGTCGTGCAGACCGCCGCCTCGGTCGACGGCTTCACCGACGACGTCTCGGTCGTCCTGCGGTCCGGGGTCAAGCGCACGGTCGCTTCGCGCTGGCCCGATGTCGTCCTTGCTGACACCACCACGATCCGCGAGGCTCCCGCGGTCATGAACCAGGCCGGCCTCGGTGAGCTGACGTCGATGTTCACCGCACCCGCCGACTGGCGCCTCGCCCGCCTGCTCGACGTCGACACCTCCTACAAGGAGGCGTCGACCCAGCTGCTCGCGACAGTCGGCGAGGACCTCGCCCAGTGGTCGGGGGGGCTCGTCACGGCCGACCTGGACGCGGTGCAGCGGCTGTCCTGGGCACTCATCGTGCGGGGAGTCGTCACGGGCGTGTCCGGCTCGACAGCCGTGCTGTCCGGCGTGGAACACCTCATCAGCCACATGCTCGACGTGCACCACGCGGCCGCCGGCCTGCCGACCGGACTCCACGGCGCTCAGGTGGGGGCCGCCGCCGTGGTCGCCGCGACCGCCTGGGAGGTCCTCGGCGAGCGGCTGGCCGCCGGCGTCCCCGCGCTGCGCTGCCCCGACCAGGACACGGCCCGCGCCCGCGTCGAGCACGCGTTCGGGCACGTGGGGCCGGCCGTCGTCGAGGAGTGCTGGCGCGACTACTCCGCCAAGCTCGCCCGCTGGTCCGACCGGCTGCCCGTCATCTCCTCGGTGCTCAGCAACTGGGCTGACCACGACGCCGACCTCCGGCGCCTCGTGCGACCGAGCGCCGAGATCCGGGCCGCCCTGACCGCCGGGGGTGCGCCCGCCCGCCTGTCCGAGCTGGACCCGGCGGTCTCGCCGGACCTCGCCCGCTGGGCGGTGCGGAACTGCGCGCTGATGCGCGACCGCACCACGGTCGTCGACCTGCTGACCTGCCTCGGCTGGTGGGAGCCGGACGACGCCGACGAGGTCCTGGAGCGCTCGCAGGCCGGGGGCACTGCGTGAACCGGGACTACGTCGTCGGCGTCGACTGCTCGACCACCGCGGCGAAAGCCGTCGTGTGGAACGCCGCCGGAGGGCTTGTCGCCCAGGCGCGCTCCGCCTTCGAGCTGGTGCAGCCCCGTCCGGGCTGGGGCGAGCAGAACGCCGAGGACTGGTGGGCGGCGACGGCAGCAGCGGTGCGCCGCGCTCTGCAGACCGTCGACGCATCCCGGGTCGCGGCGCTCTGCGTCACCCACCAGCGCGAGACCTTCGTCTGCCTGGACCCGTCCGGGCACCCACTGCGCCCGGCGCTGCTGTGGCTGGACCAGCGGGCGGTCCGCGAGGTCGACGCATACGGCACTCCCGACGTGCACCGCATCACGGGCAAGCCGCCGAACCCGACCCCCGCCTGGTACAAGCTGCACTGGCTGCGCGCCCACGAGCCCGAGACGATGCAACGCACCGGCAAGGTCGTCGACGTCCAGGGCTTCCTCGTCCACCGGCTGACCGGGGAGTGGGCCACCTGCTGGGCCAGCGCCGACCCGCTCGGGCTGGTTGACATGGCGACCTTCGACTACGCCGACGACCTCGTCGCCGCCGTCGGGCTGTCGCGGGAGCAGCTGCCGCCGCTGCACCCGCCCGGGGCAGTGCTCGGACACGTCCGGGACGACGTCGCGGCGCACCTGGGGCTGCCTGCCGGCCTGCCCGTCGTCGCGGGCGTCGGCGACGGCCAGGCCGCCCAGCTCGGCACCGGCACGATCACCCCGGGACGCGCTTACCTCAACCTCGGCACCGGCGTGGTGTCGGGTACCTACAGCGAGGAGTACAGCTACGGGCGGGAGTACCGCACGCTGGCAGCGGCGGTCCCCGGGGCCTACACGCTCGAGACGTTCATCGGCGGCGGCACGCACAACCTCAACTGGTTCGTCGAGAAGTTCTCCGGCGTCGACACCCGGGCTCTGGGGCTCGAGCTGTCCCCCGAGCAGGTGCTCGAGACGGCTGCCGCGCAGCTGCCCCCGGGAGCCCACGGCCTACTGGCCCTGCCGTACTGGACGGGGGCGCTCACGCCGTACTGGGACCACAACGCTCGCGGCGTGCTGCTCGGGCTCACGGGCGCACACGGCAAGTCCCACGTCTACCGGGCGCTGCTCGAGAGCATCGCGTACGAACAGCGGATGCTCACCACGGGCGCGGAGCAGGCCTCGGGCCGGACCATCGACGAGCTCGTTGCCCTCGGCGGCGGCTCCCGCAGCGCGGTGTGGTGCCAGATGATCGCCGACGTCATGCAGCGCGACGTGCTCGTCGTCCGCGAGCCGGAGAGCACCTGCCTCGGCGCGGGCATGCTCGCCGCCGCCGCCGTCGGGCTGCACGGCTCGATCCGGGAGGCCGCGGACGCCATGAGTGGGACGGCCCGCCGCTTCGTGCCCGATCAGGACCGGGCTGCGACCTACGACGCGCTCTACGACGTGTACCGCGACATCTACCCGTCGCTGTGCACACTGTTCCGCCGTCTGGCCGAGGCCGCGGGGACGGCGTGACGCGTCCTGCTCCGGCAGCGCTGACCGCTGCACCGACCCGGCTCTACGACGGCTACCTGTTCGACCTCGACGGGACCATCTACCTGGGGGACGAGCTGCTACCCGGTGCGCAGCGCCTCATCGAGCGGCTACGCGAGCTGGGTCGGGCTCCGCTGTTCCTGACGAACAACCCCACACGCGACCCGCAGATGTACGCCGACAAGCTGACCCGCCTGGGCCTGCCCACCCCCGCCGGCGCGGTGGTCAACACGGTCCTCACAATGACGGCGTGGCTGCTGCAGCACGCCCCCGGCGCGGGCGTCTTCGTCATCGGCGAGGAGCCGCTGCGCCGAGCGCTCGCCGCCGCGGGGGTGCGGCTCACGGAACGGCCGGAGGAGATCGACGTGGTCGTGGCCAGCTACGACCGCACCTTTGACTACCGCAAGCTGCAGATCGCGTTCGACGCGCTCTGGCAGCACCGGCGGGCGCGTCTGGTGACGACCAACCCTGACGCGTACTGCCCGGTCGGTCCCGGCCGCGGCGAGCCCGATGCGGCGGCGATCACGGCGGCGATCGAGGCCGCCACCGGGGTGCGCTGCGAGGTCAACGTGGGCAAGCCGAGCCGCATCATGCTCGACACGGCGCTGGCAGTCCTCGGCCTGCGTGCCGAGGACTGCGTGATGGTCGGCGACCGGCTGCACACCGACATCGCGATGGCGCTGGACGCCGGGACCGACAGTGCGCTGGTGCTCACCGGCGAGAGCACCCGCGACGACGTCGCCGCCGCCGCGGTCGAGCGCCGACCCACGTTCGTGCTCGAGCGCATCGACCAGCTCCTGCCGGACGAGAGCTGGACGCGGTGACGTCGGGGGCCGCTGCGCCCGACCTCGCGCCGGACGGTCCCGAGATCGTCACCTGCCTCATGGACATGGACGGAGTCCTGGTCCGCGAGGAGGAGATGATCCCGGGGGCGGACCGGTTCCTGGCCTCGCTCGACCGCCGCGGCTGCCGGTACCGGGTGCTGACGAACAACTCCATCTACACGGCGCGCGACCTGTCGGCGCGGCTGGCGGCCACCGGTCTGCAGGTCCCGCCGACAGCCATCTGGACCTCCGCCCTCGCGACGGCGCAGTTCGTCAGCCAGCAACGTCCCGGCGGCAGCGCGTTCGCCATCGGCGAGGCCGGCCTCACCAGTGCCCTGCACGACGTGGGCTACACGCTCACCGAACGGCAGCCCGACTACGTCGTGCTGGGGGAGACCCGGACGTACAGCTTCGAGCAGATCACGCGCGGTATCCGGCTGGTCGAGGCCGGCGCCCGCTTCCTCGCCACCAACCCCGACCCCGTGGGGCCGTCCCCGCACGGGCCGATCCCGGCGACGGGCGCCGTGGCGGCACTCATCACCCACGCGACGGGCGTCGCGCCGTACTTCATCGGCAAGCCGAACCCGCTCATGATGCGCTCCGCCCTGCGCTCGCTCGAGGCGCACTCGGAGACCAGCATCATGATTGGTGACCGGATGGACACCGACATCGTCGCGGGCCTCGAGGCCGGTCTGCGGACGGTGCTGGTGCTGACCGGTGTCACGCAGGCGTCGATGGTCAGCAGGTTTCCGTACGTGCCCACACGCATCGTCCACTCCGTCGCCGACCTCGCCGACGACCTCGACCTCGCGATCGGCACCACCGTCGGCCTCTGATGAGCTCCGCAGGTGCCTAGTGTCTGCTGGCCGCCGCTGTTGCCGGACGCCAACCCCGGGGCCGTGTCATGGACCTGCTGATCGCTGCGACCGCGCCGGCCCGCCCGCGCAGCGCGCCCGCCTACCAGGCGTACGCCTCCGGTGCGGCACCACCGGGGCCGGGCCAGATCTCGTCCAGCCGCTTGAGCTCCGCCTCCCCCAGCGTCACCTCCAGCGCGCCCAGCGAGCCGATCAGCTGCTCCGTCGTACGTGGGCCGACGATCGGCGCGGTCACGGCGGGCTGGGCGAGCAGCCAGGCGAGGCCGACATGGGCCGGGTCGTGGCCCAGCTCGTCGCAGAACGCCTCGTACGCCTCGACCTGCCCGCGCTTGTCGGCCAGCAGCTGCTGGATGTGGTCGTCGGCGGAGCGGCCGGCCTTCTCCTTGCGCAGGATCCCGCCGAGCAGGCCCATCCCGAGCGGCGACCACGGGATCAGCCCGACGCCGTACTGCTGACATGCCGGCGCCAGCTCGAGCTCGACGGTACGGGCGGTGAGGTTGTAGAGGCTCTGCTCGCTGACCAGCCCGAACGTGCCGCGCCGGGCGGCCCGCTCGTTCGCCTGCGCGATACCCCAACCGGGGAAGTTCGACGAGCCGACGTACAGGATCTTGCCCTGCTGCTTGAGCACGTCGAAGGCCTCCCACAGCTCCTCCCACGGCGCACTGCGGTCGATGTGGTGCATCTGGTAGAGGTCGATGTGGTCGGTCTGCAGCCGCCTCAGCGAGGCATCGCACTGCTGGCGGATCGCCAGCGCAGACAGGAACGTCTGGTTGGGCCAGTCGCCCATCCCGCCGTACAACTTGGTGGCCAGCACGGTCTTCTCGCGCCGGCCGCCGCCCTGGGCGAACCAGCGGCCCAGGATCTGCTCGGTCCAACCCTCACCGGTCCGCCAGCCATAGACATTCGCCGTGTCCATGAAGTTGATGCCCTGCTCGAGCGCAAGGTCCAGGATCGCGTGCGCGTCCTGTTCGCTGGTCTGCGGGCCGAAGTTCATCGTCCCGAGGCACAGCCGCGACACGCGCAGGCCGGAACGGCCGAGGTGGGTGGTCTCCATCGCTGCACCCTGCCTTACCGTCCGGCCATGACGCGAACAGTGCAGCTGGCGTACGGCTCGACCGGCCTCCGCGTGCAGCTGCCCGACAGCCGGACGACCGTGGTCGAGCCTCGGTGGGAGCCGACGGTGGCCGACCCGCGGGCGGTTCTGCACGCCGCCCTACGGCGTCCGGTCGCCGGGCCGCCGCTGCGCGAGCGGGTCGGCGCGGGTGCGACCGTCGCGATCTCGGTGTGCGATGCGACCCGACCGCAGCCGCGCGAGCTGATGGTCCGCGCGATCCTCGACGAGCTCGACGGCCTGGTCCGCCTCGAGGACGTCGTCATCCTGGTGGCCACCGGCACGCACCGCGGGAACACGGGCGCCGAGCTCCGGCAGATGCTCGGCGACGAGCTGGTCGACACCGTGCGCATCGTCAACCACGACGCCCGCGACACCTCGAGCCTGACCTGGCTGGGGACCTACGGCGAGGGTGTCCCGGTGTCGCTGTGCAGCGAGTGGGTGCACGCCGACGTGCGGCTGACCACCGGCTTCGTCGAGCCGCACTTCTTCGCCGGCTTCTCCGGCGGCCCGAAGATGGTCGCCCCGGGACTGGCCGGGCTGGACACCGTCCTGACGCTGCACGATGCCCGGCGGATCGGGCACCCGAGCGCCCGCTGGGGCGTCTGCGTCGGCAACCCCGTCCACGACGACATCCGAGCGGCCGCGATGTCGACCGGCGCGGACTTCGCGCTGGACGTCGTCCTCAACCGCGAGCAGGGCATCGTGGCGGCCTACGGCGGTGACCTGCTGGGGATGCACGAGCAGGCCCGCGAGCGCAGCAGGGAACTGGCGATGGCGCCGGTACCGGGCGAGTTCGACGTCGTGCTGACGACCAACAGCGGCTTCCCGCTCGACCAGAACCTCTACCAGGCGGTCAAGGGGATGTCCGCTGCGGCGACGGTCGTCAAGCCCGGCGGCCTGATCATCTGCGCGGCCGAGTGCCGTGACGGCTTCCCCGACCACGGCCCCTACCGCGAGCTGCTGGCGTCGGCGGCCAGCCCGCAGGCGCTGCTCGACGAGATCACCGGCCGCGACGTCACCATCGCTGACCAGTGGCAGGTACAGGTCCAGGCCAAGATCCAGGCCACGGCCCGAGTGGGGGTGCACTCGTCGTACCTGTCAGACGACGACCTGCGCAGCGCACACCTCGAGCCGATCCCAGACATCGCCGAGGCCGTGGAGCGCGCGCTGTTGGACGCCGGCCCGGACGCGCGGGTGTGCGTACTGCCTGAGGGGCCGCAGACAATCCCGTACGTCGTCTGACGGGACGGCCGCGGCCGCGATTACTCCAAGGCGCCAGGTCGATCTGGCGAGGCCGGGGGTTGGCGCCGCGCTGGTCGCCGCTGGCATCGGCATCACCGCACTCGCCCGCCGCCTCCCATCATCGGCCAGGCGCGGCCTCACTACTGAGGCGCAGGCAGGTGGAAGGCGCGCAACGCCGCCGCCGTCTGCGCCGGCCGCTCCTCGGCCAGGAAGTGCCCGCAGTCCAGCGCCCGGCCGGTGACGTCGTCCGCCCAGTCGCGCCAGACGGCGAGGACGTCGTACCAGGCCGGCAGTGCGCCCCTGCTGCCCCACAGGACCTGGGTCGGGCAGCTGATCCGGCGCCCCGACAGACGGTCCCGGTCGTCCAGCGCCCGGTCGTACGTCGCGCCGGCGCGGTAGTCCTCGCAGATCGCATGCACGACCGCGGGGTCACGCAGGCAGCGAACGTAGTCCGCCACCGCCGCCGGCAGGAAGCCCCGCTGCACGCCGCCGAACTGCGCATCGAGAAAGAACCACTCCGGGTCGTGCGCAATCAGCGTCTCCGGCAGGGGATACGGCTGGGCCAGGAACGGCCAGTGCCAGTAGCCCAGCGCGAAGCGGTCGTCGGCGCGGGCCCAGACCTCGCCGGTAGGGATGATGTCCAGGACGGTGAGGCGCCGGATGGCCTGCGGGTGGTCCAGCGCCAGCCGGTACGCGACCCGCCCGCCACGGTCGTGCCCAGCGATGTCGAAACGGTCGTATCCCCGCTGCGCCATCAGCGCAAGGACGTCGCCGCCCATCGCCCGCTTGCCGTAGCCGGCGTGGTCCGGGGCCTCCGGCGGCGCGGTGCTGTCGCCGTAGCCGCGCAGGTCGGGCGCCACGACCGAGAAGTCCTCGGCGAGCACCTCTGCCACCCGGCCCCACATCAGGTGCGTCTGCGGGTAGCCGTGAAGCAGCAGAAGGGGTGGGCCCGACCCACCGGTCCGCACCCGCAGCGACACCTCGCCGACAGCAACGTGCGACAGGTCGAATCCGGCGAACATGCCACCACCTCCCCGGGCCCGCGCCAGTGTCCATCACCACGTACGACAGACCACCTCGCTGTCGGTGGCTGCCGGGGTTGACGCGCCTGCCCGGGGGCCCGCCTCGTGCCGCGGCCCGGCTAGTGGTTGAGGGTCTGCATCGCCTGCGGCGCGTAGCGCTCGCCGGCGGCGACCCCGAACGGCGCCACCTCGTCGAGTGCGGCCAGATCCTCGGCCGAGAGCTCGATGTCCAGCGCGCCGACGTTCTCCTCGAGGTTCCTCGTTCGCCGGGTGCCCGGGATCGGGACGACGTCGTCGCCCTGCGCCAGCACCCAGGCCAACGCCAGCTGGCTCGGGGTGACGTGCATGCGCTCGGCGATCGCCACGATCTTGTCCAACAGGTCGAGGTTGCGGGCGAAGTTCGCACCCTGGAAGCGCGGTGACGAGCGCCGGAAGTCATCCGGGGCGAAGTCGTCGACCGAGCGGATCGTGCCGGACAGGAAGCCGCGGCCCAACGGCGAGTAGGGCACGAAGCCGATTCCCAGCTCACGGACCGTCGAGCGGACCCCGTCGTCCTCCACGTCGCGGGTGAACAGCGACCACTCGGTCTGTACGGCTGACAGCGGGTGCGTGGCGTGCGCGCGGCGGATGGTGTCGGGGGCCGCCTCGCTGATCCCGAGGTAGCGCAGCTTGCCGGCGGCAACGAGCTCGCCGAGCGCACCGAAGGTCTCCTCGACCGGGGTGCCCGGGTCGACCCGGTGCTGGTAGTACAGGTCGATCGTGTCGACACCGAGACGCTGCAGCGACCCCTCGACCGATGCGCGCAGGTACTCCGGCCGGCCGTTGACCTTGCCGGTCCGGGAGCCGTCCGGCCCGAGCTCGTTGCCGAACTTCGTCGCGAGCTGCACGTCACCGCGACGGGCCCGCAGGGCGGCGCCGACCAGCCGTTCGTTGGTGTGCGGCCCGTACACATCCGCGGTGTCGAAGAAGGTGATGCCGAGGTCGAGGGCGCGGTGCAGCGTCGCGGTCGACTCGGCGTCGTCGAAGGCGCCGTAGAACGCGCTCATCCCCATGCAACCGAGACCCTGCGCCGACACCGTGAGGCCCTGCCGTCCGAGCGTTCGCATCTGCATGTGGCAGTCCCTCCCCGTCACCGGCGCGGGCCAACCCGTTGTCCACACCTGTCCACGAGGATGTCGGACCGCCCGGCTCGGTGGCGGCGTCACGACGAGCGACCCGTCGACGTCGCCGGTGCCGCATGTCGCCCGGTGGATGGGGCAGGCCACCGGGATGCCGTCCCCCGACACCCGGTCCGCCGTCACGCTGAGCGTCAACGGCACACCGTACGAGCTCGAGCTGGACCACCGCACGACGCTGCTCGACGCGCTGCGAGAACAGCTCGGGCTGACCGGCTCGAAGAAGGGCTGCGACCACGGGCAGTGCGGCTCGTGCACCGTGCTGGTCGACGACCGGCGGGTCAACGCCTGCCTCACCCTCGCGATGTCCGTACGCGGCCGGCCGGTCACGACGATCGAGGGGATCGCCGGCCCCGGCGGCCTGCACCCCGTGCAGGAGCAGTTCCTGGAGTGCGACGCCTACCAGTGCGGCTACTGCACGCCCGGCCAGGTCGTCAGCGCCGTCGCTGTCCTGGAAGAGGTGCGCCTGGGCTGGCCGAGCGCCGTCACCGAGGACCTGTCCGCGGCGACCACGCTGGACGAGCCGGAGGTGCGCGAGCGGATGTCGGGCAACCTGTGCCGCTGCGGCGCCTATCGCGGCATCGCCGCCGCAGTCCTCGGGGCGTCGGCATGAAGGCGCTGCGGTACGAGCAGCCGGCCGATATCCAGGCCGCCGTCGCCCTGCTCACCCGGGAGCCGACCGCCAGGGCGCTCGCCGGCGGCACCAACCTGGTCGACCTCATGAAGCTCGGCGTCGAGACTCCCGGGCTGCTCGTCGACCTCGACGCCCTCGACCTCGCCGGTGTCGAGCAGACGCCTGGCGGTGGGCTGCGGATCGGCGCCGGCACCCGCGGTTCTGACGTCGCCGCCCACGACGTCGTCCGCAGCCGCTACCCGGTGCTGGCGCGGGCGCTGCTGTCGGGCGCGTCCGGGCAGCTCCGCAACATGGCCAGCACCGGCGGCAACCTGCTGCAGCGCACCCGGTGCCTGTACTTCACCGACCCGAGCAAGGCCTGCAACAAGCGCGAGCCGGGCAGCGGCTGCCCGGCGCAGACCGGGCTGTCGCGAGGGCTCGCGGTGTTCGGCGGCTCCGAGCACTGTCTGGCGACCCACCCCGGCGACATGTCGGTGGCGTTGGCTGTGCTTGACGCCGTCGTGCACGCCCAGACCGCGGACGGCCCGGTCACGATCCCGATCGGGGACTTTCACCGGCTGCCAGCTGACAGCCCGCAGCACGACACGACGCTGCCACCCGGCGCCGTCATCACCGCCGTGGAGCTCCCGCCGCCGACGGCAGGCAGCGCCTCCACCTACCGCAAGGCGCGCGACCGGGCGTCGTACGCCTTCGCGCTGGTGTCGGTGGCCGCTGTGCTCGTGGTGCAGGACGGCATCCTCACCGACGTCCGCATCGCCCTCGGCGGCGTCGCGGCGAAGCCCTGGCGGGCCACCCTGGCGGAGGCCGCGCTTCTCGGCCGGCCCGCGACGGCCGCGTCGTTCGGCGCGGCCGCCGATGCCGAGCTGGCGCAGGCGACGCCGACCGGCCAGAACGCCTTCAAGGTGCCGCTGGCCCGCCGGCTCGTGGTCGGCACGCTGCTCGAGCTCGCCGGGAGCCAGGCGTGAGCGCCGTCGGGCAGGCCCCGGTCCGTCTCGACGGCCCCGACAAGGTCACCGGAAGGGCGCGGTACGCCGTCGAGCATCCCATCGACGGACCGTTGCACGGCTGGCTCGTCCAGGCGAGGGTCGCCGTCGGCGCCGTCACGGGGGTCGACCGGCAGAGCGCGCTCGCTGTTCCCGGCGTCCTCTATGTGCTCGACGCCGGCAATGCCCCGGCGCTCGCAGCGACCGACGACAGCGAGCTGCTGGTCCTGCAGAGCACCCGCATCTCCTACCGCGGGCAGGTCGTCGCGATGGTGCTCGCCGACACGCTCGAAGCCGCACGCGAGGGCGCCCGCAGCCTGCGGGTGACCTACGACGAGCAGCCGCACGACGTGCTGCTGACCCGTGAGCACCCCAAGCTGTACGCGCCGGAGAAGGTCAACCCGGCCTTTCCTACCGACACCGCCGGGGGCGACCTCGACGCGGCAATGGCCGCCGCCGCCCACGTCGTCGACGTCGAGTACGACACGCCTGCGCACTTCAACAACCCCATGGAGCCGCACGCCACGACCGCGCAGTGGGACGGTGACCGGCTCACGGTGCACGACTCCACGCAGGGGACGACCGCCGTCAAGAAGCACCTGGCGTCGGCCTTCGGCGTACCCGAGCACGGTGTCCGGGTGCTCGCCGCGCAGGTCGGCGGTGGCTTCGGCGCCAAGGGGAGCCCGCGCCCCAACGTCGTGCTCGCCGCGATGGCGGCCCGCGTGACCGGCCGGGCGGTCAAGCTCGCGCTGACCCGGCAGCAGCAGTTCGCCCTTGTCGGCTACCGCACGCCGACCCTGCAGCGGGTGCGCCTCGGGGCCGACGCCGACGGCCGGCTCACCGCGCTCGCGCACGAGGCGTACGAACAGACCTCGACGGTGTTCGAGTTCGCCGAGCAGACCACCGAGGGCACCCGGCACCTGTACGACGCCGGCGCGAAGCTCACGACGCACCGGCTGGCCGCCCTCGACGTACCGACGCCGCGGTGGATGCGGGCACCCGGCGAGGCGCCGGGGATCTTTGCGCTGGAGAGCGCCATGGACGAGCTGGCGGCCGCGGCGGGCATCGACCCGGTCGAGCTGCGGATCCGCAACGACACGCAGCACGACCCGGAGACCGGCGCGCCGTTCAGCAGCCGGCACCTGGTGCAGTGCCTGCGCCGCGGGGCCGAGCGCTTCGGCTGGGACAGCCGCGACCCCCGTCCGGCCGTCCGGCGCGACGGCCGCTGGCTGGTCGGCACCGGCGTGGCCTGCGCGACCTACCCGGTCTACCAGGCGCCCAGCAGCGCCCGGGCCCGCCGTTGCCACGACGGCACCTTTGAGATCGGCATCAACGCCACCGATATCGGCACCGGTGCCCGGACGGTGCTGTGGCAGATCGCCGCGGACGCGCTCGGCGTCGACCCCGCGCGGGTCCGCGTCGACATCGCCGACAGCGACCTGCCAGCTGCCTCCGGCGCCGGTGGTTCATCGGGCACGTCGTCATGGGGCAGCGCAGTACACAAGGCCTGCCGGACGCTGTGCGACGGCACAGCAGCCGAGGTGGTCGTCGACACCGCGGACGACATCGCCGCGCAGTCCGAGGTGTCCCGGCACGCCTTCGGGGCGCAGTTCGCCGAGGCCCGCGTCGACCTGGACTCCGGTGAGGTCCGGGTGCCGCGGATGCTGGGGGTGTTCGCCGTCGGGCGGATCATCAACCCGCGCACCGCCCGCTCCCAGCTGCTCGGCGGGATGGTCATGGGCCTGTCGATGGCGCTGCACGAGTCGGGCACCCTCGACATCGGCTACGGCGACTATGCCAACTCCAACCTGAGCGACTACCACGTCGCGACGCACGCCGACGTCGTCGACGTCCAGGCCGAGTGGGTCGAGGAGCATGACGACCAGCTCAACGCCATCGGCACGAAGGGGATCGGCGAGATCGGGATCGTCGGCTCGCCCGCGGCGGTGCTCAATGCGGTCTGGCATGCCACCGGGGTGCGTGTCCGTGAGCTGCCGATCACGCCCGACCGGCTGCTCGGCGGCCTGCCCGAGCGCCAGGACGTCCTCTAGTCGGCGCCGCGATGTGCCGATACCAGCCGCATGGCGCGACGGCAGCGGGCAGCGGTCGGTTTCGTCGTGCTCCTGGTCGCGGTGTTCCTGCTGCTGGTGCGCGGCCAGCCCGGCGGTCCGACGATCGCCCGCGCCGTCGACGACGTCGGCCAACTGCTCGCCGCCCTGCTGGCCTCGGTCGCCTGCACCTGGCGCTGGCGGCGCTCCCCCGGCCGACCGGGCCGGCCGTGGCTGCTGCTGTCGCTCGGCACCGGGGCCTGGTGCGCCGGCGAGGCGGTCTGGTCCTGGTCGGAGGTGGTCGCCGGGCAGCAGACGCCGTTCCCGTCTCTGGCGGACGCCGGCTACCTGCTGTTCCCGGTACTCGCCGCCATCGGCCTGCTGCTCTGGCCCTCGGCCGGCCTGACCCGGGGAGCCCGTGGCCGCGCACTGCTCGATGGCGTGCTTGTCGCCGGCGCGCTGTTCATCCTCTCGTGGGTGACCGCCCTCGGCACCGCCATCGGCGCCGACAGCGCCAGCGGCTTCGCGCGCGCCGTGTCGCTCGCCTACCCGGTGACCGACCTCGTGCTGCTCACCCTGACCGTCGTCATCGTTGCGAACGCCCGCCGCGAGTCCGGCTCCGGGTTGCCGCTGCTCGCGGTCGGACTGGTCAGCCTGTGCGTCGCGGACAGCGGTTTCGCGTACCTGTCAGCCACCGAGGCGTACGCCACCGGCGCTCTCGTCGACGCCGGCTGGTTCGGCGGGTTCCTGTTGATCGCAGCGGCGGCCGTGGCTCCTGCCGTCCCGCAGGCCAAGTCCGAGGTCACCTCGAAAGAGCAACCGCTGACGTCGACGCCGGCGACTCTGCTGCCGTACGTCCCCGCCGGCATCGGGCTGGCCGTCACCGTCATCAACGAGCTGCGCGGCACCTCCGATCGGTTGACGTTCGCCGCCTTCGCGGTCGTGGTCGGTGCGTTGCTGGTCCGCCAGCTGCTCGCCGCCCTGGACAACCGCGCGCTGCTCCGGCGGCTGGTCGAGGCCCAGCAGGAGCTGCAGTACCAGGCCTTCCACGACCCGCTGACCGGCCTGGCCAACCGGGCGCTGTTCGCGGACCGGCTGCGCCACGGACTCGAGCTGCACCGGCGCGACCGGCGCCCGCTCGGGCTGCTCTACTGCGACCTGGACGGCTTCAAGGCAGTCAACGACACCCTCGGGCATGACGCCGGCGACGAGGTCATCCGGGCGGCCGCCGAGCGACTGCGCGCCCTCACCCGGCCCGGTGACACCGTCGCGCGGATGGGCGGTGACGAATTCGCGGTGCTGCTCGAGGACGGCGGTGATGCGAGCGCCGTCGCCGGGCGCATCCTGGCCGGCTTTGCCCAACCCACCGCTGTCGGGAGGCACAGCGTTGCCGTAGGCGTCAGCGTCGGTATCGCGGCGCTGCCACCGGACTCACCGGCCGTCGACGCCGCGACGCTGCTGCGGCGCGCCGACGCCGCGATGTACACGGCCAAGCGGGCCGGCCGCGGGACCGCCGTCGAGTGGGAGCAGCCCACGCTCGTCGTACCCGCACAGGTAATGACCGCCTGAGCTACCTACTTACTGGACGGCGTCGAGCAGGTAGCGGTGATGGCCGAAGTCCTCGCGCCAGGGCAGCGACAGCCGTTGCATCACGTTCTCGTCATAGCGACGGCCGCTGCGAAGCACGAAGTCGCGCAGAGCGGTGTTGACATCGGGCTTGCTGAACTCCACCCGTCGCAGCCGCATCGTGCGCCCGTCACCGGTCCGCAGCTTCAGCACGCCGCCGCGCTGGCTGTCGGTCAGCGCACCGGCCGCGACGCTCTCCGCGAGCGCCACGCGGTACGGCCCGAACTTGCGCACCGCGACGAACGACGGGCCAACCACCACCCGGCGTGAAATCATCGCGTACGACGTGGCGAGCACCAGCAGGACAGCGATCGGGAAGTTCCAGACGGAGTAGCCGGTCAGCAGCGCCACCGGCACGTACGCGACCGCGCCGATGAACACACTCGAGACACCTTCGCTGACTGGCACTCCCGCTGACGCCGACCGGGGCCAGGGCAGCGAGCGCGTGCGCCATACGGTCAGCGAGGGCTCGGCTTGCCCGGTGTCCTCGGTCGGGACCGCTCGCGAGCCGCGGGCGGCCTCTCGAACGGCGCGCTCCCTGGCCCGCCGTTCACGCTCGTTCTGGGTCAGCAACGCCATATGAGCTCCTCGTACGAACCGGGCCTGGCTGACCACAGTGGCCCTGTACCGGCTGCTCCGCACCTCGAACAGCCGAAATGCAGCCGGGAGACGGGTTGGCAGCGGGCAGGATGCCGCCGTGAGCCCTGGTCGACGCACTGCGGGACCCGCCGATCGGGTCTGGTTACTCGCCGGCGGGGAAGTCCGCGCCGCGGGCAACCTCGTCCCACTGCGCCCACTGCGCGAGACGCTCGGCGTAGACCTTCGGGGCGGTGTCGGCGGCGAGGGCCCCGAGCAGCAGCCGGCGCGGCGGGGTCGGGCTGTCGAGCACCTGCAGCAGCGCCCGACCGGCGCGCCGCGGGTCGCCGGCCTGGGTGCGGGCGGCCGCCCCCGACATCGCCTCACGGCGGCCGGCGAGCACCTCGTCGTACGCCGCCAGCGGGGCGGCCCGGACCATGCTGTCGCCGTTCCAGTCGGTACGGAACGGGCCCGGCTCGACGATCGTGACGCCGATGCCGAAGCCCTCGACCTCCTGCGCGAGGGACTCCGAGATTCCCTCGAGCGCCCACTTGCTGCCGTGGTAGAGCCCGGTGTTCAGGAAGCCTGCGACGCCGCCGATGCTGCTGATCTGGAACAGATGACCGCTGCCCTGCGCCCGCATGACGGGCAGCACCGCCTGGGTGCACCACAGCGCACCGAACACGTTGACCTCGAACTGTTGCCGAGCCTGCTGCTCGCTGACCTCCTCGATGCCGCCGGCCAGGCCGTAGCCGGCGTTGTTGACCAGGACGTCCAACCGCCCGGTCAAGCTCAGGGCCTGCTCGACGGCGGCGAACACCGCTGTGCGGTCGGTGACGTCGAGCGGAAGTACCAGCAAGGCCTCGGGATAGGTGTCCACCAGCTCGTGCAGCGCGGTGGGGTCGCGGACGGTGGCGACGACGTTGTCGCCCGCCTCCAGTGCGATCTCGGTGAAGGCTCGGCCCAGGCCTCGGGACGCTCCGGTGATCATCCAGGTACGTGTCATGCCCTGATTCTCAGGGATGCGGGTCGGCTTCGCGACGGCGCCTGCGGGAATGTGCCCGGTATGACCCTTGTGGACGCCGTCGTCATCGGCTCCGGCGCGAACGGGCTGGTCGCGGCGAACCTGCTGGCCGACGCCGGCTGGGAGGTACTGGTGCTGGAGGCCCAGTCGGTGCCCGGCGGAGCGGTTCGCAGCGCCGAGGTCGCCGCACCGGGATTCATCAGCGACCTGTACAGCTCGTTCTACCCGTTGGCGGTCGGTTCGCCGGTGCTGCGCGACCTGGCTCTGGAGGAGCACGGGCTGTCCTGGCGGCACGCCCCGAGTGTGCTGGCCCACCCGCTCCGCGACGGTCGTACGGCGGTGCTCAGCCGCGACCTCGCGGCCACGGTCGACTCGGTGAGCGCCTTCGACCCGCGCGACGGCGCAGCGTGGGAGCGGACGTACGCCCAGTGGCGGCACCTCGACCCGTACCTGGTCGACGCGATCATGACTCCGTTCCCGCCGGTACGGGCCGCCGCCGGGCTGGCCCGGCGGCTGGGCGCGCAGGACGCGCTGCGCTTCGCACGGTTCGGGGTGCTGTCGGTGCGGCGGTTCGCCGAGGAGACCTTCCACGGCGCCGGGGCCGGGCTGCTGCTCGCCGGCAACGCGATGCACACCGACGTCGCGCCGGAGGCCGCCGGCAGTGCGGTCTTTGGCTGGCTGCTCGCGATGCTCGGCCAGGACGTCGGCTTCCCGGTGCCCGCGGGCGGCGCCGGCGAGCTCGCGCGGGCGCTGGTGACGCGCATGATCGCGAAGGGCGCCCGGCTGCAGTGCCAAGCGCCGGTCGACCGGGTGCTGGTGCGCGACGGCCGGGCCGTCGGCGTGCGGTTGCGTGATGGGCGCACGGTCGGCGTACGGCGGGCGGTGCTCGCCGACGTGTCGGCGCCCTCGCTCTACCTGGACCTGCTCGGCCCTGACCTGCTGCCCGCGCGGCTGCGCGACGACCTGGCTGCCTTCCAGTGGGACGACGGCACGGTGAAGGTTGACTGGGCGCTGTCGGGCCCGGTGCCTTGGCGCAACGCCGCGGTCGTCGGCGCCGGCACCGTGCACCTGGGCGGCGATCTCGACGAGATGTCCCGGTCCAGCCACGAGCTCGCCGTCGGCCAGGTGCCTGCCGAGCCGTTCCTGCTGTTCGGGCAGATGACCACGACCGACCCGGCGCGCTCGCCGGCCGGCACCGAGTCGGCGTGGGCCTACACGCACGTTCCGGCCGTTCCCCGTGGGGACGCGGGCGGCGTCCTGACCGGCGACTGGCGCAAGCCCTCGCAGCAGGCGGCATACCTCGACCGGCTGGAGCGCCGGGTCGAGCAGTTCGCGCCGGGCTTTCGTGACCTGGTCGTCGGCCGACACGTGGCGTTCCCCGGTGACCTGCAGGCCGGCGACGCCAACCTGGTCCATGGCGCGGTCAACGGTGGCACCAGCGGGCTGCACCAGCAGCTGTTCTTACGGCCGACGCCAGGCCTGGGCCGCCCCGAGACACACGTCGCCGGGTTGTACCTCGCCTCCGCCTCGGCCCACCCGGGCGGTGGCGTGCACGGTGCCTGCGGTGCGAACGCCGCAAAGGCCGCACTGCGGGCTCGAACGACCGGCCGGCTGGCGCTCGCCGCCACCCGGGCGCTCGCCGGCCGGGTCAGCCCCCAGTCGGCGAGCGCGCCAGACGCGTGAGCCGGGCAGCCGCGGGTGCGGGTGCGGGTGCGGGTGCGGCTCGATGGTGCGTGCATCGACCGCGGCGGGCCTTTCCGGTCAGTCTCAGACCGCTCTCAGCGCATCCGCGAGGTCGCCCAGGATCTCCGCGGGGCGCCGAAGCAGCAGCGTGAGGTGGCCGTCGTCGGGCAGCAGGTGCGGTGTGCAGGTCGGCAGGTGGTCGGCGAGCCAGCGGCCGTGCGCCGGCGGCACCATCAGGTCCTGGCCGCCCTGCCACAGATGCACCGGAACGCGAACGTCGGCAAGCTCGAACCCCCAGGGACGTACGAACGCCAGGTCGTCGTCCAACCAGCCGTCGACGCCCTCGCGCAGCGCCAGAGCGATGCTGGCGTGCAGCTTCTCGGCCACCGCACCGGTGAAGACGGCGCGGTCAGGTGGGCTCAGCACAGACTCCATCGCGCGGTAGGTGCCCAGCGCCCCCGCCAGCACCATCTCCTCGCGCCAAGGCACAAGCAGGGCGCGCAGCGGCAGCTCCCCCCGGACCGCTGCGGCGAACTCGATCTCGTTGCCCTCGCCCATCCCGTCGAGGAACACCAGCCCGTCCATCTCCCACGGCCCGACGCCAGCCACGGTTGCGACCGCCACGCAGCGGTCTGCGGCCAGGGCTCCGCAGGCCAGCGCGTGCGGGCCGCCCCCGGATGCGCCCACCACCGCGAACTGCTCGGCGCCGAGCGCATCGGCGAGCGCCAGGACATCTGCGACAGCGTCCGCGACGGTGCGCCCCGGCTGGCGGGTCGAGCCGGCGTAGCCGGGCCGGGCGTACGTGGCGAGCCGCAGGCCGAGCTGCTGGGCGGCCGCGGCCAGCTCGGGATGCGGCTCGTGCCCGCCCGGCGTGCCGTGCAGGCTGATCACCAGCGGCCCCTCTCCGGCGACGAGGTGGTCCAGGCTGCGTCCGTCAGGGGTCGTGAGAGCGGGCATCTGCCGAGCCTGGCACGGCGCGGCTCCGCCCGGGGGCCGTTGACGGTTGCTGGGGATCGCCGCCCACGTCGGCAGCGGCAGGGAGTAGAACGGGACGAGTACCGAGTCGCCGGCCCCGAGGACAGCGTGACTGCCCTCGGGATGGCGTTCGGACGGACCGGCGCGGTAGGCGGTACCAACGACGTCAGGAGCAGCACATGGACGACGACCTGCACCGCCGGGTGGACGCACTGGTAGCCGAGGAGCACGCGCTGCGGACGTCCCGCAGCGGCGACGGTCTGGACGAGCAGGACCGCACGCGCCTACGCGAGCTCGAGGAGCGTCTCGACATGACCTGGGACCTGCTCCGGCAGCGGCAGGCCCGGCGCGAGGCCGGCATGGACCCGGCCGGAGCGACCGAACGGCGTGCCGACGTCGTGGAGGGCTACACCAACTGACGCTGGACCCCGTGCCGCCGGCGCTGTCGACCTGCGGCCCTGGCAGCCCGCCGAGCATGCACCTCTCGCGTCGGACCAGGGACAACGGCCTCGCACGCGTCTCGTGTCCGGTCCGCACGGTGCGGTCAGCCCCGGCGACAACCCCTCGACAGGCCTGTCAACACACCGTCGCCCATCGGCCGTCCCGGCGCGGGGTCGCTGCATCCCGCTCCCCCGCGCCCGCTACTCGATGTCAGCTGGTTGGTCTTACTGTCACGCTGAGTCTCATCAAGTTGTCAGAGCCCAGGTCAGTGGGGTTTGCGGCCCCCGCTCACGACGTCGTGGTGCTCGGTAGCATTACGGGCAACAAC
>ENA-OBIO01000176-OBIO01000176.1-metagenomes-genome-assembly--contig:-NODE-176-length-39853-cov-43.9419_pt1 | contig 39853 bp, 32 predicted proteins | sample MGYA00153383_OBIO01 | MGnify analysis MGYA00153383 | reverse complement strand
TGGGTTGGCTACTATTTAATCAACTGAAAACAACTTGAATTGGTATTTTTACAGGTAAAATAGCTATGATGACAAATTGTGTCGCTCGCCTAAGTGATAATTTTGGGTTCCCGCCGTGAGCCAATGGCAGAAAAACATTTTATTCTGTTTGTCGAAAATGTGCGAGGAGGGAAAAATCCCGATCGCTCTTGAGTAAACTCATTGAAAGAGGGAGATATCAATGAACACTATGAGGCAGGATAATTCGTATTCTATCAGAAGCGATCGCCCCAATAGCTCCCACACAAATAGTTACTTTTGTCAACTTTTGTGTTAAGAAAGATGTTTATAAAGCATAGCTTCTTAAGGGGGGTTAGGGGGGATCGAAATTCTATGCAGCCTCATAAAAAATTGGTATAAACTCTAAAGTGTCAGCTCGCTCGGTCATTCCCAAATTCTTCAATTGTTTTATGTCAAATAAAAAACGATATAACCCTGCCTCTCGTGCGTAAGCATTCAAGGCAGGGTTATGATTGAGTATTCGGAATTCACACGCGGTGAGGCGATCGAGCCGGCGCAGTGGACTATTCGCCCAATCGAGTTATTTTAGAGCTGCGTTCGGCCAACATCAGCAATACATAAATAGTCATTACATAACCGGCGGCCAGAATCGGAATAATTAGAGGAATATCGCGATAAATCATAATTAGAACCAAAAGTCAAGGACGAGGAGGAGGAGGACAAGTTCAAGACCTACTACATTAAGTCAGCACGCAAGACCATGCCTTGGTTCTGAAGGCTGCTTTTCCATATCAAGCCTGTGGGAACATTTAGGCGTTCCCAGTCAATAATCATTTACTGCTTTACAGATGCTTAAACAGCCAAAAACCATCCACTTTAGCTGCTTTGAGCTACCGTGCACATAAGATGCGCTAGTGTTGACTTCTGAAAACTTTTAGCTGTGAGGAACTAAAAATCTGTCCCAGAAATTTTTGCTGCGATCGACTCACAAGGCTGACCTTACAAAACTCTTACAGCCACTTAAAAGCTGCCTGGCAGTTTCGATGAAGTATGGATGAAGTACAGCCTGTACTTAATATATAGAATTGTTTAAATCCTTAATGCCTATAATAGCACAGGGTTTCTGGGATTTAGAGATTTTTTGACAGTGTGCTTAACAATTCGATACAATAGGGGAACTCCTTGTGGCAGTGGGCTATCCGCCTCTGGCATTCAGGTGAGTCCTAGGTGGCTGCAAATCATAAATAACTGCCGATCGGCTAGATTTTTCTTCCCTATTGCAGAGAATTACCTTAAAATAAAGATATGATATGTAAAATTTTGTTACTTTACGGCTTGAGTCGGCGTATCCATGATCTCTAGCACTCTTCTATTTTCCTCGGTTGAAGAAGACCTGCGACTGTTGACAGAAAACTTGAAACAGTTAGTGGGTGCCCGTCATCCCATCTTGTACGCGGCTGCGGAATACTTATTCGGCACAAAGGGAAAACGGGTGAGACCCGCAATAGTCTTGTTGATTGCCAAGGCGACGATGCCCGATCGGGAAATCACCGAAAAACACCGCCGACTAGCTGAAATCACCGAAATGATCCACACGGCTAGTCTAGTTCACGACGACGTGGTGGACGAGTCTGATCTGAGGCGGGGAGTACCGACGGTACACAGTCGGTTTAACAACCGAGTGGCAGTATTGGCGGGAGATTTTCTGTTTGCTCAATCGAGTTGGCATTTGGCAAATCTGGACAACTTACCAGTAGTCAAACTGCTTTCAGAAGTGATTATGGATTTAGCTGAGGGGGAAATTCAACAGGGACTAAATGGATTTGATACCAGTTTGTCGATCGAAGCCTACCTCGAAAAAAGTTATTACAAAACAGCGTCTTTAATCGCCAACAGTTCCAAAGCAGCCGGCTGTCTGAGCGAGGTTTCAGCGGAAATAGCAGACGATCTGTATAACTACGGTCGAAACATTGGTTTGGCATTCCAAATAGTAGATGATATATTAGATTTCACCGCTTCAACGGAAACTTTGGGGAAACCCGCAGGCTCAGATTTGATCAGTGGTAATCTGACAGCACCAGCGCTATTTGCTCTCAAAGAAAAGCCTTATTTGGAAGTTCTCATAGAACGAGAGTTTGCTCAAGAAGGAGATATAGAGCAGGCACTGGCACTGGTAGAAGATTCTAAAGGCATAGAGCGATCGCGAGAACTAGCCACAGATCACGCACATCAAGCTGTGGAATACTTGGCTGCCCTGCCCCATTCAGAATCCCGCCAAGCTTTGATTGATTTGGCCGATTACGTTTTGAGCCGACTTTATTAGAAGTCAATTCCGACTGCGCCGGAATCATATAGAGGACACGGCAGTGCCGTGTCCCTACGACAGATTGATTGTAGGGACACGGCACTGCCGTCTCCCGATCTCGGGTAATATTAATTCCGATGTAACCGGAATTGATATCAATGGTTATTGGTTATTTGTTAGTTGTTATTTGTTGACGCTCAAAACTAATAACCAATAACTAATAACTAATAACCAATAACTCAGTATTATGCGATATCCGGCGGGAGATTGCTGGAATTTGACTGTAGAGTCGATCGATATTGTTGCAAGTAAACGTTAATTAAATTCTGAACTTGCTCCCGAGTAATTTCCGTCCCGACTTCTAGATTGCCAGGACTTTCAAAAAAAACAATGCTCTCTAGACCTTCTAGAGCGATCATCTGAAATAAAATGTGAGTGACAGGCAAAGACACCGACTTAAGGCGATCGCCCGCAGCCGCTGCTTGCAACGCATCTTGAAGAGAACTCCAAGCATAAATCACCCTTTTTTCCCGTCCCGGTTGCTTGAGATTGCTCAAAATGACGATCGCCCAACTTTGGTCTATGGCTTGCAGGATCGAGTATTCGAGGTGCTGTAGCTGTTGGGCCATTAACAGCAGCGCCGGGGCGATCGCCTCTAATATTTGTGGGGTCGAACCGTCTGGCGGAGCTTTTTCGATCAGTGCTTGAATCTGTTGGTCTAAATCCATCAGTAAATTAATTTGAGATTTGAGTTTAAGAATTTCAGGGTAACAGGTGCGCGCCCAAGTATGTGATACCTAGCACTACCCACAATAAAATATAAAATCCTAGATTGAAAGTCGCAAGGGTGTGCTACTTTCAATGTTAGCTGTAAACCATCATGCGGGAAATCTGCCAGAGCGTGGAAACCACCATATTTCAACTGCTGTTAGACGAACTCAAAAAGTCCACTCGTGCGTCTGAGCAGAACTGCCAAGATGTAGCAGGGCGACTCGCAGCAGAAGTCAACAGGATATGCACCGAAAGTCAGCGGATTCAATCATCAGGAGATATAGAAGGTGCAGCCGAGAGCCTGGCTCAGCACCGTTTGCAACAATGCCTCCACTATGAGAATTTAGGCTCCGGGCCTGGGCGAGTAGAATTGCACAGTACCCTCAGTGCGATCGTGTACCGATACATCACTCCTCCGCAGGTGCAATCTAGCTATCAGGCGCGAGTAGAACTGATCAAAGATTTTTTGCAAGGATTTTATCTCGAAGCCTTAAAGGCATTCCGGCGCGAAACCCAACTCCCGCCTACCTACAGTCCCCGCACTCGCTTAGAACTAGCAGAGTACATGGCTTTTGTAGAGCGCTTCGGCAAGCGGCGCATTCCTTTGCCTCGGAACCGTAGCCAGCAACTAATTATTTTACGGGCCCAAACGTTTTCCCAGCAGCAGCCCAGAGAAACTTCTGTAGATATGGAACAAGCCGCCGACGGAGGGGCTACAGATTCCGACCAAACTTGGAACGATACCTCGGTGCACTCTGTGCGGGAGGCGATGGCCGGACACGGTTCGTCTGCAATTCGCCCCCAAGGCGACGAGTCAGAATCTCTGCGGCAAAACGTAATTGACGAATTAGTCGCCTACTTGAAAGAGCGCAATCAACAAGAATGCGCCGATTACTTCGTGCTTCGCTTGCAGGACTTGCCGACTAATGAAATAGAGTCGCTTCTGGGTATAAATCCCCGCCAAAGAGACTATTTGCAGCAGCGCTTCAAGTACCATTTGCTCAGGTTCGCCATGTCGCACCGCTGGGAATTGGTTCACCAGTGGCTGGAAGCAGACTTAGATCGCAATTTGGGTTTGCTGCCTTCTCAGTGGCAAGATTTTGGTGAACAAATTGGCCCAGAGGGACAGCGTTTGCTAAAGTTGAAGCAACAGGGTCTGTCAGAGTCAGCGATCGCGCAAACCCTCGGCAGCACGGTAGCCCAGGTACAGAAACGGTGGTTTAAATTACTAGAACTTGCCTGGGAATTGCGAAATCGTTCAGATTCCGGAGAAGGGGCATCTATTGATGAATAACGAAACGAACAGGGATGCAGAGGCTTTCGAGCGTCAGTTTTTAAACTGGATATTGCAGACGCCAACTGCGAATGCCTCTAGCGAAGATGACGAAAACCTCAACGAACCCCCTCACTCACAAGAGTGGGGCGACACAGAAGAGAATTCCGGGGTGGAATACTGGGAATGGGACGAACCAGACCCGCTGGACTATCAAGTAGGGATGCACAGCAATGCACCCGTACAACCGCTGACTATTGGAGACATACCGACCGTGCAAGACCGTTTTCAGACCTTGTTAAAAGAGAGGCTTAGAGCCGAAATTGAATCTAACCCACCGCTGTTCCCCTGGGAAACAGAACTCAAAAGCTACGACCACGATTACCCGGACGAGGCAGCCCCGCAATGGGTTCCCCCCCTGCACCTCTGGACACCCCAACTGCAAAACATCAGATGGGGACGCCTGCCAATTCCGATCGCCGAAGGGGTTTTTGCCCAACTCCTAGAACCCTGTCAGAATCTGGTAATGTTGTCGCTGCGGGAAGGATCGAAGTTAGTTCGCGCTGTAGATAGCTTGTTTCCAGGCCAGTCTCAGGAACTCAACGAAATGGCGGGTTTACTTCTCAGAGGTTATGCCCGAGGACGTACAGATGTAGAAGATTTACCGAATTACGAAGTGGCAACTACGGATCAACAAATGTTAATGTCGCTGTTAGCCGCGCGGGAAATCATTGAGTCTCTAACTTTGAATTGTCCTATAAACCAGCCGCCAGTTTCGCGGGAATGGCTGACTGGATTGGGTACACTGACTCTGGATGCCCAATACCTGTCGAGGCGCGGCACAGAACAGCCGATGCCATCTTTAAGAGTTGAGTGCCAATTTCCCGGGGCAGGAAGTTTGGAACTCAAGGGAGGAGATGCCGAAGCAACTGCACAGCGTCCAAATTCGGGGCATTTAAGTGTGGAGTTGTTTGACCCGCAACCTGACAAGACCTATGCCTTAGAAGTTCGATTCCAAAACTTCGAGACCAGACCTTTGATGTTTGCTATTCGTCCAATTTTGGCAGAACAAGATAGCAACTAGAAAGGTAAAATTAGAGTAAATAATTTAGATTTTTACTCTGCGGTTTGACCTCACACAAAAAACGGATGCAATCTGCCGAATTCTGTCGTGAAAAGCAAAAATAAATAGAGATTAGTTAAAGCCTCTAGATTAATCTGTGAAGTTAATCTGTGGATTTAATCTAAAATAGAATGACAGAGAAATAAGATTGAGAGATTAGTTAAAACCCAGATTTATCTGTGGATTTAATCTAAAATCTAAAATCTAAAATCGGATGGGTGCATATGACAACTGACAACCTGCGAAAGATACCCGTTTTAGGTAAGCTGTGGGAGCAGATTGAGGCAATGCCTCCGCCGGTGACTGAGGATTCTTTACTGCTGCGAATCCTAGTTCAGTTGTTGGTAATTGTGGGAATTGTGGCTACGGATGTTGCTGCTGAAGAAGCCCTGAACCTCTGGGCAATCCCTGTTAGTATTGTGGGAGGAACTTGGAGCTGGTATCGCCGCCACGATCGCAATGTAGCTGCTAAATTCTGCATAGCCATTGGAATGATGGTGGCTTTGTTCGCTTTTTTTACCCGCTTGGCGGGAGAGTTAAACGATACCCGGCTAGTTTTAGCGCAACTGTTAATTCACCTTCAAGTCCTACACAGCTTCGATTTGCCCCGACGCAAGGATTTAGGCTACTCGATAGTCATCGGGCTAATTCTGTTAAGCGTAGCGGCGACTCTCAGCCAAACGCTGACTTTTGGGCCGCTGCTGTTGGTGTTTTTAGCTTTAGCGCTTCCGACTTTGGTGTTGGATTATCGATCGCGCTTGGGACTCTCGAAAATAGAAGATAAAAGGCAGAATCTAGAAGGTAAAGAGAAAAATAAAAATAATAATTGGTCGTTATTTGCTGCTACTTTATCTCCCAAGTATTTTGGCTTGTTGTTCCTGATAACTATTGGTTTGGGGCTGACTATTTTTGCGTTTTTGCCGCGCCTCCCTGGCTATCAGTTGCGGACTTTTCCTGTCAGTGCTCCGATTCAATATCAGGGGGAGTTTGACTCGCGCAGCATCCTGAATCCGGGGTATGTCAGAGGGGGAAATCAAAAAGGAACTGGCGGAGGAAGGGGGAGAAACCCAGACAAAGGGCCAGGAGAGGTAGACTCTACTTTTTATTACGGTTTCAACCAGCGGATAAATCAAAATTTGCGTGGCGATCTAAAACCGGAAGTGGTGATGCGAGTCCGATCGCAAGCTGCGGGTTTTTGGCGAGTATTAGGCTTTGACAAATATACTGGTCAGGGTTGGGAAATTTCTCGCAATGAAAAAGCTCAAAAATTGACTAGACCTAAGTGGTCTTATCAATTTTATCTGAATCCGTTTCCGAATGCACCTCGGACTCAAGAGGTGATTCAAAGTTATACGATTGTTGCTCAATTGCCGAATTTGATTCCGGCTTTAAACAAGCCGAAAGAGCTTTATTTTCCGAGTCCAGAGGTGGCGTTTGATGCGGAGGGCGGTTTGCGATCGCCTATAGAATTGGCGGCCGGTATGACTTATACGGTGATTTCTAATGTGCCTTTTCGCGATCGGGCTTTGTTGGGTAAAACTGGTACTGATTATCCGAAAAACATTCGCAAGTTCTATTTAGACGTGCCGCCGAAAATTGCAGCCAAGGTGCGGGCAAAAACTGAGGAAATATTGCTGGCTAGAACCAGAGTATCAAAGTCGGAAAGAGCGATCGACTCTCCCTACGAAAAAGCTTTGTATTTGGCTCAATATTTGAAGCAAAACCCCAACTATAAGATAGAAAAAGCTTTGCCTTATTTAGAGGAAACTGAAGATTTGGTTGAGGGTTTTCTGTTTGGTTATCAAAACACCCAAGGCGGCAAAAAGGTGACTGGTGGATATCCAGACCACTTTTCTACGGTGTTGACAATCATGCTAAGGTCGATCGGGATTCCGGCGCGAATGGCTGGCGGTTTCGATACGGGGGAATTCAACCCGTTTACAGGTTTGTATATTGTCAAAAATACCGATGCTTTCTTGATGACGGAAGTGTATTTTCCCAATAATGGCTGGTTTGCTTTTAATCCGATTCCCGGTTATCCACTGATTCCGGCTTCGGTGGAAGATAACCAGACTTTTAGCGCGCTGGAGTCGTTTTGGAAGTGGATAGCGGGTTGGCTACCAACGCCTCTGAGAAGTGGCTTAGATTCAGTGTTCGCTTTTGTGTTCGGCTGGATCGGTTTGATTGTGGGATGGTTTTTGGGGCAGTTTGCGAAGGGCTGGGTGGGGTTGTTTACTGGTTTGATTAGTGCGATCGGCTTTGGCTTCCTTGGCTGGTTAATTTGGCAACTGTGGCGTAAGTGGCGCTACCGCCGCTGGCTGGGGAAGTTGCCGCCTGTGGAGGGGGTTTATCAGGAAATGTTGAAGGATTTGGCGAGTCGGGGATTCGCCAAGCAGAAAGCTCAAACCCCTTTGGAGTATGCTGAGGCGATGCGCCACCAGAATGCAACTGACGAAGCTGAGGTGATTGAGGAGGTTTCGCAAGCTTATGTGCGTTGGAAGTATGGGGGGCAAATGGGTAATTTGGGTCAGTTGCGGCTGTTGGTGGGGAATTTGAGACGATCGCACTTCAGGAAACTGAAAAAGCGCTGGTTTTAAGCCAATACGGTTCAGTTAACACTGTTAATTCCCCGGAGATCCCCCTAAATCCCCCTTAGGTCGGGGGACTTTGAGCAACTTCTTGTCCCCCCCTTTTTAAGCTATGCCTTATAAGGATCTTTCTTAACAATCCTGAAAGCTTTGTAAATCAAGGCTTTTGGGAGCAATCACGACACAAGCCTTGACAATTTAACAACCTTGTTTATTGAAAATAGCTGGCATTTATTGAGAATGGGCGATCGAGGAATAAGGGTTTGATAGCCTCGATCGCGATCGCTCTCAAATGTTAAGAAAGATGTTTATAACGCATAGCTTTTTAAGGGGGGCTAGGGGGGATCGGTCTTATCTGAACCGTATTGGGTTTTAAGCTATCTATTAAGAGTAGAAAAAATCCCAGCACTTTTGGATTGTCAATACAATAGTTGAAAGCAACTAGCACTGACATTTTTAGCCTTTAATCAATTCTTCAGGCTGACTAACTGATGGAGGAGAGACTGGACAATTGATTGCTGTTGGAGTTAACGAGCAAATTGCTGCATCAGTTGTCTCGAAACAGTTTTCTTTACCAATTTTGTCCAGCAATCTGGTACGTTCTAACAAGTTTTTAACTTCTGACTGTAAGCCAGTCAAAAGGAGGCGACAGTCATGTCGTTTCAAATCGCTATAGATATCTTCCAATGCCACGAGTCCAGTAGTGTCCATATTGGGCACGTACCGCATCCGCAAAATTAGATACTTCACTTCAGGTTCATCTCGCAGGAAGGTAACAAACCGCTCTGCTGCCCCAAAAAATACAGGGCCATCAACCCGATAAACGGCAATTTCTTTGCTCAATTCAAGGGGTATACCAGATGGAAAGGCCTCTGTTTCGGGGATTTTCGTCAAATTGAGCTCGCTCATGCGCTTAATGAATAAGGCCCCAGCAGCAATTAGCCCGACTTCCACCGCCAGCACCAAATCAAACAGAATGGTCACCATCCAAGTCAGCATCATGACGCCGAAGTCAGAGTAGGTGGCGCGCATCAGTAAGCCGATCGCTTCCCACTCAATCATCTGTATACTCGTCACCATCAAAATTCCTGCCAATGCTGCCAGGGGAATTTGAGCGGCTAAAGGTGCTAATGTCAAAACGATGATTGCCAGTGCAGCCCCGTGAATGACTCCAGACAACCGGGTTCTGCCGCCCGATCGCACATTCACGGCTGTACGGGCGATCGCTCCCGTTGCTGGAATACCACCAAAGAATGGGACTATAATGTTTGCCAAGCCCTGACCAATCAGTTCGCGATCGCTGTTGTGTTTCTCGCTGACAGTCATACCATCGGCAACCACAGCAGATAGCAGCGATTCAATACTGCCCAATGCCGCTAAAGCTAATGCCGGATTAATCAATTCTCGGATCAGCGTAAAATCATTAGCGTGGGGAATCCCTTGGGGCATCGGCAACGATTGTGGGATAGAACCAATGGTGGGAACATCGAGGTGAAAGAAAGAGGCGATCGCCGTTGCTAACACCAACCCTACCAATGAACCCGGTATGACAGTCGGAATCCTTGTCCAAAGTAGCTTGGTCAGAATCACCACGGTTGCCAACCCGACTGCCTCCCAGTTTAATCCTTCCCAATGGGTAAAGGTCTGCCACAGTCCCGGTAAAAAATGTTCACTACGGGGCAACTGGAACCCAAAGAAATTATTCAACTGTCCGCAAAAAATAATCACAGCGATACCGTTGGTAAAACCTGCTGTGACTGGATAGGGAATAAACTTGATCAATCTACCTAGTTTGGCAACGCCCAGGGCAACTTGAATAATTCCTGCCATTACCCCGGCAATCCACACCTTTTCGATACCATACTTGGTAACAATCCCAATCAGGACTACCGCCATCGCTCCAGTGGGCCCTGTAATCTGCACTGGGGAACCACCAAACACCGCTGCCACGGTTCCCGCCACAATTGCCGTGTAGAGTCCGGCTTTGGGTTCGACGCCACTGGCCACAGCAAACGCCAGGGCCAGAGGAAGGGCAACCACAGCGGCAGTCAGCCCACCAGTCAAATCACCTCGCCAATGAACAAAAGTGCGATCGAACCAAAGCCGCAGACCACCGATGAAACTATTGGCTACTGTCATTGAGTTATAACTCCTGATGTCTTTGAATTTCTATATCTCAAAATTTCCAAAGTCTTGCGTAGATACTAACACTCTTGCTAAATTAGTGAGTCGGGGAAATGTTTTAGAGCCGCGACTTCTCATAAGAAGTCGGGTATCTGGATCTAATTTAACGTGCCGGCGGTAGCTTGAGTTCGATACCGAGTTTGTTGCTAACATCGATCGCACTACTAGCAAAATCAGTCATCCCTGCGATCGGAATCGCGATCGCAGTTGCCGCCCCAATCATCGCAGTCAGACTCTTCTTTAACCTGGCTTTATTCCATTGGCTTTCCGGTTTCTTAATTTCGGTTTCGACATCTTCAATATCATTTATTTTAGTTTTAAAAGTTGACTGCTGTGTAAAGGCAACATCGCATAAGTTTGCCCATCGTCGTCGCTGAATTCAACTTCATAAACTTCAGGGGCTAAAAACTCGACGATGGTACCCACTTGACCTGCGAGTAAATTATGATTTGGTAAATCTTCTTTGATAGCAACAACATCGAGTAATTGTAATTTTGCGATCGCCTTTACCATAATTCACCTCAGAATGTAATAGCTAGTGATTAAAAAGCGGGGCGGGTTCACCAACAATATCTGCCAATAATTGACAATCTCAAAAACCCGCCCCGGCCGGGATATTACGGTCAATCAATCGCGCACAATTTAGCGTGCCGACGGTAGCTTGAGTTCGATGCCCACCTTTTGACCGACATCGATCGCACTACTAGCAAAATCAGTCATACCTGCGATCGGAATCGCGATCGCAGTAGCCACCCCAATCATCGCAGTCAAGCTCTTCTTTAACCTAGCTTTATTCCATTGGCTTTCCGGTTTCTTAATTTCAGCTTCGACATCTTCAATATCAATAATTATCCCATCGCGAATGTCTTCGGGAAACTGCGTCGCGGTTTCACGCATTGATGAAATCAGTTTCAGGATTTCGGCGGTATTGGCGTTATTGTTTTGGACGGATTGATTGCCACTAACTTCGGCGCTGTTCGACGAACCGCCGATATTGCCGGAAAAGTTAGCACCTTGAAAAGCACCTTGAAAGTTGTTAGTTTCAGAAGAATTTTGAGTCATTTTTGCTTCGGCTTTATTAATAATAGGTCTACTAACTGCTAGTTTAGCGATATCTACGAGGTCGTCATATTCTCTTCCGTATTTTTCATCGCCCCTTTGCCTGATGCGCCGAAGTTCGATCGACTCATACCCATCCAACAACGGCCGCAAATCCCAACTCTTTTTAAGTTTCCCCACCCGAACCTTAGTCTCGCCCATCTCCTCCAATCCTAGCAACTCCTCGTAATCCAGCGGATCGGCATCGGGATAACCGGGAACCGGCACCCATTGACTGATTTCCAGATTCGCAAAAGAATTGTGGATTTTGGTAAACGTATCGCGAATTAAACTCAGAAAAGAACGCCGCGTCGATTCCCGCCCGCTAACGGCAATCAAGATTTTCTCATCTTCCGGGTCAGACTTAATTCGGGCGATATTGTACACCTCAGCGCCTTCCGTGTACTCCAGCATTACCCCCGTGCGCCAGTGGGTGCAGTTGTGGATTTTCTCGTGCATGAGGACGATGAAACGCGAGAGGATGCTGTCGGGGAGGATGCGGTAGTGATATTGAAATTCCAGGGTTTCGCCTTCGAGTTTGGTGTTTTCCGGTTCTTCTTTGGGCAAAATGCCGGGGATGAGGAAAGTCGGCGCATTGCAATGGTTGATGGGGAAGCAGAGTTGAAATTCGCCCATCAACTCGGTGAGACAGTTGTAACGGTGGCTGGGATATTTAGTTGAATCCAGGATGCGGCTGAGTTCTGCGTAGGTGAGAATACCTTTGGTTTTGATTTTGAGTGCGTCGTCGCTGAGGAGGGCATAGATGCCTTCTGTCACCCAGTGGGGATTGAGGATGTTGGTGGATTGCAGGATGGGGTGTTCGCGGAAGTTGAGGACAATGCCCAGATTGTGCAGCAGTCCGATGAGTTGGGTTTGGTCGGTTTCTGCGAGGATGTTTTCTGTGGCGCAGATGGTGGCGTATTCGCTGATGCTGATGAAGTCTTTGTCGAGGTTTTCCAGGCGCTGCTTGACTTGGAACCAGCTTAGCGGCAAAAGATCGTAGACTTCTTTGAGTTGGGAGATTTCGGTGTGGATGGCGCTGCGGAGTTCGTCGATTCCCGTGCCGCTTTGGCAGGAGGTTTCGATAATCGCTTTGATGTTGGGATATTTGTCGCGCAAGGCTTTGCGGTTGAGATCCAGGGGTTGTTCGTCGCACTTGTTGCCGATGATGATGACGGGGGAGGCGTCGCCGAAGCTTTCGATCAGTTTCAGCCAGTATTCGAGGCGGTTTTCGTCTTCGCTGGTGCGGCAGTTGCAGGCGAGGAGGTAGAGGCTGCGTTTGGTGAGGAAAAATTGGTGGGTGGCGTGGTAGATTTCTTGTCCGCCGAAGTCCCAGACGTTGAGTTTGACGGGTTTGGTGTTGACTGTAATTTGCCAGTTTGTGATGTTGAGTCCGTCGGTTTGGGGTTCGTTGGGGTTGTATTTGTTGTGGGTGAGGCGGTTGATGAGGGAGGTTTTGCCGACGCTTCCTTGTCCGACGAGGAGGACTTTGGCTTCGTTGAGGGGGAGGACTTCGCCGCTGCGGAGTTGGCGGAGGTAGTTGAAGATGGCGGCGGGAGTACCGCAGTCTTTATAATGTTGGCCGAGTCCTAGAACTTCTGGAGAAATAGGCAGGGGATTGTTGCGGAGGTCGAGTGTTTCAAGTTTTGGCAGTGTTTCTAAGCATTCGGGAATCTTTTCAATCTGATTACTTCTGAGGTCAAGTTGTTTCAGATTGGACAGTTGGGCGATCGCCTCTGGAATTTGAGTAATCTGATTGTTCCAAAGGTAAAGGCGTGTTATATTGGGGAGTTTAACTATCCAATCAGGGATTTGGGTAATTTGATTATTACTGAGGAAAAGCTCTGTTAGATTGGACAGTTTGCCGATCACTTCTGGGATTTGGCTAATCTGATTTCCAAACAGGGCAAGCGTTGTCAGATTGGACAGTTGCCCAATCGCATCTGGGATTGGACTAATCTGATTATCACCGAGGAAAAGCCCTCTCAGATTGGATAATTGAGCGATCACTTCGGGGATGGAGGTAATCTGATTGAAATTGAGTTGAAGATATGTCAGATTGGATAATTGAGCGATCACTTCGGGGATGGAGGTAATCTGATTCCTATGGAGGTTAAGTTCTGTCAGTTTGGAGAGTTGACAGAGTGCATCTGAGATTTGTGTAATCTGATTGCTACTGAGGTCAAGCCTTGTCAGATTTGGCAGTTGGACAAGCGCTTCGTAAAGCTTTGCTAACGCATCTGGAATTTGTGCGATCTGATTGTCACTGAGATTAAGCTTTGTCAGATTAGACAGTTGCCCGATCACCTCTGGGATGGAAGTAATCTGATTGTCACTGAGATTAAGCTTTGTCAGATTAGACAGTTGCCCGATCACCTCTGGGATGGAAGTAATCTGATTGTGACTGAGGTCAAGCTGTGTCAGATTCGACAATTGCCCGATCGCCTTTGGGACGAGGGTAATCTGATTGTTAGATAAGTTAAGTATTTTTAAGTTGGTTAATTGAAGAACAACATCAGGAAACTGAGTTAACTTATTCCCAATCCATTTTCGTTTCTCATAATCCCACTTCCCCAACACCAACGTCTCAAGCTGCGTGCACTTGCCAATTTCCGGCGGCAATTCCTCCAACCCCAACCCCGCCAAATCCAATTCTGTGGAGCCCTCATCTGCGGCTTTGTCGATTAACTGCAACAACTCTTCTCGCGTCATATCTTTTGTCTCCCCGTAGTCTTCATTTGATTGTGACAGGATTTTTCGCTTGGTGGGGAAAGGAATCTGGACACGGCCCAAAAGAGGAGACGGCAGTGTCGTTTTCCTACCCCAAATTTATCGTAGGGACACGGCATTGCCGTCTCCTCCGTGGTCTACGCATCACCACCCGTAGAATCACGACACGGCCCGAAAGAGGAGACGGCAGTGCCGTTTCCCTACCCTAAAATCATCGTAGGGACACGGCATTGCCGTCTCCTCCGCAGCCCGAAAGAGGAGACGGCAGTGCCGTTTCCCTACCCCAAAATTATCATAGGGAAACGGCATTGCCGTCTCCTCCGTGGCCTACGCATCACCACCCGTAGAAACCGGGTTTTTTCCCTGTCTCTGACTGTCATCAATAATTATCGTAAAAACCCGGTTTCTGGCCACCTGTCCATAATCTGGGGAGGAAAAAAGCTTGGAATGCGGAATACTTGTTAGACTATGATTGTTAGCTAGCGAGTCGATCGACCATACTTTGCACGCGAGGTAAATTATGCTCCAAGCATTTGAAGGGATTTACAGAAATGGAGTCATCGAACTTTTAGAATTTCCTGAAAATATTTATGAAAGCCGCGTACTAATTACTTTTTTGACCGAGCTATCCATACCTAAATCGCCTACATTTATCCAGTTTGGAATGTTTGCAGGCACTCAACAATCCACCGAATCCGATTTCGAGATTGCCCAGTTTCGAGGGGATGCAGACGATGAATTAGATTGGTCGTAGCTGCCGATGAAATATGTCATCGATACCCACGCGCTGATCGGGTTTCTCGAAGGAAATAAAAGATTGGGGACTCAAGCCCAAGCAATTCTCTCTCATTTGACCAGTCAGCTTGTTCTACCGGCGATCGCCCTTGCTGAAGCTGCATGGATTGTAGAGCGGCGAAAAACATCAATTCCATCTGTGAATGCTTTGTTAAATGCAATTAACAGCGATCCTAGAATCACGATTTATCCACTCGATTTAACTATCATCAATCAAACGCTCAGCTTATTGACTATCCATGAAATGCACGCCAAATTGTCGCAACCGTAATGATTTTGCAAAATCAGGGTCAAACTGTTGCACTGTTGACGTGCGATGGAAATATTACGGCTTCAGGTGTAATCTCTGTTATCTGGTGATTGTGTTTATAATAAAACAACGGTTAAAAGAGGAAAGCCAATGGTGACGAGCCTGAATGTGGATACGGCACTGCTACAAGAGGCGATCGAACTGACGGGAGAAACTGCGATCGAGAATCTAGTTGAAATTGCCTTGCGCGCATACATTCAACGCCTCAAGCAGATGAAAATTTTAGAACTCTTTGGTGCGATCGACTACGAAGAAAGTTACGATTACAAACAGCAGCGAAATATCGCCTAGGTATCCCGTCATGAATGTAATTGTCGATACGGCTATTTGGTCATTAGCGTTGCGCCGAAATTCTCCCGAAATGAATTCTGCTGTGGTGAATCAATTGCGATCGCTCATTGCCAATGGTCGAGTTATAATGCTCGGAAGCATCCGACAAGAGATTTTGTCGGGTGTTCGCACTTCCGAACAATTCGATCGTCTCCGCAACACCTTACACGCTTTTCCCGACTTGAATTTGGTTGACGCAGACTACGAACTCGCTGCTGAATTTTGTAACACCTGTCGTCGCAATGGCATCCAAGGTTCAAATACTGATTTTCTGATCTGTGCTGCGGCCCATCGTCGCAGCTATTCCATTTTTACAACCGATCGAGATTTCCACAATTTTCAAGCTCATATTCTTATTAACATTGTAGAGGTTGAGTAAAAATGGCGATCGGGAAATTTTCACTCTTAATATAGCCTCACCCTTTCAATCATCGGTTTGACGATCAACTATAATGCGATCGATTTATTCCTGGTCGCGATCGTATAATTAAAACAACGGTTAAAAGAGGAAAGCCAATGGTGACGAGCCTAAATGCGGATACGGCACTGCTGCCAGAGGCGATCGAATTTACTATTCTGATGTTAACGGATTTAGTATCAAATCCATATAAAAAACACAGCCTGCACAATTGGTAAGGCTGTGTTTTTTACAATTAGATTTTAAGTGCGGATAAAAGGACTTGAACCTTCACTCCTTTCGGAACCAGAACCTAAATCTGGCGCGTCTGCCAATTTCGCCATATCCGCGTTTAGACATTCAACTATCATAACACACAACAAAGCTATATGTCAACATTCAGAAACCCGGTCTTTTGTTGACACCGGGTTTACTGATGAGTCATCGCCACAGCAATTTTCCCTATTTTTAACTCCTCATTTAGCTTTGACCGATCGCCTTCCAGGTAATTTCGTCCACCACGCCGTCAGCCGTCAAACCCTTATACTGCTGAAAGCTCTTGACAGCCGTAGCAGTGCGAGCGCCAAAAATACCGTCGATCGGGCCCGGATCGTAACCCTGCATTTCCAAACGCACCTGTAGCGTCTTCACCTTGGAACCTGCTGCGCCTTTAGTAAGAGCTGTTCTGCGGTTCTCAACAGTATCGCTCTTTTCAGTAGAAGCGCTACCCTCAACTGGAGCATTACTCTGCAAACTTTCAGAAGCTGGCGCGGGCGGCTCGGCGGCTAAAGCTGTCCAAGTTTCTTTGTCTACGATACCGTCTGAATTCAACCGCTTAGACTGCTGAAAAGCACTGACAGAAGATGTGGTGCGAGAACCATAGGAACCGTCGATCGTGCCGATCGCAAAACCATGAACTTGCAAGCGCTGCTGTATCGCGGCAACTTCAGGCCCGTCAGCTCCCGCCGAGATCGTTTTTTCCTTTCTCACAGGCTTTTGCTCGCCCGCGTAAAAAGGCTTGTTAAACATATCTCCTCGGGAATTTGTATCGGGCTGCGCCGATGCACCCGGATCTGCGGGACCAGAAAAGTCTCTGCGATACTGTTCCTGCACAAAGGGTTTAGACTCGAAGGCAGCAGTTGCCTTTCTGGTTAATCCGGGAGCGAGCAGAGCGATTAAGCTAAAAATCGTAACAGTAGTTACACGCATAAGTTTCATCCTGTTAGTGAGGTTTGATAAGATTTGGCTATTTTCATGTTTCTCAATCTAATTGTATTACCCGGATCGCTTTCTGAGAAGTATCTCTCCAGCTATTTAAAAGTTCGGTAATGGAAACAGTTAGAAGTATGGACGAGTTCGCACTACTCCTTAGAAACTGGGTTGATTCCGAGATGTTTCGTTCCCAAAGCTAGAAACCAGTTTTTTTATACCCATTCAAAAAAGTATTGCTACAATTGTCGATCTTATCCCAATTATTTAAAGCCGCTCTTTTCTTAACCGGACACAGGATTACGATGTCCCTACAAATACCTGCATACAATTTATATGTAGCAATACTTTTAGGAATTGGTATTAGCCTAAGTCCTGTTATACAAAACCTGCTTTTATTCATAAATCTTTACAAAAAGGTTTTGTACAAAGTTTATCGATCGGAGGCAAAATTTTTGTCTCATATCAATTCTGGGTGCGCCGGAATGATGGGTCGGACACGGCAGTGCCGTTGCCCTACAATTGATCGATTGTAGAGATAGAGGAAACGGCAGTGCCGTTGCCCTACCGCGATCGATTGTAGGGACAAAGGCAGTCGCGGTGTCCTGATTTCTTATCGCTTCGCGTGCTCCGCCAACAAAGCCTTGGCTCTCGGCTTGTAAATCAGATAAAACAGCGCTTCTATGTAGCGGAGCATATCTTCGCGGTTTTCCTGAGACGAGTAGTTCCAAAAACCGAAAGTCCGGGCCAGCGTCAGCAGTTTGGTGGTGTGAATTTTCCAGGTATAGGTGCTATAAACTCTGTCAATTCCTCGCGTTGAAATTTCATACCAATAGTTAGGATTTTGTTCGCATTTCGAGAAAAAGTCGAGGATTTTTTGGGCAGTTTCCTGGTGGTTAGTCGGGTTTATATAGAACCCATTTACTCCATCTTGAATGATTTCCAGCGGCCCACCAAACTGCGTCCCAAAAGTTGGAATGCCGGTAATCATTGCTTCGAGAATTGTCAAGCCGAAAGCTTCAAATAAGGCTGGTTGAACAAATATACCTTGACCGTCGGCGATTACCCGGTAGATTTCACCGGAGAGGCTTTTGGACAGTCGCACTCCCAGCCAGCGAATTTTACCGTGCAGGTTGTATCGCTCGATAATTGCGTAGAGCTTTTTAATTTCTTCGGCTTCTTCGTAGTCTTCGGTTTCTTCGGCTCGCAGTTTGCCGGCTACTAGAATTAAGTTGCATTTTTCTTGCAATTCCTTGCTTTTTCCAAACAATTCTGCTAAGCCTGTGAGGTTTTTAATGCGATCGAGCCTGGCCATCGAAAATAAAGGGCGCTTTTGCGGGTCGTCGAGTGTTCCGAAGACTTGTTCCGGGTCTTTTAGAGTAAACAGCAGTTCGTTGAGTCGATCGCGATCGCCCTGCACCCTATCTTCGATCTGCGTGTACGGAAAGTATACGCTTTCATTGACTCCCGGCGGCACAACGTTGAATTTAGGGCTGAATAGTTCAATGCCATTGACGACGTGGTATAAATCCGGCATTGTAAAACAATTGTAGGACTCGTACTGCCCGACACTATCTGGTTTCCCCACAATCTCTTGATAGGTGCTGCTGACAATACAATTAGCCGCATTCATGGCAATTATATCAGCAGTAAATTGCAGGGCAAAGTGGTATTTTTCCTCAGATTCTTGCCAGTACAGATTGCTGAACAAATATTTCGATTTTTCCAGCGCGTGGGCTATATTGCACTGAGTAACTTTGAGTTTGCGAGACAGCAAAAATGCTACTAAGTTGCCGTCGGAATAGTTGCCAATGATTAAATCTGGCTTCCCCTGAAACTCAGCCAGCAGTTCTTTTTCGGCATCGATCGCATAAGTTTCCAAATAAGGCCAAATCTCGAACCGCGAAATCCAATTTTGAGTCAATTTGGGATTGAACTCCCGGAAGGGAACCCGCAAAATCCAAGCATTTTCAGTGCCGTGAACTTTTTCCAAACGTTCGTTGCAGCGCGTGCCGTCGCTGTTAGGAATTAACCTGGTGAGAATAATTACTTTAGGTTTTACGCCTAAACTATCGAGACCTGCAAGATGAATGTCTTGTTGGAGTTGTTTCTCTAAATTCTTGGCTTGATCGAGGACATAAACTACCTGTCCTCCCGTATCCGGTCGCCCCAAAACTCCTTCTTGGCCGAACCAGCCGTGAGGAGAAACTAGGACGATTTTGAAAATCATCGGGATGCGAGAAATAAATGCTTCTAGGGTTTGCGGATCGGGGGAATCAATTAATTCGTCGAGAATTCCCAAAGTTTCTTGGACGCGGGCTGCGGTATTTCCCCAACCTGCGTCTAAACCCATCATTTGCAGGACGAATCGAAATCTTTCGTATGGTTCTTCTTCAGAAAGTTCGCTGACAAAAGTCAGGGCTTTTTTGACTTGTTCTGAAAGTTGTTCTTGGGATTTTATGCGATCGTTAATTAGTAATTGTACGCCGTTGTAACGGTGAATCCGCAAGAAATCAAATAGAGTTTCCTGCCACTGTTTGGAGTCTTGAAACAGTTTGCTGGACAGGTATCGGTTGAGAAATTGTACTCCTTTGCCGATGTTTTTTGGATCGCGAATGGAGGGGGAATAGTCGTAAAACGGGCCGAAATCTAGTTCGAGAATGTCGCCTTCTTGGGGGTGAAAGTGGTTGACGAAGCGATCGCGCACGTCGAGCAATTCTTGCACTGTCATCGGCTCCAGTGTCAAGTCATCTCCAACTCGCACTATTTCCATAGTAGCAATTTTTGGCCGCAGTAGGACGCAAAGGCTGCTCTCTTCAAGAATAATTTCCTGAATGTAATAAATCAGTTTGCTCAATAGAGAAGATTGATGGAATTGTTCGGGCTTTTCGTATTTGGTGCAGTAGGCGGCAAAAGCGCTAACTATGTCGTTGCGGAGTAAATATTTATTCCCCAAAGCCCGCAAATCGCTGGCAAACTGCCGCAACTCGGTTTTTTCGTCGCTGGCAATAACAGCCTGAAAGAGTTCTGACATAGATACCTCCTTAATTTGAGATTTCTGATTTTATAGCGTGAAAAAGGGCGATACTATAGCGGTTCTCAAAAATGTGAGGTATGTCGGGAGCGATTACCAATTAGCAAGGATACCTCATTTGCCTGAGAAAGGCTATACCTGAGTATCGCCTTTTTTTTGCGACTACTATTTTAATCTCAGTTTAATGTCTGCAAGGTAAGATTACTATCCCTCAAATGACATAAAATTCCCCGTATTTGTGGCGAATGTAGCGGACAAACGGATCGATAGTTAAAGGTGAACCGGTGACGCGATCGACCAATTCTACAGCAGTGTATTTCCGACCGTGCTGATAAATGTTTTCTTTTAGCCAATCGTGCAGTACGGTAAAGTTTCCCTGTTCTATTTCTAGAGGGATTTCGGGATGGGTTTTGACGGCTGTTTCGTAGAACTGGGCGCTCATTAAGTTGCCGAGGGTGTAGCCTTGAAACATTCCGCCGATCGTCCCAACATACCAGTGAACGTCTTGCATCGCGCCTTCGCTGTCGGTAGGCGGGACAACGCCAAGGTCTGTTTTGTAGCGTTCATTCCAGGCTTCGGGGAGGTCTCGGACTGCTAGTTTTCCCTCTACCATTGCCAATTCTAGGTCAAAGCGGATGGCCACGTGGAGGTTATAGGTTACTTCATCGGCGTCGGTGCGGACGAGCGATCGCGAGACTTTGTTAATTGCCCGGTAAAATGCGTCTAGGGATACATCACCCAACTGGCGCGAAAATAGGCTTTGGAGTTGCGGGTAAAAACACTGCCAAAAACCGCGGCTGCGCCCAACCAAATTTTCCCAAAGTCGCGACTGGCTTTCGTGTACGCCGGAGGAAATGCCACCTGCGAGGAGTGTGCCTTCAAATTCCGGGGAGTTTCCGAGTTCGTAGAGGGCGTGTCCAGCTTCGTGGATGCTGCTGAAGAGTGCTTGATCGAGGTGATCTTCGTAGACGCGGGTGGTGATGCGTACGTCGTCTATGGAGAAGTTGGTCATGAACGGGTGTAGGGTGGTGTCTTGCCGTCCCCGCTGGAAGTCGTAGCCCATCCGTTCTACGACTGTGCGGGTGAATTCTAGTTGCTGAGATTCTGGGAAGACTTGGTGTAAGCAGGAGTCGTCGGCGGGAGGTTGGGAGGTGATGGCTTCGACTATGGGGACTAATTCTTGACGCAGTTGGGCGAACAGCGGGCGCAAAATCGATACTTTCATGCCGTAGTCGCTACGATCGATCAAAGGATCGGCGATGTGTTCGTATCCGGGAAAAAACTCGGCGTACTGCCTGCTTAATTCTAGGGTTTTTTCGAGATAGGGTTCGACTGCTGCGAAGTTGTTGGCTGCTTTGGCTGCGGCCCAAACTTCGTAGCAGTCGGCTTGGTGGCGGCAGAGTGCGGACATGAAGGTTGCGGGGACTCTGGCGGCGCGATCGTAGTCTCTGCGGGCGATCCGGATCAGGCTAGCTGCGGTGGAGTCGTAGGGGAGGGTTTGTTCGTAGAAACGCAAGTCTTCTAGGAGTTCGCCAATTTTGGGATCGGTAAATTTTTCGTGGGATATCTGTTTGAGAGTTGCCAACTGGCGACCTCTGGCACTTGCACCTTTTGCGGGCATATAGGTTGCTTGATCCCAGTGCAGCAGCGATGAGGCTGATTCGATGTCGGTAACTTCGCTGAGGTGGGCTGCAAGTTGAGCAAATTTTGCTTGAGTTTTGTCTAGGGTTTGCATGATTGGGGATTGTGGTGCTGTTTTGCCTACAAAGGTTGCTGTGCGGCATCCATCATCATCAATCATTGCTTACCCTGAAATCAAGCTAAAAACCGCACTTCTGACTGTATTGTACGCAATTTAGAGTCATTCTGGCATAGTTTGCGGTATTTTTCCGGGTTTAGTTCGATCGCCTTTGATAAGTTTTCGATCGCTTTGCTGGTGCTAGTTGCTACAGATTCCGGGCTGTTTTTTTGATCGCCCGCTGCTTTTTCGAGGGCGTAGACGCAGGCTTTTTGGTAGTAAAGATTTGGATCGTTGGGTGTGATGGCAATGATGCGATCGTAGGAGTCGATCGCCTCGGCAAATCGTTGAATTTTTCTGAAGGCGACGGCGCGGTTATAGTAGGCTTCGGTGTTGTCTGGTTGCAACTCTAAGCTTTTGTCCCAAGAGGCGATTGCTTCTTCAAAACGTTTTAAGTTAGCCAAGGCTAAGCCACGGTTGTACCAGGTTTCGCTGTCGTCTGGCTTGAGTGCAATGGCTTTGTCCCACGATGCGAGGGCTGATTTAAATTTTCCCATTTGGGCGATCGCGGTGCCGCGTTTGTTCCAGACTTCGGGAGAATCTGGTCGCAGTTGTAGGGTTTTGTCGTAGGAGGCGACGGCTTCGGGGTAAAGTTTTTCATCGGCTAGGGCTAAACCGCGGTTGTACCAGGCTTGATGCAAGTCTGGTTTGAGTTCGATCGCCTTGTCGTAGGAGACGATCGCCGCTGTATTTTGGCTGGAGTTTTTCAGGGCAAATGCTTTGTTGTACCAAGCTTCGCAGTAGTCTGCTTTGATGGCTATGGCTTTGTCGTAGGAGGAGATCGCTTCTGAGAATTTTTCTAAGTTGACGAGGGTGTTGCCACGGTTCGTCCAAGCTTCGTGATAGTCTGGCTTGAGTTCGATCGCGTGTTCGTAGGAGGCGATCGCTTCTGAGAGTCTGTTTAGCTTCCGCAAAACGTTGGCGCGATTATACCACGCTTCGGGATTGTTTGCCTTAATTTTTAAGGATTTGTTGTACGCTGAGATCGCTTCTGGTAGCTGTCCCAATTTTCTGAGAGTTACGCCTTTGTTGTACCAGGCTTCATAAAATTTCGGTTCACATTCGAGCGCTTTTTCCCAGGATTCGAGGGCTGCGGACAAGCGTCCCATTGATTCTAGAGCGTTGCCGCGATCGTACCAGGTTTGAGCCTTTTGGAGGTTGACTGCTATGGATTTTTCCCCAGAGTCGATCGGCTTTTCTATACTGGCTAATTTTTGCAAGGTTCCACCTCATTTTATGTCAAACTGCCACACTGTATATGTGCGATATTTTTTGCGTTGGAGCGCTTTTGATCGCCACTATATTTTTTATTTATGGTTATTTTACAGGAACTTGGAAACTTTTTCAATTTTTTTCAGTAGAATCCTAGATATTAGACTTTGAGGTATAGATTAATACTATTTTTTTTAGGTTACTGCGTAGAAGAAAGGGAAGGGCGATCGGAGGGACAGGAGTACGTTAACAGAGTAAGTTATGTCAATTCCGGTTGCATCGGAATTAATATTACCCGAAATCAGGACACGGCAGTGCCGTGTCCCTACGATTAATTACGGTAGGGACACGGCAGTGCCGTGTCCTCTATATCCTGCCGTGTCCTCTATATCATTCCGGCGCAGCCGGAATGGGGATTAAATGCTATCTGGATCGATGTTCAATTCGCGCAGTTTAGTAGCTAAACGTTGAGCAATTTGATTGGCTTGTTCGGCCCTTTGATCTGCTTGTTCAGCTCTTTGAGACTCTTGTTCGGCTCTTTGAGACTCTTGTTCAGCTCTTTGAGACTCTTGTTCAGCTCTTTGAGATTCTTGTTGTAGGCGCTGGCGATCCAATAACCTCTCTGCTTCTAATTCCGCATAGGAAATAAACTTTTCTCCATCTGGGCGATAAATTTCTAATCCATCTTCTCCCAACTCAAATCGCACACCCAATCTCGGACTTATCTATCCCTCCATCGGCTCAATAACTTCTAAGATATCCTCAATTCTTTGCCAGCCTAACAACTCATTTATTTGCGGATCGTAAACGTAGTATTCCTCAATTCCATGACGATGGTAAAATGAAAGTTTCTTATTCATTTTAGTTTGGCTGTCGTTGTGGGATCGAATCTCAAAGACGACTTGAGACCCAATATTACCTTCTCGATGTTGTATGTAAGAAGGGCGATCGCCCTTTGGCCTCCCAAACACCACCATCGTATCAGGTGCTTGAGAAATATCTATTCTCCCCTCAACGGGATACCAGAGTAAATCGGCGGCTACAAAAACGTTTGGATCATCTTTAAACAGCGATTCGCAACCTTCTTTGATTTTGACAATTAATTTGTATTGAATTGTGCTTTCTGCCATTGGTTGACCGTCGCTGGAAGGATAAATGATTTCTTGGGCTGTGACTTGCATAGTGGTTGTCTCCGAGAATTATCTAAGTTTAATTGTACTATTTATTCAGATAACCCGGCGGTTGAAACCGCGTCTATACAAACAATGTCCGCCTTCGCGGACTAAGAGAGAGAGTGTATTTGTGATACTGTAGGGGCGGATTCGCCAACAATTTCTGCCAATAACTAACAATCTCAAAAACCCGCCCCCACCCAACGACAAATCCCTATCCTTGAATCAAGGCTTGAAACCGAGCATCAGATCGCATATTATCAAAATCCGAGTCAGTTTTTGTCATTTCTCAGTATTTGTCAGGATTTAGATAGATGGCTTGCTGCAAATTCTGAATCGCTTGGTCAATCTGACTGTGCAACGCATAACAGCAAGCTTTATTATAAAATGTAGATGTGTCATCTGGTTGGAATTCTAAGGCTTTGTCGTAGGAGGCGATCTGCTGGTTTTAATCTTTCTAAATTACACAGCACGGATCGCAATTATCGCCATTAATGACGTAATGATTATATCAAAATGCTGTGGCGCGCGATCGGATAACAGTGTTTGATAGCAGTCAGGTATTGGCCAATTTCCAGGGGATTGTTGACCCAAAATACAGTCGAGATTTCCTGCATATTAACTCAGAAGGTTATGTGGCGCTTGACAAGGCGATTGCTGGTATTTTGGTACGCAGTAGGATAATGCGATCGATCTGAAAAACATATCTAGTAGAAGCTAAACCACTTAAGGTCAAAGTTGAATGTTAAAATATAGTAGAACCCCTGACTATGCTTAAGTTCCACTTATGGCTGAAAAATTAACAGTTAAAAACTTTGCTGGCATCACGGATTTAGAGATTGAGGTCAAGCGCATAAATATACTGATTGGCCCCCAAGCCAGTGGTAAAAGTGTTTGCGCCAAACTACTTTTCTATTTTAAGAACTTCGTATGGGAAATTTTAGCTGCTGTAGATAACGAGCAGACAAAACGCACTCTAGATTCCAACTATTCTAAGAAGTTTGAGGAATATTTTCCTCTCGATTCTTGGGGAAAACAAGATTTTCACATACGGTATGAGATTGCCAATGTTTTTATAGAAGTTAGTAGAAAACAGGATCGTAAAGGTAAGATTTATCTCAGCTATTCAGACTTGTTCAAGCAAGAATTTACAGACCTACAAAACTTACTCAAAAAAGCAAGACAACCCAACTCTGAAAAAAATGCTGATTACTATAATTTCGAGAGCTTCTATTTAAACAGAAAAATGGTAATAGATCATTTGGTAGATTTTTTAGGAAAATCTATCGGTCGAGAGGTAGCATTCAATCAACTTTTTATTCCTACTGGTCGTTCCTTTTTCTCTAATCTTCAGAGCAATATCTTTTCTTTTCTCTCCAGCAATAACGTGCTAGATCCATTTATCAGAGAGTTTGGTTCAATATATGAAAGTATAAAAACCACACGTGGCTATAGAAATAGACTTGATGAGAAAGATATACAAGAGGAAATAGACACGCTAATAGAGAATTCTCTTTGTGGGAAGCACGTACATGAAAAAGGGAAAGACTTTCTGGATGTGGCAGATGGAAGACGGATTAGTATTGCAAACTCATCTTCCGGTCAACAGGAAACATTGCCTCTGACAATCATGCTAGCTGTACTACCTTTTCTAACTTCATCGGGTACCGGGCAGACAGTGTATATTGAGGAGCCAGAAGCGCATTTATTTCCCAGTGCACAGCGGAATATTGTCGAGCTGATTGCTACTGTATTTAATTGTCGCAAGGAGCAACTTCAATTCTTCATCACTACCCACAGTCCCTATGTCTTAACAGCGCTTAATAATCTCCTCCAGGCTGGTCTCCTTTATCAGGAATCCAGCGAAGATATGCAGCGTCAATTAGAAAAAATTGTGCCTAGATACAAATCACTAGATGTTTCCGATCTCTCAGCCTATGTTTTAATGGATGGAAAATGCAGTAGTATTGTATGTCCTGAGACTGGGTTGATAGATGCAAAAGTGATTGATGCTGTTTCTGATGACCTAGCTATTGAATTTGAGCAACTTCTAAACTTAGTTTGAATCGTATATGAAAAGTCTTCCAAAGTGTGAGAAGTATAGATGTGACACAAAAATTGTATTGTAGGAGAACAAAAGTAAAATAACTTTCCTCAACCCAAATCAAGACAAAATATTAACAATTAAGGTTGATGGCTGCGTTATCAGTGACAACGAGACTTTGCGTTGCGACTACGCTCTTATGCCTTCTGATGAAATAGAAATATATGTGGAGTTGAAGGGAAGCGATATTGTCCATGCAGTTGAACAACTAGAATCAACTATCCGATTACTTTCGGACAATCCCCAAAAAATCAAGAAGCTATGTTTTGTCGTGTCTACTCGTGTGCCTAGACAAACAACAAGTATACAACAGCTACAAAGTCAGTTTAAAAAAAAGTTTAATGCTAGTTTCCGAGTTAAAAATATTCAAGATGAGTATGATTTAAGCATTTCTATAAGCTAAGTCAGTTACCGCGAGCAAAATATTCGGATCGTATCGGTTCGCAGATCACACACAGAAGAGATTAACCTCTATGAAAGCTAAGGAATTTGACCAAAAATTTGATGAGGCGGAAGACATCACCCAGGTACTTGACTTATCCAAAGCCAAGCGTCCCCTCTCTGCTCAAAAAAGGGTCAGCATAGACCTGCCCGTCTGGATGATTGAGTTAATCGATCGAGAAGCCAGCCGTTTAGGAGTAACGCCCCAGACAATTATCCAAACCTCGCTAGCTGAACATTTAGCCGTCAACAATCCCTTGTGAACGACGCAGCCGAAACCCGCGCCGAACTAATCGATCCTGCCCTGAGAACCGCAGACTGTGGCATTATCGAAGGCAGCCACATCTGTAAGCATTTCTAGTATTTGGACTAGGGACTTGACATACAGCAGATTCCAGGTTTATGAAGTACATTCAATATCCCGTAGGGACACGGTAGTGCCGTGTCCCTACAAGAACTATGTATCTCACATACCAGAAAAGTGCTGTATATCAAAAATCTGACAAAGAAACCGACTTTCTTGACTTTACCTAAAACCTTAATCATCCTTTATTTTTATCAGATTATAGAAATCCTCAAAAATATTTAGATACAAGAACACGCACAATAGAAATATTCCTGAGTAGCATTTGACACGACACAAAATATGCGTTAGTCTATGAAAAAATAGGTGTTTGTCGCGCATAATGCAGATTAATATATAGTTAGACCTCACTTCAATACTTCGGACAGTTTTGGATAGCCAACCGTAGAATAAGGGTTTCAAGGCGATTCGGCAATCGAGCTACCAACGGAAAATCGAGGGTTTCAGACTAAGAACTAAAAACTACCCGGACTATTATCACTTAACCTTCTGATTAATCTATATGGATCTACCTGATTGGCTTTATGAAAAACCGACATTTACCAGCCGAGGAAACATTTGACCGCTTTGTAAAAAACTTCGGAGGTCAAAAGATTTCAGACTTGCTCCCGGGCGATCCAAGATTTAAAAATGCTGATTATTTTTTCGGCAATGAGAATGTCATCGCGGAATTGAAAACATTACAGACCGACTTTGGGGCAACCGATTCATTTCGAGATAAGCACATTGAGCTTGTCAAAAAGTATCTTTCGGAAAATCGGATGAATCTCAGTTCAATTTTTCATAGCGCAGGAAGGCCGAAGGAATACGTAAACGATCTACTCCGCCTATTTCGACCTGCTTTGGGTCGAATTCTCGCAAAAGCAAATAAACAGCTTAAAGAAACTAAAAGAGAACTAAGTCTTGCAAACACTCCAGGAATTCTGCTGCTGATAAATGATGATTTTCTCTCTCTTGAACCTCAATTTATCACTACTATCATATGTGAGCATCTGACTCACTCGTACTCATCTATAGATGCATTTGTGTACTTAACACTTAATCACTATGTTGATATTCCAGGTAATAATTACGCTAACCTTTTGTGGATTCCTGTCTATAGTGAGAGAGCACCACATTCGTTAACAGATTTTGTAAACAGGTTGGGTAGTCAGTGGTTTCAATTTCTAGAAGCAGAAACTGGAGAATTTGACAACAAAATTGTGACGGACGATCCAGCCATTATCGCCCAAGCAAAAGCTATTCGCCGAAGCCCACGCGAGAGCTAACCATTTAAATGCAGCGGACGGACGAAAGCTGCTGATGGTGCGTCCGTTCTAGGTTGCCTGTCGCCAATGATTTTAGATGTTAGACCTCAATTCTTTAGTGGGTGCAGCTTTAAGCATATCTGTATAAAACGATATCTAAGTAATCGCAAGTTTTGGATTAGCACATACATTTAAAAATCTAGAATTTCTCTGATAACACTCTTGAGATCCGCATCAGCAGGGCGTTTCGCAAACTGCTCGTGACTGTAAATCCAAACCAGTCTAATTGTGCAAGTATTAGCGTTAACCAAGTACATCAATCTAATTTGCCCCGAAGCCCCTTTTGCAAACCTGATTTCCAATTTATGAAATGTCCAGTCTTCCGGTAACTGAGTTTTTCCGGGTATAGGTTCATTACGAGAGTTGTTGGGGTATTGATCGTCTATCAAATCTTCCAAAGTTTTTCCAATCAGCGCCACAAAACTATCTTTGTGAACTTTGGCAATTTTTTTGAAAGAACGCTTGAAATTATCGGATGGTTCAATCGAGAAGGGAGTTGAGCCAGTCATGCACTTCTCCTTTGCCAATACGATTTAAGGGTTCCGAAGCAAACGCATTATTAACAGTTTCAGACATTGCTAGTTCGTATGCAGGTCGATCGCGTTCAATGCGATCGAGCTTTTGATAACCTAATTCTTTCATATCATGCAGCAGAATTGGCTCCGTTGAACTTGCTTGAGGTGGGAAACCTTTACGAGCTTTTTTCCAAGGAAATTCGACGTGAGTCATATCGCTCAGTTTATAAGCATGGTAGCTGCCGAAGTATTCCCAAATTTCTTCTAAAAGTTCTTGCTTCTGGGGTGGAAGCTGCAACAAGGATTCTTTGTCAGGAATTGGTAGTTGTTTAGCCTCAAACTCACTGTAGAACTTATAAGCAGGAGGACAAACTGGGCCGTAGCGCCATGCTTGAATTTCTGCTTCAAATAATGGTTCGTTGTAGAGCGCCAAATGCAAGCTCTGAGCGTAATATAGAAGCTTCTGAACTTTCATATTGGTCATTTCAGCTTCTAGACCATCTTCATAAGCTCTCATAATGAAGTAGCGAGCAGCATTGAGACAGTCAATCATGGCTCAATCCACATCCTTAAATAAAGGTTTTTTCTTTTAACAAATTTGCAAAATGTCAACATATAACTATTATAGATGAAGCCTGCAAATAGTGCAAGAATACTGAAAACGGTGTAATAAACTGCATCAGAACAACTTAATTAAATAGACATCTGGGAAAAATAAAATATCGCGCCCCCAATGACAAGAGTAAAGCATTTGGACGCAAAACAGCAGCTTTGCAACAAACCGAATTGTCGCCCAAATACTTTATCAAAACATCACATCACGCATTTCCCGCCGGTATCCGCACAGTAAACATAGACCCTTTCCCTTCCTCACTTTCCACCAAAATCTCCCCGCCCATCATCTGACAGTAATACCGGCTAATTGTCAGCCCCAATCCAGTGCCACCGTACTCTCGCGACACCGAAGAATCTGCTTGGACAAAAGCTTCAAATAACTTGTGTTGCTGTGCTTCCGACATTCCAATTCCGGTATCCTTAACAGATAGACAAATCCAATCCGACTCTTGAACATTCAGCAGCGGACAAGCTATGACAGCAGAATGAGTTTCACCCGCCCCGATCGCCTTGTCAACACCCGATCGCCCTAAATTCAACTCGCCACCTCCTGCAATCCGCCTGACACTCACTTTCACCCTGCCGTTTTTGGTAAACTTAGCAGCATTACTCAGCAAGTGCATCAAAACCTGCCGCAATTTCCCCAAGTCTGTGTGCATTGTGCCCGCAGTTCGATCGCACTCAATCTCCAAAACATTACCATTTTTCCCTACCAACGGTTTCGCCACACTCGCCACATTCTCAATCAGCGATTGGATGTCAAACTCCTCGATTTCCAGTTTCATCTCCCCCGCTTCAATTTTTGACAAATCGAGGATATCGTTAACCAAAGATAGCAGGTGCGTCCCCGCCTTCTCAATCTTGTCCAAGTCGGGTACAAACTCCTTGCACCCCGCATCTCGTGCATCTTCTAAAAGTAGTTGACTGTAACCGATAATCGCGTGTAAAGGTGTCCGCAATTCGTGGGTCATATTTGCTAAAAACTGGCTTTTAGCACTGTTAGCGGCGACGGCGACTTCCTTGGCTTGTTCCAATTCTTTTGTATGTTCCGAAACTCGCTCGATCAGGTGATTGAGAGACACAGCTAAGGAGCTTATTTCGTCTTGTCCGGTGACGGGTGCTCGCAAGTCAAAATTCGACTCGGCGGCTACTTGTTCAGCCACCTGAGTAACACTGACGACTGGTTTGGCGATCGCCCGACTGGTGCGCCAAGCTACAATTCCAGCCACTGCTACCGACAGCAGCATACTCATCATAATTATGACCTTTTCAATGCCTTGGGCATCCTCTATCATTTCACCGCCTTGCCGTTCCTGCTGCTGGGCGATATCAAGGATTTTGCTCAATTCCTGAAGGTTGCTGTCGAGTTTTTGTGCACCAGAGCCGCTTTCGGTGGCGAGCAATTTTCGGGCTGATTCTATTTCTGGCGGTGATAATTGCGTTAGCGAAGCCCTCGAAGAGGATCGCCCAATTTGCTGCAAGCTAGACTTGAGAGCATCGGCGTAGGATTCTAAATCTGCTGTGCAATCTTGTAATAAAGCTTTGAGAATCGCAGGCTTTGCTGCTAGCCAAGCGGGTTTGCTGTCGGCAAATTTTTCTATTTGCGATCGCAAATTATTCGCCTTGGCAATACTCCCAACAAATAGCTCTTCTTGTAATTGCAACTTAGCAGAATTATCGACAAAAGAATCTAGCTGCGCTCCCTGCAATTGTGCCGCCAGCGCTGCATCTTTAAAATTGCCTAGCAATTGCGCTTGTATGTGAGCGTCATTGAGCTGTTTTAATCCTTGTCCTTGGTGGTAGTCGGCAATCACCAGTCCGCTCAGGGAGCCAATAAAGCCGATACCGATTGCCAGAAAATACCCGCCACCAATTTTTTGATGGATGCGCCAGCCTGCAATTTTAGATGGCAAAATTTTGCTGATTTTCAAGAATGTTTTTGGGTGTGCGGTTTCTCCAGAATTGAGTTGTTCGGAAATAAACACGCGCATCCGTTTACCTACATTGCTAGTTTCTGGGTTAATCTTTGGCGTTTTTAAAGTTTTATTCTGTTGGTTTAATCCTGCTAATTCTAGATTTGACTCGCCCTTGCCTTCCCAAATGGCAACGGATAAATTTGCTTCCTTACCTGTTTTTTTGAGCAAGTTAATTTTCGACATATGCAACCGCTGTATTCTGTTAAAATCTACCACGCTCTTAAGTTCTCCAAACGGAAAAGCTTGTTTGTTTGACTGTAGATATCTACGAAAAAGTATCTTTCACTCCGATCAAGTGAGAGCAGAAACTTAAATTCGGTTGATGTCTAATGGATAATTAGGCTGTTGATGGCTGTTGCCAAATTACTTGTTCGACTGGTAAAAGTCTGCGACAGGCAAAAAATAAAAATTGCTCCCGGCAGTGAATTATCCCCGCTCGGAATTTTACAGGCAGAAAATTCTGTCTGATGCGTTTTGCCTGTGAGTAGTCCAAAGCTGATATTGTCTATTGACAATGCACCCGATTCCTCAGCTTTGGGGTTTTGCTGTCAGCAATGCGACGATTGCTTGACGGTTTTTGTTGAGCATCCGACGACTTCATACCACAGAATGTCACAAATGCGAGAGTCGATCAAACTTTTGCACCCTGGCGATCGACTTTTGGCATCTGGGCCCCGCAAAGACAAGTCTGAGGCGAAGTCTTGTAAGTTGAGTATAACTTTTTATGACTTACCAAAAGAAACCCGGTTCCTGAAAGTCAACTGTTGGCACAGGGCGAGTTCTCTGGTGCGGCGGTAAATTCGATCGCTGCTGCTAACTTGCCATTTCTACCCAAAGCTTGATCGGCCAATTCCACAATCCAGCGATTCGGTCGGGCTTGGGGTCTGGCTGCGAGCACTAGGGCCCAAGCTTCCCGTTCTTTCCCCCGGCCCAGAAGCGCAGCACAAACAGTCAAAGCTGTGGCTGTTGAACGGCTGATGCCGCTTTGGCAGCAGACGAGCAAACTGCCCTGGCGCGCCGACATTTTCAGGGCGAAGTCAATAATTTGGAGTACGTCATCAAGTGTAGGCAAAACCCGATCGGGGTCGTCAACGGGGATTTCGAGGTCATTAAACGATCGCCGCAATCGGTTCGGGACTTTGTGAAAAGTTTTGGGATCGGGTACGCCCGGAGTGCCGATCGAGATCAGGTATTGGAGATCGCGGCCAGCAGCGCGATCGAAAATGTATTCGCTGGCTTCTGCTTCCGAAGCAATCAGGATTTTCGGCAATTTTTCACCCGACAAATCTGCGGCAGCTTCAAGTTCAAAATCAACTGTTTTTGCCATTGTGCTGACATCCGGCAAGTATTGGGCAGCCAGGGCGCGAATGTCACCAAATTCGCGGTTTAAAGCTGCTTCCAGAGCCAAAATAGCAGCCGTCGAGCCAATTTGACCGAGAGATTTAACAGCCTTTTGGCGCACTCCAGAAGTTTCGTCCCCTAGCAGCCCCACCAAACCTGCTACAGCCTCCTCTGTCCCAATTTGCCCCCAAGCAGCCGCAACTCTCCACCGAACATAGGATTCGCTGTCGCCTCGGGCGATCGCCAGTCCCGTGTCCACCATCTTTTGCAAGCTAGTATCTCCCGTTGTATTGATGTTCCCGAGGGCAACAGCCGCCCTGCCGCGCACGAAAATGTCTCGATCCGAGAGCGATCGCATTACCGCCACCGCAGCCACCTCGCTGCTGATTTCGCCCAAAGCAGAAACTGCACTGCCGCGCACGTCTGAGTCTTCATGGTTGAGGGCTTGTAGCAATCCCGCCACAGCCGTTTCCGTGCCGATTTGTCCCAAAGCCTCGGCGGCCCTCAAAGAAACTGCATAGGAGTCGGGATCGTGCAGCAATTCTACCAAGCGCGGTACTGCCGATCGATCGCGCATTTTCCCCAAAGCCGCCGCCGCCCTAGCGCGAACGATGTGATTTTCGTCTCTGAGGGCGTTCAGTAGCCCGGGAACCACGTCAGAGAAAGCGATTTTCCCGCAGTTAACCGCCGCCCGCCAGCGCACCTCGGAGTCTTCGTGTTTGAGGGCTTTGAGCAGTGCGGGGACGGCTGTTTTCGGGTTAATTTTGCCCAAGGCCCAAACAGCCCAGGCGCGCACCCCGGAGGATTTGTGGTTGAGAGCTTTCAGGAGTGCGGCGGCGGCTGGTTTCGAGTCAATTTCTCCTAGGGCCCAAGCCGCCCAAGCTTGTACTTGGGAATCTTCCGATTCGAGCGATCGAGCTAATTCAATTACTGCGACTTCGGAACCTATTTTGCCGATCGCCCGAATGCCATCGAGACGCACAGCAGTATCTTTATGATTCAATGCTTTGACTAACATCGGAATTGCCATATCGGAAGAAGTTAGCGCCAGCAGTTGAATTTTGAGCAGTGGCGAAGTTTTGATTTTTCCGATTAATCTTAGTGTTGCTGTTTGAAATTCTGGCTTTACCATTCCTGCTAGCTTCGAGCCGAGTTTTAAATTTACCTTTAGGGCTAATTTTACGGCGCGCAAAGCCAGACTTTGCTGTTCTACTTGCGGCAAAAGTTCTGCCAAGGTGTGCATCCCTTGTTTTTGTTGCAAATATGTTTGGTTAAATTGAGCATCGCTGAGCTCTGGTAGCTGTTGGATCGGGGTTGCTGCTGAGTTCATTGATTTATCCTAATATTTTGGCGATCGTTGGAGATTGCTCTTTTAAACTCGCTGTCTTAAAAAAATACGGCTGCACCTAAAAAACTTAACTTGTCAAAAAAACTTGCACCACTGCTTTTAAAATACGTCCGATTCGAGTATTTTTGCAACTCTCCAATGATTGATTATCTGTTTTTTTTGGGCGCATTATCGGTAACAGGCTCTCCGGCCTGTTCCACAAAGACTGAATTTTCTTGTGGAACAGGCCGGAGAGCCTGTTGCTGACGATAGCTCTGCTAGATCATTTTATACTTATCTAGTAGCAGCATTATCGGTAACAGGCTCTCCGGCCTGTTCCACAAAGAGTTAATTTTCTTGTGGAACAGGCCGGAGAGCCTGTTGCTGACAGCTTACTGAGAGTTATAACTTTTTATCTTATACCAACTTGGCTGGAAATATGGAAAGGCTCCGCCGAACAGAGCGAAACGAAAACAGCTTGATTCCGGGAAAGTGTCAACGAGCGTAGGGCCCATTTTTCAACACCTCAGCCAAAGCGTTACCGTTATCTCGCAAACCTTCGTAAAAAAACAGGACTTCTCCTTGAATGCCACGAGAGCGATTGTAAGCAATTACTTGCAACAACAGCTCGGGATTCACGCTATAATTGCTACCTCGATTTGACAACAAAATACCCGGCGATACGCAGCGCAGTTGCTCGCTGCTAAGCTGTTCTCCAATCAGTCGATCGACCAATTGTTTATAACCATTAAAATCGCGGCGATAAAACTGCGGGTGAAGCAGATCGACCAACTTTTTGTCAACCCAAGCTTGAGAATCTTGCAAATATTCCACCAGTCCCCATTCATAAGGACTCGGCGACATCGACAGCAACAAATCGGGATTAATCGCTTTCAATTCTCGGTGCAAACGAGCCACAAACTCAGTAATAATATTAGCGCGCCAGTGCAGCCAATGTCGCTCTCTACACTGCGACGGCGGTTCTCTACCGCAGTCTTCTCGGTAGCGTTTAACCGTTTTTTCGTCATAACCACCTTCGACCGGCAGCCCAATGCGATCGTCTCCTTGCACCCCATTTACCGGATAATTATTAGCAACTTCCAGCATCAACCCCAGCAAAAAGTCTTGCACTTCTGCGTCTAGAGAATTCAGCCATTCAAAATTATTTTTCTTAAGTAAATTGCCGCTGCAATCGCGCGCCGCCCACTCAGGTTTTTTCGCCAGCAAATGGCCGCCGTTGAGATTGTAAGAACTCACAAATCCGTATTCAAACCAAGGAATTACTTTTAAACCAACTCTATAAGCCTCAACAATTAATTCTGCTAAGGGGTCGCGTCCTTGATAGCGCGAGTCAATTTCAATCCCAAATTGTTCGCGCATAATTTGAGAAGGATAAGCCGTAAAACCCCGGTTCCAAACTACAGGAAAAACTGTATTGAATCCCGTATCGGCGAGAAAGTCCATTGCGTCAGCAATCCGCTGTTTTGAGGTGAGAACTTTGCAGTCGGTGCTGGGTATCCAAACGCCGCGAATTCCTATGTTGTGAGGCGCAAATGATTCGGGAAGCGTTATTTTACTTCTAGCTTCAACTGAAACAGAACCTTGCTGTTTTAGTAAAGATTTGAAACTGCGAATAGCTGACTGAAATGGATCTAAAAATGGCATTTAGTGACATTAGGTATCAATATTAGCAACGGGCTAGAAGCCCGTTTCACAATTAATTAACTGGTTTCCAGGCAGAGCCTGGGAACAAGATATGGAGGAGACTGCACGTGCCGTGTCCCTACGGTCGATCGCGGTAGGGACACGGCACGTGCAGTCTCCTCGCTTGTCATTCCGGCGCAGCGGGATATTGATATGAGTGGTTAGCAACGGGCTAGAAGCCCGTTCCACAATAAAATTTCTTGTGGGGCGTTGCTCCTAGCCCCACAAATGTACTATCTCGCTACGGCTGACAACTGCTGGCTCAAAGCTGATTTCAACAGTTCCACCTTATCAGTTTGCTCCCAAGGCAACTCTAAATCAGTGCGTCCAAAGTGACCGTAAGCTGCCACATCTTGATAGAAACGGCCGCCTCTTTCCGCAGGCAAATTTTGCAAGTTAAATGCCTGAATGATGCCCGCTGGACGCAGCTCAAAATGCTGCTTCACAACTTCTAAAAGGCGATCGTCATCAACTTTCCCAGTGCCAAAAGTTTCGATCATCATGCTGACTGGCCGCGCCACGCCGATCGCATAACTCAACTGCACTTCGCACTTTTCGGCCAAACCAGCAGCCACGATATTTTTAGCAACGTAGCGACAAGCATAAGCCGCACTGCGATCGACCTTTGTGGGGTCTTTCCCAGAAAAAGCACCGCCGCCGTGGCGGGAATAGCCGCCGTAGGTATCCACAATAATTTTGCGGCCCGTCAAACCAGAATCTCCTTGAGGCCCGCCAACTACAAATTTGCCTGTGGGGTTGACAAGGAAGCGAGTTTGTGAATCTGGTTTGATGGCAATATCGGCAAACACGGGTTCGACAACAGCAGTCCAAAGGTCTGCTTTAATTTTGGCCTGAACTGCGGCAGTGTCAACGATGTCGCCGATCGCCTCAGTGTGCTGCGTTGAAATTAAGATGGTATCAATACCAACAGGTTTCCCGTCCTCATACATTACTGTAACTTGGCTTTTACCATCGGGACGCAGGTAAGGCAATTGACCAGTTTTGCGGACTGCGGCCAGTTGACGGCAAATCCGGTGCGCCAGACTGATCGGCAAAGGCATCAATTCCGGCGTTTCGTTGCAAGCAAAGCCGAACATTAAACCTTGATCGCCGGCTCCAATAGCGTCTAATTCCTCTTCACTAGATTGTTCCCGACTTTCGTGGGCTGTATTCACCCCTTGAGCAATATCAGGAGACTGAGTATCGAGAGCCACCAACACCGAGCAGCTATTGGCAGAAAAGCCGTTATCAGCGTGGATATAGCCAATATCGGCTATTTTTTTCCGCGCTAATTCTATGTAATTTACTTGAGCTTTAGTGGTAATTTCTCCCGTCAGCAGCATTAAGCCGGTGTTGACGACAACTTCGGCGGCGACGCGACTTTTAGGATCTTCGGTCAGCAAGGCATCCAAGATCGTATCTGAAATTTGATCGCAGATTTTATCGGGATGGCCTTCAGTGACGGATTCAGAGGTAAACAGATAGCGGCGTGACAATGATTGTTCCTCCTATAATTGGGGTTTCTCTTGTGCGACATCGACCACAGACGACTAATTTTTCAGGTAGAGGCGCAGAATCATCGCGTCTGGGCCGCCGTCGAATTTTTGTCGGTCTGTAGAAGTTTTGAAGCAGGGTTTGAGATTGGGTAAAGTCACACTACTATAGCAAAGTCAGTCGTGGGAAGTCCTGAAAAACTTACATTTTGTAGGATTCTTGATCGGGCTTTGATACCGATCCTCTACAGCCATAACGTTGAAAGGTAAGATAGAGTCAGGGTATCGCCTCGCGGAAGTATCATGGCAGGAATCGAAAAATCACCAAACTTAATCCAAACGGTTGCACACCTGGAATTTCCCGGCGGCCCAATACCGCTTGACTCTCCATTTTATATCGATCGATCTCCCGCCGAAGCCCGAGCTTGCGCAGAAATTAGCAAGCCAGGGAGGTTAATTCGCATTAAAGCTCCTAGAAAAATGGGCAAAAGTTCTCTGATGCTGCGGATAATTGACGCGGCGGTCGATCGGCAATACCGCACAGTAACTGTAGACTTTCAACAAGCGGATGAAGCCGTTTTTGCAAGTTTAGATAAATTTTTGCGCTGGCTTTGCGTGAATGTCGCTCGACAACTCAAACTCGAACCAAATCTCGATGAATTCTGGGATGAAGATATGGGGAGCAAGGTAAGCTGCTCTCTTTACTTTGAGAACTATTTGCTCGAACAAATTGACAGTCCCGTTGTCTTGGTACTCAACGAAGTAAACCGAGTATTTGAACGCGCCAAGATTGCTCAAGAATTCCTGCCGCTGCTCCGTTTTTGGTACGAACAAGCTCGCGCTAGCGAAATTTGGCAAAAACTTCGCATCGTCGTCATTCACTCAACAGAAATTTATATTGCTTTAAGTCTCAATCAATCTCCGTTTAATGTTGGATTGCCGATTAAACTCTCAGAATTTACTGCCGAACAAGTCCAAGATTTGGCGAGCAGACACGGATTGAACTGGAGCGATAGTTATCCGATCGAGCAACTGATGAAAATGGTAGGCGGGCATCCTTATTTAGTACATTTAGCGCTCTATCACCTGGCTATTTTGCAGCAAAATTGCCTGGTTGCGGATCTGCCTGGGGAGGAATTGGGGCGAGCCCAGTTGCAGGAACTGTTAAAAGCCGCTCCTACTCAAAGCGGTATTTATAGCGACTATTTGCGCAATCAGTCGATCGCCATTCAACAGCAGCCGGAACTCGCCGCCGCCTTCCAACAAGTTCTCGATGCCAAAAATAGCATTCACCTCGAACCTTTGATGGCTTATCAGTTAGACAGCATGGGACTTGTCAAATTAGACGGAAATAACTGTAGCTTGTCTTGCGAATTATATCGCCTGTATTTCCAAGAACAAAATTTGTGCGAGGACAATTTCTCGGCTGTTATTTTTGAGGAGTTGCAGCAAGAAAATGAACGGCTGCAAGGTTTGGTGAATGTGGACGAACTTACTCAAATTGGCAACAGACGGCATTTTGATAGTTGCTTGCGAGCGGAATGGAAACACATGGCTCGCGACGCATCTCCCATATCTTTAATTTTGTGCGACATCGATTATTTCAAAATTTATAATGATACCTACGGACATCAAGCTGGAGATAATTGTTTGCGATCGGTAGCTCAGGCAATTCGCCGATCGCTCCAGCGTCCTGCTGATGTAGCCGCTCGCTACGGTGGCGAGGAATTTGCGGTGATTTTACCTCAAACTGATACGGCGGGCGCTCTGCTTATTGGCGAATACATTAGATCGAAAGTTAAAGCTTTAAATATTGTTTTTAACCCGGAGACTGTTGACTGTCTGCCTAATTCTGTGGTAACAATTAGTTTGGGAATTGCCAGCGTGGTTCCGGGCCCGGAAAATGATGCAGCAACGCTGGTACTGGCGGCGGATGAGGCTCTTTATGACTCAAAAAGGCATGGGCGCGATCGGCTGACTATGAGTACGCTCTTAAATTTTCGATTTGCTGCTGTTAATTAGATCCAGGTAATTAAGTAGTCAAACAAAATTAATTACACAAAACAACTAATATGATATACTAAAAATATTAAGTTGTATTTAAATAGGTTTTATATGTTTTTACTTCGAGATATCAATCCACTTTCGTTGAAATTGCTAAACCGAATTTATCGCAAAAGCAGACATCATCAAGTGCGCCAAAGAGCACATTTTTTGATTTTGGTTTCACAAAATGTCAAAAATGAAAATCTGATAAAAATCTTTAAATTTAGTTATAAGACTATGTATAACTGGTTAAATCGATGGGAAAATGAGGGAATGCTCGGATTATATAAT
>ENA-OBIO01000175-OBIO01000175.1-metagenomes-genome-assembly--contig:-NODE-175-length-39923-cov-27.6069_pt1 | contig 39923 bp, 35 predicted proteins | sample MGYA00153383_OBIO01 | MGnify analysis MGYA00153383 | reverse complement strand
GAAAAAAGTCTCTTATGTTCTTTTACCACATAATGTTACTATTTTGGAGATGTCTACTCGGTAAACCAGCAATAGTGCCTTTCAGAATTTTCATTGCCGTTTTTCCCGCGTTTTGCATTGTTTTTTCTTGGGGATTTTCCCCTACTTCTGCCAAGGTTTTTACCTGTTCCAATGCTTCAGCTTTATCATCATCAGATAAATTAGTTTCAGCTTCGATCGCAGTTTGCAACTGAGTCAACAATTCTTTGATTCCCGGCTTGTCACTTTGAGGAGAGGCTGGTAGCTGGTTAATCGTGTTGGTAACTATACCGCTGATATCGCTATTCAAGGTTGATTGATTAATATCTCTAGCAGTGATGTTGTTGCTGTTGGTTGGGTTCATAGCTTTACTCTCTGATGTAGATGTAGGTATATTAGTAATAACATTATTAACATTAAAAGATGGCACCGTCAAGTTTAAAAGTTCAGATTGCTCAAAATTTTTACTAAACAATCCTCTCACCAAGTCTTGAAGGCCACGGTAGTGATCTCTTTCTATTGCAATAATTTCATCTTTAGATTTTAATTGCTCGGCTCGCATTTGAGCTTCTAGCCTTGCTTGATAAAATTCGTCCCAATCTTGCTCAACTTTACCCTTATCCGTTCCTTCGCGAACTTTGATAGTCAGTAAAAGATCGTTTTCTTTCTTCTCAACTCCTTGAATTGACTCTGGTGTAATATCTGGAAATTCTTGCATTAACTTCTGAAAAGCGGCGGTAAAAGCTTCGGTGTTAATCCCATCTTTGAGCAGGATTTGCACGGTTGTCATAATTTTTTGATAGAGTTTCTGGAAATCCTCCGGTTCAAAACATTTACTGATGTGGTGAGGGCGGCGTTCGCGATCGCCAGTTCGCGGTTTAGGATATTCTAGAAGATAGACAAACCCACAGTCAACGCGATCGAGCTTTGTATTACCGTCAATATTCCAAGCTTCCAAACAAGCACCTGTAAAACTAGCTGCTGTAAAATCTGTTGCCAAGGCTTGAGTTTCAGTCAGGTTTGCCGATTCCAAATTAGCTTGATGCAAAGTTGCTTCGCTGAGGTTAGCCTGCTTGAGATTAGCCTCGTTGAGATTAACGCCTGTCAGATTTGCTCCTTTGAGATCCGCACCGAGATAGGATTTTTTGTAGCCATTGCCAGTGATGAGTAATTCTCGGATGCGGGTATCAGCTAATATCGAATTACCGACTCGCGCGCGATCGAGTTTTTCTGTATTGCGGAAGCAAGTGCGAGTGAGATTAGCTGTTCTAAAATCTGTACTTTTGACGGTTGCCTCAGTGAAATTGGCATCAGTTAGATCGGCATTGCGAAAGCTAGTGCCACCCGTAGCTGCAAAAGCAATGGCGATCGTGCGAATCAAGGCGTGTTTCTCATCCCCAGCCAGGGCACGCCAAGCAACGTAGATACCTAGTCCTGTCGCTGCCACTGTCGCTGCCACTGCCCCTGCCACGCCCACTGTCGCTGCCCCTGCCACTGCCGCTGCCCCTGCCACTGCCACTGCCCCTGCCACTCCCACTGCCACTGCTGCTGCCACTGCCGCTGCCACTGCCCCTGCCACTCCCACTGTCGCTGTCGCTGCCACTCCCACTGCCCCTGCACCTGCCACTGCCACTGCCACTGCCCCTGCCACTACCACTGCCACTGCCCCTGCCCCTGCCTCTGTCGCTGCCCCTAGACCTTGGCGGATAGTAACTATAAAGAAGATTGCCAAAACTATCAACACAACTACACCGGGACGAATGGTGTACTGTTGGATGATATCTGGAGTAAAAAAAACTGCTATCCACAAAGTAGCACGAGCTGACATCAATCCCGATATTACCGATAGAAATAGCGAGATAGTTACTAGAAAAATTGTCCAGTGGCGTTGCAGTCCAGCTTGGGAACGGGTGAAGTCAGCTTCTTTGAGGATGGCATTGGTGAAGTTTGCGCCTCGGATGTCTGCACCGATGAATTTTGCACCTGTGAGGTTTTGATCTTTGAAGTTGCGGCCTCGGATATTTTTACCGGAGAAGTCTTGGGGCATGATTTCACGCAGGGAGATAGTGGCTATTTTTCATTGCGATGCTAGTTGTAGAATGGCCTGAGAAAATTTTATTTTAACAAGGAATCTGGCTGATATTCAGCTCATTCTGCGGCTAAATCTGCCTCTATTTCATTGCGGTTAGCATGATAGTAAGATAGCGCCGCATAAACCTGTGCTAAATCTAAATAGGGAATCTCTTCGAGTATTTCTTCTACACTCAGTCCTTGTTTATTCCAAACGGCAATTTGAGCGATAGAAATTCTGGTTCCCGCAATTCGGGGCCGCCCTCCACAAGTTTCAGGCGTACTAACAACCAGCGTGCCAATGTCGATCGCAGTTGTTGACATACTTACCTCTTAATAAAAACTCAAATAAGCTAAAATATCCTGTTGCGTGAGATACTCTTCTCAATTTTAGCATCAGAAGATAGCCATCGCCCTCTGAGATTGCTTCGTTTCCCTCGCAATGACAAAAAGCCCGATCGCACTTATGGCATCAACCAACAGCAAACTCCGTAAATTTCTGTCTATATAGGGCTTTTATTACTTGCTTTAATATCCTAATTCACTTTAACTTAATCCCTACACAGCCAGCACTCCCATCCGTTACATCCGTTACATAATCCGTTGCCGAACTTTCTTCTGCCATATCTTTTCGCCGATCGCCCCCCGCCGTGCAATAATAATATGACTTGCACAAAAACTCTATTAGTAGGTAAGTCTTGCCCACATTACCGCTACATATAGCGTCTCAACTGTCAACCCGTGCAAGTTCAAAATCAAATCGGCTGTTGCACTACACAAATTTTTTCTAATGGCTGAAGTCCCCCAATCTCCCGCAGAACTTGCCGAAGCCCTCAAAGGCTTGACTGATATCAATTTCCAATTGCCAGACCCCGAAGACGAACTACTACCTGACTTCGACTTTGAATCGCAGGTTGACAATGCCTGGAAAGTGTGCGATCGTTTCGACTTACAAACCGACATCTGGCGCGGGCGCATTCTCCGAACAGTCCGAGACAGAGAAAAAAAAGGCGGCGACGGACGCGGCACCGGCTTTTTGAACTGGCTAAAAGAACGAGAAATTGGCAAAAGTCAAGCCTATTCTTTGATAGAATTAGCTAAGAGTGCCGAGACTCTGATCGAGCAAGGAGATTTAGACCCAGATTCCATTAGAAACTTCAGCAAAAGAGCCTTTGTCGAAACCGCCAAAGCATCTCCAGAAGTACAGCAAATGGTAACTGACGCGGCCTCAAAGGGCGATCGAATTACCAGGCGCGAAGTCAAACAACTCTCCGACGAATGGATGGCAATGAATTCAGAACTATTGCCAGAAGAAGTCAAAGAAAAAGCATCTAGTGGTTCACTTCCTTCCCGCTATCTCGCTCCTCTAGTCAAAGAAATGGAGAAACTTTCCCCATCTCACCAAATCGAAATCCAAAAAGAAGTAGCAGAAAATCCAGATGTAGATACTGTCAAACAACTAACTTCCGACGCTAAGAATTTATCAAAATATCTCGACGCAGCCGCCCAAGTGCAAGCTCTCAATCAGTCTCACTTAGACATGGAAATGGCCTTAGAAGAATCTTTGCGAGTCGGCTGTTTGGGAACTACTGCCGACGTTGTAAAACAAGCAGCGTTGCTCGAACAAACTGTAGTCAAACTATACACTATTTGGAAGCGTTTAGGCAGTTTGGCAGATAGATTGTACGTGGATACAGGAGCAAGCACGCCGAATTTGCGGTTGCTTTTGGGATGCTTGGACAGTCTTTCTGGAGAAAAGATTGAAGTGGATTTTGGAGACGGAGAACGCTCTATTCGCTTGCAGATTGTCAGCGAATAGCTCAACCTTGACCGCAGGTAAACACTAACTTTCAGGGGCGTTGCTGATTTGGAGTATGATTTGCCTCCGAAATTTAGAGTAGGGGCAATTCATGAATTGCCCCTACTCTAAATTTCAGGGATTGCTATAGCGAGTGAATCATACCTAAATTCAGCAACGCCCTTTCAGGCTCACTATCTGCGTCTGTCCCTGTTCATCTGCGGTTCAAACTTCTGATTTTTTTCCAAAGATAGCGGGGATTCAAGTAACGCCGATATTTGGTAACTACTTCTTTTCCCAACAGCAGCACGCTCACCCAAAAACAAACTTCGGCTACAATAGCCAGAACGACATCTATTGTAGTTTTTTGGGTAATATCCAGCGGTAGGAACGGCACAACAAACAAGATTGCCAGCCAGGGCAGAAAAGATACAATAAATAAAAACAAACCTATTTTTTTCATAGCTTCAGATATTGTACCAAATCAGCAACAGGCAAGATGCCTGTTCCACAAAAACTAAAGATGCTTGTGGAATGGGCTTCTAGCCCGCTTCTGAAAATCGTTCAAAATCTGACTACAGACTTATTACGATCGCATCTCAAACTTAATTACGCACTTCAAACCTAATTCTTAATCCCCGTCGCGGCAATCCCTCGAATAAACTGCCGCTGGCCCGCCAAAAACAGTAATACCACCGGCACAGTGCCAATTACCACTGCCGCCATCAACAACTGCCAACTGCTAGTAAACTGTTCCTGAAACTGGGCTAAAACCAACTGTACAGTTCGCAACTCCGGCCGCGTCGTAAACACCAGGGGCTTAAACAAATCGTTCCATTCGCCGATAAACGTAAACAAAAACAGCGTCACCAAAGCAGGGCGCGCCAAAGGCAACATTACTTGCCATAACACCTGCCAGCGATTCGCCCCATCCAGCATTGCCGCCTCCTCCAACTCCACCGGAATTGTCATAAAATACTGGCGCAGCAAAAAAATCCCAAAACCATTAGCCGCTGTTGGCAAAATCAGCGCCCCGTAAGTATTCAGCAAATGCCCCCACTTCAAAACCAAGAAAATCGGAATCACCAAAAGCTGAAACGGAATTACCAGCGTCGCCAAAACCCCCAAAACTAGGGCCTGTCGCCCGCGAAACTTCAGTCTGGCTAAAGCATAACCAGCCAAAGCAGAAGTCACGACCTGAAAAGCTGTCACTGCCAGCGCCACTAGAGTAGAATTAAGGAATGCCAACAAAAAATTTCCCCGCCGCCAAGCCTCCTGATAGTTCGCGAAAGTTAGGCCGGTGGTCTTGACACCGACACCCGATGGTGATAAAGAAACCAAAAATACAGCAGCTAGCGGTAGCAGCACCAGCGCAGCCCCCGCCAGCAACAGCAGAAAACTCAGCAGTTGCAGCGCCTTCGACCTGTCAAAGGATTTACCCATAAATTTGTGAATTAACCTAAAATAATAAGCCTGTGAGGTTCTCAAACCCGATCGCCCCCCAAATTCTCACACAATTGGTAAGTTGATTGTTGAAAATGGGTAGAGTGTACAGTCAACAACCCGCGGTTAAATCGAAGTACCGATGCGCGAGGGCTGGAAATAGCCTACTTAACCAGACTGATGACTTAAGTAAAGTTCAAGTAACTGTATCATTGTCTTAACATCCAAAACTCTACTTGGTATTTGCTCAATAACCATCAGGAGACGACATATTTATGCCCCAACTTGAGGCCTGCCCAGCAATTGACTTTCAAACCGAAACCTACAAAGACGCTTACAGCCGCATCAACGCCATTGTGATTGAAGGCGAGCAAGAAGCTCATGACAATTACCTGACACTGGCCGAAATGTTGGCTGACAAAAAGGAAGAGTTAATTGGCTTGTCCAAGATGGAAAACCGCCACATGAAAGGCTTCCAAGCTTGCGGCCGGAATCTCAAAGTCACGCCAGACATGGAATTTGCCAAGAAGTTCTTTTCTCAATTGCACGGAAACTTCCAAACGGCAGCCGCATCCGGTCAGATTGTAACTTGCTTGCTGATTCAATCGCTAATTATCGAGTGTTTTGCGATCGCAGCCTACAACATTTACATTCCCGTCGCCGACGACTTCGCCCGCAAAATCACCGAAGGCGTCGTCAAAGAAGAATATATGCACCTCAATTTTGGGGAAGTCTGGCTTAACGCTCACTTTGAGGAATCCAAAGCCGAACTCGAAGCCGCCAACCGCCAAAACCTGCCCATCATCTGGAAGCTGTTAAACGCTGTCGCAGACGATGCTAACGTCTTAGGGATGGAAAAAGAGGCTTTAATTGAAGACTTTATGATTGCCTACGGCGAAGCCCTTGGCAACATTGGCTTTAACAACCGCGATATCATGCGGATGTCAGCACAAGGCCTCGCAGCCTAATCAATTGGGAAATCAGGAATGGGATAAAAATTAAAAATTAAAACTTTTTAGTTTTCCCTTCTCCCTACTTCACAAGGCTTCGCGGCCTAATCAATTGGGAAATCAGGAATGAGATAAAAATTAAAAATTAATTTTTTTTAATTCTTCCTTCTTCCTTCTTCCTTCTTCCTTCTTCCTTCTTCCTTAATTTGACAACTTAATGTTTGGTCTAATCGGTCACTTAACCAGCTTAGAACACGCCCAATCAGTAGCTAACGAGCTGGGCTATCCAGAATACGCCGATCAAGGTCTAGATTTTTGGTGCAGCGCGCCGCCGCAGATAGTTGATACGATCACGGTAACAAGTATCACTGGGCAAAAAATAGAAGGCCGCTATGTGGAATCCTGTTTTCTGCCAGAAATGCTAGCCACTCGCCGAATTAAAGCAGCTACTCGCAAAATCTTGAACGCGATGGCTCACGCTCAAAAACATGGGATCAATATCACTGCTTTAGGCGGCTTTTCTTCGATCATTTTTGAAACCTTCAACTTGCAGCAAATTAAGCAAATTCGCAATCTCAAGTTGGAGTTTGAACGCTTCACCACAGGTAATACTCATACGGCTTACATCATCTGCCGCCAAGTAGAACAAGCAGCCCCCAAATTGGGTATTGAACTGTCAAAAGCTACCGTAGCTGTTTGTGGTGCTACTGGCGACATTGGTAGTGCTGTCTGTCGCTGGCTCAATGTCAAAACAAATGTAGCAGAGTTGTTGCTAATTGCCCGCGACAAAGAACGCTTGCTAGACTTGCAATCGGAACTGGGGCGAGGCAAAATCATGGGCTTGGAAGAAGCTCTGCCCCAAGCTGATATTGTCGTTTGGGTAGCGAGTATGCCGAAGGGAGTCGAAATTGACCCCTCTACATTAAAGCAACCCTGTTTGCTAATTGATGGAGGCTATCCGAAAAATCTGGCAACTCAGGTTCAGCATCCCGAAGTTTATGTACTCAATGGCGGCATTGTGGAGCATTCCCTGGATATTGACTGGAAGATTATGAAGATTGTCAATATGGATGTACCGGGCCGACAGTTGTTTGCCTGTTTTGCGGAATCAATGCTGCTGGAATTTGAAAAGTTGTACACCAATTTTTCTTGGGGACGTAATCAAATTACGGTGGAAAAGATGGAGCAAATCGGTGAGATTTCGGTTAAACATGGTTTCCAACCTTTGCTGTCATTTTAACAGTTGACAGTTGACAGTTGACAGTTGACAGTTGACTGTTGACTGTTGGCTGTTGATAGTTGGAGGGAAGTGAGAGTGAGGATATGCGCCTTAATCTATACATATTAAAAAGTGAAACGAAGCTGGAAGCCCTGTTTTTTTTAAGCAAGGTACGAAGCACATCACAATTCAAAATTTCCAATTTTGCCGTATTTTTCAGCATCAACTGATATCAATTTCGGTTGCACTCAGACATGATAGAGGAGACGGCAGTGTCGTGTTCCTACAATGTTATTTTGGGTAGGAAGACGGCACTGTCGTCTCCTAATTTTGGCTACTAATAATTTCCGATGGAACCGGAAACGATATGACAGGGTAAAATCGGAAATATAGTCGATCGACCTTCACCTTAAAACCAAGAAAGAAATTATTAGCGTGGCAAACCCCGACCGCAAACCACTACTCCTAGATTTTGAAAAGCCCCTGGCCGAACTCGAAACCCGAATTCACCAAATTCGCGAACTCGCCGCCGAAAACAGCGTCGATGTTACCGACGAAATTCGCAAACTAGAAGCCCGCAGCGCCCAACTGCGACAAGAGATTTTCAGTAGCTTGTCCCCCATGCAGCGCTTGCAACTCGCCCGTCACCCGCGTCGCCCCAGCAGCCTCGATTATATTCAGGCAATTAGCGATGAGTGGATTGAGCTGCACGGCGATCGGCGCGGCGGAGACGACCCGGCCCTAGTTGGCGGAATTGCCCGCATAGACGGGCGTCCCACAGTGATCATCGGCCATCAAAAAGGACGCGACACCAAAGACAATATTGCCCGCAACTTCGGGATGGCTGCTCCCGGCGGCTACCGCAAAGCCCTGCGGTTGATGGAACACGCCGATCGCTTCGGAATGCCAATTTTCACGTTTATCGACACTCCCGGAGCTTGGGCGGGCTTAGAAGCCGAACAGCTTGGACAAGGAGAGGCGATCGCCTGTAACCTCCGAGAAATGTTTCGCCTGGATGTTCCGATTATCTGCACTGTCATCGGCGAAGGCGGTTCTGGTGGCGCATTGGGTATCGGCGTCGGCGAGCGGCTGTTGATGCTAGAACATTCTGTTTACACTGTCGCCACCCCTGAAGCTTGTGCCGCCATTCTCTGGAAAGACTCTGGCAAAGCTAACTTGGCCGCCGAAGCCCTGAAAATTACTTCCTGGGATTTGAAAAACCTCGGCATTCTAGATCAGATAGTTCCTGAACCCGTTGGTGGCGCTCACTCCAACCCCCTCAAGGCTGCGTCCATGCTAAAAAAAGCTTTGTTGGAAAATTTAGCAGAACTGAGCCAGCTTACAGGCCAGCAGCGACGCCAAATGCGATATCAAAAGTTTCGCGACATTGGTGTATTCACTGAAATTGCTGCTTGAGCCGATCGATTCAGGGCGATCGGTTATGAGTTAAAAATCTCTTAACTTCCAACTCATAACTCACAACTCAACATTCTGCGAATCTGTCAGCAGTGTTATAATTTTTCAGATGACACCGGCTTAACAGTTCTTAATGTGAATTTCATAGTTAACTGTGTTCACCCGTGGCAAATAGCTTTCTAATTTGCTGAAGAAGGCTGCAACGGTTGAGGGAGTTGCCGAGCGAAAGTATCAGGAAATTTAATGAACAATGCGACGACAACAAAGCAGGCTCTGATTACCGGAGCGAGCAGCGGTATTGGGAAAGCAACGGCTCTAGCGTTTGCCAAAGCCGGCATCAATCTGGCTTTAGTTAGTCGAAAGTCAGAAAACCTCGAAGCCGTTGCCGCCGCAGCCCGAGAAGTCGGAGTGAAAGCAGAAGCTTATCCCTTAGACTTGGCAAAAATTGAGGGAGTGCAAAGCAGTATCAGCGCGATCGCCACTCAATTCGGCCCGATCGATATCCTGGTCAACAGCGCTGGAATGGGCTACACCGGTTCATTGACGGAAACGTCCCTAACTGACTGGCAGAGCGTTCTAGACCTGAATCTGACTAGCGTCTGGCAGTGCATTCTAGGAGTTTTGCCGGGAATGCGCGATCAAAAATCGGGAATCATCATCAACGTTTCCTCGATCGCCGGTAGCCAAGTCTTCCCCAACTGGGGACTCTACTGCGTCAGCAAATTCGGTCTCATGGCTTTGTCTAAAACCTTAGCCGCCGAAGAACGGGCGAGCGGCATTCGCGTGACAGCCATCTGTCCGGGTTCTGTGAACACTCCCATGTGGGACACAGACACAGTGCAATCCGACTTCGATCGCACTGCCATGTTAACCCCAGAAATCGTCGCCCAATCAATTCTGCACGCAGTTCAATTGCCAGCAAATGCAGTAATTGAAGAAATCACCCTCATGTCAAACGCTGGAGTTTTGTGAACAAGAGATTGTAGAATACTGGGTTTTTCTCACAATCCAACAATCTTTGAATCTCTACCAATCGAAAATCCAAAATCGATCCTCCCTCACACGAAATCATTATGACAATTGCATCTTCCAACGGTTCCAATGGCTCGAACACAATCTCGACTGACAGCATGAAAGTTTCAGAAACCGTAGACAACAACGCCCCACGCATCGGCACTCGACCCGATCGCAATTCATCTAATGGTCATGAACCCAACGTGTCCGGCCCCTCAGAAGAAGTAGGCCAGGAAGAAATGATGGCTGCCGTTCGGACAATGCTGTTAGGAGTAGGAGAAGATCCAGAACGCGAAGGATTGCTCAAAACCCCAAAGCGAGTAGCAGAAGCAATGCGGTTTCTCACCAGCGGTTACAGTCAATCCCTGGAAGAACTGCTCAACGGCGCGATCTTTGACGAAGGTCATAACGAAATGGTACTGGTGCGAGACATCAGCGTATTCAGTATGTGCGAACACCATATGCTGCCGTTTATGGGCCGAGTTCACATCGCTTACATTCCCAACCAAAAAGTAGTGGGACTGAGCAAATTAGCCAGAATTGCCGAGATGTACAGCCGCCGTTTGCAAGTGCAAGAACGTTTGACGCGCCAAATTGCCGAGGCAGTTCAGACAATATTGGAACCGAAGGGAGTAGCTGTAGTTATGGAAGCCAGCCATATGTGCATGACGATGCGGGGCGTGCAGAAACCCGGTGCTTGGACGGTGACAAGTGCCATGTTGGGAGTGTTTCAAGAGGAACAAAAAACTCGTGAGGAATTCCTGAATTTGATTCGCCATCAACCGGCATTCTTTTAGAAGGAAGAAGGAAGAAGTCACCCCCCCCTGCCCCCCCCAAGGGGGGAAATTCAGGAAGAAGGAAGAAGGAATTTCTGGTTTTAACTAACAAGCAAGAAAGATTCTTGAATTCTCAATTTTTCTTTTGTCACTCGTTCCCAGGCTCTGCCTGGTAACACAGATATAGAGGCTCTGCCTCGTATTTTACTTCCCGAACGAGGCAGAGCCTCTAGCCATCGGTTCCCGGGCAGAGCCTGGGAACCAGTTAGTGTTGACTATTGCTAGTGACGAAGAAGGAAGAACCCCATAAAATAGATTTGTGACTTATGGCTTGTGACTAAATGAATCCTATTAAATTCGGTACAGATGGCTGGCGCGGCATTATTGCTGACGATTTTACATTCGATCGCGTGGCGTTAGTAGCTCCTTTAGCGGCACAAGTTCTCGCAGAAACCGGGGGCAAAGATGCAACCAGTGGCACTGTAATTGTCGGTTACGATCGCCGATTTCTGGCTGAAGAATTTGCCCTCGAAGCGGCTGTTGCCGTCCAGAACGCCGGATTTGACGTGCTGCTGAGTGATTCTTACGCTCCAACTCCGGCTTTTAGTTTAGCTGCGAAACAATTAAATGCTTTGGGGGCGATCGTCCTGACAGCCAGCCACAATCCCGGCGCATATTTAGGGTTAAAAGTCAAGGGCGGATTTGGTGGTTCAGTTTCGCCGGAAGTGACTCAACAAATAGAAGCAAAACTCGATCGTCCGGCGCTAATTTCAGCAACTCCCGGCAAATTGAGGATTTTCAATCCTTGGCCGGCTTACTGCAAAACGTTGCGGGAAATGGTCGATATTGATGCGATCAAAAATGCGATCGCCTCTAATAAAATTACAGTATTTGTAGATGTAATGCACGGCGCGGCCGCCGGCGGATTGGCACAAATTTTAGAAGTTCCGGTGCACGAAGTCAATAGCGATCGAGATCCGCTGTTTGGTGGCGGTGCTCCCGAACCTTTGCCGCGCTACCTTTCACAGTTGTTTCGGGTGATGCGAACTCACCAGCGAAAAAGCTCTGGTTTGTCGATCGGGTTTGTGTTTGACGGAGATAGCGATCGGATTGCAGCGGTTGACTCCCAAGGCAATTTCCTCAGTTCACAAATCCTAGTTCCCATCTTAATCGAACATTTAGCAAAACGGCGCGGGTTTACCGGGGAAGTGATTAAAACTGTCAGTGGTTCTGACATTATGCCCAAAATTGCCCAATTGTACAACTTGCCTTTGTTTGAAACGCCGATCGGCTACAAGTATATTGCCGATCGAATGTTAACCACCCAAGTCTTAGTCGGTGGCGAAGAATCGGGAGGAATCGGCTACGGTACACACATTCCCGAACGAGATGCTTTGCTGTCAGCGCTGTATTTGTTAGAAGCCGTTGTCAAATCTGGGGAAGATTTGAGCGACATCTATAGCCGACTGCAAACAGAAACCAATTTTACATCAGCTTACGACAGAATCGACTTGCACTTAGCAAATATGGACGAGCGATCGCGTTTGCTGGATTTGTTGCAAAATCAACCTTTAACAGAAATCGCCGGCAAAGCAGTTGTCGATTGCAACAAAGTTGACGGATACAAATTCCGTTTGGCTGACGGAAGTTGGCTGTTAATTCGGTTTAGTGGAACTGAACCAGTGTTGCGGTTGTATTCGGAAGCTGCAACTTTGAAAGAAGTGATGCAAAACTTGAATTGGGCGAAGAGTTGGGCGCAGAAAGGTTAATTTTGTAAGCTTAGATGGCACGGGCGAGACGCCCGTGCCACATTTTAATTCCCTAAAAAAACTTGTTTCTAGTACAAAACTTTATATCAATTCCGGCTGTGCCGGAATGATATAGAGGACACGGCAGTGCCGTTTCCCTACCGTGATTAATCGTAGGGAAACGGCACTGCCGTCTCCTGATTTCGGGTAATATTAATTCTGATACAACCGGAATTGATATTAGTCTTTCTTCAACAAACTAACAATTACACTGCACAAACCCATCACCGTACTGAGAAAAATAGGAACACCCAATAAAGGATATATAGTTGCAAAATTGAATAGTGCAGCAAAGCCGTTTTGGAAAATAAAATTTAGAATCAAAAAAGCCATCAAATTTATTAAAAATCCGATAATTAACAGCAAAATTTTTTGAAATAAAAGATTTATTTTCACTTATTTCTCCCTTCTGATTCTCTGTGTCCTCTACGGTTAATAAAAAATTAACTGATATCAATTCCGGCTGCGCCGGAATGATATAGAGGACACGGCAGTGCCGTTTCCCTACCGTGATTAATCGTAGGGAGACGGCACTGCCGTCTCCTCCTCCGTTGCCTGTGGGTAATATCAATACGGATACTCATTTTACTAAATAAGTATTGTAGGGTGCGTCAGCCCGCAGCGTTTCCCTTACCAATGGAAGCGATCAAGCTGACGCACCCTACAGGCCTCGTTAGTGGTTTAAATGCATAACAGCTTAAATCCTGATGATTATGGGTATGCCATTGAAGTAAACATAGATATCCAAAACTTAATTCGAGGACGAAAATATAGATATGTCATCAATGGTCATACACATTACAAGATGGTTCGATACTTTGGTAACTTAACTATTATAAACGCGGGTACGTTAAAATATGAGCATGATCCTGGTTTTTTAGTAATTGATTTTGTCCAACAGTTTGTACAATTCTACAAGTTTTTTGGAGATTCTGCGATCGAAGAAGCAGAAAGAGTTAGTTTAACAGCGCTAAGTTGCGATCTGGCGGGTTTACGAGATAATTAGTTTGAGACATAGATTGTTTGTAAAACCAGCCCCTACAGGTATTGATAATTCTTTAACAAGACTTGAATTACCTATTTCTTCTTTTTGTCGATCGCATATTTTTTATGCTATAATCTAGTCCTGAGATTAATAATTTGATTGTGACAATCAATCGACTGTCATATTTTGCGATCGCAATTAATTTGGAGACCCAAAAAGATGGCATACAGCGATTTCAGCCTTGCTAGAGTTAAAAACGATTTTGGTTTAACTTTGGATGAGATGCGCGATTTATTTGCCACTACATCTCCTGTTTCACCGTCGGAAATCTTAACAACTACTTTAAACGATTATGTACCTCTAGCAATTGCTATTTCCACAGAAAAGGCTCGATCGGAATTTTTAATTGCTCCGATTTTGGCAGAAGTTAGGCGGCTTTTAAACAAGCGAGTATCGCTGTTTTCCGGTAAGGATTTTACTGTCGATCCAGCAAGGGGATTGCAAGGATTTTGCGATTATATTATTAGCGGTTCTCAGGAACAATTGTTTATCAGCGCTCCTGTTGTGACTATTTTTGAAGCGAAAAAAGAAGATATTATTGGCGGGTTGGGACAATGCGCGGCTGCTATGGTGGCTGCTCAATACTTTAATCAAGATCAAGGTAGTGAGGTCGATCGCATTTATGGTGCTGTGACAACTGGGACTAACTGGAAATTCTTGATTTTAGAAGGAACTACTTTGTTTATCGATCCGACAGAATACTATATTAACCAGGTTGATAAAATTTTGGGAATTTTGCTGCAACCATTTTCCCAGAATGTGAGTTAATATCTATGCGTAAGTTTTAATTGAAATTATGACCGATCGCAAATTGCTCGTTGTGGCCACCAGCAATCCTGGCAAAGTTAAGGAAATGCAGGTTTATCTTCAGAATTTGGGGTGGGAGTTGCAACTGAAACCTGCGCAGTTAGAAATAGAGGAAACTGGCGAGACTTTTATCGCTAATGCTTGTTTGAAGGCTTCGGAAATTGCTAAGGCGATGGGGGAATGGTCGATCGCCGATGATTCTGGTTTAATGGTAGATGCACTCGATGGCCAACCTGGAATTTACTCGGCGCGCTACGGAAAAACCGATGCTGACAGGATATCTCGACTGATCGCAGAATTGGGAAACGAACAAAACCGACAAGCACAATTTGTGTGCGCGATCGCGATCGCCCGTCCAGACGGTACAATTGCCCTGCAAGTAGAAGGAATTTGCCGCGGTGAAATCCTGCACAGTCCTCGCGGTACCGGAGGTTTCGGGTATGATCCGATTTTCTACGTGCCCACACAGCAACAGACTTTTGCCGAAATGACACCGGAAATTAAACGATCGCACTCTCACCGTGGCAAAGCTTTCCAAGCTCTACTACCACAAATGGAGTCATTAGTCATTAGTCATTAGTCATTAGTCATTAGTTATTGGTTATTTGTGATTAGTACCAATTATCCATGCCCAATGCCCAATGCCCAATGCCCAATGCCCCATTCCCCAGTATCCTAAATTGCTTCCTGGTTCTTTTCCCCAGTCCGAATGCGGATAATTTGTTCGATAGGCGAGATGAAAATCTTGCCGTCGCCAATCTCGCCCGTGCGGGAAGCGGCGATAATTTTATCAACTACCATATCAACTTGATCGTTTTCCACAACAATCTCTACCTTGAGCTTTTGCAAGAACTCAACGGTGTACTCAGAACCGCGATAGCGTTCAGTCATGCCCTTCTGACGGCCAAAACCTCTAACTTCCGAAACAGTCATCCCCACAATGCCAGCATTGACGAGGGCGATTTTTACTTCGTCAAGTTTAAAGGGGCGAATAATCGCTTCAACCTTTTTCAAGTTTCTCACTCCTAACATTACTACTTTCGTTATATTACTTAATCGGCGTGACATCTTTTAGTATCACGGCCAACAGCAAGTATTTTGTAAAATATATTACCCTATGTTGTACTCGCGATGTAATGTACGCTAACTTTTAACAATATTCTCGGATTTACCGGGGGCGGGGACGACCGATCGGGGTAGAGTGAAGAAAACAGCAGCCGAGACCCCGCCGATCTGCTAAAACAGAAAAAGAAGGCAGGAAATAGGAGTTTTCCGAGTTTCCACGCTCGTCATGTCAGATTTACACGTATTGCTGAAAACTATAATTGCCAGAAGCGGTCAGTTAAACTATTCCTATGCACCCAGCCAGCCCTCCCCCTGACCGCAGCGGGCTTGATGCCCTACTGAGAAATCGCCCCTTCCTCGCTTTGTGGACGGGCCAGTTGTTGGCCCAAGTGGCAGATAAAATCTTTTACGTATTGCTGATAATTCTGATAAAAACAGGCGGTTACATACCTGTGCAGAGTTTTCAAAATTCCATGCTGTCAATGGTGATGATTGCTTACACGGTGCCGGCGATCGTCTTTGGTTCGGCTGCGGGTATCGTTGTAGACCGCTTTTCCAAAAAGCAAATGCTGATCGGCTGCAACGTGATTCGAGCTGTGTTGATTGTCGCTTTGGCATTTTTGCCCAAAACTTTTGTCATCTTGCTGGCAATTACGTTTTTGGTTTCTACGATCACCCAATTTTTTGCTCCCGCAGAAGCAGCAGCCATTCCGCTGGCGGTAGGGCGAGAGGGGCTGATGTCGGCAAATGCGCTGTTTGCTTCGTCCACAATGGGCGGGATTATTGTCGGGATGACGATCGGCGAACCGATATTTACTTGGATCAAACACAGCTACGGGCCAGCTTCTCAAGAGTTTTTCCTGGGCGGGTTGTACCTAATATCTGCCGCTTTAATCTATGCCATGCAGATCAAAGAACCTCATGTCGGCAGCAATGGAAAAAACATTCATCCTTGGCAAGACTTCAAAGAAGCTTTGCGCTATTTGAAGCACAACAGCCTTGTTAGCAATGCGATGGTACAATTGACGATTTTGTATTCGGTGTTTGCTGCGCTTCAGGTACTGGCGATCGCACTTTCAGGAAAAATAGGTCTCAAAGAAACTCAATTTGGCTTCTTGCTGGCTGCTGCGGGGGTCGGAATGGTCTTCGGCGCGGCTTTTTTGGGCCACTGGGGCGATCGAATGCACCACAAACCTTTGCCATTAATTGGTTTCTTAATGATGGGTTTTGTGTTGGCAATGTTTGCCTTTGCCAGAGTCTTGTGGCTAGGATTCGGATTGAGCGCTTTGTTCGGTTTTGGCGCTTCTTTAATTAACGGCCCGATGCAAGCCCTGATTCAAGAAAAAACTCCAGAATCTATGCGAGGAAAAGTTTTTGGATTGGAGAACAATGCGATTAATATTGCTCTCAGCTTACCTTTAGCACTGACTGGCCCGCTGACGGATGCTGTCAGCAAAGCCGTCGGCTCCGATGACCTCGGCTTGCGGATCGTGCTGCTGAGTTTGGGCTTTTTAGTTGCGGTGATGGGGCTAGCAGCTTGGCAACATACCCGCAAAGTCTTGCAGGCATAAAAGCATCTTTAGCCGATCGAGACAAATGCTATGCTGTCGCACATTTAAATTGTATATTCAGGGCAGGCGGGACGCCCACCCCACAAGAGTTTGATTGTTTATTGACATACAATTTAAATGCAGAACAGCTTATTCGGGTAAACGTGCGTAAATGCCGCGATTTGATCAGTTTCTTTTCTGCCTCTGCTATTCCACAATTTCAGGACTTATATCAATTCCGGCTGCGCCGGAATCATCTAAACGGAATTGATATTACGTAACTCTTAGGCAAAAAATCCGGTTTCTACGTCAATATCTCAAGGGAGGGATGCACGATTTTTCTCAGAAACCGGGTTTTTTGTGCAAGTCCACAATTTTGCGATCGGGCGGTGTCCGATCGCGAAACTTTTTGTAAAATATCAGCAGTTAAATTTTCAGAGTTTGATTATTGAGATTAAAGTAGTATAAAAGCTTTCATTAAAAAACATAATTAGTTTGAGGAAAGAAATTCTGTGCAACTAAAAACTAAAGTGAGCGTCAGGCGTGCAACTGGTGGATTTGCTCTGATTGACAGCTTGATCCGCCACGGCGTCAAGCATATTTTTGGTTATCCGGGCGGCGCAATTCTGCCCCTTTACGATGAACTCTACCTTGCTGAAGAAACCGGCGCTATCAAACATATTTTGGTGCGACACGAGCAAGGTGCTGCTCACGCGGCAGACGGCTACGCCCGCGCTACCGGACAAGTTGGGGTTTGTTTCGCGACTTCCGGGCCGGGCGCAACTAACTTGGTGACGGGGATTGCGACGGCTCATATGGACTCGATCCCGATGGTAATTATTACCGGTCAGGTTCCGCGTCCGGCGATCGGCACTGATGCGTTTCAAGAAACTGATATTTACGGCATTACTCTGCCCATTGTCAAGCATTCCTATGTAGTCCGCGACCCGAGAGATATGGCGCGAATTGTGGCTGAAGCTTTCCACATCGCATCTACGGGGCGGCCGGGGCCTGTGTTGGTTGATGTGCCCAAGGATGTTGGTTTAGAAGAGTTTGACTATCTCCCCGTACAACCCGGATGTGTGAGAATTCCGGGCTACAGGCCGACGGTGAAGGGAAATCCCCGGCAGATCAATCAAGCGATTCACTTGCTGAAGGAAGCGAAGCGTCCTTTGCTTTATGTGGGCGGTGGGGCGATCGCAGCGGCGGCCCACGAGGAAATTAAGGAACTCGCCGAGATGTTCCAATTGCCTGTGACGACAACGCTGATGGGCAAAGGTGCCTTTGACGAAAACCATCCTTTGTCTGTAAAAATGCTGGGGATGCACGGCACTGCTTACGCTAATTTTGCCGTTACCGAGTGCGATTTGCTGATTGCTGTCGGGGCGAGATTTGACGATCGCGTGACGGGAAAACTAGACGAATTTGCCGCGCGCGCTAAGGTGATTCACATCGATATCGACCCGGCGGAAGTGGGCAAAAATCGCGGCCCTGATGTACCGATTGTCGGAGATGTCCGGCAAGTTTTGATCGATTTGCTGCGCCGCACTCGGGAGGCTGGAGTTTCGCCAACTCCCGGACAGACTGGGGAATGGCTGCACAGGATCGATCGCTGGAAACAGGACTATCCGTTAGTTGTGCCTCACTACCCAGAGATTTTGTCTCCGCAAGAGGTGATTTCTCAGTTGGGTACTCAAGCGCCGGATGCTTACTACACAACGGATGTCGGTCAACATCAAATGTGGTCGGCTCAATTCTTGAACAACGGGCCGCGCCGCTGGATTTCGAGCGCTGGTTTGGGAACGATGGGTTTCGGACTGCCGGCAGCGATGGGCGCGAAAATGGCTCTGCCGCAGGAGCAAGTGATTTGTATTGCTGGCGATGCTAGCATCCAAATGAACATTCAAGAGTTGGGAACACTAGCACAATACGGCATTAATGTCAAAATTGTGATTGTAAATAATGGCTGGCAAGGAATGGTGCGGCAGTGGCAGCAGGCGTTCTACGGGGAGCGTTATTCGTCGTCGAATATGACTGTAGGGATGCCGGATTTTGTGATGCTGGCAGAAGCTTATGGCGTGAAAGGGATGCTGGTTTCGCGGCCGGATGAGTTGAAGGATGCGATCGCCGAAATGCTCGCTCACGATGGCCCGGTGCTGATGAACGTGAAGGTGACGAGGGACGAAAACTGCTATCCGATGGTAATTCCGGGTAAGAGTAACGCTCAAATGGTTGGTTTGCCCGAACGCAGTAAGTTGGAATCTGCGGAGTTAGTTTATTGTCCGAGTTGCGGCGCGAAGAATGTTTCGAGCAATAAGTTTTGTCCTGAGTGCGGGACAAAAGCTTAACTGAGTTTATAAAGTAGGGACACGGCAATGCCGTGTCCTCTATTTTATTCCGGCGCAGTCGGAATTGATATAAATCCGAGGACTAAAGTCCTCACTACCAACATTACTTATTAATAGTAATTGACCGAAAATAATCTTAAACATAAGTGTTTAATTCAAATAAACTTTTTAACTGAAAATAGGAAAACTCGCGCGATTTACGAATGAATCTTTATTTGGGAATAGATTTTGGTACGACTGGTGCTCGATCGACAATCATCGACTCCCAGGGTACAATACATTGTGAGACAGCATATACTTTTGCTAACAGCGGGCAACAACAGCGTGAATTGCCCTCGGTGTGGCAAAATGCGCTGTGGGATTCGATCGAGCAAATTCCCCCAACAATCCGCAGTCAGGTAAGGGCGATCGCCCTTGACGGCACATCTTCCACTGTCATGCTGTGCGATACCGATGGTATACCCGTATGTGAGCCGATTTTATACAATGATGGGCGCGGTGCAGCAGTGACAAAGAGGTTAAGGGCGATCGCCCCGGACAACCACACAGTATTAAGCGCTACATCTAGTCTGGCAAAACTACTGTGGTGGCAGGAGGGCGGGCACGGGTGGTGGCAGGAGGGCGGGCACGGGGGCACCGCCCCTACGGTTTTCCTGCATCAAGCTGACTGGCTGGCATTTCTGCTGCACGGCAAATTAGGAATTAGCGACTATCACAATGCTTTGAAACTCGGTTTTGACGTTGATACTTTGTGCTATCCGAATTGGCTGATCGAGGGAATTGCGGGCGCTGCAACGCCTGAATTGCCGCAAGTTGTCGCGCCGGGAACGCCTGTAGGGGAATTGAGAGCTCAAGTGGGCGATCGATTTGGTTTTCCCCGCGATTGTACAGTTTGTGCTGGCACAACCGATAGCATCGCAGCATTTTTAGCTAGCGGTGTCAATTCTCCGGGGGAAGCAGTAACTTCTCTCGGTTCGACACTAGCAGTCAAACTATTAAGTCATACCCGCGTAGATGATTCTAGATACGGGATTTACAGTCACAAATTAGGCGATTTGTGGTTGGTTGGAGGCGCTTCTAATACGGGAGGTGCGGTGCTGCGACACTTTTTTACTGATGCTGAATTGGATAGTTTGAGCAAAAAGATTGATGCAGATAGAGAAAGTTTGCTGGATTATTATCCATTGTTGCAAAAGGGCGATCGCTTCCCGATTAACGACCCGAATTTGCCGCCCAGACTCGAACCGCGTCCAACCGATTCAGTGGAATTTCTGCATGGTTTGTTAGAAAGCATAGCGCGGATTGAAGCGCGGGGATATCAATTATTGCAAGAATTCGGTGCAACTAATTTGACCAAGGTTTATACGGCTGGTGGTGGTGCAAAAAATCCGGTTTGGAGTGCGATTCGTCAGCGTTATTTGAAAGTGCCTGTAGTAACGCCGATTCATACTGCCGCTGCTTATGGAAGTGCATTATTGGCGAAGCAGGGAAGTCAATCGATTCCGATGCAAACGGATTTGATATGATGCTAATTTTGGCGTACCATCCACACTAAAAATCCTAATATTTTATCGACGGTGGGTAGCGGATAGTCGGTAAGATCGATCGTCACTATTTGCCCTTCCAGCTTGAGAAACCGCCAAGCTGTACCGCTGGAAACGCTGCCGTAGATGGCTGATATCGATCGACCTTTCGCTTCATTAAACTTCTGAGCCGCCACCATTTCAGCAATACATTGACCCAAACCTACTTTCAAATCTCCTTTTTTCGCTTCTACCATGACAATTGCTGGGGCTTCAATGTCTAATTGTTCGGGGGAACGACTGATCAGAAAATCGCAAACTCCTGTAAGTCCAACAGCAGCATCCACATTAAATTCTTCACCCGAAAACACGCTGATTTGTTGGTTCAGAATGTTGCGAACTTCCAGCAAGACAGGGTTGATAATAGCTTCTGAACGGGCTTTTTCTGTGCTGGTAGCGATCGCCCAAGGCAAATTTGTCTCCAGCAGGGTCTGCAAAACAGTCGTAGGTGCGATCGGCTCGATTTCCGGCAGAAATCTGATTCCTTCCATTACTGTGAGATTGAAGGCTGCTTTAACTTTGCCGATCGTTGTAAATTGACTGTAAGGCATAAAAGCTGATGTTTTTATTGCTACTTTTTGCTTAGATTGGCTGCAACTTAGCCGTCCTCGGATCGATGATTTTTCGGCCCAAGCCCGAAAACTTAATTGCCAGATTAGTTTTATCACCGACTCCCAAAACGTGCGTAATTTCTCCAACTCCAAAAGCATGATGAAAAACTTTATCGCCCGTTTTCCACTCTCCTGGTTGAGAACTCCCAGAATTAGCTGCTGAATTATTAGTTTTTCCCTTAGATGCAGCCGTTTTCCCCCCTTGAGTTTTCTTCGTACTTCCAGCCAGCAAATGTGTTGGCAATTCCCCCAAGAATAGCGAAGGAGTGCAGTGTTCGCGGTAGCCTCCCCAAAGGCGACGTTCGCGAGTGTGGGTCAGAAATAGCTGTTCCTGGGCGCGAGTAATGCCCACGTAGCACAAACGGCGTTCTTCTTCGATCGCCTTTGGGTCATCCAAGCTGCGGAAATTGGGAAATAAACCCTGTTCCATTCCGACTAGAAATACTACAGGAAATTCTAAACCTTTTGCCGAGTGCAGCGTCATCAGCGATACGCGGGAATCGTCTTCTTTCAAGTCATCTAAATCGGATGCTAAAGATGCTTTTGCTAAAAACGATGTTAGCGTCGGTTCTTCGTTTTGTTCTTCAAATTGTAGCACCGCATTGTACAATTCTCTGACGTTTTCGATCCGATTTTCTGCTTCCTCGGTTCCTTGATTTTTCAAATCGTCAATATAACCGGAATCTTCGATAATTCCTTGGACAATTTGCGAAGCCGGCAACGTTTCTAGTTGTTGTTGCCAATGGCTAATCATTTGGGCAAACTTAATAATCGCTTTTGCCGATCGCCCTGCTAGAGTATTTACAGAAGACTCATCGCTGAGAATTTCCCACAGGGGAATGCCCAACTGAGTCGCAGCGTCTTCGATTTTGGAAAAAGTGGTATCGCCAATGCCACGGCGGGGAGTATTGATGATCCGTTTCAGGCTGACACTATCGTCAGGATTGGCAAGCATCCGCAGGTATGCGAGGATATCTTTGATTTCTTTGCGATCGTAAAACTTCAGCCCGCCGACAATATTGTACGCAATATCTAAACGCATTAACGCTTCTTCAAAGGAGCGAGATTGAGCATTGGTGCGGTACAAAATCGCAAAGTTACTGCCGTGTTCGTATTCCGAATTTTGGCGCTTCAACGAATGAATTTGGCCGGCCACAAATTCCCCTTCATCTAATTCGTTATCAGCGCGCCACACCACAATCGGAGCACCCGGTTCGCGAGTCGGGCGCAGAACTTTCTCGATCCGTTCGGTATTGTGTTCGATCAAGTGGTTTGCGAGTTCCAGGATGTTTTCGCGCGATCGATAATTCTCCTCTAATTTGACCATCGTCTGAGTTTTCTCATCAGACAAACCGTCTCCAAAATCCTCTTGAAATTCCAGCAAGATAGTATAATCTGCCATCCGAAAACTATAGATTGATTGATCGACATCACCCACTACAAAAATCGAGCGATTTTGCCATTTATCAAATTCTTTCGGATTAGTATTATTTGTGACCAACATCCGAATCAAATCGTATTGAGTGCGGTTAGTATCTTGGTATTCGTCAACTAAAACATGACAGAACTTTCTATGCCAGTAACTTAATACTTGCTCATTTTGGCTCAAAAGTTTAACGGGAACCAGGATTAAATCATCAAAATCTAAACCGTTGTTTGCGGCTAAAGCATCTTGATAGCGACTGTAAACATCGGCAATCACCCGACCTCTATAATCCGGTTCTGCTGCTAGGTATTCTTGAGGGGACAAACCTTTATTTTTGGCATTACTGATGGCGTAGCGGACTTTGCGCGGGTCAAATTTCTTGTCATCAAGGTTGAGAGTTTTGGTAACAATTTGTTTGACGAGAGTTTGAGCATCAGACTCGTCAAAAATCGAAAAATTCTTCTTCCATTGGCGACCTTTTTCGTCTTGATATTTTTCAATGTCATAGCGGAGGATGCGGCCGCACAAAGAGTGAAAAGTCCCCATCCAAATGTGTTTGGTAATTGTGCGATAAATGTGCGATCGCAATTTCGTCTGTATCTCCGGCGCCAACTCTGCCAAAGGCTTGCCATATTCCGCTTCAGCTTGCTGAGTTGCCAGCAATTTTTCAATTCTTTCTTTCATCTCCCTAGCGGCTTTATTTGTAAATGTCACCGCCAGAATATTTTCGGGATCGACTCGATTGGTGCGAACTAAATTAGCTACTCGGTAAGTGAGAGCTCGGGTTTTGCCGGAACCAGCCCCCGCTACTACTAACATCGGCCCGTTATAGTGTGCGACTGCTTGGCGTTGAGATGGGTTGAGGTGGCTGAGAAAATCAGTGGTTTGAGTCATAGCTAGAATCTTAGTTTGATTTTTTAGGGATAAATAATACTGAGATGTGATACCGCGAGTTTTTGTAACGTAAGATGCGCAGTGCGCACTCTGTATTATAACTAAAATGGTGATTTTTTAAACTTTAAATATTTTATAATATTTTGAGTTAGTTTAACGTTTAAATATTTGTTTCAGCCAAATTGCAGCTAATATTCCGCAGCTAATCCAGATGGCAATAATTACAGCAGCCGCAGCCCGATTTATCGGTTTTCCTCGCTCTATTTCTGCGGCTGCTTTTTCTCGACACTCGGCTAAAACGGCTGGCGGAATCATCTTCAGTACCAGCCAAATTCCTAAAGGTACAATTATCAAATCATCTAAGTAGCCGAGAATTGGGATGAAATCGGGAATCAAGTCGATCGGGCTAAAAGCATACGCAACAGTAAAACCTGCTAAAACTCTCGCGTACCAAGGCACTCTCTGGTCTATACTGGCTAAATAAACAGCGTAAGTTTCTTTTTTGAGTTGCTTAGCAAGTTGTTTTAACGATCGCATATATTAACTGTTCTTAGATAAGTTTCCCATTCCCCAATGCGCCATGCCCAATTCGCAATTCCCTATTAATAGTTTCTAAAAGTGTAACCGTGGGGATATCTGAAAATTTCCGTTGCAGCATAGAATTATACCATCTGTTGTATCTAAAAAGAATCAAGTTTATGAATTCAATTTTGCAACGGGGCGATCGCCTTAATTTCCGCAACCTGATAACAGCGTTGTGTTTAACCTTAACACTTGTTAGTTTCGCAGGATTAGATGCGGCACAGGCTCAAGAACAGCGGCTCAGAACGCTAACAGTTACTGGGCGCGGGATAGAAGCAATTCCGACCACTCAAACTCAAGTTCGTTTGGGGGTTGAAGTGCAGGGGAAAACGGCGGCCGAGGTGCAGCAGGAAGCGGCGAGGCGATCGTCCGCTGTGGTAGAGTTGCTGCGATCGCGCCAAGTCGAAAAACTCGAAACTTCGGGTATTAGTCTCAATCCTACCTACAATGACAACAATCAGCGGCAGATAACGGGCTATAGGGCGACGAATACCGTCACTTTTCGGATTAATACTCAATCCGCCGGTACTTTGCTCGACGATGCGGTGAAAGTGGGGGCGACACGCATTGACGGTGTGAGTTTTGTTGCTACCGAAAGTGCGATCGAACAAGCTCAAAAACAAGCACTCAAAAAAGCAACTCAAGATGCTCAATCACAAGCTGATGCAGTCTTGAGCGCTCTTAACTTCAAGCGGGGAGAAATTCTGAGTATTCAAGTCAACGGTGCTAGCGCGCCACCTCCTGTGTACCGACAGATTGAGGCTCGGAGTGCTAATGCTAGTTTTGCTACAACCCCAGTGGTGGGAGGAGAACAGGAGATTCAAGCTTCTGTTACTTTGCAAATTAGTTATTGATATCAAATCCGTTTGCATCGGAATGATATAAACGGAGGAGACGGCAGTGCCGTGTCCCTACCGCGATCAATTGTAGGGACACGGCACGTGCAGTCTCCTCTATATTATTCCGGCACAGCCGGAATTGATATGATTTGAGGTTTGTAGTGAGGACTTTAGTCCTTCAATTATGAGGACTAAAGTCCTCACTACGAACCAGTTTTATAATATTAATTTAAGCCAATATAAGATTGAATTTAAATAGGAAGTACGATCGCAAATTCAGTACCCTTACCAGCCAGAGATTTGCAAAATAATTGACCGCCGTGTTTATCTGTCACAATCTGCCGAGCGATCGATAATCCCAGCCCGGTTCCTTTACCAACCGCTTTCGTGGTAAACAGAGGTTCAAACAAATGTTTTTGAATCTCATCCGTCATTCCCAACCCGTTATCGGCAATTCGGACGATCGCACTTTCGCGCAAAACTTCCGTACTAACTGTAATTGTCAGACAGCGTTGGTCTTTTTCCCAAGCATCTTCCACAGCATCGATCGCATTTGCCAACAAATTCATAAACACCTGATTCATCGGGCCAGGATAGCATTTAATCGGCGGCAATTCACCGTAATTTTGGATCACTTCAATTGTAGGGCGATCGCCTCGATTTTTTAGTCGATGTTTCAACAGCAATAGCGTACTATCTAAAGTCTCGTGCAGATCGATCGGCGTGGCAGTATCTACATCAGAACGGGCAAAGTTCCGCAGCGACAGCGAAATATCTTTAATGCGTTCAGTGCCTACTTGCATGGAATCCAAGAGGTGAGAAAAATCCTCGATTACAAACTCCAAATCTATGTCATCAATCTTGATAGCGATATCTGGTGCAGGTTCAGGATAGTGTTTTTGATAGAGGCGAAGAACTTCTGTAATATCAGCTAGATATTCCTTTGCCGGCGCAATGTTGCTGACTATAAAACTCAGCGGGTTGTTAATTTCATGGGCAACTCCGGCAACGAGTTGCCCCAATGCCGATAGTTTTTCTTGCTGCACAACCTGTACTTGAGCTTGTTGCAAAGCCCTAGTGCGTTCTGTGACTTGTTGTTCTAGATTGTCGGTTAGCTGTTTCAGCCGCCAGTGAATGTTAACCCTGGCAATTACTTCGTCTTGTTCAAAAGGTTTGGTGATGTAATCCACAGCACCTAATGACAAGCCTTTAATCTTGCTTTCGGCATCTGCTAAAGCAGTCATAAAAATCACCGGAATTACCGCTGTCACCTGGTTGGCTTTGAGCTGGCGGCAGGTTTCAAAGCCGTCGATACCGGGCATTTGTACGTCTAGCAATATTAGTTCCGGCAAAGGATTTTTCGTGAGTGCGATAGCGCATTTTTCCAGCATCTCAATCGCCGATTTGCCGTCTACTGCCACTTTCACTTTGTAGCCTGCTATTTTTAGCGCCTGCGACAAAACCGACAAATTTGTGGAACTGTCATCTACTATCAAAATAAATTTTTTATCGGGTTCAATCATGATATTTTCCCCTGACACTTATGATAAATGTTCCTGAATCAATGCCCGCAGTTCTTTAACTTGAAAACCTTCTGCCAAAACGAGTAGTTTTTTGGCAAAAATCGCGTGTTGTGGATTAGCTGTTTGAATCTGTTCTGCAATCTCGATTACCGCGTCCAAATCGCCAGCTTGAGCTTGTTCGTTTAGCAACTGCAAAATCTCGATCGCCGGAAGCTGCATTTTGCTAATCATCGCCTGTTGCGCTTGTTCGCCCGCATCTACTGTTTCGCCATATACCCACTCTAATTGCAAGTATTTTTTCAGCAATCCCAGCAACAAATCTGCTTGCACCGGTTTCGGCAAAAAATCATTCCCGCCTGCATCCAGACTCTTCTGGCGATCGATCTCAAACACGCTTGCAGACGACACTAACACGATCGCATCTCGCAGTTGAGGATGAGCGCGGATTTGGCGCAAAAATTCAAATCCGTCCATTACGGGCATAGCTAAATCGGTAAGGATTAAATCCGGTGCGGTGGCTAAAGCTCGATCGAGCCCTTCCTTCCCATCAGCCGCTTCAATCATCTCAAACCCGATCGGTTCCAGCAAGTTTACCAACACAGCCCGATTTTGCCACCTGTCATCCACCACCAAAATTTTGTACTTGTCATCACCTTTGTAGCTCAAGACAGTCCCCTGTTCGATGATTCTCGAACTATCTGTCCAATTTTGAGCCTGTGGGAGTTCCACTTCAAAGGAAAAAATACTGCCAACTCCAGCACGACTGTCGATCGCAATTTCACTCTGCATCAGCGCTACAATCTTTTGACTGATCGCGAGTCCCAATCCAGTACCTTCCGATTGCTTTTTAACATCGCCGACTTGCTCAAAAGGTAGGAAAATTTTCTTAACTTGTTCTGGTGTCATTCCCGGCCCCGTATCTTGGACTCGGAACCGAATTCTGGACAAGTTTTGAGTTGAACTTTCCAAATTTTTGATGACATCGACAGCAAAAATAACTCCACCTTTTTCCGTGAACTTAACCGCATTTCCCAACAAATTTAGCAGCACTTGGCGCAAACGTTTTTCGTCACCGCAAACCCCTGTTGGAAGTTCCGAATCGATCTGCAAATCAAAGGAAATTGCCTTTTCTTCGGCGCGGATCGTGCAGATTTCGGCAACACCTTGGATAAATGAAGGTAGGTGAAAAGCGGTGGGATGCAGTTCGAGTTTCCCGGCTTCGATTTTCGACAAATCCAACACATCATTAATCAGCGTTAGCAGGTGCGAACCGCACTGATAGATGACATCAACTCCGCCGCGCCCTTTGTGCGTCAGAGGTTCGCTGCGCTGGAGAATTTGTGCATATCCTAAAATGCCGTTGAGGGGAGTTCGCAATTCGTGACTCATGTTAGCCAAAAAATCGCTTTTGGCGCGGTTGGCGCCGTCTGCCATTTCTTTTGCTTGTTTGAGTTCTACGGTGCGTTCTTCGACGCGCTGTTCGAGTTCGGCGTTGGTGTTTTCCAGAGATCGGAAAGAGTCGCGCAGTTGCTGCGCCATATCGTTGAAGGATTGGGAAAGCACGCCCAATTCATTGTGCCCGGAGACTTCGACTGTGCGATCGAACTTCCCGGAGGCGATCGCCGATGATGCAGTGCTCAAAAGTGCGATCGGGCTCGTAATCAGGCGAGAAGTATAAAACCCCAAAACCGTCGCCACAATTAACGCACCGAGGCAAAATAAAACCGTAGTGCGAGTATTAGCATTGATTTGGCCCATGAAATCGGATTCAGGAACCACAACCACTACCAACCAATCCAATCCCCATTCATCTTTCCAGGGTAAAACTTGGACAAACTGGCGTTCTTTATTCAGCAAGAAATCCAACTGTTGAGTATCTTTGACATTGTTAAAATCGCCGCCGAAATGCTTGAGTAAATATTGAGCTGTTGATTGAATTAACCCATCGCTGCTTTCTGATGCGTTCAAACGTTTAGGCTTGCCATCAATCAGTTTAAAAGGTTCCTCGGTGCTGGAACTCGCCACAATTAGCCCGGTGCGTTCCACAATAAACGTTTTGCCGGATTTGCTAACTTTCAGTTGACGCAAAAAGTCGCTAACTTGTGAAAGACGCTGGTCGATGCCGATGACACCAATCAGTTGATTCTTCTTGTCGTAAATCGGGCGATTTGCCGAAACAGCCAGAGGAAACGGCGTGATTTCCCACTGGTATAAAACCCATATCGGCTTTCGGGCTTTAACCGTATTTGAGTACCACAGTTCTTTGTCAAATTCGTAATTTTTGTATATATCAATAAGCGTAGTTTTGTTGCCCTGACTATCTGTATTGTAGCTGTAACTATCTCGATTTCCGTATTTTTTGGGATCGACAGTGTTACCAACAATATTGCGATCTAATACATATCCAGCACCTGCAAACTCGCCTCCTGGAGTCCCAAAGCTAATGTAGCCGACATTAAACAATTGCATCTGTTTCCAAAAGAAACGAGCCATATTATCTAAATCTTTGGGGTCGAGCAATCCCACATCGAAGGCATCACCATTCACCTGAGCCAGGTGACGGGCTGTGTCGAGTTGGCTGTCTAAATGCTGGTCAATACGGTTGCTGACTTCCGTCCGCAGTTGAGATGCCAAATCGTTGACTGCTTTCTGTCCGTTGCGGAAAGATAAGTAGCCAACAATACCGACTGCACCGATGATTTGTAGCACGAACGGGACAATTAAAATGGTTCGCAGTGGCGCATTACCAATCAGTTTCTTGAGGATTGAAGGCTGGGATGATGACATGGCAACTCGCAATTGCAGCGTAAAAACAGTATTGTACTTATGTGATTTGTAGCTAGGCTTTTAGATTCTCCCAAAAAACCGGAAGTTAAGAAAGTACGCTTGGGTTAACACTGTTAATTCCCCGGAGATCCCCCCAAATCCCCCTTAAGAAGGGGGACTTTGAGCAACTTCTTGTCCCCCCCTTTGTAGGGGCGGTGCCCCCGTGCCCGCCCTCTTGGCTAGGGGGGATCTGTCTTATCTGAACCGTATTGGAAGTTAAGAAAGTAGGTCAGTAAATATCATTTTCGCTCGACTACATTTAGTCTAGCTATTTTTTTTTGATCCAGATTTATCGGGCGATCGCCCTTATCTTGAAATCGCCTAATTTTTGTTGATGTACCGATATTAACCTAAAAATGATTTAAGAATATATTTTGCCTCGAACCATCCAATATCTCACCCAGTAAAGACAGCAGCACTTCTATCGCTGTTTTGAATTGGATGGAATACGGTACTGCCGATATCTCAACTAAAAACCGCTATATCGGGGAATTCTCGTAGGGGTTTCGTCGAATTGATACTTGATGGTGAGCTAGGAATACTTAAGCTGATAATTTGAGATAAGTGCGATCGAGCTTTTTGGGCGATCGTATATTTAAACTACAATAAAATGATATTTAAAACATCAGAACCATGACTGATATCAAATCCGGTAGCATCGGAATTAATATAACCCGAAATCAGGACACGGCACTGCCGTTTCCCTACAATTAATCGAGGTAGGGAAACGGCACTGCCGTGTCCGACCTTGGTCGTGGCAACAAACGGGCGATCGCCTTTCTTAAGCGATCGCAAACTCTGTATATTGCCGCAAATTCGGTGGATGAAACGCCAAAACAATATCTTCCCGCGAAACCCCAGCCTGCAAAAAATCTGTCACCACCCCATCTTCTGTCCAATCCTCCTCAATCCAAATTTTTCCATCCCGTAATCGCACATGAATAGTATTTACCTTAATCCGTTCTTCCCCATGCCAACCCATTACCATCAATAAATAATGGTCATGTTGTTCGTCAAAAATCAGCACATCTTCTAGCTTGGAATTTGTCGAGTTCGACCCCAATTCGTAATATTCTGTCAAGATTTTCTGAATCAAATAACGATAATTATCTAATTTATCCATCGCTCAATCACCTCCTTTTCAGAATCAAAAGTTAGCAATTTCACCCGATTAGTTTCAACAATTAATTGGGCAAGTTTCTTCTAAAAACCATTATTATAGACCCTATTTGCGACCGCTAAATACAATTTGTACTCAGATTTTTGGGCTTGTAAAACATTACGATAAATGATATATTGACCAACTGCACCTTCTAGATCGTTGATGAAAGAGCGGCCTAAAAAACTCTTCACCTCAACAATAATTTTTCGTCCTTGCTGTTCTGCTGCGATCGGCTTTTCGGCTGCAAGATCGGGATAGAGTTTATCACCACCATATTCCAGTATATAGTTTTCGGCTACAATCAACCAGTCATCTTTAATTAGCGCTTGCTTGACTGCATCATGGTAGATATCTTTAGCTGGCATCGCGAGTTTAGTAATTTGATATTCCACATTTTAACTCAACCGATCGCACATCCCATCCCCAACCCGCCCGCAACAACCCCCACAATCCCAAATTACTGCCGGATCGGCGATCGAAGTACCCGATATCGACTACAGTAAACAGAAATTATTATTGGCGGTGATTTGAGTGATTGAGACTTTAGCAACAGGAATCGCAGCAGCAGGTTCGCTGCTAGCATTAGGCGGGTTAGGCCTGGAGTTGAACTATCGCCAGCTTCCCCGTGGAAATAAACTAGAACTCACAGCCGGAGAATGGCACTTAGCCATCAACGAAGCCAACCACTATCTTTTGGTGGGAGAAATGGAGTTCCAGAATCTCACACAGCGGTTTGAGATCATGTTGCCGGAAGTGCGCGCAGATGTGAAACTGATCTCAGATGCCAGCTTAGATGACGTGACTGCCAAGACAAAAGTGATTCCTTGCCACAAAGACGCATCAGCTAGACCCGATGATTACTGGTTCGGCTACATCGTGAAAGCCCAAAAAACCACGAAAATCAAAGTCTCTATAGATATTCACGGACAAGATTTAACCAAATTGCAATCAGCTTGGGTACAAGTACATTTCACCACCTATGGCCCGGGCGGCCGCATCCCCAAAATCCGCCACGTCGTAGTCCCCCTGCAATTTCCCAACTCCGACACCGTACCCATCGCCCGAAATGTCGGAGTTGCCGAAGTCTTGCCGGTTCGCACCCACATCCTGACCGAGATAGACGATCCAGTCGAAATTGTCAAGCGTTACGTGCTACCGCGCGCCCAGAAAGGAGATATTGTCGCCCTAGCCGAAACTCCCCTAGCCTTGATGCAGGGACGCTACCGCCATCCCAGCGAAGTAAAACCCGGATGGGTAGCCAAGCGAGTTTGCTTGTTTTTCTTGCCGATGTCGAGTTTGGCCACAGCTTGCGGGATGCAGACATTGGTGGATGTAGTCGGGCCGACTCGCGTAGTTGCAGCATTTGCTCTTGGCGCTGTGGCGAAAGTATTCGGCAAACCGGGAGTTTTTTACCAGCTAGCAGGAGAACAAGCAAGACTGATTGACGATGTTACCGGAACATTGCCTCCCTTCGACCAATTTATTGTGCTTGGGCCGGACAATCCCCAGCAAGTTGTAGAAAAAATTCAACGAGAAACCGGACTTGCGGCGGCGATCGTAGACGCTAACGACTTGAAAGCAGTTAAGATATTAGCAGCGACCTCCGATTTATCGGTAACATTTTTAGAGCAAGCCTTGCGCAGCAACCCCGCCGGGAATGCTGACGAGAGAACACCAGTCGTTTTAATTCGACCTCTGCCGCAGAAATCTTGAGTTAAAAAATGAAAATTAAAAAAGATGATTTTTAATTTTCGCTCAACCAAGAAAGGGAGAAGAAGTAAAAGTTCTCAGTTTTGAAATCAAAATTCGCGCATTCAAAACTCAAAACTTGCATAACTCTTCCCCTTTCTAAAATTTTATTTTAAAATTTTCATTCCCCACTTTCGTGCTATGACCTCATTTCCCTCCCAAAACCAAAACCAGGTTGTGATTCGCCCGTTTCAGTATCGCGACATCGAGGCGATGGAACAACTGTGCGCGGAAACAGCCGAAGATCCAAAAAACCGCAAGGGTGCAAGCTGCGACTTGGTACTAGGTAGAAAATTGCAGCAAATTCGCCGCTGGTACGGACTGCTGAAGATTTTTAGCCTGTTTCCGAACCCTGGCCAATCCCTATTCCGCGCCCACGTTGCCGAAGAAGAGGGTAAAGTTAAGGGCATAATTCAGATTTCTCCTTTCAACCGCACGCGCAGCACTTGGCGGATTGATCGCGTCGGAGTAGACCCAGAAGCCCGCAGCAAAGGAATTGGTTCGATGCTGATGCGGTACTGCTTTGAGGCAGTCTGGGAGGCGCGGACGTGGCTGCTGGAGGTGAATGTCGGCGACACAACTTCCCTGGCTTTGTACCGCCAGAACGGGTTTCAGCCTTTGGCCCAAATGACTTACTGGACGATCGCCCCAGAACGCCTCCAAGAAATGGCTTCCTCGACGCCAGATTTGCCGAACTTGCTGCCTGTAAGCAACGCCGACGCTCAATTGCTATATCAACTCGATACCGCGTCTATGCCCCCGCTGGTGCGTCAAGTATTCGATCGGCACATTCAAGATTTCAAAACCAGTTTCTTGGGCGCTGTACTCGAAGGTGTCAGACAGTGGCTGGGCAAAACAGAGGTAGTTAGCGGTTACGTGTTTGAACCGCAGCGCAAAGCCGCGATCGGCTATTTTCAGGTGCAGCTATCCCGCAACGGCCATCAGCCCCACGTCGCCCAGTTAACCGTACACCCGGCCTACACTTGGCTGTACCCAGAACTGCTATCCCAGATGGCGCGACTTGTTCAAGATTTCCCAGCTCAAAGTCTGCAACTAGCATCCGCCGACTACCAGCCCGAGCGCGAAGCTTATTTAGAGCAATTTGGAGCAGTGCGTTTGGAACACAGTTTGCTGATGTCGCGATCGGTGTGGCACAAATTGCGCGAGTCCAAGTTAGTCTCACTCGAAGGACTCCAGCTATCAGAAATGCTGCAAAGCTTCCAACCAACCCGCAAACCAGTACCGGGCAGAATGTCCTGGCTCGGCCCGATGGCTGGCGAAGCTACAACAGGGCCAGCGTCCTCCGAAATTAAACCTTTCTTGGCAGACTTACGAAGCAACCAAGTAAATCAAGTTAACCCCTTGAACTTCCAGAATTCCGAATCAGCAGCAACGGATGGTAACAACATTTTGCCTCCAAAATTGCCCGAGTTGCCGATCGATGGCGGCTCGGACGAAAACAGTTAATAGTTAATAGTTGAAAGCAGAAAGTAGAAAACTTTTCATCCAAGCGACTGTCTGTGTTCTTCGGCGCACTCTACCTTTAAATAATATCAAATCCGTTACTATCGGAATGATATAAACGGAGGACACGGCAGTGCCGTGTCCCTACAATTGATCGCTGTAGGGACACGGCACTGCCGTGTCCTCTATATCATTCCAATGCAAACGGAATTAATATAAGGTGCGAATCAAAATATTTTCTGCTTAATTTCTTCCCTTCTTCCTTCGTGTTCTTCGTGTCTTCGCGGTTCGTTAAACAAGATTATTTCCGCGAAAAAATCTAAAATCTAAGATTAATTGATAATGTCCAACGATAAATTATGGATATCGGCCCTCGGATTAGATATCGGCCTCAAACGAGTCGGCCTCGCCGGGTGTGACGGTACTGGTTTAATCGCTACGGGGATTACTACTCTAGTACGATCGTCCTTCGAGCGGGACGTAGCTTATCTCAGAGAGCTCGTCCGAGAGCGCAGAGTGCAAATTTTAGTATCTGGCTTGCCCTACTCCCTGAGCGGAGATGTGGGCGCCCAAGCTCGACAAGTGCAGAAATATGCCCGCCGCATCGCCGCCGCTTTAGAACTCCCTCTAGAATATGTAGACGAGCGCCTAACTTCGGTTGAGGCAGAGGAATTGATGAAAACCGCAGGGATTTCGGTGTCGCAAAATAAGGGTTCGATCGATCGTAAAGCAGCCGCCTTAATTTTACAGCAGTGGTTGGACGAGAGAAGGCAAAAATAGTCTTTAGTCATTAGTCATTAGTCCATTAGACATCTGGCAAAAAGCCTGTCTTGAACAGGCAGGATGCCTGTTCCACAATAATTATCCCTGCGGACTAATAGACCTCTGGCATAATTATTGCCCAATGCCCCATGCCCCATGCCCCATGCCCCATTAGCATTTTATAGGCGTGGTAGCTTAACAAAGGCGTGATATCCTAGGTTGTGCAAGTTTGCTACGCACACCTGTCACCGTTGACACACGGTCGAAAATTCCCCAGTACCTCGGTACTAAATAAGTAAAATCATATATACGCGATGTCCTCATCCCCATACCGCAAAGAAAATGGCAGTTCTAAGGAAGTTTCCGTCACCCTGACTGATGAATTTGGGCGATCGCTAACTTGCAACATAGAATATTCTATGGACTTAGAAGGTCAAGAATATGCTTTGCTGCTTCCGATTGACTCGCCAGTAGAAATTTTTACTTGGCACGGAGACGAAACGGACGAAGCAGCGATTCCTGTAGAAGACGAGACTGAAATTGACAAAATTTTTGATACTGCTAGAGTTGTCCTGCAAGAGCAGAATTTGACTCTCCGGCGCACGGCGGTGACGCTGACTGTAGTTGGCGAATTGCCGGAATTTCCCGAAGAGGAGATGGCGCCGGATATCGATCCAGATGAGGAGTCGGAATTTGAGGAGCTGATGTGGCTAACCAGCTTCTACCACGAAGAACAGGAATATGCCATTTATACGCCTCTCGACCCGTTCTTCATCTTGGCTCGAATGAATGATGACGGCAACCCAGAATTGCTCTCGGAAGAAGAGTTCCAAAGGCTGGAACCGATGTTGCCGATGCTGGAAGATCAGTTCTTTGATGAGCTTGATTAGATATAAATTGTAGGCAGAAGGTCTCACGGCAAAAAGCAGAAGTTGTTACTACTTTGTCAACCAGTAAACTGCTCGCCCGATCGAACTTTTTCTCTTATTGCGCCTTCTGCCTTAACGCTCCGGCTGCTTAACTGAGCCTTTGAATTGTACCTTTTGAAGGGCTTATATCCGTCACTTTTCGGTCATCAATCGCAGGTCATCAGTCATTAGTCGTTACTTAATCGCCGCTTATCGAGGACAACGGATTATGAGTAAAGAACAACTAACAAAAAGCAACGCGCGCGAGAGCCGAAAAGGTACTCCGCAAGTTTCTAAATGGTTGTTTTATCTGGCATTGCTGCCGGCAATTTGGGGAGTTTGCGCTTGGCAGGGCTGGGCTTGGTGGAGCTGGGCTTCAGCGCCACCTAAAATCGCTGAAACGTCCACTGCACCGCCAGAGGATGCTGCTGTTTCTATCCAAATCCCCGAAGGTACCTCTAGCCAAAAAATCGGGCGGGATTTAGAGGCGGCTGGCTTAATTCGATCGGCCTCCGCATGGAATATGTGGACGCGCTGGTTAACCCTGCAAAACCGCGACGGAGGATTTAAAGCAGGAACTTACCAACTATCGCCGACTCAGCCACTAAGCGCCGTTGCTGACAAACTATGGAAAGGTGAAGTCGTACAGCAAAGTTTCACGATTCCTGAAGGGTGGTCGCTCACACAAATGAGCACTTATTTTGAAGCGCAAGGTTTTTTCCCGGCTAAGGATTTCATGGCAGCAGTGAGTCAAATTCCCTACGCTCAATACCCTTGGCTCCCGAGCGGTTTGCCTCATTTGGAAGGGTTTTTGTACCCGGATACTTATCAGCTAGACGGCGATGCAGTGACCCCGCAAGCTGTCATCAAACAAATGCTCAGCCGTTTCGAGAAGATTGCTCTCCCGGTCTATCAAAAAAATCAAAATAACACTAAACTCTCTCTCAAAGAGTGGGTAACGCTAGCGAGTATTGTGGAAAAAGAAGCTGTAGTTGCGGGCGAGCGCAATCGGATTTCTGGGGTATTCAATAACCGTCTGAAAAAAAATATGCCGCTGGGTTCTGACCCGACAGTTGAATATGCTCTCGGCATCAGGCAAACTAAGGAGAAACCTCTGACTTTTAAACAAGTGGAAACGCCTTCTCCTTACAACACTTATATCAATGCAGGACTACCGCCAACTCCGATCGCATCTCCGGGAATATCAAGTTTGGAGGCGACTCTGACTCCAGAAAACACAGAATATCTGTATTTTATGGCGCGGTATGACGGGACTCACATTTTTAGCCGCACTCTGGCGGAGCATAATGCTGCTGTGGCTAAAATTGACCAAAAAGTGCGATCGGGTCAATGACCGAATCTGAGGCAATGGGCATGGGTTATTGGTTATTGGTTATTGGAACTAACAAATAACAAATAACAAATAACAAATGCCCAATGCCCAATGCCCAATGCCCAATTAACAATTATCAGTTACTAATATTTATGACTTGGGGTAAACTACTACAGCCTGACTTAGTTTTAGGCGATTCAATCGTCAATTTAACGGCGGATATTCTTGAGAAATATCAGATTAAAGGATTAGTTTTGGATGTGGACGAAACTCTCGTTCCGATTACTGCAATGAATGCTTCTCCTGAGCTCAGCCTGTGGGTGGCAGAAATTAAACCGCTGGTATCTCTGTGGTTGGCGAGTAATAATTTAAGTGAGAATCGAATCGGTCGAATTGCTGAGTCTTTGAATCTACCATACATCACTGGTGCGGCTAAACCGTCGCGCCGCAAGTTACGCAAAGCCGTGACTGCAATGAATTTGCCGGTGGAACAGGTGGCGATGGTGGGCGATCGACTTTTTACTGATGTTTTAGCCGGCAATCGTTTGGGTATGTTCACTATTTTAGTAGAACCGATGATTAATGCTGGAGATGCAGTGCGGAAATTTCCGGTGCGCTCTTTTGAAGTTTGGGTTTCTCAAGCTTTGGGAGCATCTCTCAAAACTAAAGATTAAAATTAGGCATAGGGAATTGGGAATTGGGAATTGGGAATTGGGTATGGGAAATTGGCAAGAGTTAACCGTCAATAACGAATAACTAATGATTAATAACTAATGACTAAAACTATTGTTGTTAAAATAGGAACTTCGACGCTGACTCGATCGACTACAGGAAACCTAGCCCTTTCAACTATTGCCACATTAGTCGAGGTTTTGGCGAATTTGCGGCAGCAGGGGCATCAAGTAGTCTTGGTTTCTTCCGGTGCGGTGGGAGTTGGCTGCGCGCGCTTGGGCTTGACGGAACGCCCGCGAAACATTGCTCTGAAACAAGCTGTGGCCGCCGTAGGACAAGGGCGGCTGATGCGGGTGTACGATGACTTGTTTACTACTCTACAACAGCCGATCGCCCAAGTGTTGCTAACTAGGGGCGATTTAGTGCAACGGAACGGTTATGTTAACGCTTACAATACCTTTCAACAACTGCTCAAATTGGGGGTTATTCCGATCGTCAATGAAAACGATACTGTAGCGGTAGACGAGCTCAAATTTGGCGATAACGACACGCTTTCAGCGCTAGTAGCTAGCTTAGTCGAAGCAGATTGGTTGTTTATGCTCACAGATGTCGATCGACTCTACTCAGCCGATCCGCGCAGCAATCCTGACGCGCAGCCGATCGCCCTAATCCAAAGTATGGCACAGCTCACCGAATTGCAAGTGCAAACAGGAGATTCCCGCAGCGGCTGGGGTACCGGCGGAATGGTAACAAAAATTGAAGCAGCCAGAATCGCCACAGCATCAGGAGTGCGTACAGTCATCACCAACGGCTGCTTTCCCGGTAATATCGAGAAAATATTGAACGGCGAGGCGATCGGCACTCAATTCGAGCCTCAACCGCGCCCTGTAAACGCCCGCAAACACTGGATAGCCAACGTGCTAATTCCAGTTGGAAAACTTTACTTAGATGCGGGTGCTGTCAACGCAATTTCCCACGGCGGAAAATCGCTTTTAGCGGCAGGAATTTCTCAAGTAGAAGGAGAATTTCAGGCTGTAGATTCCGTGCAGTTGTGCGACGCTGAAGGCAAAGAAATTGCTAGAGGACTCGTGAATTATAACAGTTTGGAATTGAGACAAATTCAGGGATGCAAGTCAGATAAAATTGCAGAAGTTTTGGGTTATGCGGGCGTAGAAACTGTGGTACATCGAGATAATTTAGTGATTGTTTAAGCAGTATAAAACACGGCTTTTCGAGATATAAACGGAGGACACGGCAGTGCCGTGTCCCTACCGCGCTCAATTGTAGGGACACGGCACTGCCGTGTCCTCTATATCATAGGTCGTTGCAGCAAGAATTGATATTAAACCCTGCAAATTAGGCTACTTGCAGCAAAGTATTGCAAGAATTAGTTTTAGTATGTGCCAATAGCTCATTCATCGCTTCAGTAAACAGTTCAAATACATTTTGTGCTAATTCTAAAGCTGCTTGGCGTTCCGAATTAGTGAGTTTTATCTCTGCTAAAACTTGCAAAATTTCTGGTGTATTTAAAATGTGATGATTTTCCAAACCCACATAACCTCCTCCCAAATAAACAAATTCTTGTTTAGTAATTTGCTGTAATTCCATCACTACTACTAGCGCCGCCTCAAAAAAAACTCTGGCGGTTGCTTCGAGGACTTCGACTAAGATTAGTTTTTGAACGGGAGAAGCCTGGAAACCGTAGCGTTCGAGGGTTGAACAGAGCGATCGAGTTTTTTTAGTTTCTTCACCCCAAAGCAGCCTAAAATCCCCGTAACTCATTAATTGATTGAACCCCAATGTCTTTAAGTGTTCCAGATACCCATGCCAATAGTAGTTTTCTTTATAAGTATATTTATTGATTAATTCCTGAACTTGATTATTACTAGAAGATTCTCGGATGACATACTTGTTTAAGTCGCTTAGACCCCCAGCCAAAGGATCGAGTACAGGCGCAAAAATTAGTCGTTGATTCGGGTGAATATGCTTATTCGCTAGAAATTCAAATAACGGCAGTTGGGCAAACTCTTGCTTTTTTGTTTGAATAAATGCTAGAGTTTCTTCCATAGCTTTGTACCTTCACTAAGTTATTTAAACTGGTTTTTACACCTTCCTTAATTATCCATGTTGTGTAGCAAACATATTTGTATTTGATATCATGTGTAATTGTGTTTATAGTCACGATCAATTGTGACTTGTATCATATTAGACATCTCCAAAATAGTAACATTATGTGGTAAAAGAACATAAGAGACTTTTTTC
>ENA-OBIO01000171-OBIO01000171.1-metagenomes-genome-assembly--contig:-NODE-171-length-40130-cov-22.5408_pt1 | contig 40130 bp, 37 predicted proteins | sample MGYA00153383_OBIO01 | MGnify analysis MGYA00153383 | reverse complement strand
GACGTGATGCAGAGGAATAAGGATTGAATAAGATCCATAACCTCACTCGGCGGTTGAAAGCGCAGCTCCACAAACAAAGTCAGCCCCATGCGGACTAAGAAAAAGTCTTAACCTGCGTCGGCAGGTTTTGTTTGTGTAGCCGCGACTTTAGTGTTGTTGAGATTGGGGCATTGGAAACGTCGATCGCCCCTCAAAACGGGGGGTTTGTAAAGCATTTTGTGTCAAGGGTCATGATTTAGTCAGGCATTCGCCCTAAACACCTTCTTCACAAGTGCCCTTACCCTTCGCTCTAAGTCTTTGTCCGCTCCACCCCCATTAGTGAGGCTTCAGGGCGTTGTATCTGGATCTAAACCCTGCGATCGTAATAGTGCGACCAACTGCTGTTCGCGATCGCGTAGATCTGCAAGCGCCTGATCTTTCTCTTGAAGCGCCTGATCTTTAGCGTCGATCGTCTCTGAAGCCCAAGGCAAGAGTTCGCCATCTGCCGTCCACCAGCGCAACCAGTAGCCTGTACGACCATCCCGCGTATTTTGCCGAGTGCCAAGAAATAAATTCATCTCTGGAATCCAGTTCCACCTATTTTCATCTGGCTGCCCTAAGGTGTAGCGCTCATTTTTAAGCCGATAACACTCGACCAATCCGCCGTCCGGATTAAAAATAATGTACATCGGAACCTTTAATACCTGCTTATAGAAAAACCATTTCCCCACCGGATGCGTCGGCTTACTGGAATACTCGTCTCCATCAGTGTAGGAAATAAACTCCATCATCAACGTCGGCGCATCGCCCTCTAATTTCGGCGTGCAGCTCCGTCTGTCCAGTCCCGGTGTATTCACTCGTGCCACATAAACCCAGTCCGGCGCTTTGATTTCCAGGTACCCGTTGACCGTCGCACAAATACCGAAGTTGGTTGCCACCAGCATTTCTGGGCGAATAAATTTTGCGATCGCCAAGATTTCTCGCAGGACCATGGCTCAGAGTGGATGAGATAGACTGTCCACAGGCGAATCATCCAAAATATAATCATCAGGAACCGCCTCCCACGTCACCACAAGCGGCAGGAAGGCGATCGGTGTTACCGTTGATGACGTCATTGCCAACGGAGTCGCAACCATAGAATCTCTCAATCCCTGGGGAATCTAATTGTGAAATTTGAACTGCTTTATCCTAACGCAATCGTCTGTTGACTCCAAAACCTGACTCCAAAAATCCGATCGCTCCGTCAAACTTAGCGATTTCCTTTTGGCTAGAACGCCTCTCAGCTTCACTACAAGGCTAAATTTCAACTGACCGATAAATTTTTTGTCAAACAAATTCTTTGATCCCTATCGAATCTTTAACGATCACTAAAGTTCTCAGATACGTTAGGATTTCTAACTTAGCCTAGGGAACGCTCAGTTCAGTAAATTACCCGAAGTTTAAGGAGATCCATCTTTTCCTATCGTCAAAATTTACAGAGAAATACGGAACGTCAGATATTCTGTTATCAACTAAAATCTTTTCAACGACATCTTCCTGAGATCAACTCTGATCTTGAGTGGAGCTGCCTTACAAAAAATTAACCAGGCATTGAGTTCGACTTGTGCCAAGTTCGATCTTTAAAAATACTCGCCAGAAACAAAATTATGCTTTTTAGTACTCTAGACACCGCTCAATCTTTTTCTTCCCGTCGCTCGCCTCAAAAGCATCTCCGAGCCTTTGGCCTCAGTCAAAATGGTCCACTGAACGATTGGCTTGCTCTCTCTATTGGCAATTCTCGTCTGCATTGGGCTTGGCTGACGGGAACGACCTTGCGTCATGCCTGGGACACTGACCACCTAGACGCCTTTGCGATTCAGCGGTTGATTATTAATCAGTTCAATTTTCATCGCTGTCAATTGCTCGATCGATCGGTCCCGTTGCCCCAATGGGAAGATATGCCCGACCTTCATGTTATTTCGGTGGTGCCGCATCAGACCCAGTTTTGGCAGCAGTACCTGCGATCGCAGGTACTGCTGCTGACCGAAATCCCTTTGGACGATAGCTACAGCACGTTGGGGATTGATCGGGCGATCGGTGCGTGGGGTGCAACCCAGATTTCTGGAAATAGCGCACTGGTCATTGATTGTGGCACGGCGATGACGTTCACGGGTGCCATTCCTCACCCTGAAAAAATTAATCGGTCTAAATTTGTGGGAGGTGCTATTGTACCGGGACTCCAGGTTCAGCTCAAATCCCTTGGACATTTTACCGCCGTACTTCCTACCCTAGAGACCCGAGATCTTCAGCTTCCCACTCGCTGGGCCACCAATACTAACGACGCTATTTCCAGTGGCGTTCTATACAGTATTGCCTCTAGCCTCAACAGCTACATCCAAGACTGGCTCACGCAGTATCCCAACAGCCCGATTTTTATAACCGGAGGCGACTCAAGTGCGATTTGTAATCTCATTGCCCAATATCTTCCAGTGTTGACCCCTCACCTTCGGCTAGAACCCAATCTTACCTTTCTTAGTATGGCGGCACTGCGCAATCTGCGCCTCGGTGGCGCTCCCAATTTCTTGAGCTAGCGTATACTACTGGGAAGAGCCGATTCTTCAAGATTCCACCCCATTTCTGCTTCGGCTCTTCTGGCCTCCCCCCACTATGCGCGATTTTTTTAAAACGACTTTGGCTACGATCGTTGGACTTACGCTCTTTTCGGGGATTAGTCTATTGGGATTGGTTCTTCTAATTGCAGGTCTTGCGGTGAGCGGTCAGAGCAGCGCAATCCAAGTTAAAGACAACAGCGTCCTCACGTTTGATCTCGCCAAGCAAATTACAGACTCCAAATCCGATCGTAATGCACGGGAATTCATCAACGATGCCGTGAGTGGCGAGTTGGACGATGGTTTGACCCTGCGGAGTGTTACGAACGCCCTCGACTACGCGGCCCGCGATCCAAAAATTACCGCCCTCTATCTTTCCAACAGCAGTAGTGCAAGCCGCAATGCGTCCGGATACGCCCAACTTAAAGAAATCCACGATGCCCTCCTTCGCTTCAAAGCCTCGGGCAAGAAAATTTATGCCTACAACGTCGAATGGCGCGAGAAGGAGTACTATCTTGCTTCGGTGGCTGACTCGATCGCCATCAATCCAATCGGCGGAATGGAGTTCAATGGGTTAAGTGCGCAGACAATGTTTTACTCAACGGCGTTGGAAAAATTTGGCATTGGGGTGCAGGCGATTTGGCGCGGAAAGTATAAGTCTGCGATCGAACCCTATCTTCGCCAACGCAGCAGCGAACCGAGTAAGGAACAAACCCGCAAGCTCCTCGGTGATCTCTGGGGCGAGTTTCTGACTACCACTGGAAAAGACCGCAACATTCCTGTTCCCGCGCTTCAAGCCCTCGTCGAAAGTAAAGGCGTCCTTACTCCTGAAGAAGCCAAAACGGCCAAGCTCGTCGATCGCGTGGCCTATCCTGACCAAATCCAGGACGAACTCAAAAAAATTAGCGGCGAAGATGCAAAAACAAAGTCATTTCGAGGCATTAGCCTTTCTAACTACATTGAGGCCCGCGACACGACACTTAATGACAAAAGAGGTGACGAAGTTGCAGTCCTCTATGCGGAAGGATCCATAGTTGATGGCGGTGGCGGACCGGGTAGCATTGGCGGCGATCGTTTTTCCCGTCAAATCCGGAAGCTCCGTACAGACGACAAGGTTAAAGCGATTGTCCTGCGTATCAACAGTCCGGGTGGCAGCGCTGTTGCCTCGGACCTGATTCAGCGCGAAGTTATCCTTGCCCGGAAAGCAAAGCCCGTTGTGGTTTCCATGGGTGCGGTGGCGGCATCAGGGGGCTACTGGATTGCGACGTACAGCGATCGTATTTATGCTCAGCCCAACACTATCACCGGATCGATCGGCGTGTTTGGCCTGTTGCCAAATATCCAAAAAATTGCGAACGACAATGGCATCACCTGGGATGTCGTCAAAACTGGAAAATTTGCAGATGCTGAGACGATTAACCGCCCTAAGACTAAAGAAGAAATCGCGATCGTCCAGAAACTCATCGGAGATATCTACGATCAATTTTTGACCAAAGTGTCTGAATCCCGCAAACTCGATCGAGCAAAAGTCAGCGAAATTGCTCAAGGTCGAGTTTGGTCAGGGGCTGAAGCGCTAAAAATTGGTCTCGTGGATGAACTAGGTGGACTAGATGATGCCATTCAAGATGCGGCAAAACGCGCCAAGCTAGGCACTAACTGGCATGTCGAAGAATATCCCGAGTCTACGCCTTTAGAAGAACGCCTCATCAAAGGTCTCTTCGGTGCCCAAATCAAAGCGAATCAAGCCAGCCTCCCGAGCGACCCGTTCAATCAAGAGTTCAAAAAGCTCAAAGCTGATTTCAACAATCTCCGAACTCTAAACGATCCCCAGGGCATTTATCTCCGCATGACGGATAACTTCACGATTGATTAGGCCACGATCGATTAGACGCCTTCATTTCTAGTGTGATTTCTGGTGTGATTTTTAAAGTCTAAATCTATGAAAGCTAGCATTCGCGATACAACCTTGTTCTTTGATGTCGAAGGATTGTCGATTGTCATCGAAGGCGATCGGGTTCGGGAAAACCCAGTAGCATTTTTGCTTCATGGTGGACCAGGAGCCGATCACACCAGCTATAAGCCGACCTTTAGTGCCCTTGCCGATCGAATGCAATTGGTGTATCTCGATCATCGTGGGCAAGGGCGATCCTCGCGTGGACCTCAAGCGTCTTATACTCTGGACAATAATGTTGAAGACGTTGAAGCTCTGCGGTTGTATTTGGGGCTAGGCCAAATTATTGTAATGGGGGGTTCCTATGGTGGAATGGTGGCCATGGCCCATGCTGCACGCTATCCAGATTCGGTTTCGCAGTTAATCGTATATGCCACGACAGCGAGCCACGAATTTTTACCTAAGGCACAACAGACCCTGCGCGATCGGGGAACCCCTGAACAAATTGCGATCGCCCAGACGCTCTGGGATGGAACGTTTCAATCCAATGATGAACTGAAGACCTATTTTAAAATTCTGGGTCCGTTGTATTCATATCGGACTGAACCGTTGGATAAGCTTTCGGATAAACGTTTGGATCAACCGCAGTCGGTTGCTTGGGACGATCGGAGGATCCTCTCTTACGAAGCCATCAATGAAGCGTTTGGGGGATTCTTGAGAACCTACGATATTCGATCGGAGTTGGCAAAGATTACCGCTCCAACGTTGGTGATTGCAGGACGGCATGACTGGATCTGTGCGCCGGAATTCAGTGAGGAGATTGCGGCGCTCATTCCTGGGGCCGAAGTTCAAATTTTTGAAAACAGCGGTCATATGCTGCGGACCGATGAACCCGAAAGACTGATTACAACGATCGCCGAGTTTAGTTCAAGATTTATGAGTTGAAAAGCAAATTAAAAGCAAATTAAAAGCAAAAAGGACAAACCCGCAAGTTCATCCTTTAATCGTCCCGATCATCAACCCGAACTGATGCTGTTACGACTCTGTAGGAGCAGATTCAGCCTCAATCGTTTCACTTGCCACGTCATGCCGTTTGATCACGGGCTTGGATGGCGCTTCGACTCCTTCCTTCCGAACCGGAGGTGGGCCTTCGTTACGAGGACCCATGGCCCTGTCGCTGCCTCTACCTCCACTTTCTCCACCCTTCCGAAAGCCGCCACCTGATGATCCTCCTGGGCGACGAAGTCCCATCGGACGCTTAGGATATTTGCAGGGCATCACGAGTGTGATAGACGTGCCGTCTTGGATGACTAGGTTTTGATCTTGGCGTCTGACCTTTAGATCCCAGAAATAGCCCAGCACTTTTCCCCTCAGGTCTCCATCTAGGTTGAGTTTGAAAAACTTCATGGAAGGTTCTTTCTCGCCCTTTTTTCGGAGGACTTGGTGAATTCGGACCACTACGCGACTCTGGTCCGGTTCGTGCAGCACGATTTCACCCCGAATCGAAAACCCATCGGTATCGACTTCTGACGAGGGAACATATTCAGCCATGGTCTCAGTCTCTTGATCGACCTCTACTCTAGGTTCTTCGATGGCTGAGTCTGATGCCGAGTCTGACGCTTCATCAGACTCGCGTTGAGTGAGGTTTTCCGGCTCCCAAACGCCGACTATTTGGAGGTGCAGGGTTTCTTCGCGTTCACGGGTGCGGGGATAGACCACCCACACATGTTCTTGATCAAGCGCAAGGTGATTTTTGACCAAGCTCATGACTCGACCGAGCAGCACGGCTTCGACCCGACTGCCATCCGCCATCAACATTTCCCCGCGAGTGTATTGCTCGTCAGAGGGCTGATAGGTGCCACGCACAACGCCGATCGCTCGATATTGGGTCGGTTCACTGGGTGGTGGAATAGGGCGCAGACGTCCATCCGTTTCCTCTGGAGGCGGGATGATGACTTCCGGAACAGGTGGCACATTTCGCGTGAGCGCACTAGAACCACTCGGACCGAGCGAAGTGGCAGCCGCAGGCTTCTCCACGATCACAGGGCGAGAAGGCGGGCGAACGAGCTTAGGTGGCGGACCACCCACTTCTGTCATCGGACTAGACAGAGGTTCTTCGAGAGAAGCATTCTCAGCGCGCGTAGATTTTGAAGACTCAGGTTGATTTGACACGGGACTCATAAGCTATGGAGGCAGAGCAGCAGCGACCGGTTTGTTTTGGTCCAAGCATAATACTGAATCCAAGGTCGCTGGAAGGAAATCCGTACGATTTCTCGAACTTCATAAATTTCCTATCCTGTACATGATACTGATTTCTGCCCAGAGAGAAGCGCCTAATTCGCTACAAAGCTGTAAAACTTGTTCCCTAAGCGGCCTCGAATTTCGTTAGACTTGTGGCTGTGGGAGGGCGTCTGTCGCAATTATTCATGGTTTTGTGGATATCTAATCTGTTGAAATGACTAACGCTTTCCCTAGTCGAAATTCTTCACGATTGCATGAAGATAGTTTGCGAATGTATTAATATAGTTTACGAATCCTCTCATTGCTGCTATGAAATTCTCCCCTTTCGATGTGAAGTCTAAGCGATCGGTCTTACTTGGAGTTTTGGGCCTAAGCGTTGTGGGACTCGTGGCTGCTCTATTGGCCCTGCAATTTGGGGGGTGGCGACCCTCGGCGTCTAAATCTGATCAAAAGCTCGACGAATTCACTACTCTAGCCAAGCGAGAGAAGCTAGAACTTAAGGTAAAAGCGAGTGGCAGCATTACCCCACGCCAAACGGTAAACCTTAGCCCCAAGAATGCAGGCAAGGTGGCTCAAATTCTGGTGGAACAGGGTGATTTTGTAACCGAGGGGCAGGTGGTGGCGCGGATGGATGCGTCTGATTTGGAGCCAGAACGCGATCAGGTTTTGGCGAGCTTGGAGGAGGCACGGGTTCGTTTGTCGCAGGTGCGAAATCCTACGCGATCGGAACTGCGGGGACAAGCCGATTCAGCCGTTGTTGGATCGAAGGCAGCGGTTTCCCAGTCTGAGAGTGATATCAACAAGGCGATCGCGGAGATCTCCAATGCCGACGGGGCGGTGGTGGATGCTCAATCGGCGTTGGAATTTGCCCAAATTCAGCTTGCACGTCAGGAAAATCTAGTAAACGATGGCGCGATTGCCCGCAATACCTTTGAGGATTTCCAGCGGAAAGAAAAAACCGCTCAACTTGCACTCATTCAAGCTAGATCTAAAAAGTCTCAGGCGATCGCCCAACGGGAAAGTGCGATCGCCCTAAATCAGAAAGCGCTAGCTCAGGTCGCGAGTGATGAGTCGAAGCGGGATCAACAAGATCAGACTGGGAGCAGTGGCGATATTGCCATCGAAGAAACGAGAGTGGCGACCGCTCAGGCCAAACTGAAAGCCGTTGACCAAAAAATCGAAGACACGAGCATCCGTGCGCCTTTTGCGGGACAGGTGACTCAGCGGTTTGCGTCGATCGGAGCCTTCGTGACTCCCACGACTCAGGCATCTTCAGCGACTACAGGCAGTGGGGCCACGTCAACGTCTATTGTGGCCATTTCCAGCGAACTCGAAGTGATTGCCAAGGTTCCTGAGGTGGATATTGCTCAGATCAAAGCGACCCAAGCTGCCGACGTCAGCGTCGATACGTTTCCCGGCGAAACCTTTAAGGGGCGCGTGCGATTGATTTCTCCCGAAGCTATTGAAGAGCGAGATGTCCGATTTTTTCAGGTGCGTCTGAAGCTCGTCAGTGGGCAGCGGCAGCTCAAATCGGGCATGAATGCCGATCTAGATTTTGAAGGACCGACCTCAGAGGCGATTTTGGTGCCAACGGTGGCGATCGTCACGAAAAAAGGCAAACCGGGCGTGCTTATTCCCGACAAAGACGGTAAACCTGTTTTTAAGCCCGTGACTGTTGGTACAACTCAAAGCGGTCGGATCCGATCGAAGCGCAAAAAAGCAGACCCAGCCACGGACCCGGCGGCTAGTGGGAATCCAACGGATGTAAAACCCAGTGAAAAGGCAAAAGAGGAGGATAAGACCCAAGGTAAGACTCAGGTCATCGACGGGTTGAATGAGGGCGATCGGGTGTTTGTGAAGCTGCCTGATGGGGTGAAGCTGACGGATATTGTGAAGGATGACAAAGATAAGAAGTAGATCAGATAAGAAGCAAATCATAAGTCAGCGATAAAAATCCCAAGCACAACCCTAAACATAAAACATAGGAACGAACCTCATGGATTGGTTAGAAAGCACCCGCATGGCGTCGAAAACCCTGACCTCAAACAAACTGAGAACCGGGTTGACCATGCTGGGGATGATTATTGGCAATGCGTCCGTGATTTCGATGATCGGTATTGGCCAAGGCGCACAGCGACTCGCCTCGGAGCAATTTGAATCCCTGGGTCCGAACGTGTTGTTTGTGTCACCAGGGTCCCAAAATGCCCGTCAACGAACGACCAATTTTCCGCCAACCCTTGTTTGGGATGATGCCAAAGCGATCGCCGATCAAGTGCCTAGCGTTCGCGAAGTGGCCCCTCAACGCCAGAGTCAAATCACTATGACCTACGGCGGCAAAAATCGCAGCACGCTCGTCGTTGGAACCACGCCCGAATTTCTCACTGTCCGAGATTTTGATGTGGCGAAGGGACGCTTTATCAATGACTACGATCTCGATCGAAATAAACGAATTGCGGTGCTCGGTTCAGATGTGGCGGAACAGTTCTTTGGGGGCGTTGATCCGATCGGTGAAAAAATTCGGATTCGCAACACGAGTTTTGAAGTGGTGGGCGTCTTGCAGGCGAAGGGATCCTTCCTCGGGAGCAATCAAGATGACGCCGTTTACGTTCCCCTGTCCACGACTGCTAGTCTATTGACCGGACGCACGTCTCCCTTTGGGCTAAATGTGACCATTATTTCGGTTAGCTCAATAGACGAAGCGAGTATTCCAGCGGCAGAATTTCAAATCACAAATCTATTGCGATTGCGGCACAAAATTGTGTCTGAAGATGATTTTACGGTCCAAACCCAGAAGGATATTTTGCGGATTGTTGGAACGATTACGGGCGGACTGACGGTGCTGCTTGCGGCGATCGCGGCGGTGTCTCTGCTAGTCGGAGGAATCGGAATCATGAACATTATGCTGGTGTCCGTGACCGAACGCACCCAAGAAATTGGCTTGCGTAAAGCGATCGGGGCGTCTGAACGCGATATTCTGACGCAGTTCATCATTGAAGCCGTGATGTTGTCCGCCGCAGGCGGGATTCTGGGGACGATCGTAGGAGTGGGCGGTATTTTTCTAGTGGCGACGTTCTCGCCGCTTCAGGCCGTGGCTTCTCCGGTGGCGATCGTGGTGGCGGTCAGCGTCTCAGGAACGATCGGCCTAGTGTTTGGCGTGTTTCCAGCCCGTCAAGCGGCACGATTGGACCCAATTGTCGCGCTGCGCAGTGCTTAATGGACGTGAGGAGCATCGTCTTTCTCCATGGATTTCTCGGCAGCGCCTTGGACTTTCAGCCGATCGCAAATCGTCTGTCATCGTCTATTGAATCTATCTGTTTAGACCTTCCCGGCCATGGACGCTCGATCGCGCTACCTGCGGAAACCTATCGCTTTGTCGGTGCGGCTGAGTTTGTCTTGAAAAACGTCGCATCGTTATCCAGACCATTTCCTAGACCTGCGCTCTATGGTTACTCCATGGGCGGACGGCTGGCCTTGTATCTCGCTCTTCATCACCCCGATCGCTTTAGCCATGTGTTTATTGAATCCGCCTCTCCCGGTTTGGAAATCGAACTCGATCGCGTCGATCGTCAACTTCGCGATGCAAAAATGGCAGCCCATTTACAAGCCGATTTCCCCGCGTTCCTAGATTCTTGGTACCGCACCGAATTATTTCAAACGTTGCGTCACCATCCGAGTTTCCCCGAGATTTTTAGCCGCCGCAGAAACAATCATCCGATCGAACTGGCACGCGCGCTCCAAGGTATGAGCATTGCCTCCCAGCCGTCTCTGTGGGACCAGCTCAAAACCGCGACCGTTCCAATCGATCTCATCGTCGGAACCCAAGACCCAAAATTCCTCGCCCTGAATCAAAAAATGAGTCGTCTCTGCCCCACGTCTACGCTAAACCCGATTGCGGGGGTTGGGCATAATGTCCACGCGGAAGACCCCGCATCGATCGATCGGTTGATTAAATTGAGATTAAGTTAAGAATTTTGGTTATACATAACCATGTTCCGCCAAAAAATCAGGACTAATGCCCATCATCGATCCTGAGGCCGAAGACGAAGAGGATGGGGAACTCAAGAACTTCTGAACGTATTTTCCCAAAATATCGCCTTCTAAGTTCACAACACTTCCCGGCTGCAATTGTGCCAAATTCGTCTCCTCATAAGTATGTGGAATCACAGCCACCGAAAACCAACTGCCCTGCTCATCACAAGATGCGATCGTCAGACTAATTCCATTCACCGCTACGCTACCTTTGCGCAAAAGATAGCTTGATACCTGCGGATCCTCAGTGGTAAAGATCATTTCCCAGGACGTAGCCGTCTGCCTTGACGACTTTAGATGTCCCACCCCGTCCACATGTCCCGTCACAAAATGCCCGCCTAGCTTCCCACCGACCCGAAGAGAGGTCTCTAGATTGACCGATCGACGACCATAGCCCTGCCCCAGCGTCGTCAAGTTCAGCGTCTCGGGTGAAATCCCGGCCACAAAACCCATCTCATGAATAACCTCCACGGTCAAACACACCCCATCCACCGCCACACTATCGCCAATCTCTAAATCCTTGAGAATTGGACTGTGAGTTCTCGGACAGGTGATCTCGACGTGCTCTGGGTCTGAAACTTGTAAGATTCCCACCGCCTGAATTAATCCCGTAAACATCAAATATTTCCTGGCTAGACTGAGTGGGTCATCGTGAGTCGATCGGGTGAGTTAGTCAATAATTTGATTCACAATCTGCGAAAATAGAGAATAACCCTACATCAGCAATTATCGTCTGGAATCATCCGGTCGGCTAGGACTCTTGAGACAGAAATTAATAAAACACCCCCTGAACTTTGAGGAAATGGAGAAGACTTCTAGAAAAATCGGCCCTGATATTGAGTTAACTATTTTATTTTCAACGGCGAAATCTCTGAACCTTACTGGACAACTCTTCCCAAAAGACTGAAGTGATTTCAGCATAATTACGGATAGAGCTTGTTTATTTAGTACTCCTCCCTGAAAATCAGAGATGGCTGTATTATTCCAGCAATAAATTATATTGACAGAGTAAGCTTCGGTTGTAGCGGGTATTTTTGAGGCGAACGTAATGATTGAAATGAGAGTGACTGGAATAGCAATGGACGCGGCGACTCGAAGTCCGATCGTGCTGCTTAAAGATTCGACGGGGAGACGTGCCCTACCGATTTATATCGGTGAAGACCAAGCCAAGGCGATCGGTAGCGTCCTAAATCAGCTTGTCCCCCCCCGACCCGGCACCCATGATCTCTTGATCAATCTATTGGACGGTTGCAACATGAGGCTGGAAAAGATAGTTATTCATTCCCTAAAAGATAATACGTTCTACGCGCTGCTCATTGTCCAGCAAGGCGGTGTCGTTCGGGAAATTGATGCGCGTCCGAGTGATGCGATCGCACTGGCTCTTCGGTCTAATTGCCCTATTTGGGTGATGGAAGAAGTCGTGGCGGATGCGTCGATTCCGGTCGATCGCGATGCGGACGAAGCCGAACGTCGAGCTTTTCGAGATTTTGTTTCAAATGTGAGTCCGTCCCAGTTGATTCATCGCAGCGGATATGACACCGTGTAAGCAATAAAAATGGGTTGACGCGGGAGAATAACAGAGTGGGACAGGGATTTCTTCAGGTGCCCTTCGGGATCTGGTACTCACAGGCGAAATTGCTGCTCGAATTTACGGCAGTCCTTTGGATCATCGCCATCGTTGATATTGGCTGCCTAAATCAATCGATTTTTAGAACGCTAGCCCAGCCGCCTCGGACCTTAGGAGGCTTCTTTTATCTACCAATCAGTTGTTTATTTCATATTGACTGGCGTCATTTGGTTAGCAATACAACGTATCTCCTGATTTTTGGAGGTGTGATTGTGTTCCGCGACCCGAGTCAATTTTTGATGGTAACGCTAGTCTCAGCGTTTGGTGTGGGCTGGGCAACGTGGTTAGTGGGTCGCAATAGAACGGCATACCTTGGATCGAGCGGTGTTGTCTTCGGTTACTTGGGTTTTATTACGGCTCGATCGATTTTAGAAAAAGACGCTATTGGCGCTGTGGTGTTAGCTTGGCTGCTCTTTTCTTTTTTCTTTGGACAAAAGGACTTCGTATCGGCTTTGGATAGTGGCGATACCGCTGTGGGTATTGACAAAGTTGTGCCCAACATTAATCGAGCAATCTGGAAAGCGGGTAAGACCTTTTGGCTCATCTTGCCGGGTGAAAATCCCCAGATGAGTTGGGAAGGCCATCTCTTTGGGTTGGCAAGCGGTGTTCTGGCGGCGCAGTACGGCAATGTGCTGAAGCCTTGGGTCAACCAATTCGCCGCGTGGATGCAGCAGTCTCGCTAGGCAGGCTGTCAGAGGGTGTGTACAAATGGTTTATGCAAACAGCCGGATTAGTTCCCGTTCGGCCAGTCGATCGATGTGGCAGGATTCTAGAAGTCGGGTGCTTTCGGGGGTGAGATGGGCGAGGAGGGGTCTGATCTGCTGGAGGACGGAGATCTCGCGGCTGTACTCTTGCGGATCTACTAAATGATCGACTTCCTCGGAGGTGCAGTGTCCTAGCCAGTGCAGGACTAGATTAAGGTTAGAGAGTGGATTGCGGAGTTCTTGGTAGAAGTAATTGAGCAAGCCGTCTTCGCTGCTCGTTGAAGGAAGGACCGGGATGATGGCTGGTGTGCTGAGTTGCTGAATGAGGGCCGCTTGCTTGTTGAGACGGGCGGAAATTGCACCGAGTAGCTCATCTGCGGTAAAGGGTTTGAATAAATAGTCGTCTGCCCCTAGCTCCATGCCTCGCCGCATATCGAGTTTGGCCGTGTAGGCCGACAGAAAAATGAATGGGGTGGCTTGGGTATCCGAATGCTCTCTTAGATTTTGCAAGACCTTGTATCCATCAATATCGGGCATCCTGACATCACACAGGATGAGGTCGGGATGGACATCGTGGGCGATCGTTAGTCCAATGCGACCACTTTCTGCTGAGATGGCCTTAAAGCCTTCAACTTCTAATAGATCAATCAATGACTCACGAACGTTGAGTTCATCTTCGATGACAAGAATAGTTTTCATAAGAAGAGAGTCACTTAAGGAGGGTAGTGGACGGTAGCCTAGAGTGCCCAGTCGTCTGCCCGAATCTCACCTTACCCTAGAGCGATCGGATTGTAATTCGGTTCAGCTTGGACGGCGGCGGCATGTGGAGGTTGGGTTGGAATGGGAATGGGTAAGGTCACGAGGAACGTACTGCCACGGTTTTCCTGGCTTTCGACGAGGATGGAGCCGCCATGGACTTCGACGCATTGTTTTACAATGGATAGGCCCAGTCCGGTGCCTGGGATGGATCGAGCATTACTGGCCCGATGAAAATCGTGGAACAGTTCGGCTAAGTCTTTTTCTGGAATCCCAATACCCTGGTCTTGGACTCGGAATTCAACCGTTTCGGGCGTCAAGCTCAAGTCAAAAATAACGAGTGACCCGATCGGCGAATATTTGACCGCATTGGACAAGAGGTTGCCCAAAATATGAAAAAGCAGCTTGCGATCGACCACGGGCTGCACGTCTGGCGGCAGTGAAGGGGCCACTTCATAGGTAAATACGATCGGGCAAATCGGTGCGTCTTCCGGCTGCATTTCTGCAATGAGATCTTGACAAAACTGAGCAATGGCCAACGGTTCGGGCTGACAGGCGAGCTTACCCGCGTCTGTTTCACCGATGATCAAGACATCATCGAGCATGTCATGCATTCGTTTGACTGCGCCATGGATGCGCTGGAAGTAGAGTTCGCGGCGATCGGGGTCAAGTTTGGTTTCGTAGCGGTGCAGCAGTTCGGTGGAAAACAAAATGGTATTGAGAGGATTCCGAAATTCGTGAGACACCACGGCCACAAAGCGCGATCGTAATTCGTTGAACTCGCGTTGTTTGACTAGCGCCTCTCGAATAGCCTGTTCTGACGCGTAGCGGGCTAAGGCAATCTCGATGGTGGTCATCAAACTGTGATCGTCAAAGGGCTTGGTCAGATAGCCAAAGGGAGCCGTTAACTTGGCTCGATCGAGGGTCTGGCTGTCAGTATGGGCCGTCAAATAAACCACTGGACAGGACTGCTGTTCGCGAATCTTTTGTGCGGCTTCGATGCCGTCCATTGGCCCTTGAAGCCGAATATCCATCAAAATCAAATCGGGCTGCTGACTCTGTGCTAAGGCGATCGCCTCTTCGCCTGAACGGGCGATCTCGGCAATGGCATATCCCGCATGTTGCAAGCTCATCTTGATGTCCAAGGCAATAATACTTTCGTCCTCAACAATCAAAATTTTGGCATCTTGCATGTCTTAACCCTTTTCCTGAACCGATGAATCGGCAAATGTAATGCGAAATGATGTTCCCGGATGGCTCTGACAGGAGACGGTGCCACCGAGCTGTTGCGTTAGGCTATGAACGAGCTGAAGTCCTAGGGTGGATGCCTGTTGTAAGTTGTCTTGTAGCTTCTCTTGTAACGGGGCGCTGTGGTTCAATCCCACTCCATTATCCTGAACGATCAAAACGTAGTGGTCGTTCCCATCGGGATAGAGCTGAATGTCAATTTCTCCCGCCGCTCCTGCTGGAAATGCATACTTCAACGCATTGGACACCAACTCGTTAATGATTAAGCCGCAGGGAATCGCTCGATCGAGACTCAGGTACACCTCGTGAATGGCCGATCGGATTTGAACGGGTTCATTTGAGGTGCGGTAGGACCGGAGAAGATCCTGAACGAGACTCGATACGTAGCTACCAAAGTCGGCTCGGGCTAGATCGTCGGATTGGTAGAGTTTTTCGTGAACCAAGGCCATGGCACGGACCCGGTTTTGACTGTCTTTAAAGGCGTCTATTGAGAGATGGATCCGATTGAGGGCCTGTTGATCTTGATTTTTCTCCTGGATATTTTCTTGGGCATTCTTAAGATGCCCGGATTGTAGCTTCAACAAACTGGAGACGACTTGCAAATTATTTTTGACCCGATGATGAATCTCTTTAAGTAAGACTTCTTTTTCTTTGAGCGACGCATGAATTTTTGCCTCGGCTTGTTGGCGGTCTTGCTGGGCCAGATATTCTTGGATGATGACGGCGAGGTAGTCTACGATTTCGGCGAGGGTCGCGACTTCGTAAGGACTCCATGGGTGGGCGTGAGGCATGTCAAAGCACAAGACGCCGAGGGTGGGCGTGAGTTGCTGAAGGGGCATGATCAAGAGCGATCGAATCTGCTGCGTATGCAGATCAGGGGCGATCGTTTTGAGCGTGGGTTCGTGCTGAACGTCTTCAATGATGACGGCCTGACGACGATGAAGCAGTTGCCAGCAGTGGGTTGTTTGCGCTAGGTTGAGGCGGAATGGAGGGCGCTGAAATGCGGGTGTTAAGGGGACAATGGCCGATTTTTCCTGAAGAATGCCCTGTTCTATGACGGCATAGGTAATGCGTCGATCGTTGAAATAATGTCCCATCTGTTCGAGAGTGTGAATAATAATGGCTTCGGCGGATAGTCCGGCGGCGGTGCTTTTTGAGATGCTGCTGAGGATGCGCAAACAAATTTGACTCTCTCGGAGACTGGATTCGACCTGTTGACGATGAATCGTTTCTTGGGTGAGTTGGCGTTGTAGGGTTGCCACTTGGGTTTGCAGGGCTTCGATCGTGGGTTCGATCGTGGGTCCGGCGTTAGGCGGGGGAGTAGCCAGCTTGGATTGGCTCACAGCAGTGGGGGGGTGAAGGTCAGAGGTTTATAGGGTCTGGTCGATCGCTCTGGTTTAAGCTTTCCCACGCATTGACTCCTTCCAACGGTAAAGTAAATAGAATTATAAAGACATGTATCTCCGGTTAGGACTTGCCCCTCATGACAGTTTTTCCAAATAGCGTAGAGGCGTTGAGTGAGACGGTGAGACAGTGCGCTGCCGATCGATTGCCTTTTGCGCCGATCGGATCGGGGAGTAAGTTTTCCTGGGGAAATGGATTGGCGTTGGATGCTTTGATGTTGGTTAGCACGGCGAAATTGGATCAGGTGATTGATCATGCGGTGGGCGATCTGACGGTGACGGTACAGGCGGGGATGAGGTTTGGCGAACTGCAAACGCAGTTGAAAAAAGCAGGTCAGTTTATTGCGATCGATCCGAGCTATGAGGACCGTGCGACCGTGGGCGGCATTGTGGCAACGGGAGATTCGGGGGCGCTACGGCATCGCTACAACAGTGTGCGGGATATGGTACTGGGCGTGGAACTGGTTCGATCGGATGGGGAGCGGGTCAAGGCGGGTGGGCGGGTGGTGAAAAATGTGGCGGGCTACGATTTGATGAAGTTGCTGACGGGATCTTATGGAACATTAGGGATTATGACTCAGGTGACGCTGCGGCTTTATCCGTTGCAGGAGTCGTCGAAAACGGTGTTTCTGTCGGGCGAGGCGAGTGCGGTTGCTCGGGTGATGCGGGCGCTGCTGAATTCGGGGTTGACGCCGACGGCGATCGATCTCTTGTCTGCAACGGTCTGTGAGCCATTGGATCTATCGGCTGCGATGGGGCTTTCGATGGGGTTATTGGTGCGCTTTCAAGGGTTGGCCGAATCGGTGACGGAGCAGGTGAAGCGCCTTATGGCGTTGGGTCAGTCTCAGGAGTTAACGACTGCTGTGCCGTTGGCTGAAGATCAGCTTTGGCAATGCCTAGGGCAGGTTTTGACCCGTGAGGCGTCGGCGGATCGAGTGTTGTGTAAGTGGGCGGTGCGATCCGCCGAAACGGTGGCGACGCTTTCGTATCTTCAGGAAAATTTTCCAGATGCCAGCGCTCGATTTCATGTTGGCGGCGGTTTAGGGCAGGTGCAGTTCCCTTCTGTGACGGCAGCGGAGTTGTTAGGGGTGCGATCGTTTGTGGAAGCGCGGGGCGGGTTTTTGACGGTGCTCGAAGCGCCTGATGAGTTGAAAGCATCCTTAGATGTATGGGGGTACCAGGGCAATGGGCTAGGGTGGATGCGATCGATTAAGCAACGGTTTGATCCGCAGGGGTTGCTGAGTCCGGGGAGATTGGGATGAAGCGCACGATTCACGATAGTTTTGCGAAAGAATGGATGCAGGAGCTTCTGGCTGATTTTGGCACGGTCGAAGTGGAGCATGAAGTGTCCGGGGAGGTGCGCACGATTGATCTTGTCTTTTCCCCCGATCCAACGGCCCAATCCGATCGCCATGCATTGGGCCTTCTGGGCAAAATGATCGACTCACCTTGTTTGATTGAGGCGTTTCGCAATGCGGTCCCGGAGTGGGAGGTCTGTAATTGCCGCGTCAAGCTGTTTGAATTTTTGGAAGAACTGCGTCGCCGTGCCAAACAAAAACAACAGACTATTCAAAAGTCCGATCGTCCGTTTCTATGGATTGTGACGCCTACTTTTAGCGCGAATCTTCAAGCAGAATTCTGCGTTAGACAGAAGCCCGGTTGGAGCGAGGGCGTTTATTTCTTGCCCAATCCCGATCGAACGGCGATCGTTGCAGTTCACCAGTTGCCAAAAACTTTGGAGACTATCTGGTTGCGGCTTTTAGGCAAAGGGAAGATCCAAGCGGGGGCCATCGCTGAACTAATTGCGTTGCCGCTGGGTCATCCTCATCGCCAAGAAACGATGAGTCACCTCGCCACCTTGCAAATCAACTTCAAAGCACTGCAAAATAAGACCAAAGAGATTCGGGAGGTCATCATGAGTTTATCAGTCGTATACGAACAGTGGCGCACTGAGACATTGGATCAAGGACGACAAGAAGGACGACAAGAAGGACGACAAGAAGGACGACAAGAGGAAAAACGATCGCTTGCAGTGAAACTATTGCAATCCGGATCTGCAATAGACTTTGTGGCACAAATTACGGGCTATCGTTTAGAGGAGATTCAGATGCTTCAAGTGGAACTTGGGCGATCGTAAAATTCGATCGTTTGTGCTGATGTCCAATCCGTTCACACCTCCGTTCACACCACAAGAGATCACAGCCCATGTCTCAACTCCAATCTGCGACTCTTCCCGTTGATGCTCCCTGTCAAGGACTCGGCTTTGATGCCTTCAATCCGCCGGATGCGAAATTGATTGATGCCTGCGTTCATTGCGGCTTTTGTCTTGCGACTTGCCCGAGTTATCGGGTGCTGGGGACGGAGATGGATTCGCCGAGGGGGCGGGTGTATCTGATGGATGCTATTAATGCGGGTGAAGTGCCGTTTTCGCCTGCAGCGGTGAAGCATTTTGATTCCTGTTTGGGGTGTTTGGCTTGTGTGACGACCTGTCCGTCGGGGGTGCAGTATGACAAGCTGATTGAATCGACGCGCGCGCAAGTCAATCGCAACTTCGATCGTCCAATCATCGAAAAATTGATCCGGACCCTGATCTTTAATCTATTTCCCTATCCCGGTCGGTTGCGCATTTTAATGCGTCCATTGACGGTGTACCAGGCGATCGGACTGCAGGGGTGGGTGCGATCGATGGGTTTTTTGAAACTGATTTCGCCGCAGCTTTCAGCAATGGAAGGGATGTTGCTAAAACTATCGCCTGAAGCGTTCCAAGATACGTTGCCGGAAACGGTCGCGCCTGTGGGGCAACCGCGTTATCGAGTGGGGATGCTCTTGGGTTGCGTCCAGCGATTGTTTAATCCGGCGGTGAATGCGGCGACCATGCGGGTGTTGACGGCGAACGGGTGTGAAGTGGTGATTCCGAAGAGCCAAGGCTGTTGCGGAGCGCTTTCTCATCATCAGGGCGAAGAGGACAGTGCGCGATCGTTTGCTCGACAAATGATTAATATTTTTGAAGCGAGTTCTGTGGATTATGTGTTGGTGAATGCGTCGGGGTGTGGACATACGATGAAGGAGTATGGGCACTTATTGAAGGATGATGTGGAGTACTGCGATCGGGCGATCGCTTTTGTGAAGAAAGTGCGAGATGTGCAGGAGTTTCTGGCCGAGGTTGGGTTTACGGCACCGTTATCGCCGTTGCAATCTGAGCCGTTAACCTTGGTGTATCAGGATGCGTGCCATATGATTCATGGTCAGAAAATCACATCACAACCGCGAAAGCTATTACGACAGATTCCCGGTGTGAAACTCAAGGAACCAGTTGATGCTGCGCTCTGTTGTGGGAGTGCGGGAATTTACAATATTTTGCAGCCGGATGTGGCTGAAGAGTTGGGACGACAAAAGGTCAACAATTTGACGAAGACGGGAGCTAGTGCGATCGCGTCTGCAAATATTGGGTGCTATGTGCAAATTTCTAAGCATCTAGAACTTCAAGGAAAAGCAGTTCCTGTGCTGCATCCGATGCAATATTTAGACTTTTCAATTCGTGGAATGTCGCTTGAAGAGGGGTTGAAGACGTTGAATTAGGGGTGGTTTAACTTAAGGTTTGAAAGGACCACAAGCGATGGGACTAGCTTTGTGAAGCGAGATTCTATTTGCTTTCAAATTTTTCAACAGTCTCCAACGCTGTTATTTGATCTACTTCCTAGTGAGCCAGAAAATGCAGATCGATATCGGTTTGCGTCAGTGGCAGTGAAGGAACCGAAGTTTGAAATCGACGGGGTGTTTTTGCCACCGGAGGATCATCCGGGGGTGGTGTATTACGCGGAAGTGCAGTTTCAACGGGACGATCGGTTGTATGAGCGAATCGTGAGTGAGTCATCGAATCACTTTTATCGCAATCGAGATCAGTTTACAGATTGGCAAGCGGTGGTGATTTACCCATCGCGGAGCATGGAGCAAAAGAATGTCTATCCTTATCGGGCATTGTTGAACAGCGATCAGTTTCACCGCATCTATCTCAATGAGTTGGGTGATATTCGAGAATTGCCGCTGGGATTGGCATTGATGCGATTGACGATCGAAACCTCGAAGAACGCTCCGGAGGCTGCACGATATTTATTAGCGCGATCAAATAATGAGATTCGTGATCCACAGGCAAATCGCGCCATAATAGCAATGCTGACAACAATTATGGTCTACAGGTTTGACAAATTAAGCCGATCGGAGGTAGAGGAGATGTTAGGAACCAGTTTAGAGAAAACTCGAGTGTATCAAGAGGCGAAGGCTGAGGGTCAGATCATTGGTGAAGCACGCGGTGAGATTATTGGTGAAGCACGCGGTGAGGTGAGGGGACAACGATCGCTCCTTCAAGTCCAACTCGATCGTAAGTTTGGCAAACTACCGAGTCGAACCAAAAAGTCGATCGCGTCATTAGAGCTTGTGAAGTTAGAAGCATTGGCGATCGCGTTGTTAGATTTTGCGACGATCGATGATCTTGTGTCTTGGTTAAAGGATTCGTAGGTCGATCGCATTTTATCGAAGGCTCGATCGTTCATCAACTTCTTAGAATGGGAATCGGCCTTTGCAAAAATAATTATATTTCGATCGATCGCACTACCTAAAATTATGATGAATTCTCAAGCAGATCTAGGGTATCTATTACCTGAATTAAAAAATCTCTGGGCAGATCCGATCATAGAGTCTGCAAAATTATTAATGCTATGGCGCTTGCAGTTGCGTGGAAAAGGTCAATGACATAGTTTCTTAATAGGTTTCAATTGCGATCGAGGAGCATTTTCAAAGGAAAATCAAATATGATTTCGTCTTAGTAATTGCGATCGTGTAGACGATCGCAAATGTGCCAAATTACCGAGCCAAACCCAAAAAACGATCGCCTCTATCGCTCTCGCTGCTGCTGTAAAAGCGATTGCAACTCTGCCAATTCCTGTTCTGCCGCATCCGCTCGTTGGCGTTATTGTTCAGCTCGTTGATGCTCTTGTTCAGTGCGGTGACGTTCGATAACCACTTGTTCTTGACCGATTAACAAGAGATTTCCGTCCAAATCCCACCACCGCAACCACAGCATTTCTTGATGTTGATGAATACCATTCCAAAATCCAATTTCTACCTGCATGGGGTCGATCGGATAGTGCCCGCGATCGTTTGGCTGCATCTTCTGGTAACTCCCGTTCATCAGGTGATATACCTCTAGTTTTCCTGTAAGAATTTCATAGATTCCATAATATCGGGACCCGCATCACCCGTTCATAGACCCAAAACTTTCCTTTAAAGGGCGTGATGTCTCGCTCCTCTGCCCTAGTTCTAGGCGTAAATAATTGGGTCATGGGCGATCGCCTAGCTGGGGAAGTTAGCAGGAAGATTTCAGTGGGGAAATTAGACGTGCTGCTATTTTAATACTTTCTTGCAGAAGATCGGAATGCTCTTCGAGGCGATCGCAACCCCGACGTTCTAGTTCAGCCAAAACAGGCTGCAATTTCGATCGGGCGTAGCTGCCGTAGCCAATTCCGGCAAAGTGATACATTGGGGATTGGTGTGGGAGAAGCTGGAGCGATCGGAGCTTTTCAACCGTATGGTGATTGGTTCCCCCCGCAAGTTGTACAAATCCGGGTAGATTGTGATGGAGAACTTTTTGCCCGAGTTGAATACAAGCTCTTGTGGCCCCATCCCCAATATCGCCACTCATGGGTCGTCCATCCGTTTGCCACAGATTCGCGCCTTGAAAGGGCTTAATAATCAAATGAAGTGTTGTCAAATAATCCAACATCTGTTCTCCGTCCGGGCAGCTTATCGCCAGCAGTTTGAGTCTATTGCTCCAGGGTTTAATCACATTCCAAAGTCTTGTAAAATCTGTAACCCGTCCGACTTGAGTATGAATTTCGATCGCATCAATGCCCATTTTCATCACCATGGGAACAATGATTTCTGGCGTGTAGACGTAAGGCCGTGCATGAATGGTTTGAATGGGGCAAATGGGTAAACATCGCCCACAGCCATAACAGAGTTCATCGATTACACCCGTGGGTTTGGCTATGAATTGGATGGCGTTAGCAGGGCAGACCTTTTCGCAGGGGCGATCGCAATTTGGCGAGCAGGTTGTGGGGTCAAATTCTGCTTTGCGAAAGTGGGGATCTTCACCGTCATTCAGGCTCACCATAAGCCAAGGCCGGGGGTTGCCTAATGCTTCGACAATATCGAGGACGTCCTGTACCGCATGGATAATGGCAGGGTCAGCGGCGATGTCAATGCAATCCGCTCCAGCGAGTGCAAAGGCGATCGTGCAGTTCCGAACGGTGGGAATATGCTGAAAACTAGCACCACAGATCAACTTAAACCAAGTGCCAGCCTGGAGAGAGGTCAAAGGAGAATTGCTGTGAAGTGACGTATGAGAAGTCATGGAATTATGGATCCGCTAAAATACTCGGGCGATGTTAATGCGCCTCACTTCTTCTGATCGCGATCGATTTTCTGCCGCCAGCCTTCGACAAGACGCGCTTTCTGCTTCTTCTCATACAGGTATAAGAATGTCATCAATGCCACTACGCCCGATTGCAGGGCAAAGTTAGGGAGGGCGGTGTCGAGATTCCGTCCGGCGATGATTTGGGCGAGGAAGACGAGTCCGCCAACGAATCCGGAGGCCCCAAATGCAGCGTAGATGAACTGTCGGAAGCCTTTATAGGGGGCCATGGCTTCGGCGCGGAGGATCGCGTACTTCTCGGGGTCGTTTTTGCGGAGGTCTTCGGCGGTGCGAGGAAGGGGCATAGGAAAGGGCGATCGCGTCTTGTGAATAGGGATAAAATTTAGTATGGTGTATTTTTTGATTCTCTGCTATATTTATTAGTGACTTTTGCCGATGTAGCTCAGTGGTAGAGCACCTAACTCGTAATTAGGGGGTCGTCAGTTCAAATCTGATCATCGGCTTATTAATCCGATATTTACTTGCAGTCGTCGAGATACCTAACAGGCCATGTTGATCGGTTTCGTTTATTGCAGCGATCGCTCACAAATACCAAAGACGAAGCGTAATCGCACTATGAGTAATTCCATATCATTACCGCGATCGGTTCATTTTATCAATCAAGTCTTGGAGTTCAGACTGCGATTTGCTTTTTGGGTTGAGCTGAATCAGAGAATTTGGATCAGTCGCTGGATTGGTTGAATCTTTCTCTCGTAAGCCGTCGAAGAGCGATCGTTCATCGTGGCCCAATTGATTGTATTCATCGACCTTCTTTTTGTAGCTGACTACGATATCATTGTAGCTACCAATTTGCACTTGGTGTTCTCGAATCTGGGCATTATGAACTTCAACCGCATCATTAAAGCGGCTTCTTTGGTTTTCAAACTCAGCAATTAAACCCGTGCTCGGGTCGCCATTTGCGAGGCCATTTTCCGCATTCCTTCGAGTTTGATTTAGGGCAGAAGATTGCTCTTCCAACCGTTTAGAGCTTGATTTTGACTGGTTATCGGTGCTATCAAGTTCTGCCCGACGTGCTTTTAAATCTATTTCTAGTCGATCGATTTCTGGCTTTAATACTTCCGCCCGTTGATCAATAACTCGTAGTGTCAATCCTGCTTTGACGGCAAAGGAAACAGTCTGCTGTCTATTGGTAAAGTACTTCTCATAATGTTTTTCTAACTCCGGCTCACCTAAGTTTAGAATTTCTGTTCCTAGGTGCGAATGTAATTCATTAATATATCGTTCTCGATTGTCTGCTTTATACTGGTTTAACACCTTTAATAACCGTTCATCCTTAACCATTTTGACCGCTGATTCTAAGAGTGGCGTCAATCGATCGCGCTCAGATTGGCTAAACCTATCGTAAGCAGCATGGAGCATTTCGTGCGCGGCGGTCACTTCCATCATGCCTTGAAGTCGAGGCTCCGTCACCACCTGAATTGCAATTTTCCCGACGTAGCCTTTGCGACTGTAGCAGCCCATCATGACGCCTTTAACGGGAACCTTACTGCACGTACTCAGAAACTCGCGGCGCTTTTCTATGGTGGGATCTTGGCGGTAAAATAAACGCTGGGCCGATCGGGTCATGGTGGTCGCGGTCGCAAGTCGTTCAATAGCGGGAGAGGAAGCTTGGGGTTTAACGTTCAGCCAATCTAGAAGCGCATCGGGAGGATTACTCCCAAGACAGAGGGTTACGAAAAACGCACCCACGAAAAGCCACTGAAAAAAACGACTGGACCGAACCATGATTTTCCTCTACCAAAAAAGCAACCTATTAGAAATACGATCGCCCATATCGTAATTTTACGGGTTTTTCAAGATGATGATGGTTCAAATATAGTTCAGCTAAATTATTTTCACAGCGTTGAAAAATAAACCGCAGCCGTCCGAGAAGCATCTCTAGATCGCCGATCGAGAATGCTGATGTTTCATACGCTTCCCATTGCGACGTCAGTCTGTAAAATTGCCATGTGCTCCCATTCGTCACAATCCCGAGGATTTCAAGTTTTGGGGCTAATTTTTGCGTTTCTACATTTGCATTAACCTGTTGATTTTCCCATTGGCAGGCTTGTATCTCCACCAGACATTGGGCTAATCCCTGCTCGAAATCATCTTTTTTCGCTTCTATAATGCAAAGGAATGGGGCTTCTAAATAGCCTTTTCGTTCGGTAACTAGGTAGTCGGCTATGCCGATCGTTGTGTCACTTTGAAGATTTGCACCTTTCCAAACTTTCAACCGATCGAATCCTTCCAAGGCTTCTTCACACACTGCATCAATCAAGAGTTTTTTGGATTCTTCGCAGGTTTCCAGATCAAAGTGCCGTTTGAGTCGGAGGAGACGTTCTTGAAAGAAATCACTTACGGGATGAGCTTCGGCAGTTAATGTCCATGACAATAGGTTTTCGATCGCAAGCTGTTTGAATGCTTCTTTCTTTGTAAAACTAGAGAAGTTTCTTTTCTTAACTTTTCTAGTCTTTGCAGATCCTTTTACGGTTGTCATAGGATGTTCCTGAGAAACGGATGAGGAATCCGATCGCCTTATCATTAGCTTCAATCCTACCGCAAATCCCATTAGCGTTGATGAATCCTCTGCCTCAGCAGAAGCCTCCCGGAACGGGAATCGACTACTCCACCCACAAAAAAACGATCGCATCTCCCCTTGAGAAATACGATCGTCTTACCATTTGATTTGACCTAGGTTAGAACGCGAAAACCCATCTATTTTGAGATGAACTGTTGAGCTTCTTTACCAGGGTTGTAGCCGTAGCCAAACATAGACTTATCGCTGTCATCCAAAATCTTTGGAGTGACTAGAATCACTACTTCACGACGTTCTTTAGTTCGAGAGGTATTGCGGAATAGCGCACCCAAAATCGGTAAGTCTCCAAGAATAGGAGTCTTTGTTACAGTTGAGCGATCGGCTTCTTGAATTACCCCGGTAATCACTAGAGTCTGACCATCACGTATTCGGACCAAGCCCGTGCTCGTATCACGCCGTTGAAGAAGAGTAATTTCATTACTATTATTACCTACAGCAATCCGCTTGGTGTTCTTAGGCGCTGAAATCCTAGAGCCAACTTCTAGTGACACAAAACCATTGTCATCAATACGACGCAAATCAATATTGAGTGTCAATCCGGCATCTGACTTTTCAACTTCAACATTAGTTGTTGTAGTATTGCCAGATGATGTTTGAGTAAACTTAAAGTTTGTAATCACCTCCTCAACAACTTTTACTCCAGAACTTTGTCCTTCTTGAATGATTAAAGTAGGATCAGTCAACACCTTTGCATTGTTACTCGTAATTGCTGCGCCTAATGCCAAGTTCCAATTGAACCCTCTGAACAGTTGTGTTTGGCTCACCCTAGCGCCTAGATTGCCACCGCCCGTTCCCCCAGGATCAGTATCACTTGTGGATACACTCCCATTTCCGTCGCCTACGCCGCTGCTCACCAGAACGTTATCAACACCGAAGGAGAAACTTGTATTTGCCCTGTCGAGACCATTCAAGTCAATGTCGATTACTTTCACCGTGACTGCTGCTTGACGTTTACGGACATCAAGCTGAGTTAGGAAGCCTGTTGCGATTTCAACTTTCTTCGGGGTTCCTGTTAGGGTAACGCTGTTAGTTCGGCTGTCTCCAGAGACGGATAGGCCCCGGAGCAGGAGTGGACCCACACCTTCACTGGCACGCAACGCCAAAATGGTCGGCGTACGGGTTTCAATCGTTCGAGCCGCTGCGCCTTCACCTACGGTCTGGACTTGGACCTGCGTGAATGGAAGCTGCGTTTCAGCGCCTTGAGTCGTCAGGAAATTCGATGCAGATTCAGTCGAAGCTTGGTTCAGACGAATTGTACGAGAAATCACATTCCGCGCATCATCCGGCAACCGGGTCCCCACAAAAATTGTGCGACCATTGCGATTGGCTTCTAGCGCTGAACAAGCTCCGCCGCCTGCCGCCCCACCTGCACCGCCTGCCGCCCCACCTGCACCGCCCGCAGGCACACAAGCAATCCGAAGCACGTAATTAAAAACGTCCTGAACCGATTCATTTTCGATATCTAGTGAGATGGTTGGCCCACCCGAAGCCGCACCTGCACCAGGAGCCGCACCTGCACCACCGGGAGCTTCGCTATATGCCAAGTTCATACCCGCCGCACGAGCAAGAAGCGATAGCACTTCCCGCACCGGAGCATCTCGCAATACCAACCGAGGAATCCGCTCATTCGTCCCGAGATCAATACTGCTCGGCGTCACATCCAACTGCGAAATTGCCATGTCCCCCACGGGAGGCGCAGACGCACGCGGCATCAACGGCGGCGCAATCCCAGACGGTGGCTGGGGAGCCGTGCGAGGTCCGATCGGGCTGGGAATAAAGGGCACGATCGGTGTTCCATTAGTCCCATTATTGGGCGTTGCCGGAGCCGCTTGGGCCACTGGACTCATGGGCGGCATCATCGTGGCCTGAGCTAATCTGCCCGTTCCACCCGAACCCACCACATTCAGCACCACCCCCTGACTATCTTTGCGCACCAGTTGGCCCTTAGGCGGCGCACCGTTCCCCACCACTGTCACCTGAACGCCATCCTTGCCTGCTGGAAGAACGGCGATCGACGCAATTCCAGGAGCCGGGTTATCTTTGCGGTAGGGCTGATTGTTCGCCAGCTTGGTATTGAACACCAACGCTGTCCAAGTATTCCCCCGGTTGGTGTTAAACACTTGGGGTGGCTTGCTCCCAGCCTGGGTTTGGAGCACAATATCCATCCCTTGCGCCGCTGGATTCAGCCGGACAGCCGTCACTTGAGTGGCCGTATCAGCAGCCGATGCGGGAGGAAGGGCAGTTGCTACCAACGTAATCGTGGTGGCCATTGCTCCACTCATGCGTAAAAAATCTTTCACGGGGACGCTCCTAGGAAATCAAAGAATCAAAAACAAAACAGTCAACACTAACGGGATTACACGATCGTGATTTTATAAACCGCAGTTTAATAACCGCAATCTCATAACATGCGATCACTTAGCCGCAGGACTCGGCGATGGACTCGCTCCTGGTGTTGCACCCGGACTCACCGTGGGAGTCGGTACAATTAACTTCTGCTCTTCTGCTGTCAACGGAAGCAGTGCATCCATCTTGAACGACGTCGTCACTACCGTATCCGGCTGACAGGTTTTCAAGACCAATGGAATCTCTGGGTTCTTGGGATCAAACTCATACAGAACGGTTGGCTCCGTTTTTGAAATCTGTTCGCCCCCATACTTCACGTCCACATTGCGAAGAATCAACAGCGGTTGCAGCAGCTCAATCCGACGAATAATCGACTGTGCCTGATTGAAGTTCCCCTCAATCTCAACGTTGAACGTCTGACGTTTCAGTTTATTATTCAGCTCAGCACCAAGCGATCCATCGGTCAACACACCCGGAACCGTTGTTGCCGTTGCAGGCGTTGCAGCAGCAGGGCTGACTTCAGGTGTAAACTTCCGAAGTTTCGCCTCAGCGATGAGCGGCCCAATTTGCTCCTCGTATTGCTGACCAGTTGCAATACTCGTGAATTGCTCCTTAATCCAACTTGGACAAGTCGCAAGCTTTGCTTCCTTCGCACTACGAAGACCCACGTTGTTTTTGTCAATCAATTGATTAAGGTCTAACAGCACCGTATCCATATTTTTCTTTTGAGCAAACAGAGAGTAGACCTGTTGGCGCTGCTGTTCCACTTGGGTCAGCTTTACCTTGGCTTCCCTGAGCTGCTTTTCGATGTTTTTTTGATCATCAAGCTGCTTCTGCTTCTCGGTGACCTTTGCTCGGAGGTCTTCGGTTTCGACCCGCAGAGGCTCCACTAATTGCGTCCACGCAAAGGCCGCTGCGGCTAGCCCAAGAAGCCCGAGGCCAATCCCAGATACCATGGGCGTAAAGGTAATCCCAAACGCACTAGGATAATTTGGTCCGCTATCAAAATCCCCACCTGGCGGATTGTAATCTCCACTCATGCTCATGGTTTTACCCCCTTATTCTTAAGCGCTTCAAACCGATTTAGAAGACCTACGGTGCCCTTGCGTTCAAGTTCCTTCAACAACTCCGCAGATGAAACGTCTGTGAGCTGAGTTTGAATTGAAAACCCAATTCGACCCGGCAACTTAATCGGTTTCGAGGCCGTTGTGGCATTTGGATTTGCAACGGGAAGCGATACGGATTGCAAGGATTTGCGAGGTTCCCGATCGGCGCTCACAATCTTGGTTTCATCCGGATTTAAGAAGCTCGACTTTTTCAAGACCAGCAAGAAGTCATTCACCTGATCAAAGTTATTTGCCGCGCCTTTGATCGTGAGATTTCGCGTATAGACTGCATCAGGTCCTGCCGCTGCGGCGGGCGCTCCACCGACTATTCCTGCCGCTTGAGTGATGCCCAAAATTTGGACCTCATTGGGCAACCGATCGCGAATGTCCTGAGAAATCGCTGACCAAGGCTTGATTTTAGTAAAGACTGATGCCAATGCCTTGACTTCATTCTCTGTGCTCGCGACTTTTTTATTGGCAGCAGCTAGCTCATTGCGCTTCGCTTCTAGCGTGCCTAGCCTGGTATCGAGTTCGGCTTGCCTCTCAGTCAACGTACCCTTCTGCATCGTGAAATACAAAAAGGCTGCACCCGTGATGCCCAGCAGTCCGACCAATGCTGCAATTCCAGCGTACAGCGGAGTCTTACTCTCATTCCCGGATGAAAAGCCCCATCCCCGAGACGATCGCCCCCCTGCCCCTGTAAGCGGAGGTCTACCGCCGCCGCCCGGTTTGAGATCGGGTCGATCGTTTAAGAAATTAATATCTAAGTTGTACATGGGTTATGCCTCCCGTAAGCCCAAACCTAAAACCACAGCCAAACCGGGTCTAAGGCTTTCCGGCAGGTCAATGGTTGTGTCCAGCGAAAGTGCTGCCACTGGGTCAATCAAACTACACGGTAAGCTCAGACGCTGGGTGAAAAACTCATCCAACTGTCCGATCGCTGCCCCCGGACCTGCTAGCAAAAGCTGCGCAACTTCAAGGTTCTCTCCCTGATTGGTGTAGAAATCTATTGATCGTCGCAGCTCGTCCGCCAGCTCACCTAAAATACGTAGCATCGCAGACGTTCCCGGATTAGCCCTACCCGGACGACCGCCCGCATCTAAATTGACCGGAATCGTCATGCCTTGCAGCAGGTCAATACTTCTAGATGGCGGCAGATTCATGGCACGCGACAGCGCACTCTGCACCTGGAACGTCCCGATCGGCACCGTCCGCGAAAACTGCGGCACCCCGTCCACCGTAATGGAAATCTCAGTACTCTCAAATTCAATATTGACAATAGCCACCGCTTCCTGGGGCGCAAACTGCCGAAGCTGTTCGCGAATCGTCCGAATCAACGAGAAACTACTAATTTCCAAGACGTCCAAACTCAAACCTGCCTGTCGGAAGGTCTGATAATAGGCATCCGTCACCTCTTTCCGCGTTGCGACGAGCAGCACTTGAACCTTTTCAATGCCATCTTCATCCACGAACAATCCAAGCTTTTGATAATCCACATCCGCTTCTTCCCGAGGGAACGGCAAATATAGACCCGCTTCCTGATTCAGAACCATATCGCGCAGTTCACGATCGTCTAGTTCTGCTGGAACCGGAATGATCCGTGTAACCGTGTCACGTCCGCCCTGAACTGCCGTCGCCGCTTGTTTTGCTTTGATTTTGTTGTCGGCAAGTGCAGATTGGATTAACTCCGCCATTGCGGAGCGATCGACGATTTGTCCTTCCTGAAAGACGCCTTCAGGCACGGGAACGGTCACATAGTTAATGAGCCGAACCTTAGTACCCTTGCGGGACAGTTGAACAATATTGATCCGATCGGAAGCTAGCTCAATGCCAACTCCCTTAGAACCTTTTGAGAATAAATCTTTTAAACCGTTAACCACAGCACTGCTAACCCAAGATGAATGAGGTTAAAACCAACAAAACAAGCATGGCTTTCAACCCAGTCCAAGGACCAAATTAAGAGCGACGCTACTGAATGGTACACAAAGTATTCCAAAGTGGATAAATGATTTATCTCAAATCAGGATCAGTAGACCCGACTTTCTTTGGCAGCGACATCTCTGGGGTATCCCTGAGACCTCTTCATACGTTGAGACCTAAAACATCTTTCTTATTTTTTATTAAAGAGCGTTTGATAGATTAAGGCGATCTAGTCCAACGGTTAATCCAAAAACGGTTCAACAAATGGGCTTCAATCGACTTAGCAAACCATACAGATGATCTAAAGTAGAAGTAGACGCCTAAAAATAGAAGTCCATGTGCGATGGTACACAGAATTTTAAGAAATGAACGCTTTTTTTCGCAGATTTCTCACGGATTTCCGTCCCAGGCACCCTTAACCCTGCCAAAACCATGCCAGAACACCCGATTTCCCTCGCCCAGCATTACCACGATCGGACTAAGTATGATCCGGAGACCCTTCGCACAAAAGCCCAGCAGTCCCTGGATTGGAGCCGTCAGCCCAGCCCCTTTAAAGACTACAAAATCGGGACGTCCATTGAGCTGCGATCGTATATTGAGCAGCAGTCCAGCGTTGTGCCAGACCCCGACTCAAATCCAGATGCAAATCCAGACCCATCTCTCCAATTTTGGCAAAGGCTCTCACGGTTTCTGTACTATAGCTACGGCATAACGGGCGTAATTCCCACCGCAGACGAACCTCACTATTTACGATCGTCCCCTTCTGCGGGAGGACTCTACCCCGCCGAGCTGTATCTTATCTCTCGTGGCACGCCCCTTTTGAGTGCCGGACTCTACAACTACCAAGCCCAATCCCATAGCCTGATGCGTTTTTGGGATAATGAAGTGTGGACGGCCCTGAAATCGGGTTGCTTCTGGCATCCAGCACTCGAAGCCACCCAGCTTGCTCTGGTGATTACGGGAGTCTTTGAACGATCGGCTTGGCGCTATCAAGACCGGGCGTACCGTCGGATTTTCCTCGACAGCGGTCATCTGTTGGGCAACTTAGAACTCGCCGGGTCAATCAATGACTTTCGGCCCCACACCATCAGCGGTTTCTGCGACCGGGCCATGAACAATTTGCTCTACCTCGACGATCGGCTAGAGTCCACTCTCGCCGTACTGCCCATCGCCGATCTTCAGCAGCTAAACCAGCATCTCTCCCGCCACCAGAGTGCCCTTCCCAGCGCCATCACCCGCAGCTATTCCACCCGAATTCCCGACGGCCAACTCCTAGACTCGCTCCACCAAGCAACCCAAATTCCCATGCACGATCGTGCAGTCGTCTGGACCCAGCCTAGTCCGTTTCCCGATCGCCCCGACAAATACAATTTCCCCTTCTGTCTCAAAATCGACATGACGTCCCGTCCGATCGTCTGGGAAACTCACCTGACGGGCTTAGAGGAGACTTTACTAAAACGTCGATCGACCCGAAGCTATAGCGGCGCTGATATCACCCTGAATGAACTCAAAGCCATTTTAGACTTCACGTACCATCCGGAGCATTACATTGAGCAAAACCTAGATCCGACTCCTGACTACTGCGATCTCAACCGTGTCGAAACCTTCATCGCTGTGAGCGGGGTCACGGGTTTAGAGTCGGGCTGCTATTATTACGCGCCGCACCTTCAAGAACTCCGCCAAATTCGATTTAAAAATTTCCGCTCTGAACTGCATTTTCTTTGCCTAGGTCAGGAGTTGGGCCGTGATGCGGTGGCCGTAATCTTTCATACGGCTGATCTGACGGCAGCTATTGAGCAGTGGGGCGATCGGGCCTATCGATACCTGCATTTGGATGCGGGGCATTTGGGCCAACGGTTGAATCTGGCCGCGATTCGGTTGGGATTGGGCATCAGTGGCATTGCGGGATTCTTTGACGACGAAGTGAATCAGGTTTTGGGCATTCCTGAAGATGAGGCGGTGCTGTACATTACAACGATCGGGCGCGCTGGGCGGGAGTAACATACGTTAAAGAGTCAGGCCCGAGTTTGTAACGATCGAGTCTTAACCTTTACAATAGGATCACTAAGTTATCGGAAACCCTAAGTCCCTATGCCCGTATTGCAGGTTATCCTCATCCTCGCCCTTCTCATTTTCGTTCACGAGCTAGGACACTTCCTCGCAGCACGGCTTCAGGGCATCTACGCCAACCGTTTTTCCATCGGCTTTGGTCCGGTGGTTTGGCGCTACCAAGGGTCACAGACAGAATATGCGTTGCGTCTGCTTCCGCTCGGTGGTTTCGTAGGGTTTCCCGATGACGATCCTGATAGTGACATCGATCCCAGTGACCCTAATCTTCTGCGCAATCGTCCAGTGCTCGATCGGGCGATCGTTATTAGTGCGGGGGTGATTGCAAATCTATTGTTTGCTTATTTTGTGCTGACGACTCAGGCATTTACCGTTGGGATTCCGCATCTCAATTTCGATCCCGGTGCGGCATTGCCTCAGGTCGTCGAGGGGTCTATTGCCCAGAAAGCGGGACTTCAGAGGGGCGATGTTGTGCTCAAGGTTAATGATGTGGTGTTGCCCAGTGATGGGACGTCTGCTGAACAACTTCGCAAGGCGATCGAAGCCAGTTTTGACACAACGCTAAATTTCCAAGTTCAACGGGGGAATCAAGACCTGTCGATCGCCCTGACACCTGAACTGAAGGACGGTAAGGGACGCATTGGCATCGCATTATCGCCCAATGCTCGGGTTGACATTCAGCATCCGAGTAATCCGATCGCTGGGTTGGTTTTGGCGGGGGATGAGTTTACTCATGTGGTCAATCAGACGGTGCAAGGGTTTGGCAAGCTGGTGACGGATTTTGGAAATACGTCTAAGCAAATTGCGGGTCCGGTGGAGATCGTTCGTCAGGGGGCGCGGATTGCGAAAAATGATTGGAAGAATTTGTTTGCGTTTACGACGTTGATTAGTATTAATTTGGCGGTGATGAATATTTTGCCGCTTCCGGCATTGGATGGGGGGCAGCTTATTTTTATTATTTTGGAAGGGTTGCGGGGTAAGCCGTTGCCGAAGCGGTTTGAGGAAGGGTTTATGCAGACGGGGTTGGTGTTGTTGCTGAGTTTGGGGGTGATTTTGATTATTCGGGATACGGCGAATTGGATTCAACAATGATTTGGGGATGACGATCGGGCGGGTTGGATGATGGGTGGGGTGCGGGGATTTGAATAATGCGTTGCTTCGTTTAACGCATCCTACGTATGATGGGGCGAAATTTTTTGGGGGTGCTTTGTGAATTCTGGGGTTGATATTGCGGTTAAACCTCGCCGTCGATCGAAAAAACAACGGGCGATCGAAACGCTCGATCGACTCAAAATTCTTTATCCCGATGCGCATTGTTCTCTCAATTATGACGGGGCGCTGCAATTGATGATCGCGACGATTTTGGCGGCGCAATGTACCGATGAACGGGTGAATAAGGTGACGCCTGCATTATTCGATCGCTACCCTGATGCGATCGCGTTTGCCGAGTCGGACCTGCTGGAACTCGAAACTTATGTGAAGTCCACAGGCTTCTATCACAATAAAGCGAAAAATATTCGGGCCGCCTGTCAACGGATTATTGAGGTGTATGGCGGTGAAGTGCCGCGCACGATGGAAGACCTCACGAGTCTCCCTGGAGTGGCCCGTAAGACGGCGAACGTTGTGTCATCCAATGCCTACGGGGTGAACTGGGGTTTTACGGTCGATACCCACGTCACCCGACTCGCAAATCGCATGGGATTTACGGTTCACCAAGATGCGGTGAAAATTGAACGAGATCTGATGAAACTTCTGCCCCAGACGGAATGGGAAAATATGTCGATTCATTGGATTTATCATGGCCGGGAAGTGTGTGATGCCCGCAAGCCGCTGTGCGATCGGTGTGAGTTGGCGGACCTCTGCTCGTCGGCGGGAAAGGTGAATCGCACAAAAGAATTGGCGCGAAAAGCTAAAAAGACGCGATTGTAGGCTATGCTTGATAGCATTGTAAATTTTACAAATAGGGCAGAAAGAGCTTCATGGCTAAGAAAAGCATGATCGAGCGCGATGAAAAGCGCAAAAGAATCGTCGCGAAGTACGCAGTGAAACGCACTGAGCTGAAGGATGCATTCGCAAAGGCAACCGATCTTGATGAAAAAATCGAAATCCACCGCAAGATTCAACAACTGCCTCGCAACAGCGCTCGCGTTCGGGTGAAGAACCGTTGCTGGGTCACAGGTCGTCCCCACGGTTTCTATCGTGACTTCGGTTTGTCTCGTAACGTTCTGCGCGAAATGGCTCACCAAGGCTTGCTCCCTGGCGTGGTCAAATCAAGCTGGTAGTTTGATAATTTTTTGATAATGCGAGGGGTTTAATTTAGCTTTAAGTTAAACCTTAAGACAAAATAGGCGTCCGGATGATTCTCTTCAGTCCAGACGCCTATTTTTAATTTTTAATGGTCAAATTGCAATCCTGGCGTCATTTTTATATGAGAAGTCATCCTAAAATCAGAGATAACTAACAATTATCTCTCTAGGGACTTGTAAAATATGCGGTTGAATGTTGGGTGCCACCTTTTATTTGAAGCGATCGCCCCTTTCCCGCTCATCCTAATGCTCCGACCTCGCAGTGGATTGGGCCAGCGGGTAGTGCGAGAAGAATCGTGTTTTGACCCTGACGTTGCCATGACTCAATACAGTGACCATTATGGTAATCTGTGTCAGCGATTCATGGTACCCCAGGGGATTTTTAGAGTAGACACCACCGCGACCGTGGATACGGCAGATTCCATAGATGTCAATCCCGATGCTGAGTTTGCTTCAGTGCAGGATCTACCCGACTATACGCTTCAGTTTCTGCTGCCTAGTCGCTATTGCCAATCTGACATGCTAGGAATGCTCGCCAACGAAATTGTTGCAGACTGTGCGCCGGGATACCAGCAGGTGGAGGCCATTCGGAGTTGGATCCATACTAATATTGCGTATCACTACGACACGAGTAATGCGTCTACATCGGCCCTCGAAACGGTCCAAACTCGGACGGGGGTCTGTCGTGATTTTGTCCATTTGGGCATTGCGTTATGCCGGAGCCTGACGATTCCAGCGCGGATTGTGGCGGGCTATCTCTACCAACTCGAACCGATGGATCTCCATGCCTGGTTTGAAGCCTATGTGGGCGATCGTTGGTATACGTTCGATGCCACGCAAACAGAACCGCGCGGAAATCGCATTACAATAGCCTATGGTCGAGACGCTGCCGATGTGGCCTTAGCCACTCAGTTTGGACTGCTGACCCTAACTGAAATGAAGGTCTGGATTGAAGCAGGTTAGGGATCAGCATGAAAGTAAAGTCCCTATTGAAGAGGCCCCCTAGCCCCCAATTCTGGGGGAACCTGAATTTCTGAAGCCCCCAGAATTGGGGGTTGGGGGCCTCTTCAATAGGGTTTAACCACCGCCACAGCACCGATCGTCGATTCCTAAGCTCTCCATTACCAGTTCGCTCATGGCATTCGCGATCGCAAAATTGCCGAAAAAGCTCATAGAAAAATCGTAGGCTTCTAGCTCCGTTACCATGGCTACCACAAGCGTAATCAAGTCATTCTCCCCCTCCATCCGCTGCCGCACAAAAATTTGGGCCGCTCTGAGCGCGATGTCTTGGTTGACGTCTTCGGGGATAAATTGTTCATCCAACCACTTGATAAGGCCCGATCGCAGCCACTCGCCCTCTTGTTCGGGATGTTCAGAGGTGTGGAGGGTAATGGCCGGAATGGGATCTGCTGGGAGTGGGTGTTCAGGGTTTGACGGGTTCGACATAGCCTCGGTGCCATTTTTTAAAATCTTCACGTTCTAAAACTATATCGCTAACCTTTTCTTGGGATCGGCGATTATCATGAACCTTAAGAATTTTGTCACGGGCTTATGAACTCTCGCGTTGACATGGATGTGCGATCGATTATTGAAAACTACGCTCAGGGCTACTTCCTTATGGAAAACGATCCCAATGAAGGGCTAGGCTGGTTTGGCAGTCGGGAGCGAACGCTGATTCCTCTCGACGATCGCTTCCGTTACCCAACTTCTCTACGCCGCGTGATCAATCAAGATCGCTTCGAGGTTCGGATTAACCAAGCCTTTGAAGAAGTGGTCCATGGGTGCGCCGATCGCGAAACCACCTGGATTTCCGATGAACTCAAGGATATCTACTTCGCGCTGCACGAGGCGGGGTGGGCGCACAGTTTTGAGACGTGGCAAGGCGATCAGCTTGCGGGGGCGATTTTGGGTATTGTGATTCGCGGAGCTTTTATTGGCGAATCGATGTTTTTTCGGATTCCGGAAGGCTCAAAGGTCGCGATGGTTAAGCTAGTAGAGCATCTCCGCGCCCAAGACTTTTCCCTGTTCGACGTCCAGATGATGAACCCGCACTTAGAGCGTTTCGGCGCTTACGTGGTCCAAACCCGAGAGTATGAACGTCTCTTGAAGGCTGCGATCGCGCGTCAATGCCAATTTATGTAAGTTTATCCAGACGGACTTCGGAGGGGTATCATAAAGAGTCCACTCAGTCAGTTTACTCAGTCTGGTGGAGCAATCGACCGCTCAATCGCAATCTAGTTTAAATCATCCGGAACTTTCAGGGAATCCCTTGCGTCAAACCCCGTAAGAACACCCACAGCGTCTGAAGATTGGTTTTGTTATGAGTGATCGGTCTGCTCCTGTCTGGTCTGGGACTGAGGTATCCGTTCCGTCCATGCCTGTACAAGTCCAACAGCTTTCAAACTTCGACTTGGTTCTGCAATGTCAGACCGGGCATCGTCCCGATCGATCGGCATTTTCAGAGCTAATGCGGCGCTATCAATCCCATGTGGATAAAGTGCTCTATCACCTAGCACCCGATTGGCAAGACCGTGCTGATCTGGCCCAGGAGGTCTGGATCCGAGTTTATCGCAATCTTAACCGTCTCCAAGAACCCATCAAGTTCAAGGGCTGGCTGAGTCGCATCTCCACGAATCTCTTCTACGACGAGTTGCGGAAGCGAAAACGTAATGCCACGCCTGTTTCGCTAGATGCACCTCGGATGTTTGACGATGGCGAGATGGATTGGGACATTGCGTCTGATGCGCCCGGACCTGTTGAAGACCTCAGCACCCGTGAGTTTCATGAGCAGTTGCAAAAAGCGATCGCCGATCTACCAGAAGTGTTCCGAACGACCATTGTCCTGCGGGAAATTGAAGGATTGGCCTATGAGCAAATTGCGGAGATGACCGGGGTCTCGCTCGGAACCGTAAAATCTCGCATTGCTCGTGCTCGTCTTCGTCTCCAAGAACAATTACAGCCCTATCTCGACGAAGGGTAGTAATCCAGGATCTGGCCTTTTACTTCAGCTTTAGTTTGCCCCAACTTCTTTATCTCAACCCGGTGGTGCCTTTCCTATGCAACGCGATCGTTTTGAACTTCTCAGTGCCTATATTGACCACGAAGTGACTGCTGATGAACGCAGACAGGTGGAAGCTTGGATTGTCGAAGATGCAAGCTTTGCAACGATGCATCGCCGAATGGTTAAGTTACAACGTGGCTTTCAAGGCTTACCCACGCCTACACCTGCCGAACACGTCGATATCACCATTGCTCATGTGCTGAATGTGGTCGATCGGCCTCGTCCTAGCTGGAAAGTGTTTGCAGGTGTGGGTTCCATTGCCGCCGCTGCTGTTGCGGCGATTGCGATTTTGCCCGGTCTGCTGCTGCCGACGCCATCAGGACAATTCGCTTCACGTCCGGGAGCACCTACTGCGAATACGATGAATTCTGATCCGGGCGAATTGCCGATGCCAAGAGCTTTGACCGTCGCGGTGTCCTTGGATCAGCCTGTATTTGTCATCCCCAAAAAAGCCGTCGCTGATCAGTAACGTTCGATTCATCGATCGAGGTCCTAAAGTCGGTATGATGATTGCGTCATGCCACGGTAAGGATAAGCTAGCCCATGCGTATTTTGTTTGTTTCCGCAGAGGTTGCGCCCATTGCAAAAGTGGGTGGTATGGGTGATGTGGTCGGTGCCTTACCGAAAGTGCTTCGATCGATGGGGCATGACGTGCGTATTTTCATGCCGTACTACGGATTTCTAGATGACAAAATGGAGCTTCCCACCGAGCCTGTGTGGCAGGGAGGAGCAATGTTCAACGCTTTTTCGGTGTACGAAACAGTGTTGCCGGGGACGGATGTGCCGCTGTATTTGTTTGGGCACCCGGCCTTTGATCCGAAGCGCGTGTATTCGGGAGTGGATGAGGACTGGCGGTTTACTTTTTTCTCGAACGGGGCAGCGGAGTTTTGTTGGAACTATTGGAAGCCAGATGTGGTGCATTGCCACGATTGGCATACGGGGATGCTTCCGGTGTGGCTCCATCAGTCGCCGGATATTGCGACGGTGTTCACGATTCACAATCTGGCGTACCAGGGGCCGTCGCGAGCTAAGTTAGAGCAGATGACCTGGTGCCCGTGGTATATGCAGGGACACAATGAGATGGCCGCAGCGGTGCAATTTGCGAATTGGGTCACGACGGTTTCGCCGACCTATGCGGAACAGATTAAGACCAAAACCTATGGTGAAACCTTAGAGGGGTTGCTGTCGTTTGTGAGCGATCGGACCTCAGGCATTGTCAACGGCATCGATACAGAAATCTACGATCCGTCCAATGATCCGGTGATTGCTAAACCTTTTACCTCTGCAACATTGGGCGATCGAGTTGAGAACAAAATTGCATTGCAAACCGAAGTTGGATTAACGGTTGATAACGAAGCATTTCTAATTGGAATTGTTTCTAGGTTAGTAGAACAAAAGGGATTGGACCTGGTTCTGCAAGTCCTCGATCGATATCTGGCCTACAACGATGCGCAAATTGTCGTTCTAGGAACAGGCGATCGTAACTACGAGACCGCTCTATGGGAACTTTCTGCCCGATATCCCGGACGGATGGCCACCTATCTGCTCTACAATGATGCCCTTGCCCGACGGATTTACGCTGGAGCGGATGCCTTTCTGATGCCATCGCGGTTTGAACCTTGTGGAATTAGTCAGATGTTGTCGATGCGGTATGGCTGTGTGCCGATTGTCCGTCGAACGGGTGGCCTCGTCGATACGGTGTCGCAGCACGAGCCGGTGACTCAAACGGGGACGGGATACTGTTTCGATCGATATGAGCCGTTAGATTTATTTAGTTCATTGGTTCGGGC